>ERZ1674245.8-NODE-8-length-65498-cov-10.365127_pt1 | contig 65498 bp, 52 predicted proteins | sample MGYA00581205_ERZ1674245 | MGnify/ENA primary metagenome ERZ1674245 (study PRJEB41354, sample SAMEA4873314) | human saliva metagenome | biome: human-associated habitat [ENVO:00009003]; feature: mouth environment [ENVO:08000002]; material: saliva material... | reverse complement strand
TTCATAGAAAATGTCATACAAAACACTCAACTCAGTATCAGCCCAACGACCCAAACTAACGTCAGCCACGAAAACCACACCTTTCACTACATGATGACATCATGATATCCCTACACGCCGACCTCTACAGGTTCACCTTCCTGACGTTTTTGTTAGGGGACTATCGCTAACCCCCAACAAGCGGGTGGCCACCAATTACGGTAGCCACCCGCTCATGCAGCTCTGACTTGCTACTCTGCGCTTGCAGCTGTGCCACTGACGGCCGGCTGCTATTTTGCTGCTCTGCTCTAGCAGCCGCCGTCGCCTAGCAGATGCCGGCTCACTGCTAGTTGACGGCCAGCTGCCACTACTACTACTTGGCGGCCTCAATCCATTCCAGCGGAATGCGCGTGAAATACAGCCCCTGCATCTCGCGCTCCCACAGTAGGCCCAGCGTGCCGTCAGGCAGGATAGTCATACACTGGTAGACGTAGTGGGCGGGGTTGAAGGTACGCGAAGCGATCCAGGTGCGTCCGCCGTCCTCGGATAGACGCAGCACGCCCCGGCCTCGGTAGGGGCGCATCTGTGAGGCGTTGGCAAACACCACCCGCTCAGGGCACTCCTCGCTGGGCCACGGCACCGCGTTGGGCTGACAGAAAATCTCGGTGATTTCCTGGGCAAAGTACACCTCACCCCAGGTTTCGCCGCCGTCGGTGCTGACTGCTGCGGCCACCTTCCCGCTGGGGTGCTGGTTGCGCATAAGCATCAGCAGGGAGCCGTCGGCGCGCTCAATCAAAGTGGCTTCGTGGGTGGCGCCAGCCTCCGTATCCAAGGTGCGCGAGTCAATCTGGCGGCCCTCAAAAATGCGCCCGTCATTAGGGGATTTGCCGCGCTTCCAGGTGGCTCCCCCGTCGTCGGAGTAGACGACGGCGGCTGAGAAGTGCCGCTTGTGCTCACCGTTGTAGTAGATGGGCACAACCAACCGCCCACTGCGCAGCTGCACGCCCGTGCCCGGGGAGGTGCCGCAGAAGGACATCCACTCTTCTTTCACATCCTGGTTGAGGTTGATGGGAGCGGACCAGGTGGCCCCGTCGTCGTCAGAGTAGATCATCTGCAGGAAGCAGGTGCGCGCGGTCAACAGGCTCTGGTGGGGGTCTTCACCATCCGCCAGGAACACGTTGCCGCCGGGCTTTTCCTCGCCGCCGTCGTTGATAGTGACGTCGCCGCGCTCGGAGACGTGGTAGGGGGTCTTTTCCCCGGCCGCATCGGTGACGGTGCCGTCCTCGTTCCAGGTGTATTGGTTACCGGCGCCGTCGTGCAGCAGGTAGCGCCCCTTAGCGTCGACGCCGATCCCAGCGGCCGCGTTGGGCTGGCCAATTCCGCCCGGGAAGTGGTCAATTAGGACAATTAGCCGCCCGCTGCGGCGCTCTTGCACCACGCAGGAGTCGATCACTGAGGCACCCGTGGCGCCATGCCCGGGGTAGCTGAGCACGGTTTGTAGGTCTTCCCAGGTGGCTCCGGCGTCGAAGGAGCGACGGATGGTGAAGTTAATGGAGTTGGGCGAGTCGTTGGCGATGGTTTCGCGCTGGTCGGCTCCAGCAACCACAACCCCCGATTTCAGGGTGATTAGTGAGGGGATGCGGTAGCTGATGGAGTTGTGAAAGCCGGCGTCAAAAAGGCATTGGGTGTCTAGCGGCGCCACGGAGGAGAGTTTCTTGATCTGGGCGTCGTTTAGCACGCTGGTGTAGATGGCGGCGTTGCGTACCTCGCCAAACAGGCGCGAACCTGCGGTGTCTTGACCGATAACCACCTCATCTAGGCCCTCCACGCCGGCAAAGAAAACCTGCCCGGGTAGGTGGGCTTCGAGGTAGCCATCCACGTAGATCTGGACGGCGCCGTGACCCACCCTGATTACGACGTCGTGCCAGCGGCCCTGGTCCCAGTGTCCGTGCGCCACAAAGGTGCGCCACTGGCCGCGCCGGCCCAGCACCTTATATTCGATGCCCTGCTCAGTTACTGACAGGTTTAGTTTTTCGCTTCCACCCCCGCCGGCGGCCAGGATGGTGCCGTGCTGGCCGGGGCCACGCACCCGGTAGCGGGCGAAGATGGTGCCACTGGTTAGCTCAGATAGTTCGGCGACGTCATAGTCAGATAGGTGGGCGGCGGCGAACTCGATTAGTGGGGTTGGGGCTGGGGAAAGAGCCAGGATTTCGGGGGCGGAAAGTAGGCTGTCATGGGCGCTAAATTCGCGGATTTCTAGGCCGGCGCCGGGCTCAACTAGCAGTTTGGCGTCTTTGCCGCCGCCTGCGGGGGAAAGGTCAGCGGTAGTTGAGAAGCACTGGTAGCCGTCTAGGTAAATCTTTGAGCCGCAGCTGGTGGCGGTGATTGCCAGGGTATGCCAGGTGGCGTCGGTTAGGGAGGCGGTGTCTTCCATGTCCAGGGCGAAGCTCATGGATTTGGTGGAGCCTTCCAGGAACAGGGCGCCTGCCCGGATGAACAGTTCCCAGCCGATATCCTCGCAGCTGTGTAAGCGGATCAGGGCGCCGTCGATACGCGCGCGGAACTGGAAAACCCAGGAAACCCCTTCGGGGGTGGTTGCGTCGGTATGCATAATCTTCACCTTTTCTGTTTGATTGTTCGCTGCTTGCCGCATCGTTACGGGGCAGAGTGTGCGCCATGCACGTTGTGAAGTTGTCAGACATCTTAGCAACCTAGATTCGACGAATCAATAAAATCCCATGTCAAAAAGGGTATTGACTTCAAAATCTGACGGTTCTAACATCATCATCAGTTGTCTGACAACTAGGGGGTCAGGCGGCCGGTCTACCAAGGCCCTAATTCAACGATGAATTTTCATTAGGAAGGCACTCCCATGAGTACGTCGCCCGAAGCGGCGCTTCAACAAAAGCGCTGGTATCAATATCTCACGAAAGAAGACCGCAAAGCGTTCTTCGCAGCCTGGATCGGCGTTCTGCTCGACGGCTACGACTTTGTTCTCATCTCTTTCGCCCTACCTGCTATTACGAAGACCTTCAACCTGTCCCTGGTTGAAAGTGCCTCGCTGATCTCGGCAGCTTTCATCAGTCGCTGGATCGGTGGCCTAGTACTGGGTGCGGTTGGTGACCGTTATGGCCGCAAACCCGCCATGATCTTGTCGATCTTCATGTTTGCTTTCGGCTCCATTGCCTGCGCATTGGCCCCGAACTTCTGGATTTTGTTTGTACTGCGCCTGATTATCGGTTTCGCCATGGCCGGTGAATACTCTGCTTCAGCCGCTTACGTCATTGAGTCCTGGCCCAAGCACATGCGTAACAAGGCCTCGGGTTTCTTGCTCTCGGGCTACGCTTTCGGTGTTATTGCTGCTGCTCAGGTGGATAAATATTTTGTCAGCTGGGTTGATGACATGCACCCGGGCTGGGGCTGGAGAGCCCTGTTCCTAACCGGTATTGTCCCCATCCTTGTGGCCATCTACATGCGCCGCACTCTGCCTGAAGCTGCTGACTGGAGCGAAGCTAAGGAGAAGGGCCACGTTGAGAAGAACGACATGCTCTCGGTGCTCTTCGGTGGTTCACGCAGGGTAATCAACTACGTCGTGGTGGTTATTGCCGCTATTGCCCTACTGGCTATCTTCACCCAGGCCGCTGGCGGCGCCATGAACGTGACACTTTTGGGCGCTGTTTGCGCCGCTATCTTCATCTACCTGATCATCCAGTTCGACTCTAAGCGCTGGGTGATTGGTATCGCGATCATGCTGACCATTTTCGCTTCCTTCATGTACACCTGGCCGATCCAGGGCCTGCTGCCCACTTACCTGCGCGGTGTGGGTATGGACAAGACCGTGGTAGCTAACGTGGTGTCTTTCGCTGGCCTGGGTAACGCGGCTGGTTACATCATTGCTGGTTTTGCCGGTGACAAGTTTGGTATGCGCCGCTGGTATGTAATCTCCCTGCTGCTTTCGCAGGCGATCGTGTTCCCGCTGTTCATGCAGAACGGTAAGTATGTGGTTCTGGTTGCGGCCCTGCTTTTCTTCCAGCAGATGTTTGGCCAGGGTATTTCTGGTCTGCTGCCCAAGTGGGTTTCTAGCTACTTCCCGGTTGATAAGCGCGCCGCTGGCCTGGGCTTCTGCTACAACGTGGGTGCCTTGGGTGGCGCGGTTGGCCCGGTGCTGGGCGCGGCTATTGCAGCCAAGTTCTCGCTTGGTTTTGCGCTGGCAATCTTGTCCTTCGGTTTTGCCGCTGTGGTCATGATTTCTATCGGCGCTAACATTCCCCGTCTGCTGCAGAAGCTGGTTGACCCCCAGTATGTGCGTCCTGAAGACGGCAATGACGAGCTCATTAAGGAAGGCTAAAGATGGCTACCCCTTTTGTTCTTGGAGCTTATGCTTCACTTCCCGCCCCGGAGCTGGAGGCTGACTACTATCAGCTGCTAGCCGCCCAGCCTTGGGTTAGCGGCGTGGAGATTCCTTACCCCGGACAGTTGGCCACGCAGGCCCCGCTGCTGGCTAGCCGCCTGGCTGAGCACTGGGATTTCAACACTATTACCGCTATTCCGGGCACAATGCAGCACGTTTGGAAGGACGCTAACTTTGGTTTGGCTTCTCCCGACGACGCCGGCCGTCAGGCTGCTTTGGAATTCACCCGCTTACTGCACCGCGACTTGGGTCAGCTATGTGAGCTTTCTGGCCGCGCCCTGGTGGCGCGAGTGCAGCTACACTCGGCTCCTACTGGTTTGGCTGATGGTGACGCTTTTAAGCGTTCGCTTGAGCAGCTGCTGGGTTGGGACTGGTTTGGCGCCAAATTGGTGATTGAGCACTGCGATAAGTTCATTGAGCAGCGCAAACCTGAGAAGGGTTTCCTCTCGCTGGAAACTGAGATTGAGGTGGTCAGCCAGTTCGGTATTGGTTTGCACATTAACTGGGGCCGCTCTGTGGTGGAGGGACGTCAGGCCGAAACCGCCTACCAGCATGTGCTTGCAGCCGGTGAGAGCGGGGTTTTGGATGGCTTGCTGTTCTCTGGCGCTGGCCCGGAAGAAACCCAGTATGGCTATGGCTGGATTGATGGTCACCTGCCGGCTCAGGTGGATGAGCCGACGTCGCTGATGAGTGAGGCGGAAATCAAGCGTTGCGCTCACTTGGCCCTAAACCAGGGCTGCCACTATCTGGGGGCTAAGGTGTGTGTACCCAAGCAGGCTAGCTTGGAGCAGCGCTTGGCGATGCTAACCAACATTTACCAGGCCTGCGAAATCGCCAACTAGGTTTACTTGGTTAAAGCTGGTCTTTAACGCCCTAGGTTAAAGGCCAGCACCTTAATCAATTCCTAAATAGGTTAATACCTAAACCTTTAGGCAATTTGCCAGGAGCCAAAAAAACTGGTGTAAAACCGCCTAATTCTGCGGGTGTGGGGCGAGTCTTTTCGACTCGCCCCACACCTAGTACGCCAAGGCGAACAGGCCCGCAAACAAGGCGATTTTGATGAAGCTTTTGACTTGTTTAATAAAGCATTAAAGCTTTACTGGGATGTGGTCTCTACTTTAGGTAGCTACGCACCAGCTGGGTTACTACTGCGGCGCTGCGCGCGGCGGCTTCGTCAACCCCAATGTGGAAGTCTTCACCAGCCTCGGGTCCACACAGGTCAGAGACGCCTCGCACGGAAATAAATGGTAGCGAGTAGGCTTCACACACCTGCGCTAGCGGGGTGGATTCCATGTCGGTGCTGATGGCCTCAGGGAAGGCTGTGCGGGTGTCGCCTACATTCGCGGTGGTGACAAAACTGTTGCCGGCCAGCATTTGGCCGCTGTAGATTTTGGCGTTCGCACTGGTGGGGGTGGCCGCGTTGAGGGCCGGGCTGGCTGCTAGGGCCATGTCGCGGGCGACGTCGTCGCTGGAGTAAGTGGCGGGCATACCCGGCAGCTGGCCGCGTACGTAACCAAAAGCGGTGGCGTCGGCGTCGGCGTAGGCCAGGGTGGTGGAGACGCAGACGTCACCCACGGCGATGCCGGATTTGAGGCCGCCTGCGGTGCCGGCGCTGACAACTAGCCGGGGCTGCTTGGAAACCAGGCTGATTACGCTGGTGAGGGCGGCTGCGGCGTTAGTGCCGCCGATCTTGGAGCGCACCAGCAGCACCGGGTAGCCTTCAGCATCCGGGGTCTGGCTTGGCGCGCTTTCAGCGCCTGCCGCCTCAGCAGAGCCTTCAGCCGCGCTGACCGCCGGGCTTAGCACGCGCGCGTAGACTGCCGCGTGGCCTAGCTGTAGCTGTTCCATGCCCACCTGGTCGATTTTGGCGGGCTCGGTTGCCGCCAGGAAGGGGGCCAGTTCCTCATCCATGGCCACCTGAATGATCGGCGCAGTGTTGAAATTACAAGTTTTCACGGCTCTGACCTTCCCCGGTTTCAGTTGGCGGTTTCGTTTGCCGCAGCTTGGGTTTCACTCACCGGCACCTGGGCTTCGACTGCCGGCGCCTCAGGTTCACCCGTCGGCGCCTCAGGTTCACCCGCAGCTTGGGCCATGACCTGCCCCCACACTGCGCGCTGCGCCAAGAATTGACTTACCGCCTGTTGGGCGGCCTCTAGCGAGTGGTTGGCGCCCCAACCGCACTGCACTTCATTAGCTGCCGGCACCTGCTCAGCAGCCAGGATGTCGCGGAAGGTGGCCTCCAGGATCTGCATGAACTGTGGCGGCTCTAGACCTAGGGTGAGCGCATAGAAGCCGGTTTGGCAGCCCATGGGTGAGAAGTCGATCAGCTTATCGGTGTGGTTACGCATCAGCTCGGCGGTGAGGTGCTCAATTGAGTGCACAGCCGGCATTTCTAGGTGTGCCTGGTTGGGCTGGGTAAAGCGAACATCGTATTTGACTAGCTCATCGCCGCCGGGCAGGCGTTTGCGGTCGGCTACGCGCACGTAGGGGGCGCTGACTAGGCGGTGGTCAAGGTTAAATGACTCCACGTTCATGCGCGGTTTAGCGACGCCGGGTTCCAATTCACTCATGTCTTAAGTCTATTTCAGAAATAATTAGTGGGTGCTTACCTCTATCCAAGCTGGGCCTGTGGGCGCCCCACAACTGGTTTTACTGCACGGAATTACTTCCTCGGCGGCGGCTAACTGGCCGTCTATCGCGCACTGGTCGCAGCGCGGCTGGCGGGTTATTGCCCTGGACGCGCGCGGTCACGGTCTCTCCCCCAGGTGGCAGCCCCAGCAGCTGTTGCGTGCCGGGCAGCAGTTGGTCGACGACGTCGTCGATGTGCTTGAGTACCTACCCACCCCCGCAGCGGGTTTTAAACCGATCCTGATTGGGCACTCGATGGGCGCGGCCACAGCCGCCGTGGTGGCCGCCCAGCGCCCAGACCTGGTTAGCGCTCTGGTACTTGAGGACCCGGCCCGCTACGGCACCCGCAGCCCCTCTGAGCTGCTGCGACGAGGCCAGGCCCGGGCTAACCATGTAAATCGCACCCTGGCGGATCTGCCCGCCTCGCTGGTGGCCTTGCTGGAAAACGCGGGCACGCCCGGTCAGCCCAGCGCCCAGGAGGCTTTGCCGTCCCTGTGGGCCTCGCAGCAGCTGGATCAGTCCCTGCTAGGCACTGGCGTGGTGGCGCCCGAGGTTGAATTTACCCAGCTCATGGAGTCCATTAGCCTGCCCACCTTGCTGCTTACCGGCGATCGGCGCGGCGAAGCGCGGGTGGGCGCGCAGCTATTGGCGCAGCTTATGGAGCAAAACCCCCATATTTGCGGCCAGGTTATGCCCGGGGCTGGCCACCAGGTTAGGCGCGCTAACCCGCAGGCTTACTACGACGTCGTCGACGCTTTTTTGCAGGCGCAAGCGCCCACACGCGCAACGCCATAATGCGTGGGCAGGCTTGGCCATGATTGGATAAACACATGTCCAAGCGATCATTAGCAATGCAAACCCGCAAATCGCAACTAGCTGCCGCTAACCGCTCGCAGGCTGTAATAGCGAAACTACGCCCGAAAGTGACCCGCACCGGTGATGCGCGCACGCAGGGCGAAGTGGTTTTAACTGTGCTGACCATGGCCACTGCGGCCACCTTGGGCCTGTACTTTATTCGCTCAATTGTGGGCCCGGTGTTTTTGGCATTAACCCTGGTGATCACGGTGCGCCCGGGCGTGCAGTGGCTGGCAAGAAAGGGCCTGCCGCGTTGGCTTGCGGCCACCACCGGCATCCTAGTGATTTATGCGTTTATCGCCGCCATGGTGGTGGCTATGGTGGTGGCTATCAGCCAGTTCGCCATGATTTTGCCTGATTACGCCTCTAAATTCACGGGGCTTTTTGATCAGGTGATGCGCAGCGTGAAACGTTTCGGAGTGGATGAGGATTGGCTGCTACAGCAGGCGCGCGCTTTTGACACTTCTAAGCTGCTTAACCTGGCCCAGTCAGTGGTTGATTCGGTGACCTCCACCGGTTCACTGATGCTGTTGATGCTGCTGACCGTGTTTTTCTTGGCTTTCGACACCTCCTCAGTGGCGGTGCGGGCGCGCTCTTTGCGGGTGCTTAAGCCGGGCATTTACGACGCCGTCGCTCACTTTTGCGGGGCCGTGCGCTCTTACTGGATGGTTTCGACTATTTTCGGTTTGATCGTGGCCGTCTTTGACGTGATTGCGCTGTGGATTTTGGGTGTGCCCCTGGCTATCACCTGGGGTGTGCTGTCTTTTATCACTAACTATGTGCCCAACATTGGTTTTGTTTTGGGGGTTATTCCCCCGGCCCTGTTGGCACTGGTGGCTGATGGGCCGTGGACCGCATTGTGGGTGGTTGTGTCTTACTCGCTGCTGAATTTTGTAATTCAGTCCCTGGTGCAGCCTAAGTTCACCGGCGACGCGGTGGGGCTGAACACCACCACTTCGTTCCTGTCACTGGCTTTTTGGACCATGGTTATTGGTGGCCTGGGCTCGATCCTGGCAGTGCCGCTAACCTTGTTTGCCAAGTGCGTTCTGATTGACTCTGACCCGCGTTCACGCTGGCTAAGCGTGTTTTTGACGGCAGGCGATGAGCCCTTTAGCGAGCCCGACCGGGTAGAAGAAGACCTATTGTCGGCCACCAAGTAAAACTCCCGCCCAGCCTGGCGCGGCGCTGCGCGCAGCCCCTCGCCGTGCGCCCAGACTTACGCCGCGCGCACGCGCTTGCGCGGATGCGGTACATAGCCTCGCCGCCCGGCACTGTGCGCGGCCCTGGGGCACGCTCCCGCGCTTGCGCGGCCCGCTTGGGCGCCTAGAGCGCTACCAGCACCTGCACCATCACGATTTTGACGATAATGGCCAAAGCGAACAAGGTGGCGTAACCAGCCTCGATGCGTTCGTCGTCGGCCTTAGACAGGGCGAAAGCCAAAATAGCCGGCTGCCCCACCAAACCAGCCAAACCGCCGGCGCTGCGCTGGGCGCTATAGCCAAACACTCGCCCACCAGCCAACACCACGCCGCCACTGATAGCCACAATCAGGGCTGCCAGTACCCCCACCTTCACGCCGGTGGCTGAGAAAGCTGCGGCCGCAAATGCCTGGCCTGAATCCAGCCCAATTGCCGCCAAGAACAGCAGCAAACCCAACTGACGAATAGTTGAGTTGGCGGCGTGCGGCAGCCCCCAAATGAAGGGGCCGGTGCGCCCCACCCAGCCCAACACCATGCCCACCACCAGTGGACCTGCGGCCACACCCAGCTTCAGGGTGATTCCGCCCGGCAGTGGCACCTCGATCAGCCCCACCAGCACGCCTAGGGCCATACCTAACCCCACGGTGAAGGCGTCGATTTGGGCTACGCGCCGCTCAGAGTCACCAAACCAGTTGGCGGCCTCCTCCAGTTTCTCGCTGGGCACCACCGCCAGCACTCGGTCACCTAGTTCCAGCACCATTTCGGGGTTGGCCAGCAGGTCCAGGTCGCCGCGCCGCACCCGGGTGATCACCCCGTTAAAACGCCCAGGAAAGTCCAGCTCTCCAATGGTGCGCCCGGCCACGGCGGTAGAAGACACTGTCAGGCGCCGGTAATCCACGCGGGAACGGTCGTGGGCCAGGCAGTAGTCCAGGCTGCTTCCCAGCATCTCAACTGCGGCGCTTAACGACGACGGCGTACCCACCACTACCACGCGGTCACCGGGCAGCAGCTCTTCAGTTGGGTTAATTACGCGGGTTTGGTTCTCGCGCTCTAAATAGGACAGGCGGAACTGGGCACTTTGAAACTCCGGCAGGGTAGCTAAATCAATGTGCTGTTTAACCTCCACACTGGTGGCCACAATCCCGTCGGCGCTGGCTGGGCGGGGGTCTTTGCTGGAGGGCCAGTTACGGCGCACCACTAGGGCCACCATGATGATCGCTACTGCCACACCCACCGGGTAGCTCAATGCGTAACCCACCGCCGGGTCTTGGTTTCCTGCCGCCTCAATTGCCGAGTCCAGCACCGGCGAGGTTAACGCACCTGCGAAAGCGCCGGCGTCGTAGGCGCCCGAAACCCCCACCAGATGGCAGTAACCGGCCCCCGCAAACCCAGCCAAAACCAAGCCCACTACGCACAGCACCATCAGTGGCAGTTGGCGGCGCAGATCCCTAAAAAAGGTGTTACCGGCGGCAATACCAACCGTGTAGCAAAACAGCCCTAAGCCCAGAGCACGCAGCAGGGTCAGGTCATGGCCCAAGCCGGGAAATATTGCCGATAGGGCCAGGCCCGCAAACAGGGCGCCAGCCGCCCCGAAACGGATGGGTCCGAAAGGAATTTGCCCAACTGCCGTTCCCAAACCGATTACCAGGAACACCGTCAAAATCGGGGCCTGGCTAAGAATCTGCGAGATCGCGTGCATCACCCTTACAGGCTAACCGACGCCGCCCCTAGCGCTAAGGCGCCGGGCCGGGGCGCTGGCGCGGCTGTACAGTCCGGGCGACCCGAGCCAATGCGCGAGCCCGGCAACCCCAAGGGCCGGGGCAGACCGCGCACGTCCCGGCCAGCGTGAAATTACAAATCACGCGCCCACCACCCGCGAGTGTTAATACTCAACCTCTAGACTGCCTATATGTCCCAATCCCCCCTTTCATCCCCCAAATTTGCCTCCCCGGGCGCCCCAGATGCCTCCCCAGGCAGCCCAGAAGCTCCGAAAAGCGCCCCAAACCTCTCTGAGCACACCCCCGAAGTCCCCCCAGGCAGCCCAGACGCCTTGCTAAACACTCCAGCCCCATCTCTGAGCGTCCCAAATGCTTCCCCAAATCCCCCTGTGAGCGTCCAAAATGCCCCTGCGAGCACCCAAAACGCCCTACAAGCGTTGCAAATTGATAACAAAAACTCCGCTGTCACCCGGGCGAAAGTCCCCCAAAACCGCCCCAAAACCGCTCAGACCAGCTCAGAAACCAACCGAGCCAGCTCACACCTCAGCCCGCCCAACCAACCCAGCCAGCCCAACCAGCCCGGCCAGCCCGACCAACCCGGCCAGCCCGGCCGCCCCAACCAGCCCAGCTCAGAAACCACCCTGCCCAGCCGCCTAACCTGGGACGACCAGGGTGCCATGTCGCGCCTAGCCCGATTTTTAACCCCACCCATGCTGCTAGCGGTGATTGTGGCCGTGACCTGGCCCAGCGGCGCACAAGTGGCTGAATTAAAGGAAAATGTGGGTCCCTGGTTCCTAAACGCGATCGGTAAAGACGTGGTTTTGAACCTGATTATGCTGCTACCCCTGGGCTGCCTAGTGATGGGCGGCTGGCCCAAAGTCAGCCCCTGGAAATGGTGTTTAGGCGGTTTCGCCCTCGGCGCCCTAGCCGAAACCATCCAGTGGCTTTTCCCCGCCCTACACCGGCGCGCGCTGATAGACAATGTCTTTCAAAACGGCATTGGGGCCTGCCTGGGCGTGGGTTTAGCGCTGCTAATTATGTGGGCATTGCAGCGTAAATCCCGCTAATTTCAACGACGGCGTCGCCCGTGCGCCCTGCTTTTTTGCCTCCCAGCGGGGTGGGGCGGCGTCGTCGCAAACAAAGCAAATACAAGCAAAACCAGCCCTGACAGCCCGAGTAAGGCAACAAAAACCTTGGCGAGGCAACAAAAAACCGGGCCAGTTTCCTGACCCGGTCTCACCGGTGCGCGAGGGGGGACTCGAACCCCCATGATCGTTAGATCACACGGACCTGAACCGTGCGCGTCTACCAATTCCGCCACCCGCGCGGCGCTCTGAAAGATTAGCACGAACCCACCCCCAAAAATCCAATCGAGAGCAGCAAATGAGACTATGATCTCTGTCACATGGGGATATGTCCTTCCAGATGCATCACAGCATTAACCGGTATCATGACCCTTGTATTGGACGTACCACTGTTCTCACAGTCCACAAAGGCCACGCCAGTAGCTAGACTTATGAGCTACCGGTCTAGCCCGGATAGTTGAGAACTCGTTAAGTTTCATAGGCCAGCCCGGCCGGAATACTGTAGGAGGTGTGGCAAATGGGGCTGTTCGACCGTATCGAAAGAAGCGGGGAAGCTGTTGCTAACCGTCTAGTTCACAAAGATGCCCAGCCTTTAGACACGATCGAGATCACCTCCAAGCTAATTGAAACCATGGATAAGAAGGCCACGGCCTTCTCACGTGACCGCACTGTCGCCCCCAACGTGTTCCAGGTTTCTTTAGCCCCGATCAACTTTGACCAGATCAACGCTTGGGGATCAAGCGTGCTGGCTTCCGAGATGAGCCAGGAGCTCATCCGCCATGCCCACACCCAGGGCTATTCCTTCATCGGCCAGATCGCCATCAGCTTTGCTGCGGAACCCTCCCTTAACCCGCACGCTATCCACGTAAACGCTTTTACACGTAAGGACGCTTCGGCACCCGTGACTCGCCCAACTATTACCTCTCCAATCCTGGACATTAACGGCCAGCGCTATATGCTTACCGGTCCCGTCACCATCATTGGTCGCGGCAGTGAATCAGACATCATCGTTGATGATTCTGGAGTTTCTCGCCGTCACCTAGAAATTCGTCTAACCGCAGGACATACGGTCGCCACCGACCTAGGCTCCACCAATGGCACCTTCGTTGAGGGTGTGCGTATGGATGCCGCTACCCTCGTTAACGGCAACACCATCACCATTGGTCACACCACCATTATGTTCTGGGACGGTAGTGACGAGGTTGCCGGGTGAACGAATTAGCTTTCACTCTCCTACGGCTTTCCTACCTGGTTTTACTGTGGGTCTTTATCTGGGCTTCGCTACGTATTTTGCGCCGCGACGTCTTGGTGACGGCTGCGTCGTCGTCGACCACTGACCGACGCCGCCGCATGGCCCGTAACCTCCAGACAGACGGTATGGTGGAGGGCCGCCAACGCGGAGCCACCCGGCTAGTAATCACAGAAGGGCCCCTAGCGGGCTCAACTGTGCCGCTAACCCCCAGTTCAATCATTATTGGCCGCTCCCCTGCGGCCACCTTAGTGCTTGACGACGACTACGCTTCGGGCCGTCACGCCCGTATTTTCCCGCAGGACGGTATTTGGTGGTTGGAGGATCTAGGATCCACCAACGGCACTTTGCTAGGAGGTAATCCTGTCACCGGCACCGTCCAACTTCCCATGAACACCCCGGTACGTATCGGCCAGACCACCCTGGAGCTGAGGCCGTGATCTCTCTACACTACGCAGCGCGCTCTGATGTTGGCTTAGTGCGCTCTTCCAACCAAGACTCCGGCTACGCCGGCCCGCACCTGTGCGTCCTATGTGACGGCATGGGTGGCCCTGCTGGTGGCGACATCGCCTCCGCAGTCGCCGTCAGCCACTTGGCGCCCCTAGACAATGACACGCACGGCGCTGAAGACCTGCTAGCCCTACTACGTGGGGCCGTAGCAGACACTCACGCTGAACTAGCTGCCCTATCTGCCGCCGACCCATCCCTATCGGGCCTGGGCACCACCTGTATTGCGGTTATGCGTAGCGGCAACAAGCTAGCCATGGTGCACGTGGGTGACTCACGCGCCTACCAGCTGCGTGACGGCAACCTAGAACAGGTCACCCGCGACCACACTTTCGTGGAGTACCTGGTTGAAACCGGCCGGCTAACCCGCGAGGAAGCCTCTCACCACCCCCAGCGTTCCGTGCTGCTGCGCGTGCTTGGCGACGCCCAGGGCGACGTCATGCTAGATGAGTCCATCCGTGAAGCTAAAGTGGGCGACCGCTGGCTGCTGTGTTCAGATGGTCTATCCGGGCTGGTCAGCAAAGAAACCATTGAATCCATCTTGAACAAGGTGGAAGACCCCGGTGAGGCTGCTGAAGAGCTGATTTCCCTAGCCCGTAAGGCTGGCGGCCCCGACAACATCACCGCAGTCATCTTTGACATCGTTGACTCCACTACCGTGCAGACTGAGCCGCAGGTAGTGGGCTCTGCTGCCTCCGAAACCGTGGTGCAGCCACGTACTGTCGCCTCCCCGCCGGCCCCTGAACCGGACTCTCCGGCCGCTAAGGCCGCCGCTTTGCTGCCCAACTTCCCCGCTGAGGAAGAAGAAGACGAAGAACTCGTCGACACCACCCCGCACGTAACCAAGCGCTGGAGTTGGCCGCGTCGCATCCTGACCGTGCTGCTGACCCTGGCACTGCTAGGTGGCCTGGGCGCAATCGCCTGGCGCTGGACCCAAAACCAGTACTACGTGACTATCAGTGGCGATTCCATCGTCATTTATCAGGGCATTCCACAAACCCTGGGCCCAGTTAAGCTTTCCAAACCCGTAGAAACGGTTGCCTCTCCCAAACCCAGCCAGTTGGACCAGCAAATGCGGGCCCGCCTGAGCGAAAATGTGCTGCTGCCCTCCCTAAGTTCAGCGCGCAACTATGTCTCTAAGACAGTCACTTCCCACCTGAACGACCCCACGCCGACGTCGTCGTCCACCCTTCCGCCTGCAGGTTCGGCCACCTCCCCGGCCCCCCCTAAACCCGGCACCAGCTCGGACACAACGCCTACAGCGGGGTCAAAACGGTGAATTTAATTAAACCTAGTTCTGGACGCTGGTCTGAGATTCTGCTGCTTGTAATCGCCCTGGTCATTGGCCTGGGCGGGTTCTTGCTGACCATCCTTAACCGCACTGGCTCAGCCCCCACCTCGATCTGGCAGTTAGCCGGCTCGCTGCTGGGTATTTCTATTGCCGTGCACCTGTGGGTGCGCTGGCGTGCCCCCTACGCCGACCCGGTGCTACTGCCCACTGCGGTGGCGCTAAACGGCCTGGGCCTGGCCATGATCAGTCGCCTAGACATTGCCTACCGCAAGCTTGAACAGACTGAATACATTGTGGGTTTCAAGCAGGTAGCTTGGACCTCTATTGGCGTGGTTTTGTGCTGCGCGGCGCTGTTCTTCATCCGCGACTACCGCCAGCTGCGCCGCTGGGACACCTGGTGCATGTGGCTGGGTATTGTCTGTCTGGTTTTGCCTTTCATCCCCGGTTTGGGGCGTGAAATCAACGGTTCACAGATTTGGATTGTGGTTCCCGGCCTGGGCATGAGCTTCCAGCCGGCAGAGCTAACCAAGGTGCTGCTGTCGATTTTCTTCGCCTCCTACCTGGTGGCTAACCGCGACAACCTGGCGCTGTCTGGTCGGCGCATCCTGGGTGTGCACTTCCCGCGTTGGCGTCACCTGATGCCGATGATGGTGGTGTGGGCAGCCAGCATTGGGGTGCTGGTGATGCAGAAGGACCTGGGCACATCAGTAATGATCTTCGGGATGTTCGTGGTGGTGCTGTATGTGGCCACCAACCGTCCTTCCTGGCTGATTATTGGCGCCACCCTGGCCATTGTGGGTTTGGCGCTGCTGTGGCTGCTGTTTGAGCCCGTTTTGTCCTCGCACCTGGCCCACGTAACCGGCCGTGTTAACGCTTGGCGCTTTGCCATGGATGACAAGGTCTACAGCTCCATTGGTGGCTCTTGGCAGCTGGTTATGGGCCTGTTTGGGATGGCTTCTGGCGGCCTGTTTGGTACCGGCTGGGGTAAGGGCTACCCCAACCTGGTTACTTTCGCTAACTCTGACTTCATCACCTCCTCTTTTGGTGAGGAGCTGGGGCTAACTGGTCTAACCGCAATCTTGCTGATGTACCTGGTTTTCATTGAGCGCGGCCTGCGTACTGCGGTAGCGCTGCGTGATGGCTTTGGCAAGCTGCTGGCTACGGCCCTGTCTTTCACCATGGCCCTACAGGTGTTTGTGGTGGTTGGTGGCGTCACCCGCCTGATTCCGCTAACCGGTTTGACCATGCCGTTCTTGGCTTATGGTGGCTCGTCTTTGGTGGCTAACTGGGTGATTTTGGCTTTGCTGCTGCGTCTTTCCGACGCCGCCCGTCGCCCCACTGTGCGCGCCCCGCAGATCATTGATACTACTGAGCTGCCTGAGTCGCTGCGGCGCCAGATTGCCCAGGAAAACGCGGAGGCTGATAAGGCTGCCGCTGCTAGCGCGGGCACTCCCGACGCCGCCGCTGCTGGTTTCGGCCCCGCCGGCCCCCAGGGTGGTAGCGTCCCGCAAGGTGGCCCCCAAGGCCCGATGCATTATGGCCCTGGCCCACAGGGCGGCCCTGGCCCGTACGGCCCGCAGGGACCGACTGGTGGCCCGCAGGGGACCGCTCCTCAGGGAATACCGATGGGTGGCCCCCAAGGCGTCCCAGCTGCTCAGCCAGCCCCGACACTCACCCCTAACCGCGCTCACGGCCGCCGCGCCGCCCAGCCGGCACAGCAGGTACAACCGGTACAGCCAGGCAGGACCAATCCGCCGTCGGCACAAGACCACCAGAACACGGAAGTAATCAGAGGAGTATTTGAATGAACCCTCAGATTCGCCACGTTTCTTTGCTTGTGACAGGCATGTTTTTGGCACTGCTTGTGTCCCTGACTTCCCTGCAGGGATTTGCACGTCCCGCCCTATGGGAATCTAGCTCGCAGTATGGCTCGCTAACTGAGGACTCACGTAACGCGCGCACTATCTACCAGGAGTACGGTAAGGCGCGCGGAGCCATTATGGTTAACGGCACAGCTGTGGCCGCCTCGGTTAAATCTTCCGACTCCCTGGGCTACCAGCGCGTTTACTCTAACGGCCCGCTGTATGCGTCAGTGACCGGCTACTACTCCACTATTTTCTCCAACATGACCGGCATTGAGAATGCCGAAAACACGGTGCTAAACGGTTCTTCGCCGTCGCTGTGGCGTAGTCGCATCCAGAACCTATTCACCGGGGACCAACCCCAAGGTGGCTCAGTTGAGCTAACCATTAACCCCACTTTGCAAAAGGTCGCCTACCAGGCCCTGGGCACTAAGCGAGGGGCTGTGGTGGCTCTTAACCCCAAGACCGGCGCCATTTTGGCAATGGTTTCCACTCCCTCTTTTGACCCCAACCTGCTAGCCAGCCATGACGGCACCACTGCCGACACCGCCTGGAAGCAGCTCAACTCTGACAGCGGTACCCCGCTGATCAACCGCGCCATTGGCGGTGACCTGTACCCACCCGGTTCTACCTTCAAGGTAATTACCGCCGCAGCCGCGCTGCGTCTGGGTAAGGTCACCCCTGATTCCCAAGTTGACGCCCCTGACACCGTCACTCTTCCGGGCACCACCCACCAGTTGCAAAACTATGCGGGTGAGTCCTGCGGTAACGGTAAAGTCACCCTGACTTACGCCTTCGCCGAATCCTGCAACACCACCTTCGCTCAGCTAGCTATGAACGTAGGCGAGCAGGAGCTCACCCGCGAGGCTGAAGCCTGGGGCTTTAACACGTCGTCGTCGATCCCTTTGACGGTTACCCCCTCCAGCTTCCCGTCAGTCAAGTCACAAGCTGAGTTGGCAATGGCGGGTATCGGGCAGCAGTCCGTACGCGTAACCCCTCTGCAAATGGCCCAGATTGCTGCCACGGTGGCAAACGACGGTAACCAGATGCAGCCCTACCTGGTTAAGCGTACTTTGGACGACAAGCTTTCGGTCATTTCCACCACCAGCCCAAAGGTGGCACGCTCCCCCATTTCTTCGACGGTTGCGGGACAGCTTAAAACCATGATGATCCAGGTGGTTGCTTCGGGAACCGGTACCTCGGCTCAGGTTGATGGCATGGATGTAGCGGGTAAGACTGGTACGGCTGAAACCGGTAGCGACGGCGGCCCCGTCACCTGGTTTATTGGCTACGCTGGTCCTTCCGGACAGGCTCCGACCATTGCCATCGCTGTCGTACTCGATGGCGGCGATCAGACCGCTGACACGGGTACTGGCGGTAGTGAAGCTGCCCCTATCGCAGCCACTGTCTTTAAGGCAACGCAGCAATGATTAAACCAGAAGCTGGACTAGTACTTCAGGACCGCTACCGCCTGATCGAACGCATCGCCATGGGTGGCATGGGTGAAGTTTGGCGTGCTCAAGATCTACGATCTGGACGTGTTGTAGCCGCCAAAGTAATGCGCCCCGAATTAGCCGGTGACGAGCTGTTTTTGCAGCGTCTACGCACCGAAGCTAAAAACGCTCGTGGCCTGCGCCACCCCAACCTAGCCATGGTGCTTGACTACGGTGAGGCTGATGGCTCCGGCTGGATCATTATGGAGCTAGTGCAGGGTAAGCCCCTGTCAGAGCTGATCGCTGAGAAGGGTACCCTACCCCCCAGCGTGATTTTGCCGTTGCTAGCCCAAACCGCCCGCGCCCTGCAGGTAGTGCATGAGGCCGGCGTGGTACACCGCGACGTTAAGCCCTCCAACATCCTGGTTAACCAGGAGGGACTAGCTAAGCTACTGGATTTTGGTATTTCCTCTGGAGCCAACCAGCTGCCCATGACCGCCACCGGCATGGTTATGGGTACCGCCCAGTATCTTGCCCCCGAGCAGGCTACCGGCGCTGCTGCCACAGCCGCTGGAGACCTGTACTCACTGGGTGTTATCGCTTATGAGGCACTAGCTGGGACGCGTCCTTTCACCGGCGCCACCGCAGTTGATATTGCTTACGCGCACGTTAACGACCCGGTTCCTGCACTGCCTGAGCAGGTGCCAGCAAATGTGCGTGAATTGATTTACGCGCTGCTATCTAAGAAGCCCTCTGACCGGCCCACTACCGCCCAGGATTTGGCCCGCCGTCTAGACCGCATCATTATTGGTCTGCCTAGCGACGACGCCGTCACCTGGAACGCGAACCCGCCGCAGAATTGGGCTCCGGCTCAGCATGAGCCAAAGACAGCCGCTAAGGGCACTCCGATTAGTAACAAGCCTCATTCGCGAATGCCTAAATCTAACCCGGGTGCCAATTCCTTGTGGGACCTGCTGCAAAGCTCTAATCCCACGAATTTGTCCACGGGTACCTATGCCATTGTTCTCGTGGCAGTATTGTTCTTGGTGTTACTTCTAATTGGACTGGCTGCAAGCGCTTTTGCGGTTCCGGTACGCGCGTTAGACGGTGGTGACATGCCGCCTGCTAGTGCGCACAGTGTTTCGAATATTGCAGAGTTTGCCTCTAGCGAGGCTGGCGCCCCCTCCATATCTATTGCCCAGGAGGCATTGTGACAGCACGTATCTCTAAAGTCTTGGCAGGACGCTATGAGGTGCTTGAACTGATCGGCCGTGGCGGCATGGCCGAGGTGTACCTTGGCCGTGATAAGCGTCTATCTCGCACTGTGGCAATCAAGCTACTGCGTAGTGATATTGCTGAAGACCCTACTTTCCAGGCGCGTTTCCGTCGTGAAGCGCAAAGTGCTGCTGCCCTAAACCACCCTGCGATTGTGGGTGTGTATGACTTTGGTGAAGAGGTAGTTACTCGCGCCGATGGCTCCACCCAGACTGTGCCCTACCTTGTTATGGAGTATGTGCAGGGCCACACGGTACGTGAGCTGCTAAGCGAGGGCGAGGCAGTACCGATTGATGAGGCTGGCGAGATTGTTTCTGGCGTGCTGCAGGCGCTGGGCTACTCGCACCGTAACGGCATTGTGCACCGTGACATTAAGCCTGGAAACATCATGTTGACCAACACCGGCGAGGTGAAGGTCATGGACTTCGGTATTGCCCGCGCTATTGAAGATAGCGCGGTTACAGTCACCCAAACCCACGCGGTAGTAGGTACCGCCCAGTACCTGTCACCAGAGCAAGCGCGCGGCGAGGTGGTTGATGCCCGCTCCGATATTTATTCCTGTGGTTGCCTGCTTTATGAGCTGCTAACTGGCCGCCCGCCCTTTAAGGGTGACTCGGCTGTGGCCATTGCCTACCAGCATGTGCGTGAGTTGCCAGTGCCGCCGTCGCAAATTGCCCCGGACGTGCCCGAATCCATGGACCGCGTGGTGATGAAGGCGCTGGCTAAGCACCGCGAGGATCGCTACCAGAACGCTGACCAGATGCGTGCAGATTTGCAGGCCGCTATCCGTGGTTTGCAGGTTAATGCCCCGGCTACTGAGACTTGGCAGCAGCAGGCGACGACGGTTATCGCCCCCACTCCGGGGGTTCCCTCCGCCCCTGCAGCAACTAACACCGGCTCTATCCCTAAGGTTAAGGATGAGCAAGCTGCCCGTCAGGCTGAGGAAGAGGCTGCTAAACGTAAGAAGAAGCAGCTGCTGATTATTGGCTTAATTACCCTGGTGGCGCTATTGGCGCTGGTGGGGGCGTTGGCTGCGGCCGGCGTGTTTGGGGGGACCCCAAGTAAGCACACCACTGCCTCCCCCACCCAGTCTGCAGTGTCTGTGCCCGACCTTACCGGTAAGGATGAGGCTGGGGCTCGTAGCGCCCTTGAGGGCGTGGGCTTGGCCTTCCAGCGTGGCGCTGACGTTTCTTCTGACACGATCCCTGAGGGCCAGGTAGTTTCCTATGACCCTGGTGCGGGCACGATGGCTGCCCCTGGCACCAAGGTTGAGGTGCACTTCTCCTCCGGTTCTGCCACTGTGGCGGTACCTAACGTGTCTGGCCAAACTCAGGGTGATGCCCGCAATGCCCTGGAAAAGGCCGGTTTCACGGTTGGTGACGTTACTACTGTCGACGCCGGCGGGGTTAAGGCCGGTAACGTGGTTTCTACTGACCCGGCAGCGGGCACTAAGGCTAAGCGTGGCTCTACTGTGAACTTGCAGGTTGCCTCGGGCCGCCTGGTGGTGCCTCAGAACCTGGTGGGTATGAGCACTGATGAGGCGAAGAAGGCGCTAACTAGCGCTGGTTTCACGGTGATCACCATTAACCAGCAGACCACTACTCAGCAAGATCAGAACGGCAAGGTACTTAGCGTGAACCCTGCTGCTGGCGCTACTGTGGATAGCGGCGCTGAGATTACTTTGACGGTAGGCCAGTACTCGGCTCCGCCTACGCAGTCGCCTACCGCCTCGCCTAGCCCCACCACCGGTAATGGAAATGGCAATGGGAACAATAACGGTAACGGTAATGGCAATGAAACGCTCATTCCTTACCCTGGTATCCCGGGTAACAACAACAACCACTAAGTTGTGATATACTCAGAGGCAGGTATATCACTTCCTTTGCGAGTACCTAAAAGGCATGTTTTGTGCCGGCTCGAAAGAGCCGGCACAAAGCATTTTAAGCACCCTGTAGTGGGCATCAGATATACGTCTTGCACCCACAATGGCGCGGTTTAACTAGCGCGATACTTAGGCTAGAGATAGTCATACAGCCCCAGCAATGACGCGATTTAGAGCTGTTGGCTTACTGATAGCAGCAGACGCCTACCGGCGTCCACAAGGCGGTTTAGGCGCCAAACGGTTTAGGCGCCGTGGTTGGCTTTTAGCCGTTAGAAGCTTTTAGCCGTTAGAAACCTCTGCAGTGTTACCCACAATGTAGGTGTTTACCAGCGGGAACACCCATTCAAACAACACAAACACTACGGCCAAAATCAGTACTAGCGATTCAATTACCTTCAGCCATTTGGGGCCGGGTAGGTGGCGGAAAATAAACCCGTACATGTTGCCTCACTTAACGCCAGGATCGGACAGGACAGATTCGGGGCGACCCTCACCGCGAGGAATCCAGTAAGACAGCTGCGCGTGCACAATCCAGCGCTGATCGTTACCCCACTCCCCTAATGTGGCCGAGTGGCAGGTGGTCATAGTCAGTAAACGCTGGGTGGGCTGCGCATTGGGGTTATTGGGCACAGGCGCAATCACATCCACCTGTGAGGGGTCCACAATTTCGTGCCCAGTCACTTTATAGACATACCAGGCGGTAGCGGTTTCAACGATTACTTCGTCGCCAGCTTTAAGTAAATCAATGCGCCTAAAAGAGTTACCGTTAGTGCGTCGGTGTCCGGCCACCGAGAAGTTACCAATAGCGCCCGGGTAGGCGGTGTTTTGGTAGTGACCAGCTGCTGCCTGATCCAGTAGCTCCTGGCCGGTGCCCTGATAGATAGGCATATTGTTATTAGTGATTCCATACCACTTGGGCACAATCAGCACCCCCATAGGCTGCCCGTAGGCCACTGTGGGCTCTACCGGTGGGGCCTCAGTGTGCTTATTACCCGCCTTCTTAGGCGAGGTAGGCAGGGTGTTGTGAATCTGGGTCATGGTCTGTTCAGCTTTGGCGTTGGCGTCAATCGACGTCCACCACAGCTGCCACACCAGGAATAAACCAATTAGTAAACCAGCGGTTAACAGCAGCTCACCAATAATGGTCAGGAATACATCCAGTACCTTTCGGGACCGAGCTTGACTTGTAACGTGCGCGGTCATGTATGCACTCCATTGCGTTGTTGAGCTGGTCTTGCTCACCTAGATTAAGCGGTAAGCTAGCACTAAAGTACTCTACTTCCACTAAATGAGAAACGAACCGGAGAATCCTGTGTCGAAAAATGGCTCCAAAGATCTAGCCCGCAAGGACGAGGATAAGGACGAGTCCGCCACTAACAGTGCCGCCAAGGACTCCGCTAAGAAGTCTGCCAAGGACTCAGAAAAAGACTCAGATAAGGGCTCTGACAAGAAGCGCTCTGCTAAAAAGTCTTCTAAAAAGTCCAAGGAGTCCGCTAAAGAATCCGCTAAGGATGCCGACGACGCCAAGAAGTCTGCAGGCAAAAAGAAGTCAGCCAAGGACGCTGAGCGCGAACAGGCCCTAACTAAGCGAGCCCGCAAGGCTGACCGTAAGAGCCTTGAGTTGGACTCAAAGTCCTCTGACTCGCTCAAGGCCAAGGTCGCTAAGAAGGAACTAGAACGCCGCAAGGCTTCACGTACCCCACACAAGGTTAAGAACATCTCCAGCCCCGCCTGGTATGCCCCCACCATGTGCACCATCATGTGCCTGGGCCTAGCCTGGGTGGTGGTTTCCTACATGACCGGTGGCGAATATCCGGTGCCGTGGTTCGTTAAGGCCCACCCGGCTGACTGGCTGGCCAACGGTAACGTGTACGTTGGTTTCGTACTCATGCTGGCCGGATTCATTGGGATCTTGCGCTGGAAGTAAAGCCAATGGGTCAGGCATAGATACCTGAACTTGTTTTTTGGCCCATACCTAGCAGCCTTAGCGCCTTAGCCCAACAGTTGGGCTAAGGCGCTTTTCATGCCGCTAGCGCCGCTAGCAGCGCATAGGAGGCGGTGCCAACTATCAAAGATAGGGCCACATTGCCTCGCCACAGGTGCAAACCAGCGGTTATAGCCACTGCCCCCACCAAGGCTGCGCTACGGCCTAAATCTGCGCTTAAATCGCCTAGCGTGTAAGCCACCAGCACCACCATTACCCCCAGGGGCATAGTGCGCGACAAAAACTGCATCAACGGCCGGTGCGCCACCTGGTCGGCGCCCTTAACTCCGGTGTAGCGCAAGCCAAAGGTGACGGCCGCAGCTACCGCCACCACCGCTAAAACATGCCAGTTACTTACCGCATGCCTAACCACAGCTTCACTCATCACTACCCCGCTGTTCATGGTTTAACTGCCCTGTTTTAGCCTCAGCCTGGTTTAAACCAGCCCCGCGACCACCAGCCGCAGTGACGCTAAGCGAGCGCCGTCGTCGTAAATACAGGGCGCTTAAACACAGGCTTAAAGTAAGCAACCCACAAAACATGGCCAGGCGCCCGCCCACGGCCACCGTCACCACGGCAGAGACCGACGCCGCCACTAGCGCCCCCGAGTCGGGGTTGGCTTTATAGGCCTCAATTGCCAGCACCGTGAACAAGGCGGTGAGCACAAAGTCGGCCACATCCGTATGCTGCGAAATAAAGCCCCCAAAGCTACTGCCAGTAAGCGCCCCCAAGCAGGCCCCCAACACCCAAGACAGGTGCGAACACAGCTGCACTGTCAGCAGGTAACGCCAAGTCATGCGCGAGTGGTCTTTAGCGGCAGTAACCGCATACACCTCGTCGGTAAGCGAGTAGATAGAGTAGGTGCGCGCCAGCCTCCCCGGCGGCACGTTACGGGGAAAGCTCAAGCCGTAAAACAGATGGCGGCCATTAACAAACAGGGCACTAAGCGCCACCGTAACTAGCCCCACCCCGCCGGTTATTAGCGAAACCAGCAAAAATTCCATAGAACCGGCATAAACCACTGTGGCAAAGATAGGTGCCCACCAACCGGGGATACCGGCAGTTACCAATACGATCCCAAAGGCGATGCCTAGCGGGATATAGCCCAGAAAAATTGGGGTACTGTCACGCAAACCATCTCTAACGCTACTCAATGATTGAGCCATGCCCTTGAGCATAGACGCCGCTTTTACAGCGCTCTAACCCTGTACGGATAGTGAAATGGCAACAAAAAACGGCGCCGCTTTAGGCGACACCGTTGTTTGTGTAGTGAAAACTCACTCAGCAGCCGGGGCTTCTTCTTCCTCGTCTTCAGCCTCAACCTCAGACCAGTACTCCTCCGCCCAGGGGTCCTCAACCGGCTGGCTGCGCTTGTACAGCACAAAAGCAGCGCCGGCGGCGGCAGCCACTAGGGAGGCTACACCTAGGCCCTTGAAGAAGCTGCAGCTCTTGATCGATTCGTGTTTGTGGCAAGACATGATGACTCCCTCAAAGAAGTAAGTAACGTTACATCCAATAATGTCACTGTTTTGGCTCTCATTCCATTCGAACCCGCCTCAAAAGCTGCGCCACAAGAAAAATTAGGTCACAGCGTAACTATCTCAACAACTTTCATGGGCTTTTCCATGGGGTAGGCCACGCCGCCAACTAAGCAAATTGTGGGAGTATGAGGTTATGGAAGCAATTATGCACACTAACCTCGGCGATATCCGCCTGGAGCTGTTCGAGGACAAGGCCCCGATTACCGTTACCAACTTCGTAGAGCTGGCTACCGGTAAGCGCGCCTGGATTGACCCGGCCACCGGCGAAGAGACCCAGCGTCCTCTTTACGACGGCGTCACCTTCCACCGCGTAATTAAAGATTTCATGATTCAGGGTGGAGACCCGCTAGGCAATGGTACCGGCGGCCCCGGCTACACCTTCGACGACGAGATCGACAACTCCCTGACCTTCGCCGACACTTACCTGCTGGCTATGGCCAACGCCGGTACCCGCATGGGCCACGGCACCAACGGTTCACAGTTCTTCATCACCACTGTGGCAACCCCTTGGCTGCAGGGCAAGCACACCATTTTCGGCAAGGTAGTGGATGAGGATTCACGCAAGGTTGTGGACGCTATTGAGGCTGCTCCCACCGATGGCCGTGACCGTCCCCTGCAGGACGTGGTTATCAACTCCATCGACATCGTTGAGTAATAACCGAAGTTAATTCCTTCGTGGGGGGTTGGGCGTTTTAAGCGCCTGACCCCCCACTTTTTATTTGGACCAGGCTGCGCCGGCGTTGGACGACGCCGAGCCCACCGCAATCCACAGTTATCCACAGGCTGTGTATAAATAGTGTGGATAACCCCACTAAAAAGGTGGAAACGTGTGGGTAGTCAGCTAATAACACCCGTGTATTTACTCCACAGTTGTGGATAACTCTGTGGACTTACACGCTTGTGAGTTATCCACATAGATATCCCCAGCTGGGGAAAACTCCAGGTAAAACGCAGTTTTCAGGTTATCCACGAGATCCACAGCTGTGCTTACACACAACCCACCAGCTGTGGATAACGCTTCCCCAGCTGTGATTAACGCATCTGCCCAGTAACTGTGGATAACTGCGCTAGGGCTGCACCTGGGGTTTATATGCGTCTGGGATTTATGTGTATCTGGGTTTATAGCTGGGCTACTGCCGCGAAAATCTTGGCTTGTAAGGGCGCCTGGGGCCGCGTAGTAGGGGCAGCGGGGTCAAACCAGTCCACTTCGGCGATTTCAGCGTGTGGGCGCACCTGCTGGGGGTTAAAAACCCCATCCGCAATGAATACGTGGGAAACCACCGTAAAGCCCGGCTCGTTCGAGGCTGGCGCACTGAAATCGCCTAAAGGCCGTACAGCAGAGTTTTTAAGGTCTAGCCCCACTTCCTCACGCACCTCGCGTAAAGCAGCTTCTAGGGGGCTTTCGTGGGCTTCTAGCTTGCCTCCGGGCATCTGAAACCTGGGGGAGGAGCCTTTACGCACACTCAGCACCCGCCCCTGGGCGTCACGCAGCACAATGGCAGCTACTTCCACAATTTTGAACTCTTCTAACAGCATCTTTTTCTCCAGCCACTAGTTACGCCTCAAGTATGCGCCCGTAGTGGCTTTGGTGCCCGCAGTGGCGACGACGCCGCCCGACGCCGTCGTGGGCATAAAAAAATCCGCCGCAGTCTAACTGCGAGCGGATACTGGGTGGAGCTAACGGGACTCGAACCCGTAACCCCCTGCTTGCAAAGCAGGTGCGCTACCAATTGCGCCATAGCCCCATTAGGCCGGATCAGCTACTTCAATCCAAGGTTGCGCTTGCCAACGTTTAGGGGCGGTCTTTAACCAGAGGGCATAACCGCAAGCACCTAGGCTAAGTGCAATCAGGGATTTAGCTGCGAAGCTCATTAATTTGCTCCGTTCAACCGGTGGTGGGCCTAGCTGGACTCGAACCAGCGACCTCATCCTTATCAGGGATGCGCTCTAACCAACTGAGCTATAGGCCCGTTTGACTCGATAGAGATTACACGAGCCAGACGCAGATAATCAAATCGAATTAATCATCTGCCAGTGTGAGATAGATCCCACCGATCAGGTGGGTGGTTACGTTGTAGATCATGGCGCCGATAGTGGCCAGGGCGGTGGACAGAATAATGTTCACAACCGCCACCACAGTAGCCAGGGAAACCGCACGCGAAAGCTTGAGGTACTCCACCACGGCCTGCAGCGACTTCTCACCACCAAGCTGCTGTACCTGATCCTTAATCTTGGCGAACACGTGCAGCGCATCTAGGGAGAACCACACCACTACAGCCGCAACGATGGTCATGATGCCTACTGCCACCGATAGCAGGAAGGCAGTCTTCATAACCGACCAAGGATCCACGCGCTCTAGCGCTAGGCGCACAAAACGGCGCTCAGCAGCAACGGGGGCAGGCTTAGGGTTGTGCTGGCGTGGGGGCTGTGCCGGAGGCATAGATGCGGGCATCGGTCGTGGTGCCGGGCGTGAGCCGCCTGCTTGAGGTGCGGTGCGGATACGCGGCGGCGGTCCCGGCTGCACGCCCTTAGGGGGAACACCCTTGGGCTGGTTGCCCTTAGGCTGGGGCGTGATCGAGGGGGGTACCGACATTATTTGGCCTCGCTTTCATTCGCGTCTAAGGCTACCGACTCTTGGGGCTGCTCGTCACCCTCTAAAGGCAGGTTAGCTGCCTCATTTACGTCGGATTGAACACTAGCGCCTAGTTCGGTTGCGTCATCGTCAGAAAGGTCACGTTCTTGGGAGCGGGCGACGGCGATAATCCGGTCGCTCTCGTCGGGCTTGGCGAAGGTGACGCCCTGGGTGTTACGGCCAGTGCGCGACACTTCTGCCACCGCCGAGCGCATTACCTTACCTGAAGCCATGATGCACAAAACCTCATCGGATTCGTCCGTGATCAAGGCTCCTACCAGCTCACCGCGGGCTTCTACCAGGTTGGCTACCTTCACGCCCAGACCGCCACGGCCCTTAACCGGGTATTCATCCACGCTGGTGCGCTTGGCGTAACCGCCGTCAGTAACCACAAATAGGTCGGCGCCTTCACGCACCACATCCATGGCTAGCAGGCTGTCGCCGTCACGGAAACGCATACCGGTGACGCCGCTGGTGGCGCGGCCGGTAGCACGCAAGGTGGCGTCGGTGGCGGTAAAGCGGCAGCTTTGGCCGTGACGTGAAACCAGAATCAGATCCTGGCCCTCATCTAGCAAAGCCGCGCTGACCAGCTCATCGGGGTTACCGTCGGCGTCTTCACGCAGGTTGATAGCAATCACGCCGCCAGAGCGGTTGGATTCATATTCACGCAGCGCAGTCTTCTTAACCAGACCCCGGCGGGTAGCCAACACCAGGTATTGGCTTTGCTCGTAGTCTTTAAGCTCCATTACCTGGGCAATAGTTTCACCCGGCTGGAAAGCCAGCAGGTTAGCTACGTGCTGGCCCTTGGCGTCGCGACCACCCTCGGGCAGCTCATAGGCCTTGGCGCGATAAACGCGGCCCAGGTTAGTGAAGAACAGCAGCCAGTGGTGGGTGGTGGTGACGAAGAAGTGCTCTACTACGTCGTCTTCACGCAGGGCCGCACCCTTAATGCCCTTACCGCCACGGTGCTGGGAGCGGTAGTTGTCGGTGCGGGTGCGCTTGGCGTAACCACCACGGGTGATAGTGACTACCACTTCCTCTTCAGGAATGAGGTCTTCCATACTCATTTCGCCCTCGTGCGGCACGATTCGAGTACGGCGCTCGTCACCAAACTTCTCAGTGATTTCTGCCAGCTCAGTAGAGATAATGCCACGCTGACGCTCAGGGCGGGCCAGGATGTCACGCAGGTCGGCTACGCGCTCACGTAGCTCCTCGGTTTCCTGCTGAATCTTTAGACGCTCCAGGGCGGCCAGGCGTCGCAACTGCAGGGACAAGATGGCCTCAGCCTGGATCTCATCTACGCTGAGCAGCTCCATTAGACCCACACGCGCCTCATCGGTGGTGGGGGAGCGGCGGATCAGCGCGATTACGGCGTCTAGGGCGTCGATGGCGCGCATGAGGCCATCCAAAATGTGCAGGCGGTCCAGGGCCTTTTGCAGGCGGAACTGGGTGCGGCGCACAATCACGTCCAGCTGGTGCTCCACCCAGTGACGCACAAAGCCGTCCAGGCTTAGGGTGCGCGGCACGCCGTCGACTAGCGCCAGCATGTTGGCGGGGAAGGAGTCTTGTAGCTGGGTGCGCTTGTAGAGGTTGTTTAGTACTACCTTGGCTACGGCGTCGCGCTTAAGCACAATTACTAGACGCTGTCCGGTACGGCCGGAGGTTTCGTCACGGATGTCAGCAATACCGCCCAGGGAGCCGTCACGTACCAGCTGGGCAATCTTTTCAGCTAGGTTGTCAGGGTTTACCTGGTAGGGCAGCTCGGTTACTACCAGGCACTGGCGGCCGTGGATTTCTTCCAGGTTGACGACGGCGCGCTGGATGATACCGCCACGACCGGTACGGTAGGCCTGCTCAATACCGCGACGGCCCAAAATTGTGGCGCCGGTGGGGAAGTCAGGACCGTGTACTCGCTGTAGTAGCGCCTCAAGTAGCTCTTCACGTGAAGCGTCAGGGTGCTCTAGCAGCCACTGTACGCCGTCGGCCACTTCCCGCAGGTTGTGCGGGGGAATGCGGGTGGCCATACCCACCGCAATACCCTCAGAGCCGTTAACTAGCAGGTTGGGGAAACGGGAAGGCAAGATAGTGGGTTCTTGCTCTTTACCGTCATAGTTGTCCTGGAAATCGACGGTGTTTTCGTCGATGTCGCGCACCATTTCCATGGCCAGGGGGGCCATTTTACATTCGGTGTATCGCGGCGCAGCCGGGCCCAGGTTACCGGGGGTACCGAAGTTACCCTGTCCGGCTACCAGCGGGTAGCGCATAGACCAGGGCTGTACTAGACGGGCTAGGGCGTCGTAAATGGCGGCGTCACCGTGGGGGTGGAAGCTACCCATTACGTCACCCACCACACGCGAAGACTTAGAGAAAGCCGCGTTGGGGCGGTAACCGCCGTCGTACATGGCGTAAAGAATGCGGCGGTGTACCGGCTTGAGGCCGTCACGCACGTCCGGCAGGGCGCGCCCAACAATCACACTCATGGCGTAGTCGAGGTAGGAGCGCTGCATTTCCAGCTGCAAATCGACGCGCTCAACGCGGTCGAATCCGGGCTCCTCGATTACTTCGATCTGGTCGTCACTCACGAAAGTTATTCCTGTTCTTTAAGTAGTCGAGGGCTCAGATATCCAGGAAGCGCACGTCGTTAGCGTTGCGTTGGATGAAGCTACGGCGTGATTCGACGTCGTCACCCATCAAAACCGCGAAGGTTTCGTCAGCGTCGGCAGCCTCATCCAGGGTGACCTGCTTGAGGATGCGGTGGGCCGGGTCCATGGTGGTGTCCCACAGCTCGTGGTCGTTCATTTCACCTAGACCCTTGTAGCGCTGAATGCCGTTTTCCTTGGGCATACGCCAGCCCTTGGCGGCGCCAGCTTCACGCAGGCGGTCGCGCTGCTCATCGCTGTAGGCAAATTCGTGCTCGGCGTTGGACCACTTGAGGCGGTACAGCGGCGGCATAGCGATGTAGACGTGACCGTTTTCGATCAGCGGGCGCATGTAGCGGAACAGCAGCGTCAGCAGCAAGGTAGCAATGTGGGAGCCGTCCACATCGGCGTCGGCCATAATCACGATCTTGTGGTAACGCAGCTTTTCAAGCTCAAAATCTTCACCAATGCCGGTACCAAAGGCGGTGATCAGCGAGCGGATAGTGTCGCTGGAGAGGGCGCGGTCTAGGCGGGCCTTTTCCACGTTCAAAATCTTGCCTCGAATCGGCAAAATTGCCTGGTGCTCAGGGTCTCGGCCACCTACCGCAGAGCCACCTGCAGAGTCACCCTCAACAATGAAAATTTCAGAGTTAGAGGCGTCGCGCGAGGAGCAGTCACGCAGCTTACCGGGCATGGAGGCGCTTTCCAGCACACCCTTACGACGGGTAGCTTCACGGGCTTTACGGGCCGCAATACGCGCAGCAGAAGCCTGCTTAGCCTTGCTAATAACCGCCTTGGCATCTGCCGGGTGAGCGTCAAACCAGTCGGTTAGCTGGGCGTAAACCGTCTGCTGCACAAAGGAGCGGGCCTCAGTGTTACCCAGTTTGGTTTTGGTCTGGCCCTCAAACTGGGGCTCAGAGAGCTTAATGGAGATAACTGCCGTTAGGCCCTCACGTACGTCCTCACCGGAGAGGTTATCTTCCTTGTCTTTAAGCAGGCCCTTTTCACGCGCATACTTGTTAACCAGCGTGGTCAGGGCGGTGCGGAAGCCTTCTTCGTGAGTACCACCCTCGGTGGTGTTGATGGTGTTGGCGTAGGTGTGTACCGACTCGGAGTAGGCAGCAGTCCACTGCATGGCGATTTCTACGCTCATGCCCCCGTGCTCACCGCTTTGCTCAGCGGAGAAGTCAATGATTTCGGGGTGGATCAGCTCGGCCTTCTTGGTTTTGTTCAAGAAGTGCACGTAGTCGCGTAGACCGTCGGAGTACATGTAAGACACGCTGCGGTGCTTGTGCGCCTGGGTGTCTTGCTCGCTGCCGGCAATTTCGTCGCCGTCAACGGATAGGTCACGCTCGTCGGTTAGCGAGATGCGCAAGCCCTTGTTCAAGAAGGCCATCTGCTGGAAACGACGACGCAGCGTCTCAAAGTCGAAAACGGTGGTTTCGAAAATCTCGGGGTTGGGCCAGAAGGTGACGGTTGTGCCCGTCTGGTCAGTGGCCTCGCCGCGACGTAGGGGAGCAGTGGGGACGCCGTCGGCAAAATCAATATTCCAAACGTAACCGTCGCGGCGCACCTCAACGGACAGGCGAGAGGACAGGGCGTTAACTACCGACACACCCACACCGTGCAGACCACCGGAAACGGAGTAACCGCCGCCGCCGAACTTACCGCCTGCGTGCAGCACGGTAAGTACTACCTCAACTGCGGGCTTGTGTTCAGTGGGGTGCTCATCCACCGGGATACCGCGACCATTGTCTACCACGCGCACACCGCCGTCGGGCAGGATGGTGACTTCAATGTGGTCACAGTAACCGGCTAGAGCCTCATCTACGGAGTTATCCACTACCTCGTATACACAGTGGTGCAGGCCGCGCTCACCGGTGGAACCGATATACATACCGGGACGCTTGCGGACAGCTTCAAGGCCTTCCAAAACCGTGATATTTGAAGCTCCGTAGCTGTCGTTAGTCACAGTGCTATCCTGCTCAGCCACGTCTAATATGCTCCTCGTTCTTGCTTGGCAGGGTCAAAAAAGATCCTTGCCTTTGCATTAGGTCTGTATGTGCCGTCTAGGGAGGGTTTAACGGCACGTTTAACTACCCGGTAAGGCAGCTCAAACTACCTATATTCTACCGTGTTAGGCGCGATTTTCCGGCCTGGCGGCGGTGTGGCCCTAAGCAAATACTGTGACTTAACCGTAGGTGTCGCGTACCCCACGCGCCCCGGGCACGGCCAATTTGCCGTGCTGCCAGGTGTAATCCGCGTTAGGGCCGCGTACCTTAATGCTTTTGACAATGCCCGGGCCCACTTCGCGCTCAAATAGGGCCTCCAGCTGGGGCATCATCAGTTGCAGTTGCTGCGCCCAGTTGGTGGAGTGGGCGCGCATTACCAGGCGGCCATTTTTGAAGGAATAAATGCTGCAATTTTCGGCCATATCCTTGCCGACAATCTCTTCCCAGCGCACCTTGACACTGGCTATGCGCAGGGATTCTTCCCAGCCTTGGCGGTGAAAAAAGCCGTCTAGCTCGCGTTTGCCTGAGCGCGGATCGCGCCAATACACGCGGGCTTGGGAGACGGGTTGGCCGTTGACGATCTCGGCGTGGCGTTCTTGGCGCCGGCGGATGCGCCCAATACTGACTGCGTCCCAGGGTGCTAGCGCGTCCGCATTTGCAGCTGGGTTGTGGGCGGCGTTTGCAGGTGCGTTTGGGTTCGCATTTGCGGCGCCATTCTGGGCTGCGCTTGGGTTCGCATTTGGGGCGGCATTTGTGCCCGCAGTTTGGCCCTTCAGCGACGACGCCGCCGGAGCCCCGTCTGCTGCTCGGCCTGCTGCTAACGCTGGGCCACCGGGGCTTTTACGAGGTAGGCGCTTTAGGGCATGGCCCGCGTTCCAAGCCTGCTCGCGCTGGCGTGCCAGCGCGGCCACAGCCATTTGGTCGCCATAATCTTCACTGTTCACGGCTAAACTTCACTTACTACAGAGCCGGCCACCCGCAGACGGTGATGATCAAGTTCGCTAGGGACGTCGTCGCCAACCGCAGCGGTAATAAGCACCTGCTGAGCCTGGGCCACCATCTGCGACAAGGCCCGACGCCTGCGCATATCTAATTCCGCAAAAACATCATCAAGAATCAAAATCGGGTCTTCACTCTTACCATCAATGCTGGTCAAGGCGCTATCAGCGCGCATTAGCTCAAAACTAGCCAAACGCAACGCAAGCGCTAGCGACCACTGCTCACCGTGTGAAGCAAAACCTTTAGCGGGCAGATGCCCCAGGAACAGCGTCAACTCATCGCGGTGTGCCCCTACCAGGTTCACCGCTCGCTCTAGTTCCCGCTGGCGCAGCTGACCCATAGTTTCAAGCAAAGCTTTACTGGTGGCCTGCACATCCAGGAGAGAATTTTCGTAATCCTCCCACGCCTCGGTGTCTGAAATGTCCGGGTCAGCTACGCCGCGCGCAGCCAACAGGCTCGCGCGGTAGGCCAGATTTGCCTGCGACTGCGCTAGCGAAACCGTTTGATAAGACTGGGCCACCCAAGGGCGTAGCTGGCGCACAAGTTTGACGCGCGCGGCAATCAGCTGGGCAGCTAACTGGGCTAGCTGTTCATCCCACACATCCAAAGTAGCTAGGGCGCTGGCGCGCGCCGAGCCGCTTTTACGTTTTAGTCCCCGCAGCAGGCCTGAGCGCTGGGCTAGCACCTTGTCGTGGTCTGCGCGCACCCCGGCCATGCGCGGGCTCATCATAACCACCAGGTCATCTAAAAAACGCCGCCGCACCTGCGGATCTGAACGCACCAAAGTCAGATCTTCCGGGGCAAACAGCACCGTGCGGCAAATCCCCAGCAGCTGGGTGGGGCGGGTAGGGGCGCGGTTTAGTCGGGCCCGGTTAGCTTTGCCAGAAATAATTTCTACTTCTAGCAGCTGCGGGCGGGCGGCAGTGATTAGTTTGGCGCGGATGACGGCGGCGTTGGGTTGATTTTTACCGCTGGCGTCACGCCTGACCAGGGCGGTGTCGGCGCCAACTCGGTGGGAGGAAAGCGTAGCTAAATAGTTAATGGATTCAACCAGGTTGGTTTTACCCTGCCCGTTCGAGCCCACCAGTACCGTAGCTCCAGGCGGAAAACTGACTACCGCCTGCTCATATGAGCGGTAGTCAGTCAGCGCCAAATCAGCTACGTACATATGCCTTACACGCCAAAGCGAATAGGCATCAGCAAGTAGCGGAAGCTGGGGTCGGGCTCGGCTCCAGGCTCATCTACCCCAACCAAAACTGCCGGCTTATTGGGGTGGGTGAAGTCAAAACGCACATAGTTACTAGATAGCGCGTTTAGGCCCTCTTGCAGGAAAAGCGGGTTGAAGGCAGCAGAGATTTCGTTGCCATCTAGGTGGGCTACCAGCTCTTCACTGGCCTGTGCGTCCTCACCCTGGCCAGCCTCAAGATGCAAGTTGCCCTCGGTGAAAGTTAGGCGCAGTGCAGTGTTACGTTCGGCCACCAAAGACACGAACTTAACCGCATCTAGTAGCTCTTTACGTCCCACCGTGGCATAGGTGTTGACCTGCTCGGGGAACAGGCGACGTACCTGGGGGTATTCGCCGTCGCTAAGCACTGAAGTAGTGCGGCGCTCACCTGACTCAAAACCAATCAGGCGTGAAGCTACGGCGTCGTCGTCATTAAGCGCAATCTCAATGGGGGCGCCAGAAACCAGAGACTTAGCCACATCAGCTAAAGTGCGGGCCTTTAGCAGCACCACAGCATCCAGGGGCTTAGCCGGGTTCCACTCAACCTCGCGCATAGCTAGCCGGTAACGGTCAGTAGCTAGCATGGTCAGCTTATTGCCGCTAAATTCCATACACACATTGGTTAGCAGCGGCAGAGTGTCGTCGCGGGCAGCAGCAATAGAAACCTGAGCTACTGCCTTAGAAAGCACGTCAGAGTCAATGGTGCCCACCTGGGCGGGCATTGAAGGCAGAGCCGGGTAGTCATCAACCTGCATAGCCGGCAGCTCAGAGTGAGCTGAGCCACAGGTAAAACGTACGCGAGTGCCCACCAGCTCAATATCTACCGGCTTGCTAGGGAAGCCCTTAGCAAACTTGGTGAGTGCACGGCCAGGAATAAGTACCTCGCCCTCAACCTCAACTGACGCTGGGATTTCACAACGCCCAGAAACCTCATAGTCAAAGGAAGACAGGATTACAACATCCCCCTTAGCCTCCATACGTACCCCAGCCAGCACCGGAACCGGCGGGTTGGGTGGCACTGAGCGAGCAGTCCAGGCTACTGCTTCAGCTAAAACGTCACGGGCTACCCTGAGCTTCACGTTGGGAGGCCTTCCTTAGATGGATATAGAGGGGCGGCTTAAAAGTTTAGCCGGTATCGCCCTATAGGGCATCTCAAAAAGGGTCACTGTGGGACTTTTGCACCCTTGGCTTGGCGCGTCCGTAGCGGGGTTTTCCCCAATTGGCCTACGTTGGCAAGCTTGGAAATCGTGTGGGGTTTAAAAGTTAGCAGTAGTAGTAGCGGGTGTGGAATTTGTGGAAAACCGCTTTTTGGGCCGGTAGCGCGCCGACGGCGAATGTGGGCTGTGTGTGGTTAAAGCTTGGGATAACTCGGGGTGGCTGTGGAAAGTGCTAAAGCTCATAGCACCAATCCACAAGCCAGGCTTAGTTAAACACAGCAAAACCGGGGTTGCCCACAGCCTTACCAACAGGGCCTGTGGGTGAAAAAACCACGTATTTGCGGGCAAAAAAGGCCGCCGCTAAGCCCAAAAACAGGGCCCAGCGGCGGCGTCGAGAATTAGGGGAGCATCGGCTAAAGCGCACGGCAAAACGCAACCAGGCGTGGCCAGCACACGCCGCAAAATCAGAGCAACGGCTAGGAGTGAGGCGTGGCCGCAGCCTGCTTAATGCGGCTGGTTAGCTCAGTTACCTGCTTATAGGTATCTGCCTGGGCCGACATCTGGGTGCGCACCTTCTTATCCGCGCTCATCACGGTGGTGTGGTCGCGGCCGCCAAACTCGCGGCCAATCTTGGGCAGCGACAAGTCAGTTAGCTCGCGGCACAGGTACATGGCGATGTGGCGGGCGGTGACAATAGTGCGCGAGCGGTTGGCCGAAGACAGGTCCTCAATAGTGATGCCAAAGTAGTCGGCGGTCTGCCCAATGATCAGCGCAGCCGTGATATTGCCAGTGTCCTGGTTGGAAACCAGATCCTTAAGCACCATCTCGGCCACAGGCAGATCCACCGGCAGCTTGTTAATTGAGGCGTAGGCGGTTACGCGGATAAGTGCGCCTTCAAGTTCGCGGATGTTAGCCGAGATGCGGCTAGCAATGTAATCCAAAACCTGTGGGGGCACATCCAATTTGTCGGCCTGGGCGCGGCGCGACAAAATTGCGATACGGGTTTCTAGATCCGGGGGCTGAACGTCAGTAGATAGGCCCATGTCGAAGCGTGAACGTAGGCGCTCATCAATTTTCAGGGCCTTAGTGGGCTGGTCGGAGGTCAGCACTACCTGCTTATTGGCGTTATAGAGCGCATTGAAGGTGTGGAAGAACTCCTCCAGGGTCTGCTCTTTGTCTTGCAGGAACTGGATGTCGTCAACCAGCAGGATATCCACCTGACGGTAGCGGCGTTTGAAGGCATCCATGCGGCCTTCAGACACGGAGGTGATGAAGTCTGAAACGAATTCCTCAGAGTTTACGTACTTGACTTTGCTCTTGTGGTAGGCGCGAGTGTAGTGCCCAATGCCGTGCAGCAGGTGGGTTTTGCCCAGGCCTGAGCCGCCGTAAATAAATAGCGGATTGTAGGTTTTAGCTGGGGTTTCTGCCACGGCGTAGGAGGCGGCGTAGGCAAAGCGGTTGGAGGAGCCAACCACGTAAGTGTCGAAGGTGTAACGCGGGTTCAGCTTGGAGTCATCTAGGACGTCGCTGGGGCGCACATTCAACCCCTTGCCGCGCGGGGCCTTTTTTGGCTGCTCAGGGCGGCTAAATTCCACTACGGTCTGGGTATCTGGCACCACCAGGCCGTTTTCTTGGCCCAGTTCTAGACCTAGCTGCTGGGGGGCACTTGGTGCGGCGGCGTCGTTAGCGCCGTGGCCTAGCTTTAGCTCGGCTGGGGTGGGGATAGTGCCTTTGAACTGCGACGACGGCGCCTGGGTTGAGTCCGTGGAAGCGGCGGGGGAGTTGGGCGCGGCGGAGGCGGCGGGGGAACTGGCGGCGGCGTCGGCATTTACTCCCGGGGCGCCAGAAACCGAGGTGCCAGAAGCAGCAGAGCCCCCATGCACGGCGGCGCGGGCGGCGCTAATAATGACCTCAAGATCCTTAGCGCCCGGCGCAACCGTGTAAATAATGGGCATGTCATAGCCGATTTGGTCAGCAACTGCCGTCTTGATTGTGGCTGACACTGCGCGGTCAGTTAGACGCTGCTTAACGAATTTAGAGTTGACTACCACTACCAGTGTGCCCTCAACATCGACGGCGTGGCAGGTGCGGGCCATGGCCAGGTAGCTAGGAGTCAGTGAGTTTGAAGCGGTCAGGGCTTCTACAACACTTTCCCAAAGCTGAGCGCCGAATTCAGCGCCCGGGTCAGTTACCGGATCGGACACGGCGTCTCCTTAAGTTCATAAAACAACTAATTGGGTTTAGGGCCCGGCTAATTGGGTTTAGGGCCCGGCGGGCTGCGCCAAAGTTGTCCACAGAGATATCCACACCTGGGGATGGAGCAGACGTCCGCGAACAATTTTAGGCCGCTTATTGAGGATATACGCAATCTAGCTGGTGAATGCGGAGTTACAAGCATGTATTTTCCTGTGGATAACGTGGGGTTATCCACATGCTGTGGGGTAGTGTTTTGCGCAGGTGTGGAGAAGAAAATGGGTAAAATCACCCCCGGATGTAGGCAGCCTCACGGCAAAGATGCTTTGACCGGTGGGTGTAAGACCATATAACGTTAATTAGTCGTACGTGTACATGCGGGTTCCGCTCAGAGGATCCAGTGCACGTGACCTCATCAAAATGGTGAGGTGCCACAAACTTTCGTGCGGCCATCCGGGCGCGCGATATAGACCTAGCAGGAGTACCCCGTGAGCAAGCGGACCTTTCAGCCGAACAACCGTCGCCGCGCCAAGGTGCACGGCTTCCGCCACCGTATGAGCACCCGCGCCGGTCGCGCCGTCCTGGCTGCGCGTCGTCGCAAGGGTCGCGCTCGCCTCGCTGCCTGAGACATGCTCAGTGCGCCGCATCGGATGCTGCGCAGCGAAGACTTCGCGGCTGCAGTTAAAGGCGGCGTGCGCAGCGGTAACCGCGCGCTGGTGGTTCATTTGAACGCCGACGATGACGGAGATAACTCTCCTGCACTCGTCGGCGTTGTTGTGCCCAAAAAGCAGGTTGCCCGCGCCACCCACCGCAATCGCATTAAGCGGCGTCTGCGCGCCCTGTTAGCTGCCCGAGTGGACCTATTGCCTGCCGGTTCGCGCCTGGTGGTGCGTGGTTTAGCAGGTGCCGACGGCGCCTCTAGCCAGCAGTTAGCCCGCCAGCTTGATCGGGCCTTGGCCCGGGTAGGAGTAGCGGTGCCTCAGTCTGTGCCCGGCCAGTTAGCACCAGGCGGTGAAAGTGTTTAAGCGTTTGGTGCTGGCCCCTATTGGCTGGTACCGCAAGTACATTTCCCCAGCTATAGCGCCGCGTTGCCGCTACTATCCCAGCTGTTCCACCTACGCCGTCGAGGCTATTGAGGTACACGGAGTTTTTAAGGGATTAGCGTTGAGCGCGTGGCGCATTTTGCGTTGCAATCCCTATAGCCGTGGCGGCGTGGATCATGTGCCCGAGGTGGGGCACTGGCGTTACGCCTACCCCAAAGATGTAGCCCGCTTCCAGGTGCCTAGTGCAGCTGCGGGCCAAGATGCGCCGCAGACGCGGCAAGGCCAGCTTGGCTGACCATAAAAGGAGAATTTAATGGACGGACTGCTAATGCCACTGAAGGTGGCCGAGGCTTGGGTGATGGTTACCATCCACAAGCTGCTGGTTGCCATCGGTATGAGTGATGGACCCGGCCCCGCCTGGGTGCTGTCAATCGTAGGTCTAACCGTAGCGGTGCGAGTGCTGATCATGCCGCTGTTTGTGAAGCAGATTCGCTCTTCACGCGGTATGCAAGCCATGCAGCCTGAGCTGCGCGCCCTGCAGAACAAGTACAAGGGTAAGAAAGACCCCGCATCGCAGGAGCGTATGCGTGAAGAAATGATGGCGCTGTACCGCAAGCACGGCACCAACCCGCTGTCTTCATGCTTGCCGATGCTGATCCAGATACCGATCTTCTTCGCGCTCTTCCGTGTGCTGGCTCGCCTGCAGGAAGTGGCTAACTCTGCCGGTAGCGCTCACCCGGTAAAGATTGGTCCGCTAACTCCCGCCTTGGCGGCGGATGTGCAGTCCTCCAGTCTATTTGGGGCGCCACTGAGCTCTTCCTTTATGAATAGCGGCTCTGCCACTGTAAAGATTGTGACCATGGTGCTGATCGTGCTGATGACTGTCACGCAGTTCTACACCATGCACCAGCTGACCATGAAGAACATGCCTAAGTCGGTTACCGAATCCGACAACCCGGCTATGCGTACCCAGCGCATGATGATGTACGGTATGCCGCTGATCTTCTTTATTACCGGCCCTCAGTTCCAGGTTGGTGTGTTGATTTACTGGCTGGTTTCCAACGTATGGACCATGGGTCAGCAGTGGTGGACTATCCGCAATATGCCCGCAGTTGGCTCTGAAGCCTACAAGAAGCGCCAGGAGCGCCGTCGTCGTAAGGGCCTGCCGCCTGATGACGAAAAGAAGCCCGCAGCCGCAGCTGGCAGCGAGGATGAAGCGGCGTCGTCGGGGCCTGGGCAGCGAGTCCAGCCGGTACGCAACAACCGCAAGAAAAAGAAGAACCGCACCGCCTCCACCGCTGAGCAGCGCTACGCTGAGCGTGCCCGCGAACGCCAGCAGGCTTTTAACGCCAGCGGCGCTAAGGATGACGGCGTCAAGGGTGCTGGCGGGGCTGCTAACGGTAAGAGCAGCAATAAGTCCGGCGGCGCCAAGAAGAAAAAGGGCTCTAAGGGCGGTAACTCCGCTAAGAAGTAGTTCTTATAAAACTAATAAGACTTAGTTATAACTAGTGGAAGGAGTTTTCTGGTGAGCCAGGAAACCGTCAAGCAGCTTGAGGAAGAAGGCGAAGTCGGCGCTGACTACCTAGAAGAGCTACTAGATATTGCCGATCTAGGCGGGGATATCGACATCGATGTGGATCACGGGCGCGCCTCCGTGGCCATTATCCCCGGCGAGGACGGCGATGAACGTGAGCTAGCCACCCTAGTGGGCCGCGATGGTGAGGTGCTTGAAGCCCTCCAGGAGCTGACCCGTCTGGCCGTACAGGCCCGCACTGGTTCGCGTTCGCGCCTAATGCTGGACATCGCTGGTTACCGCGAGGAGCGCCGCCAGCAGCTGACTGCTATCGCCGCCGAGGCGGTTAAGTCCGTGTTGGCTAGCGGCAAGCCGGTAGCGCTGGAGGCCATGAACCCCTTCGAGCGCAAGGTTTGCCACGACGTGGTTGCTAACGCCGGCCTGGTCTCTGAATCTGAGGGGGTAGAGCCGCACCGTCACGTGGTGGTTCTGCCCGTCGACGACGCCGAAGACGAGGTTGAAGAGGCTGAAGAGGGCACTGAGCTTGAGGCTGATGAGGCCGACGCGGCTGCCGAAGCCGGGGCCGCTGAAGTTGGCGCCGTCGAGTCCGAGACTGCTGAAGCCGAGGCTGGCGAGACCAAGGCTGCCGAGTCCGCTGAGACTGTAGACAGCCCGGCCGACGCCGTCGAGGAAGCCTGAAATGAGCCATAACCCCCAGGGGGAGCGCTCCCAGGGTGAGCAGGCCGAGGATCAGAGCAGCGCTCAGGACCAGCCGGGCGAGCTAGCGGGCCTGCAGGATCTGGAAGTGCCCACCGCCGAAATGCGCGACATGTTCGGCATGGCCTGGTCTGGCCTGGAGCACTACGCCCAGATGCTGGCTGAGGAGGGGCAACTGCGGGGGCTGATTGGCCCGCGCGAGTTACCGCGTCTCTACTCGCGCCACCTGGTTAACAGTGCGGCGGTGGTGCCTTTCCTGCCCAGGCACGGTAGCGTGGCGGATCTAGGTTCAGGTGCGGGGCTGCCCGGAGTGGTGGTGGCCTTGTCTCGTCCGGATCTGGAAGTGACCCTGATTGAGCCGATGGAGCGCCGCTGCGCTTGGCTGGAGCTGGTGGCTGAGGAGCTAGACCTGGACAATGTACGGGTGTGGCGGGGGCGAGCCGAAGAAATGCGTGAGCGTTTCGATGTGGTGACCGCCCGGGCTGTGGCCAACCTGAGCAAGCTGACCCGCATGGCCTCCCCGCTGATCGCCCCTGGTGGCGTGTTGCTAGCCCTGAAGGGGGAGCAGGCTCAGCGCGAGATTGATGACGCCAAGTACGTTATTAAGAAGGCCAAGCTGCTGCCGGCAGTGCTGCATGAAGTGGTTACTAACGACGACGACGTCACCCGCGTGGTGGAGGTGCGTCGGCCCCGCTAAGGCTGAGTTAAAGCTAAAACTGGACCCAAGTTAAGGCTGGCTCCAAGCTAAAACTGGACTCAGCCAAGGGTGGCCAAACAACGTGAGCGAGGCTCGGGAAACCGGGCCTCGCTTTTATTTTGAATGTTGCAGAACGTAGTGCGATGAGGTTGATCTAGGGTGCTAAAAACCGCGAACCCCAGTTTCCAAAATTTAGGCATTTTGCGCAGTATAATGACAGGTTAAGAAGTTTTCCCCGCTTACGCGGGGATGAGCCCCCTACTGGGAAAGTTAATACTTGGGGTTCGATGTTTTCCCCGCTCGCGCGGGGATGAGCCCAGATGCTGGCATGGTTTCATGGATCCTTTAATGTTTTCCCCGCTCACGCAGGGATGAACCCTGCAGTATCAGCCAGTGATTTAACTGATTGCTAACTAGTGGGGCCCGGCAGTGCCGGGCCCCACTAGTTTTATGTGCGCAGCGAAGTGGATGCACTCGTCTAGGCGTGGCTTTTGTGGCTTTGCGGCAGCAGTTCTACTTGTTAACTGTGTGACTGGTGTGACTGGAGAGGTCAGCCTGTTGCATGTTGTTTCACGTGAAACAACTGTATTATTTTTTGGTGCGCCTGACCTTTGTGAGGGCGTCGATCGCGTAAACTTTAGTCCTGATCTGATCGCACTCGTGAGGAGCAAAGTGTCCGGCTCATCCATTTTCGACCAACTCAAGGCTGATACCACCGCCCTGGAGAAGGTGCGTGAGCTAGGCTTTGCTGCACCCACCCAGACCCGAGTTATCGCCGTCGCTAATCAAAAAGGCGGCGTCGGCAAAACCTCAACTGCGGTAAACGTAGCTGCGGCACTAGCCGAAGCGGGCCTAAGGGTACTGCTTATTGACGCTGACCCGCAGGGTAACGCCTCCACCGCATTCGGGCTGGAACACCCCGAGGGTGAACCTTCCGTCTATGACGTGATAGTGGAAGGTAAACCCATTAGCCAGGTAGCGAAGGTTACCGAGCTAGGGGAGAACCTACAGGTAGTGGTGTCCAATATTGATCTTTCTTCAGTAGAGATTGATCTACTAGAGGCGGTCGGGCGCCAATCACGACTACGCGAAGCAGTTCGCAACTACCTCATTGAGGTAAACCGTAGTGGCGGCAAGCGTGTGGACTACGTGATTATCGACTGCCCGCCCTCACTTGGCATTATCACCATTAACGCTTTCGTGGCCGCCGGTGAAGTGCTAATCCCCATGCAGGCCGAGTACTACGCCCTTGAAGGCTTGGCCCTGCTTACCCGTTCTATCGATCGTATTGCCAAGGTTTACAACCCGGCTCTGCACGTATCGATGATTGCCCTTACCATGTTCGACAAGCGCACTATGTTGGCGCGCGACGTCGAATCCGAGGTGAAAACCTACTTCCCCCACGCCACGCTAGAAACCAAGATTCCTAGGTCGGTTCGTATTGCCGAGGCCCCTTCCTACGGCGAACCGGTGGTCACCTGGGACCCGCGCTCAACCGGCGCGGTGGCATACAAACGATTGGCACAAGAAATTTCAATGCGCGGGATTACCCAGCCCGGCGTCGCTCCTAAGGAAAACTGACATGGCTAAAAACCGTCGAGGGCTAGGTCGTGGCCTCGCCTCATTGATCCCAGAACCCGCCGAGCAAGAAGTTGTTTCCCGTCCTGCGCACAACACCGCTGAGGCTACCGGCACTGATGGCCAGCGCCCCACGGATCTGTTCTTCGCGGGCAGTTCGGAAACTTCCGAGATTGTCACCTCCCTGCTAGCCCCCGCCCCGCGCCGCGATCGCGGCTCCCGTAAGAAGAGTGTTTCACGTGAAACGGTCACGGGTGGGACTCTCTCGTTGGCTAGTGAGGCTGCTGTTTCTAACGACGACGCCGCTGCCGCCGCTGAGGGTGCGGAGCCGGTTGAGTTGGTGGATGTGCCCGGCACTAGCTTCGCTGAGATTCCGGTTGATGCGATTGTGCCCAACCGGCGTCAGCCACGGACTTATTTTGATCAGGCAGAAATTGCCGAGCTGTCAGCTTCAATTAAAGAAGTTGGTTTGCTACAGCCGATCGTGGTGCGCCCCTGGCCTGAAAGCGAGCCGCTGCCTGATGGTGTTTCACGTGAAACGCTGCCCGGCGGACGCGCCTACGAGCTGGTTATGGGTGAGCGGCGTCTGCGCGCCTCGCGCGAGGCTGGACTGGAAACCATTCCCGCAATTGTGCGTACAACCGCAGATGATGATCTGCTGCGTGACGCCCTGCTGGAAAACCTGCACCGCGTCCAGCTGAACCCGCTGGAAGAAGCGGCCGCCTATCAGCAGTTGCTAGACGACTTTGGTTGCACCCAAAGTGAGCTGGCTGAGCGCATTGCCCGTTCCCGCTCCCAGATTGCTAATACATTGCGTCTAATGAAGCTGCCGCCGTCGGTACAAAACCAACTCACTGATGGCTCCCTGTCTGCCGGTCACGCCCGCGCTCTGCTGGGCCTGCCTGACGCTGAGGCTATGGAAAAGCTGGCTGAACGCATCGTTAACGAGGGTCTGTCAGTGCGTAACACTGAGGAGCAGGTGGCCTTGCAGGTGGACGCCGCTGAGGCGGGGGAGACCAAGGTTAAGGCACGCAACCGCGCAGTGCTTAACCGTGAGCTTTCCACTAAACTCTCAGGTATTTTCGACGCGCGCGTGAAGGTCACCCAGGGTGCTAAGAAGGGCAAGATCGTCATCGAATTTAGCGGCGGCGAAGACCTAGACCGAATCGTCGGCTCGCTAACTTCAGCCTCCAAAAACTAGCGTCAGCGCCCAGCTGCAGCCTTCTCACACCTGCGCTGGGTGCTAAGGCACTGGCGTAGCAGGCGGCGGGCAGGCGCTTACAAGCCAGCAAGCTGCTGACAAAAGGGGTGGCCAAGTTCTAACGAACTTGGCCACCCCTGCGTTTTGCTTGTTTCGTTAAACCTTAGCTCGCGCAGATCTAACGCCGTTTAGAAAAGCGCAGGTAAAGGGCTGAAAGTCTCATGCGAAAACCTCAAAACAGGGTAACCTAACTTAGGTTATATAAACCTTATCTTCGTGAAGGGTTACGATAATGTCTCAGGTTACTGGGTCGGGCGTCACAAAGGCACGCTCGGCCGTCACGATCGGTGCATTCACAGCTGTTTACTTCGTCCTAATGTGGTGCTCGGGAATGCTGGGTTTCTTTGGCCCCGCGTTCATGTTTGTTGGCTGGATTATTGGGCTTATCCTCAACGGGCCGGTCATCATGCTGATGCTGGTGCGCTCACGCATGTTTGGCACGCTCACGATCATGGGAGGCATCGTTGCGCTCCTGATGGTCCTAACCGGCCACTCATGGGTTACCTTGCCGGTTACCCTGGTGCTTGGTTTCCTAGCTGACCTCGTTGCTCGCAGCGGCGGCTACCTAAGCGCATCTCGCAACATCGCGGCATACGTGCTGGTCTCCCTGTGGATGATTGGCCCGCTTGCGCCAATCTTTTTCGCCCCTGACTCCTACTATGCAGATGTTGCCTCCTCAATGGGGCAAGACTACGCCGATAGTATGCGCGCACTCTTTAGCCCCGCAGTGATTGGGGGATGGCTCGTTGCCGCCATGATCATCGCGTTCATCGGCGGGCTCATCGGCCGCTTCCTGCTACGCAAGCACTTCGCTAAGGCCGGCGTTGCCTGAGATTTCGCCGGCCGAGTCCGCCCCCGGTGAGTCGCCAAGCCGGCTGGATCCGCGCACAAAGCTGCTGGCCCTGCTGGTGCTTAACGCGCTGGTTATGCGGGCAAGTCCCACGACGACGCTCATCGCCGTGCAGGTGCTGGCTGTGGCCGCCCTGGCCTGGGAGGTAAGTACCAAGTCTGCGCTGCGTATAGGTTTTGGATGCCTCATCTGCGACGTGATCTACCTGGGCTCTCCCCTCCTGGTTACCTGGATGCAGTCAGCAGCTTGGCCGCATCCCGTGGCGCTCACAATCGGCACCTGCGCGGCAATCATGTACTGGTTTGCGCGTTTCTTCGCGGGCTTCGGCCTGGCCCTGTACGTGTACCGCACCACCAGGATCGGACAGATGAAAGCCGCCCTGCGCGCCATTCACCTGCCGCGCATCTTCGTTGATGCCCTGGTGGTTGCCTTCCGGGTAATCCCCACAGTAGGGGCGGAGGCGGTCGCCATCCGTGAAGCAATGCAGATGCGCGGCGTCGACCTCAGCACACGTGGCGTGCTACGCCACCCACTCGTGATCGCCGAGCAATTCCTAGTGCCACTACTTTCATCCATCGCGCGCGTGGCCGACGACCTAGCGGCCTCCAGTGTGGTTCGCGGCCTAGGCAGCTCTACGCGCCCCACCAGCCTTACGCAGCTACGCGCCACAGGCTGGGACGCACTAGCTCTTGCCTGCATTGCCGCTGTAATTGCCCTTGAATACTGCTGCTACCTGGGAATCCTGCCATGATTGACGTTGCATCCCTATCTTTCTCCTACGTAAGTGAACTAACGGGAGACCGCGTAGAAGCCTTGAAAGACGTGGATCTGTCAGCTGACGCCGGCAGCCTCACCCTGGTCTGCGGGGCCTCAGGCTGCGGCAAATCAACCCTCATGAAGGCACTAACCGGCCTGGTCCCACAAATGACTCCAGGTGAGTTAGACGGGGTGGTGCGTATCAACGGACGCAACCTCGCCGACGTCGCCCTAACCGACGTCGGGCACCTATGCTCCTCAGTCTTTCAAAACCCCCGCACCCAGTTCTTCTGCGACACAGTTGCCGAAGAACTAGCCTTCTGCGGAGAAAACTATGGCCGCGAGCGCGCCACACTGCGCCAGCAAAGCGAACGTGCCGCCAAGCTCATGGGCATCAGCCACCTGCTGGAGCGCAAGCTTGCAACCCTCTCGGGTGGGCAGCTGCAGAAGGTGGCGTTGGCCTGCGCACTGGCCAGCGGCGCCCCCGTACTGCTGGCAGATGAGCCCACCTCAAACCTGGACCCCGCCGCGATTAGTGAGGTGCGCGAGGCCCTGAAAGTACTTAAAGAGCAGGGCCTGACGATTGTTGTCGTTGAGCACCGCCTGCACTTCCTGCGCGACCTGGCCGATCAGGTGCTGCTCATGGAAGGCGGTATGGTGACGCGGCGCTGGAATGGCGCGGAGTTCTTCTCCATGGGGCAGGCGCAGCGTCGCTCGCTGGGGCTACGCACGCTTGTGGATCCTGGCCCGCCCGAAACCTGGGTGGGGCAGGGCCAGGCGGGCTGCCAGGAAAAACAGGTGGGGCAGGGCCAGGCGGGCCGCCAGGAAAAACAGGCGGGGCAGGGCCAGGCGGACCGCCAGGAAAAACAGGCGGGCCACCAGGAAAACAGGGAAGCCGCCGCAAACCCGGTGCGCCTGTCATGTCGGGGGCTGAGCTTTGCCTACGGTGACAGCCCGGTTTTTGAAGGGCTCGACGCCGACTTCCCAGCCGGGCAGATCACCTGCATTGCGGGAGCCAACGGCGTCGGCAAAACCACCCTAGTGCGGGTGCTGTGCGGGCTAGCTGCCCCCAGCTTGGGCACCATCAGCCTGGATGGCGTGCCCGCCTCACGCAAAACCCGGCGCTCAGCCTGCGCCCTAGTCATGCAAGACACCGGCCGCCAACTTTTCTCCGACACCCTCGCCGGGGAGCTAACAATTGGTGCCTCACACGCCAGCGGACAAAGTGGGGAACAACTACTGGCTGATTTCGACCTAGCTAACCTAGGCGAGCGCCACCCACTGAGCCTATCGGGTGGGCAAAAACAGCGCCTGGTTATCGCCGCCGCCCGCGCAACCGGTAGACCCATCGTCATCCTCGACGAACCCACCTCAGGGGTGGACGCCAGGCACCTAGATTCAATCACCGCCACCCTGCGGCGTATCGCGGACGAGGGGGCCGCCGTCGTCGTTGTTACCCACGACGGCGAGTTTGCCGCAGCCTGCGCAGACCGACTAATCACGCTCACAGCAACGGGCATCAACTGCGCCCGCGAAGGAGACCAACAATGACCACTAACCAAGATGAGAGCAAGGCAGAGCAAACTGCCTGCCTATGTGAAGCGCAGAGCAGCGCGTGTGAAGCGCAGAGCAGTACACAAAGTAGCCAGGGCACGCAGGGCAACGATCCGCGCGCCGCCTACCTGGCAGGCAAACGCGCCTTCAAAGAGCTAACCGCCCCAATTCGCAAATCCATGATCTTTGCCCAGGTACTCGGGGTTCTCTATGGGGCGCTCGCGGTGGCCCCCTACGTCATCCTCGTTCAACTTGGCCAGGTACTGCTGTCTGCCGCCCGGGCGGGCGTATCACCTGATCGCGGTGAGGTTATGGACCTACTGATGTGGCTTATCAGCGCCTTTGGGGCTCGCTACGGAATCTATTTTGTGGCCGTGACCATCACCCACTTCGCGGACCTGCGTTTTGGGCATATCGTGCGCTCTCGCATGGTTAAAGTTCTATCCGGTGCGCCCCTAGCCTGGTTTACCTCCACTAACTCAGGGACCGTGCGCAAAGCCATCCAGGATGACACGCACGACGTACACACTGTTATCGCCCACGCGCCCGTCGAATCCACCGCCGCCATCAGCGCGCCGATCTCTTTAGTTATCTACGCCTTCATTGTTGACTGGCGACTTGGTCTGCTGTCGATTGCCACCATCCCCATCTATGGCCTCATATATGCGTGGATGCTGCGAGGTATGGGGGATAAGACAGCGCAGATGGACCGTCACCTTACGCGCGTGTCAGCCACCATGGTCGAGTTTGTCTCCGGCATTAGCGTGGTTAAAGCCTTCGGGACTGTGGGGCGTTCACACCAGCGTTTCACCCAGGCTGCTGAGGAATATTCACGCTTCTACCGTGACTGGTGCGACCCCATGTTGAAGGGTTCGGCACTGGGGCAGGCTAGTGTGTCTCCCTCCTTGATTCTGCTTATTTCGACGGCGGGAGGGGCGGCGCTGGCGGGCACGGGTGCGGTCAGCCCGGTCCAGGTCATCACCTGTGCGCTCATTGCCCTGGTTATCCCGGCGGCTATCGAGGTGCTGGGAACGACGGCCTGGGCCTACCAGATTGCCGGTGCTGCCGCGCTGCGTATCGTTAACCTGCTTTCTGTGAATCCCCTGCCTGCCACTGGCACTTTGGTGCCTGAAGCGGCGGATATTGAGATCGACGACGTCTGCTTCTCCTACGGCCCTACGCTCGCCTTAGACCATGTAAGTTTGCGCGTGCCCGAAGGTAGTATCACTGCGCTGGTGGGTTCTTCTGGCTCTGGCAAGTCCACCCTGGCCACACTAGTTGCGCGCTTTGCTGACCCGGACCAAGGCAGGATCCGTATTGGGGGCGTAGATCTGCGCGACGTCGACCCAAATGCGCTCTACAAGCATGTCTCGTTTGTGCTTCAAGACCCGCAACTTCTTGATATTTCCGTGCGCGACAATATTGCGCTCGGTATGCCCGAGGCCAGCGACGAGGAAATCTGGGCTGCTGCTAAAGCTGCCTGCATAGATGATTATGTGCGCGCCCTACCTCAAGGTCTTAACGCCGTTATTGGCCAGGATGCACATCCTTCAGGCGGCCAAGCTCAGCGTATTGCGATTGCCCGCGCCCTGCTTGTAGACGCCCCCATCCTTGTGCTTGATGAGGCCACCGCCTTCACTGACCCGGAGGCTGAGGCTGATATCCAGGCGGCCCTGACCCGACTGGTCCAAGGCAAGACCGTTCTGGTGATTGCCCACCGCGCTACCTCAATTGCCGGCGTCGATCAGATTGCCATCCTTGAAGCGGGACGTCTCATTGCGCACGGTACTCCCGAGCAACTCGCTGACCACCCATACATGCGTCGCATGAGCGCAGTGAAAGGACACTGACATGTTTGAGCTTATATCACGACTGCGTGAACCACTGTCTGCTGCGGGACGCACTAATTTCAGGCAGGTGACGGCGCTTTCCTGCATTGTTGGCGTGGTTAGAGGTTTATCCCTGATTGCGTTCATCCCGGCCGCAATTGCCTTAACTTCAGGGCGGCCAGCCTGGGGCATGAACCTAACTGCCTGGCTCATCGTACTGGCGTTGTGTGCGCTAGCTTCGTTCATCACTGAATACCTGCTAGCTATGCGCTCCTATATGGTCTCCTTCGACTTCCTGTCCAATATGCACCGCGCAATCGGTGACAAGGTAGCCTCCCTGCCGCTGGGATCTTTCCGGGCGGACACGGCCGGAAAGATGTCACGCCTGGTTTCACGTGAACTAATGCTGTTAGGCGAGATGTTCGCGCACATGTATTCGCCTTTCATTGCTGCGATCGTCACTTCACTGACGATGCTTGTGGGTATCACTGTGTTCTCACCGGCTCTGGGGCTGGTGTGTGTGCTAGCCATTCCTGTCATCGCTGGGGGAGTGTGGGTGGCCCGCGCCTGCCTGAATTCCGGGTCTGCGCTTAAAGAGCCTCCCGCCCAAGAGCTGTCTCACCGCATCGTAGAGTATGCAACCAAGCAGGGGGCCCTGCGCGCGTGCGGGCGTTCCAGCTCCTATGAGCCGCTTGAGCGGGCCGAGGACACCTATGGGAAAGCCGCGCGGCGTTCACTGATGCGTGAAACTATCGGTCAGGTGGTCAACGGGATGGCCGCTCAGGTGGTCGTGGTTTCACTGATTATTGCGATTGGGCTGCTAGCGGTGGACGGTAGCGTCAGCCCTGTGGAGGCGATCGTCTCGATTGGTCTGCTTTTGCGCTTTACACAGATCCTCGTCGATATTGGGACGCTAGCCTCCGCCTTTGAAACCCGCCGCCCAGTGTTGGATCTAAGCCACGAGGTCCTTAGCGCCCCCGAACTGCCTATCCTCCCGGCCAACCCAGATAAAGACCCGGGCAGTTCCAATCATGATCCGTCCAGCTCCGATAAAGACCTGGCCAGCTCCGATCAGGACCCAGCCAGCCGTGATAAAGACCCGGCCTACTCTGGTTCCGCTGTGGCCCTTACTGACGTGTCCTTCGCCTACGAGGCCGACCACCCCGTCCTGCGCGGCGTCTCCTTCCAGGTTGCGCCAGGCACCATGACGGCGATCGTGGGCCCCTCAGGTTGCGGCAAGACCACTATCGCGCGCCTGGTTGCTCGCTTCTACGACGTCGACGCCGGCAGCGTGAGTGTGGGGGGACGCGACGTACGCCAATGGGACACCGCCCAGCTTATGGCGCAGCTATCGCTAGTCTTCCAGGATGTATATCTTTTCGATGACACACTCGAAGCTAACGTACGCATTGGTAGAGCCGATGCCAGCGACGACGACGTTAAAGAAGCAGCCCGCCTAAGCGGCGTCGACGAAATTGTTGAGCGCCTACCGCTAGGGTGGAAAACCCGCGTAGGTGAGGGAGGGCGCGCCCTATCGGGCGGCGAACGTCAACGTGTCTCCATTGCCCGCGCCCTGCTCAAAGCCGCCCCCATTGTTCTCTTCGACGAGGCCACCAGCGCATTGGACCCCGAGAACGAAAACCGCATCACCGATGCCATGGGTGCGCTGCGACGCAACGCCACCCTCATTGTCATCGCCCATAAACTCGACACCATTACCGCCGCAGACCAGATCGTTGTGCTTGACCACTCTGGCCGCGTAGCCCAGGTAGGCACACACGCCGAGCTCTATAGCCAAAGCGATGGACAATACCGGGCCTTCTGGCAGGCCCGCAGCCGGGCAGCCGGATGGAGGCTGGTCTAAAAACCGGATGGAGGCTGGTCTGAAACCATCTCCAATTGATGCTGATCAAAAAAAGCACTCCCGCGAGCCATGGCTCGCGGGAGTTTGTCTTAGGCTTTGGCGCGCGATAAATCCACAATCAAACCCAAACCTGCCACCAATGCCGTAGGCAGAATCCAGCCCAGCTGCGCACCCTGGCCGGGGGAGAGAGCCAACAAGTCAGTTAGCAGCGTCGGCATGTTTTTAACATGCTCACTGGCAAAAGTAAGCGCCGACCATAAGGTTGCGCCCCAGGCAGCAAAGCCGAACATGAAATTACTACGCAGACGCAACGCGTGGCTGAGTAAAGTCGCAAACACCAAAGCAATCGCAATGGGGTACAGGAAAGTAATCAGCGGCGCGGAAAACTTAAGCAATCGTTCCAAGCCATAGCTAGCAAAAGTAAAACCAATCGCTGCAAAAACAATCAGCAATAGGCGATAGCTAAGTTTTGGAATAAGCCGATTAAAGAACTCAGCTGAGGCTGCCAACAAGCCTACCGCCGTCGTCATACAAGCCAACAGCACCGTCAAACCGTAGGCGTACCTGCCAGCCGACCCCATGGCCAGCGCCGAGGCATCCGAAAGCAGCGTGGCGCCGTCGCTATAACCAGCCCCATTAGGCATCAACTGGCCCACAAAACCTAAACCCACATAAACCGCCGCCAGCAGGGCGCCAGCGATCAGCGCGGCGATACCAGTGTGGGTGGTGGCCCCCGAGCGGGAAATGCCGGTGCGGCCGAAAGTGAAGGCGTTAACCACCACAATGCCAAAAGCCAAGGCGGCCACCGAATCCATAGTCATATAACCCGACAGCAAACCGGCATTAATCGGCTGCGTAGCGTAATCACCCTTAGGGGCGGCGGGGGCGGCCTTAAAGACACTCAGCGCGCGCGTCACCAACAGCACCAGCAGTAGCAACAAGGCGGGGGTGAGGATCTTGCCCAGGTAATTAACCACCTTGCCTTCACGCCAGCAAAGCAATACCGCCACGGTGAAAAACACGGCGTTGAAAATTATCGAAGGCAAAATACCGGTGCTGTTGATAATCGGCTTTATAGCGGTTGAGTAGCTGACCGCGCCGGTACGCGGCACACCGTAAATCGCACCAATCGACAAATACGCTGCCGAAGGGAAAATAACCCCAAACACCTTGCCGGCGCGCGAAGAAAGATCGCGCAGGTCAGCTCCGGCCACCGCAATGGCAAAAACAGAAATAACCGGTAGTAGCACGCCGCCGATCAAGAAGCCGGTAATTGCGGGAGTGAAGGCGGTGCCCGCCTGGGCACCCATAACCGGCGGGAAGATCAGGTTTCCGGCTCCAAAGAACATCGAAAACAGTGTCAGCGACACGGCAATGAGTGAAACTTTGCCGGCCTGCTTATGGGGTTCACTGCTAGACGTTGAAGTATTTGATTTAGCTGCCATAGCACTTAGGTCTTTCGTCTAGAAGATATTCGATAGGACAAGTCTTGCAGTCCAGACAAATATCTACCAGGGCCTACCTTACTAAATACCGAATTTCAGGATGGACTAAATACTGAATTTCAGGGTGGCTGGGGTACGGGCAAAAAATGTTGGGGGTGAGTGTTTCACGTGAAACACTCACCCCCAACGCAGGCTATGTAGTCGGTATTTTGCTGCGCCCGGCGCGCGAAGCCTTGCGGTCGGGCGCGGCGCTGGGCAAGCTGTGCTAGCGGCTACTGGGCGTCCTGCCCCTCGCTCTGGTAGTTGTTGTAGGCGGCCAACACCAGCTGCTGGCACAGCTGCGTGAAGTTACCATCTACCTCAGCTGCCAACGGCAGCAGTGAAGTCTCAGTCATGCCCGGCACCACGTTCACGTCAATGAACCAAGGTGTGCCCTCGGCGTCGACAATAAAGTCAGAGCGCGACAGCGCCCCCAAACCCAAAGTCTCGTGAACCTTCACCGCTGCCTCACGCACGGCGTCGTCACGCGCCTGATCTAAACGTGCGGGCACAAAAAACTCACTACGCCCAGGGTTGTAGCGGGCGTCGTAGTCGTAGGAGCCGTCAGTAACAATCTCCACTGTTGGCAGGGCCCGAGCTACGCCGTCGCCGTCACGCACCACTGAAACAGAAGTCTCCACGCCCTCCACAAACACCTCAATCAAGGCGTTGTCAGAATAGGCGAAACACTCCACCATCGCAGAACGCAGCGAGTCGACGTCGTCGGCATAAGAAACCCCAAGCGCCGAGCCGCCCTGGAACGGCTTAACCACCAGCGGCAGACCCAGGTGCGCAATCACCAAATCCAGCAGCTCATTGGCGCCCAGCTGGTTGAAGAAAGACTGCGGCAGAGTCAGCGAATCAGGCGTGGCCACACCCGCCGTACGCACCCCAGCCTTAGCGGTGGGCTTGTAGCTAGCGCGCTGGCAGCCATCAGAGTGTGTGCCCACAAACGGCACCTCCAGGGCCAGCAGGATGTTTTGCAAACTGCCGTCCTCACCCGTGGAGCCATGCACCAGCGGCCACACCACATCCGGGTTGTAGTTGCGCAAAGACGCCAGCATAGAGGCGTCAGGGCAGAAAGTATTAACTTCGTGGCCGGCCTCGCGCAGCGCCCTAGCTACGCGGTGAGCCGAGCGCAGCGAAACCTCGCGCTCGTGGTTGAGGCCGCCGGCGATGATGGCCACACGCAATTGCTGTGTCATAAAAGGCCTTTCTATACGGCTAAAAATTTAAATAGGGGTAAGCGGGGCCCGGGTGTCCGGTGACGGTCCCGCACTGACAGGCGCCAGGGCTGGCGGGTGCCGGGGCTGGCAGGGCAACCCGGTGCCCAGGGGCCTGGCGGACTAGTGCTGCCCGGGAGCGGGGCGCTTGGCCGTGCCAAACAGCGAAACCAGCTCCAGGTCGCGGTTAACCACCTCAGAGATGCGGCGCACACCCTCACGAATATCCTGCTCATTGGGGTAGCAGTAAGACAGGCGCATATGGTCGCGGCCCTCGCCGTTGGCGTAGAAGGCAGTACCCGAAACATAAGCCACCAAGTTAGTTACCGCGCGCGGCAGCATGTCCTTGGCATCCAGGCCCTGCGGCAACTTAACCCAGGTGTAAAAACCGCCCTCGGGAACATTCCACTGGCACATGGGCAGGTAGTCGTTAAGCGCCTGAATCATGGCGTCACGTCGCGAGCGGTACATGCCTCGGAAAGTGGAAATCTGGTTGCGCCAGTCAAACTCGCTTAGGTACATGGAGATCGAATACTGGCCCATAGAGGTGGGGCACAGGATCGCAGACTCAGAGGCTAGCTTCAGCTTTTCGCACATCGCCGACGGCGCACAGGCCCAGCCCACGCGGTAACCGGGAGCAAAAATCTTAGAGACAGACCCCAAATACACCACATGATCAGGAGCCAGGTTCTTAAACGAAGTGTAGATGCGCCCGTCAAAACCCAGTAGGCCGTAAGGGTTGTCCTCCACAATCAGCACGTGGTGGCGCTGGCAAATCTCCACGATCTGCGGGCGACGCTCCTCGCTAACGCACACCCCGGCCGGGTTGTGGTAGTTGGGAATGGTGTAGAAGAACTTAACCTTGCGGCCCTCGCGCTCCAGGCGAGTGAAAGTTTCTTCCAGGGCCTGGGGGATGACGCCGTCGGCATCAATAGGGCTCTGCACCACCTCAGCCTCATAGGCGCGGAAAATACCCAGGCTACCCAGGTAGGAGGGGGCCTCACAGACCACCACGTCACCCGGGTCAATCATGATTTCGGTGATTAGATCCACGGCCTGCTGAGAGCCGGTGGTGATGAGGATATTGGCACTGTCAGCCTCAATGCCCTCATAAGCCATTACTTCAGTGATCTGCTCTGCCAGCTGCGGCAGACCCTTACCGTTGCCGTACTGCAGGGCTTTGTAGCCGTCACGCAGCAGCATCTGTTTGGTGGCTTCAGCGATGTCAGCCATGGGCAGGTCTTTAAGGTTGGGCATACCGCCGGCCAGTGAAACTACCTCCGGGCGCGATGCCACCGAGAATAAGGAACGCACTTCTGACTCGCGCAGCCCTGCGGCTCGCTCTGCGTATGAGTCTAGCCAGGGGTCGAGTCGGTTACCTCTTTGATTCTCAGTCACGGTGGTTCCTTTCGTAAGCGCTGGTGGGCTGGTTGTGCCCAGGCGCGCGTAGCTCCAATTCTGCCACGTTGGCGCCGTTAGGTAATGAGGGAAAGCACTGAGGGCGTAAGTGTTGGGGTGCTTGGGGTGCTGGGGGTGGGGCCGACGACGAGGTACGCGGGGTGTGTGTTTCACGTGAAACACATGTTTATCGCGTGACTATCGGGATGTAGGGGGAGTGGCAGTGCATGTTAGAAGTGGGCCGGCCAGAAGTAGACCGATTAGAAACAAGGCTGGTTAGAAACAAGGCTGGTTAGAAGTGAACCGGTCATAAATGAGCTAGCCGGGGTGCGGCGGTCTAGGGCTGGGGCGTGAGGCAAAGGCAGGGGGTGACGGGCGACGTCGTCGTCGATATTTAGTGCTTAAGGGAGGCGGGCGTAGGGGGCTGGCACAAAAACTGACAAATCATCCCTTCCCTATAAAACCCCATGGAATTTTTATAGGGAAGGGATGAAATTGCCTGTATTTGTCTGAAATTACCTGTAAATGCAGCTCAGGCGTTGGGGAAGGCGGCCTTCTGGACCTCTTCCACGAAGTTAGCCTTGGGGCGGGAACCCACGAACTCGTGGCGGACCTCGCCGTCACGGAACACCAGGAAGGCCGGGATGGAACGCACGCCGTACTTGGCGGCGCTTAGCGGGTTGGCGTCCACGTCCACCTTCACAAACTTGACGTCCTCAAGCTGCTTAGCGGCCTCGTCAACCACCGGAGCCATCTGACGGCAAGGCGGGCACCAGGTGGCCCAGAAGTCCACCACTACGGGCTTGTCAGAGTTGATGACCTCATCCTGGAAGGTAGCGTCAGTTACTGCGAGAGCGTTAGACATATTGTTCTCCTTGTATGTAAGAGCTGTTTCTAGCCTAGTAGAGATTGAAAGGATTGTGGGCGCAAACCCACGCATTGTTAGTTAGTTCAGTTCAGCCAGGTAGTGCTGGGCGTCTATGGCAGCGCGGGTGCCCGAGGCGGCAGCAGTGATGGCCTGACGGTAGGTGGGATCTGCGACGTCGCCGCAAGCAAAGACGCCGGGGACGTTAGTGCGGGTGGAGGGGTGAGAGACCACCACATAGCCGGCGGCATCTAGCTCCAGCTGGTCACGTACCAACTCGCTGCGCGGGGTGGAACCAATGGCCACAAACAGCCCGGTAGCCGCCAGCTCACGAGTCTGACCGGTAACCGTGTCAGTCAGGGTTACGCTCTCTAGCGCCCCCTCGCCGTGCAGTGCCGATACGCGCGAGTTCCAAGCGAAGTTAATCTTGGGGTTCTCCAGGGCGCGCTTAGCCATAGCAGCCGAGGCGCGCAGCTCGTCGCGGCGGTGCACTACAGTTACAGACTTAGCGAAAGTGGTTAGGAAGGTTGCCTCTTCCATAGCTGAGTCGCCGCCACCCACCACAATGATGTCCTGGTCACGGAAGAAGAAACCGTCACAGGTGGCGCAGTAAGAGACGCCGTGACCGGAGTACTTATCCTCTTCCTCCAAGCCCAGCTTGCGGTAAGCCGAACCTGTGGAGAAGATGACGGTGCGGGTCTCAAGCACCTCATCTTCTAGATGCACGCGCTTTACCTTGCCGGCCAGCTCTAGCTTGACCACATCCTCATAGCGGATGTCGGTGCCAAACTTCTCAGCCTGCTCCATCATGTTGTTCATCAGGTCAGGGCCCTGAATACCCTCAGGGAAACCGGGGAAGTTTTCCACCTCAGTGGTGTTCATTAGGGCGCCACCGGCAGTCACGGCGCCTGCTACCAGCACCGGCTTGAGCTGGGCTCGGGCCGCGTAGATAGCGGCGGTATAACCGGCAGGTCCGGAACCTACGATAACGACGTCGTGAACCATGCTGCTCCTGTTCTTCAATGCTCGTTGGCAGGTACAACCGAGACCTAGGTCCGAATGTTCCCAATACAAATGTTAGCTGCACCCTATCAACTAGGGGCAGCTAACTTAACTAGTGACGGTAACTAGTGGGCTTGGGTGGAGGTGACAGTGGGCACCGTCGAAGCGGCGGGACCATCGTCCTCATCGAAGGAAACGTTAGACAGCCCCAGCAGGTTAGACAGGGCAAACACCACTGCCAGGATCACTACCAGCGCCAAGGCGGCCAGCAGCGCCCAGGAGGTGCGGCTACGTTCCTTGTACTGGATGTACTCGGCTTCGTTTTCTTCCTTGCTGGGCATGGGACGAGGTGCGTCTAGCGCCTCTTTCGTGGCCGGCATGGTGGGCATAGAGATGATGTCGCTCAGGTCGCTTAAATCAACCTCACGGCCCGGGCCAGGGGCGGCCGGAATGGCGTCACTAGCTGCCTTGATGTCCTCACGCACACTGTTACCCACGCGCGAAGCCAGCTGGGTGGTCTTAATGCGGGTGTTCTTAATCAGGCCCTTAACGGCCTCAATACCCTCAACGCCCTCTTCAAGCTGCTTAGTGGTGAACTCAGTGGGCTGAGCTACCGGCAGCTGAGAACCCTTAACCGGTTGCCACGTGCCCAGGGCAGTTACTAGCGCGGCGGCGCTACGGATGGGCCTACCCGAATACTGCTGGGCGAAAATCTCGTCCAGGTCAGCCGGAACTTGCGGGTTAATGGTGGCCGGGGAAACCGGGTGACCGCCGGTTAAGGGGGCACTGGGAATACCGGTGCGCTTACCCGGCCAGCGCTTGGTCAGCCCGTAGTAGAGCAGATCCAGCAGGGCCTTAGCATCGGTGATGTCATAGGCCAACAGACCATGCTCGTCACGGTCAATTTTTACGTGGCGCAGCGCTGACTCATAGGACAGGCCAAATACGCGCACCTTACCGTCCGCAGTGACACGGATGTCTTCAGCGGTTAGGCACAGGTGGTGTAGGCCGCGACGGGAGGCGTTATCCAAAGCGGAAGCCACCTCACCAATAATGGAGCGGGCCTGCTCAACCTCCAGGCCGTCCTCAATGAGACGGTCAAAGGAAACCCCTTCAACCGGGTCAGTGACAATAAAGGCCGGCTCTAATTCGACGTCGCGCACCCTTACCAGGCGCGGGTCGGTAGCCAGGGCGGCGCGCTGAGCGGACTCAAGCACCTCGACCTGGTTGCGTACAGCTTCGGTGAGCACATAAATGGCTACCGGCTGGTCCAAAATCGTGTCGATACCGTGGTAGCGGCGTACGTGCGGAAGCGACGTGGGCAGGTTGCCACACAGGTGATAACGTCCCGAACCGATCGGGAAAGATTGAACTAGATTTTCTGCTTCTGGCTGCATAGGAATAGAAGGCGCTGGCGTATCCGCGCCCGACGACGCCGGGGGCGGAGGAATTGGCGGAATAGCTGCAGCAGGAGCTGCGTTAGCGATTGTACCTAGCGACTTAGACGCGGAGGACGAAGTCTTTGAGGTGTCGCTTACGCTGGTAGAGGTAGCGCCCTTAGCGGGTCCCCCAGTGGCGCCTTCAGCTGCGGCGTCGTCGACGGCGTCACGGGCGGCCGTAGTGGCCTTCTGGGCGGCAGCTAGGCTGGCAGGGGCGCTCTCAGCTACCGTGACCTTACCGGTTGCCTGATCACTGACGACGTCGGTAGCAGCCGCGTGGATAACCTCACCTTCAGCGATTACGTCAGAGTATTTAAGCGGCACGCTCTCACTCTTATAAGCGGGTGGGGTAACCAGGGCGGCGGCACCCTTATTAAGTACCTTGGCGATCGGGCCGGGCAGTAGGGAAGCCACCTTACGCACCACGGAGGTAACCGGGCGGGCAATGTTGTTTAGTTCCTCAACGCGCAGGGCCCGGGCGGTGAGTAGATACACCAGGGTCATGATGGGGGCAACAATGAGGATCTGCGCCAGAGAGTCGCTAAAGCCGCTGTTGATGTGAATCAGGTTGAGCCCATAACGCACCAGATAACCAGCCACTACGGCAGGGGCTACGGCTAGGCCCAGCAATGCATAGGTGGCGCTAACCCGGCGCACATCCATATGCGGCAGGTGCTTACGCAGCAAAAATACGATAATTATCGAGCCGGTAGCCTGGCTCACCGCTGAACCCAGGGCCGCCAGAATCATCCACCAGGTGGCCGGGGCAAAAATATAAGCCAGCGCGCAAATAATGATTTGCGAAAGCCCCACGGGCACGTCGGCCCAAAGCATACGTTTAGTGTCGTTATAGGCCAGCATTACGCGCTGCATGGTGGCCCATAAACCCTGCGGCACAATACCAATAGCCAACATCATCAGCACGGCCGCAGAGGCGGAAACTTCCTCAGGGCGCAAGGTGGGCACAAACACCTGCATGGCCGGGCCGGCCAACACGAAAATACCGGCACTAAATAGGGTGGTGAAAATAGCGATAGTGCGCAGGCCTAAAGACAAATCATCCTTAACGCCATCAGCATCTCCCGCAGCTGCCTTTTCACTCATACGGGTAAATAGCGCCACAATAATTGAGGTAGTCACCAATGATTGTGGCAGCATGAAAATCATCTGCGCATTGGTGTAAATAACCGTAGACGGCACCACCGTGTGAGCGTATTGCGGCAATTCGCTAGCACTTAAAGCTGCTGTACCCAGGTTATAGACCACCAGGGTGCTTATCTCCACCACAATCAGGCCAAACACAGCCCACAGGGCCACCTTGGATACCTGACCCAAGCCAGAGCCGCGCAAACCCCACACCAGGCGAGGCTTAAAACCAGTACGTACCAGCGGGATGTATAGGATCAAAGCCTGGATGGCGATACCCAGGGTGGAGGTGCCCGCAATTACAGCAGTGCGGGTGAAATCCCAGTTGGCAGGGCTGCCTCCACCGGAGTATTCGCCGTAAATAAACAGGTAGGCAGCCAGAGAAACAATCGAAATAATGTTATTTAATACCGGCGCCCACATATAGGGGCCGAAATTATTTTTAGCGTTTAGAACCTGACCCCACAGGGCATAGAGCCCATAAAAGAAAATCTGTGGCAAACACCAGTAGGCAAACGCGGTAGCCAAACCATGCCATTGACCTAATTGGGAACCATAAATAGTTACCACTATGGTGGCAGCTACCGTCAATACGCCGGTGACCACCGCCAGCAGAGCGCCAGCGGTGGTAATTAGCCGGTTAATGAATTCCTCACCGGCTTTTTGCCGTAGCGCCCGCACAATTTGCGGCACCAAAATAGCGTTTAGCACGCCGGCAGCCAGCAGGTTATAGATCATGGTGGGCGCGTTATTAGCCACCGTGAAGGCGTCAGCGGCGCCCGACCCGGTAGCACCCAGCGCGGCCACCAGCATGGCGTTACGCACCAGCCCCAGCATGCGGGAAGCTAGCGTACCCATAAACATGACTGCGCTAGAACGCGCCAGTGTTGGTGCTTTTGCCATTACTTACCCTTCTGAGATCACCACACGGCGACCGCGGCGTATCGTTCTGAAGATACCGGCTGCCATGAGCACGCCAAATACACTACCTAAACCCCAGGTAAACAAGTTTTCCCAGTTGGCACGTACACGCATATGCACGGTAGAGCTGGAACCTACCAGCTGCCCCAAGGAATTCTTCATGGAAACCTTGACGTCAATATCGCCGCTACCGACAGCATTTACCGGCACCATCACCGTGGTTTGGGAGTTAGCCGGAATAACTGCAGTGGTGTCGCCCTTAGAGCGCAGTAGCGAGCGGGAGGGACGCAAATGGATAGTGACCTTGGCAGGCTGCGAAGTGTCGTTCGAGACGCGCACCGGCAGGTGCGCGGAGGAGTCAATGAGGTTAATGGTGGAGCTGGGCAGGGTGCGCAGCATATTGCCAATGAGCTTATTGCGGCAGCCGACGTCGTCAATAACCACCATGAACTTACCTTGGCGCCAAGCTGAGGAAGTAGCCACCTCAGTTAGACGCAGGGTAGAGCCAGCGATTTTAGCGGGCTCATTGTAGACAGAGACCATGTCTTGAGTAGTGCTAACAGTTTTAGAGGCTTCAGCTAGCTCTTGCTCATTGATGCGGTAGGGGTCAGTGGAGCTGACAGGCACTTCTTCACGCGCAATCTCGGTACCGTCGTTAGCTTTAGTGGTGGCTAACTGCTCCAGTTCAGTCAGTGGGGCCGGGGTGGACCAGCTGTTGTTTATGGCTGCGAGCCGGTCGTTTAGGTCCTTAACATCCATATTGGAGACAGAGTCGCGGTCTACCACCAGCAAGACGTGGCGCACCTGGTCCGGGCGCTGACGGGTAATAACTGCCGTAGTGCCGCGAGCCAGCTGACGCGCATCAAAGTCGGTGAGGTTACCTAAAAAGCCCTCATAGGTGGTTAGCACCCCAGAAACAGACTCTGACAGGGTCTGGTCGGGGATAAGTACGCGCTGGCCGTTTAGGTTAGCTGTGGAGTCAGGAATGTAGTCCAAGTCCTCAGCTGGGTATAGCGCGGCAGGCGGCGAGATAACCGTGTTTACCTGCCCCTTTACTGCGTCCAGGTAGGTTTGGTCTAGCTCTAGCGACGCCGAAATGGCTACGTCTGCACGGGCCCCGCTTAGTAGCTGGTCGCTACCAACCATAGCTTTAGATTGGTTGATAGCTTCGCGGATTTGGGCGGCTCCAGTGGTGACGTGGCTAAGGGCAACCAGGTCGGCGTCCATAGGCGGCAGGGCAATGATGCCCCCGCGTTTAAGGGCGCCGGCTAAGGCCTGGTTAAGGGCCGCGACTTGCCGGGCCTCAACTGCTTTCGCGTCTTGAGTGGAGCTTTGGGTGGGGGTAGCTGGAGCACTTGGCTTGGCGCTAGGGGTAGCAGAAGTGCCCGGGGTAGCAGAGGCGCCGGCAGAAGTACCGCCAGAAGCGCCGGGAGTGGCGCTAGCACCCCCAGTAGGGGAAGCCTCGCTAGCCGGGGCGCTAGCGGTTGGGTTAGCGCTGGGGCTGGCCGTGGGGTTGGCCGTGGCCGGCTCCGCGACTTTTTTGTTAACCGCTGCGGCAGTGGCACCCAGGGCCGAAAGCAGGTAGGGGTCTACAGCCACAACCGTCTGACTATTGGCGGCGTTAAGGATTTCAATGGTGCGTGTACGCATCTGGGTGGTGGCAAGCTTGAGGTCTACCTTGTCACCGGTGATGCAGGCGTTGGGACTAAAACCGTCGCTTTGACTGGGAGTAAAGGCCGCGCCTGACTGCAATGCCAGTAGCTCACGCATCTGCATAGCTGAAGCGGTGAGGGGGATTACCGTAGTTACTTTGGTGGGCTGCACCTGGGTGGTGGGTGACCACACCGCAATGGCACGGTCGCTACTAACTAGCTCACCGGAAGTTACGGTCACTTCCATGCCGCGAGCGCCCCAGTTATTGCCGCTAGTGTTGGGTAGCTGCGTGGCGGGGATGGTCAGCGAAAAACGCATAGATGCGCCCGCCGCTAGGGAATGGTTTAGTTGCTCAGTGTGGGCTACATAGCTGTAGGAGTTGTCATCAAATACCAGCCAGTCTTTAAGCATCTCAACTGATCCTTGAGAGCGTGACTGGAGGGATACGCGCATATCAAAGCCAGAGAGCGACTCGGTGGAGGTGTTGGTGATAGTACCGGCCACGGTGATGTCACTGCCGGGAGTGATTACCTCAGGGTTGATCTGGTCAACTTCTACAGTGAGCCCGTCAGCTGCGGATTGGCTGATATCTGCGGCTGAGCCGGTAGGGGTACCTCGGCGGTGACCAGTGCTTTTAACACCTGCTCTGGCTGTGGTAGCCGCGTTGGTTTTAGTGCCGACGCCGCCGGCCTGGGCTGTTTTTAGGGTGGCGTAGTGCCCAGCTTGCGACGACGCCGCAGCTACGTTTTCGCTGTAAGTCACCGCTGCAGCGCTCACCCCAGCTGACGCCGAAGGGAAAATAGCGAACAGCGCCATTGCTGAGGCAATGGCGCTACAGCGTAAAGCTTTTTTAAATCGTTTCACCCGTCACCTACTAGAATTCTGCGGGCGGCAGCGACAATGCGACGCTCGTTTGGATAAGCCAAACGGCGTGACACTTCACTTAGTGGCACCCAAGCTACGTCTTCGGCCTCATGATCAGGGTCGTTCTCAATGGTCAGCTCGCCGCCGATAGCTTCCAACAAATAGTGATGAACTACCTTGTGTACGCGATGCTGATCCCCGGTGAACCAATAGTCGATTGAGGCTAGGTGGCGCAGTACGCGCCCCTCAATACCGGTTTCTTCCGATATTTCACGGACGGCAGCTTCTTGGGGAGTTTCACTGCCTTCTAGATGACCCTTAGGTAGACACCATTCCAGGCGAGAGCCGCGATTGCGGCGGGCAATTACTGCGGCCATGGCCTGCCCGTTTTGGACGTCTACTACCAGCCCACCAGCGCTGGTTTCGTCTACTACCGGCAGCGCACGCGAACTGACCCGGCGCAGTGTGGGGCCAGGGTACGGTAGCGGGCGGTTAGCAGACATATACAAGATTCTAAAACACAGCTGGATAACTGCGCGTGTGGCGTAGACATGGCAATCTAGTAGGGATGCAAAACGTTCTGCCGCCAATCGCCGACCAAGCTCTAGCCAATCTGCCAATTTCATTGGCTGCATTAGGGCACGCTTTTGTTCGCTCCGGGTATGAAATTTCCCTAGTGGGAGGCCCAGTGCGAGACGCCTGCTTGGGTATTGAGCCACACGATTTTGACCTAACCACCTCCGCGCGCCCGGAAGAAACCGAGCGTCTGCTGCGCCAGTGGGGTGATGCCTGTTGGGATGTGGGACGTAACTTTGGCACGATTGCTGCCAAAAAGGGCGACGTCGTCGTTGAAGTAACCACCTACCGCACCGAAGAATACGAAATCGGCTCGCGCAAACCGGCGGTAGCTTACGGCGACAACCTCGAAGGTGACCTAACTCGGCGCGACTTCACCGTTAACGCCATGGCGCTACGCCTGCCCGACCTGGAGCTGGTGGACCCCCACAACGGGCTGGCGGACCTGCAGGCGGGGATTTTGCGCACCCCGGTAAGCGCTGAGCAGTCTTTCGACGACGACCCGCTACGTATGCTGCGGGCGGCGCGTTTTGCTTCACAGCTAGGTTTCGACGTGGACCTAGAGGTGATGGAAGCCATGGAACAAATGGCGCAGCGCTTAGAGATAGTTTCAGCTGAACGCATCCGCAGCGAACTTGAACGCCTACTGCTTTCGCCCTACCCGCGCCGAGGCCTAGAACTGCTGGTACACACCGGTATTTGCGACATTGTGCTGCCCGAGGTCTCAGCCCTACAAGACACGGTCGATGAGCACCGCCGTCACAAGGACGTTTATGAGCACACGCTGACCGTGCTGCAACAGGCCATGGACTTGGAGACCGGCCCTGACGGGGCTGTGCCCGGGCCGGATCTGCGACTGCGCCTGGCGGCGCTGCTGCATGACATTGGTAAGCCGGCCACGCGCCGTTTCATGCCCGATGGCACCGTCACTTTCCACGCCCACGACTATGTGGGGGCGCGCATGACCGCTAAACGTATGCGCGCACTGCACTTCGATAAACAAACCATTAAGGATGTTTCACGCCTGGTGGAGCTGCATTTGCGTTTCCACGGCTATGCGGACTCGCCCTGGTCTGATTCGGCGGTGCGCCGCTATGTGACCGATGCCGGCCCGCTGCTGGCCCGCCTGGGGTGCTTGACCCGCGCGGACGTAACCACCGGTAACCGCCGCAAAGCCGCCATGCTTTCACACGCCTACGACGATCTAGAGCGGCGCATTGAGGCCCTGCGCCAGCAGGAAGAACTGGCCTCTATCCGCCCCGAGCTGGACGGCCAAGAAATCATGGCAGAGCTAGGCATTAAGCCAGGCCCTGAGGTTGGTAAAGCCTACAAGTTCCTGCTGGATTTACGTATGGAACGCGGCCCGATTGGTAAAGAACTAGCCCGCGAGGCGCTACATTCCTGGTGGGCCACCCAGCAGTAGCGCCCTGGGCGGCGGCGCTAAAGCCGCCTGGGTCTAGAGCGTGAGCCATAAACTGGCCAACTAAATAGCTGATGTATACAAAAGGG
>ERZ1674245.2-NODE-2-length-111611-cov-10.766897_pt1 | contig 111611 bp, 89 predicted proteins | sample MGYA00581205_ERZ1674245 | MGnify/ENA primary metagenome ERZ1674245 (study PRJEB41354, sample SAMEA4873314) | human saliva metagenome | biome: human-associated habitat [ENVO:00009003]; feature: mouth environment [ENVO:08000002]; material: saliva material... | reverse complement strand
CTCAACCTCAGTAACAACACCCCCTAGCTGCTCCTCATCAATACCCTGATCACGATACACCTCATACATATCGCGAGTCTTTTTCGCCAGAACTTCAGCAATCTGCTTAGCAAGTTGGCCATCGGCATCACCGCCACGGTTCATCCACCAAGACAGAATGCCAAGCCCTTCTTTTGCAACCTCAGCAAAGTTAGCTTCTGTTACGCAGCCATTAGCTTGTAGAAGTACCTTAACTAAAGACGCACCAACGCCTAGCGTCATCGTAAGCAGAGAATCAGCCATATCCACATGGTACAAGCACAAACATGTCTAGGGCGGGGATCTCACCAGCCTTTTTGCCCGAAATTGAGTCCAAAGAAGACTAAGCGCAGCATTCCGGGGAAAACCGCATGACAAGTTGTTAATAACTTATACATGAGGGTAAGACAACGGTTGCCCGGGGCGATGAAAATCGCCCCGGGCAACGCTTGTTTGGTTCAGTTTCAGCGCAGCTGCGTGCGGCCAGCCGGGTTATGGCTGTAGGTCAGCCAGCACACGGCCGCACAGCTGGCCGGTTTGAGCCGGTTTGGACCGCGCAGCGGGCTGGGTTGGCTAGGCGGTTAGCTCGGCTGCGACTAGCTCGGCGAGCTGCACGGCGTTTAGGGCAGCGCCCTTGCGCAGGTTGTCACCCACCGCGAAGAAGGCCAGGCCCTTACCCGGCGCGGCGGCCTGGTCAGTACGCAAACGCCCCACAAAAGTGCCGTCACGGCCCGCGCCGTCCAACGGCGTGGGCACCTCCACATAGGTCACGCCCGGCGCGTTCTCCAGCAGCTGGCGAGCCTGCTCCACACTGATTTCACGCTCAAACTCGGCGTTAATAGCTAGTGCGTGCCCACTGAAAACCGGGATACGCACACAGGTGCACGACGCCGCCAAATCCGGAATCTGCAAAATCTTGCGTGATTCGTTGCGTAGCTTCTGCTCCTCATCGGTTTCACCCGAGCCGTCACCAGCGTCGCCGCCAGCCCAAGCCACCGCATTAAAAGCAATCGGAGCCACATAAACCTGGGGCTGGGGGAACTCAACCGCGCGGCCATCTAGCGCCAGACCCTCAAGGTTCTGGCCTGCCACCGCACGCACCTGACCAGCCAACTCGCTCACGCCAGCGCGCCCAGAGCCCGAAACCGCCTGGTAGGTAGACACCGTCAAGCGACGCAACCCGGCGGCGTCGTGCAGCACCTTAAGCGCAGGCATAGCGGCCATAGTGGTGCAGTTAGGGTTAGCGATAATGCCCTTGGGGCGCTGCGCCAGAGCCTGCGGGTTAACCTCGGCCACTACCAGCGGCACCTGCGGGTCTTTACGCCAAGCCGAAGAGTTATCCACCACCACAGCGCCGGCGGCAGCAAACTTGGGGGCGTACTCGCGTGAAGCGGTAGCGCCGGCGCTAAAAATCGCCACGTCAATGCCGCTCAGATCAGCCTTGGCCACATCCTCCACGGTGATGTCCTGGCCGCGCCAAGTCACCACGCTGCCCGCGCTACGCGCAGAAGAGAACAGACGCAGGCTCTTAACCGGGAAGTCACGCTGATCCAGCATCGCGCACATAACCCGGCCCACCTGGCCGGTAGCGCCCACTACCGCAACGTTCACGCCGTCGGCCACAAAAGCCGGCTTAGCCGCACCTGCACCAGCCGCACCCGCAGCCTCGTGCGCGCAGCAGCCGTGCTCAGCAGCCTGGCCCGCGCCGGCGCCCTTATCAGCGCCGTCCGCCTGGCCCGCGCAGCAACCCTGATTTAGCTCACTCATCGACCGGTACCTCCATATACCACGGCTTCAATCTGATCAGCATCCAAGTCAAAAGCGGTGTGAACAGCACGCACAGCGTCATCTAGACGGTCGTCGTCGACAACCACAGAAATACGGATCTCAGAAGAAGAAATTAGGTGAATGTTAATGCCCGCCTGGAACAGGGCATCAAACAGCTTGGCGCTCACCCACGGGTGCGAACGCATACCAGCACCCACCAAAGACAAGGTACCCACATTGGGGTTGAACTGTAGATCAGAGATCCCCAGCTCCTCCTTGGCGCCAGCTAGCACTTCCTGCGCGGCGGCGGCGTCATTTTCAGGGATAGTTAGCGAAATGTTGGTGAAGCCGTTGCCGGCCGTGGCCACGTCCTGCACGATCGTGTCAATCTGCACCCCGGCGCCAGCCAGAAGCGAGAAAATACGGGCAGCGAAGCCAGGCTGGTCACGCACACCCACAATGGTTAGCTTGTCGTTGCTGCGGTCATGCGCAATTCCGGAGATGATAGGGGCTTCCACGGTGTCTTCCTGTTTGGAGGTGTGAATCCAGGTGCCTTCCTTGTCTGAGAAGGAAGAGCGTACGTGCAAGGGCACGTGGTAGCGCCGCGCGAACTCCACGGCGCGTAGGTGCAAGATCTTGGCGCCGTGCGCGGCCAGTTCCAAAGTCTCCTCACTGGAGATGGAGGTGATGCGCCGGGCGGTGGGAACAATGCGCGGGTCGGCGGTGAACAGGCCGTCGACGTCGGTATAGATTTCGCAAACGTCCGCACCCAGGGAGGCTGCCAGCGCCACCGCAGTGGTGTCTGAACCGCCGCGACCTAGCGTGTTGACATTGTCAGTGTCGTAGTCCAGGCCCTGGAAGCCGGCCACGATTGCCACGCTGCCTTCCCTCACGGCACGCGCCACACGTTCGGGCACCACACCCACAATGGAGGCCTTGCCGTATTGGCCATCGGTACGCAGACCCGCCTGGGCGCCAGTGAAAGCGGTTGCGGGCACGCCAGCCTCATTGATTGCCAGGGCCAGCAGACTCATAGAAATACGTTCGCCGGCGCTGAGCAGCAGGTCCATTTCGCGGGCGGGCGGGTTGTCAGTTAATTCCCCGGCCATATCCAACAGTTCATCTGTAGTGTCGCCCATGGCGGAAACCACTACTACCACTGTGTCGCCTGCGTTGTGGCGTTCAATCACCCGTGCGGCTACGCGGCGCATTGCCGCTAAATCCGCAACGGATGAACCTCCGTATTTTTGCACTACCAGGGCCATAAAGGTCCTTTCTGTTTTTAGCCTGCGCGTAGCGTCTTTTTGGCGTTACTCAACCCGGCGCCGACCTTCAAAAGCGCGACCGAGCGTGATTTCATCAGCATATTCCAGATCGCCGCCCACCGGCAGACCGGACGCCAGACGTGAGACGGGCACGTTCATGCTGGTCAGCATACGTGCCAGGTAGGTTGCTGTGGCCTCCCCCTCGATATTTGGGTCAGTGGCAATGATTACTTCTTGCACTTGTGGGGTCAGCCGGGCCAATAGTTGGCGCACTCGCAGCTCATCTGGGCCGATGCCGTTGAGGGGGTCAATGGCGCCGCCTAGCACGTGGTAAAGGCCCCGGTATTCGCGGGTTCTTTCAACGGCGACGACGTCTTTAGGCTCTTCCACCACGCAGATTAGCCCCTGGTCACGGCGCGGATCACGGCAGATATTGCACTGCTCTTCCTCCGAAACGTTTCCGCAAGTTTCACAAAAACGTACTTTGGCTTTTACAGCGGTTAGGGCTTGGGCCAGCCGGTTTACGTCGGCGGCATCGGCGCCAAGGATATGGAAGGCGATGCGCTGAGCTGATTTGGGGCCGATCCCCGGCAAGGCGCCTAGTTCGTCGATCAGGTCTTGTACTGCGCCTTCGTAAATGGCGGGCACTTACGTCTCCTTGGGTTGTTATTGGCAGCTAATGAGTGTGGGGCTGTGGTTGGTTGCGCGAGCTGGCGGCTGAACATGTGGGCCGGTGGCTGGGGCGTAAGCCGGTAGCTGGGCGTGCGGGCCGGTGGCTGGGGCCGCAGGCTGACGGCTGGGGCCGCGCTAAGCCAGCAACTCGCGCCAGGCATGGATTGCAGCGACGCCACGTCTTTAACGCTCAGATACGTCTTTAGCGATCATCTGCCCGCACGGTTACTTCTTCAATTACTTTCGCACCCAGCAGGCGTTTGACTACTTCTATGCCTACAGCGCCAGATTCGTCTGCGTCCGCGTCGTCCATGGAAGGCATGTCTTCTTCATCGTCGACGACGCCGCCCGCGTCAGCTGCGGCTCTTGCAGCGGCGATGGCTTGGGCCATGCGGCTAGAGGCTCCCGGATCGGGTTGCCAGCTGTGAGCTGCCTCTGGCGCCGGGGCTGACTGTGCTCCCCCATTGGGTAGCGCAGGCAGGGGGTGCAGGCGGTGGACAGTGGCTAGTTCAGGCTCTGGCGCCACTGGCATGTAGTTGTCTGGCGTGGGAATCGGGGCAGCTTCCCAGGTACTTTTCCAGGTGTTTGCACTAGCCGCGCCATTGGAGGGGTGGTTGGCGCGCGAGGCAGCCAGGGCCGCAGCGGCTGCGCTGGAACCAGCTGAAGCCATAGGAGTGGCTGGCGCTATAGGGCTAGCTGGCGCCAAGTGGGAGCTGGCTGAAGCTGCACTGGCAGCTGCAATTGCGGCGCTGCCTGCGGTTACTGTTGCCAGGCCAGGGCTTGTGCCGCCTGGCACGGCATCAAACTGACCTCTAGCTTGCCCTTCACCCTGCGCCGGGCCACCAAAGTAGACACTGTCTTGCGTCTGATCAAACTGGCCGCCACCAGCCCAATCATCCTGACCGCCAGCCTGTGGGGAGCCAGTGGCTTGCGGGCCGCCCATGGTTTGTGGACCATCCGTGGGGCCACCAGCGGGGATGCTAGCAGGATCACCAGCCTGAGCCCCGGTAGGGACGCCGCCAGCGGCTTGCGGGCCACCCGTGGGAGCGCCACCATGTGAGTCACTAGAGGCCTGGTCTACCGGCACCTCAGCGCCACCTAGCCCAGTATTGCCACCAGAGTTGGGGATTTGCACTACTTCCCAGTCTTCATCCCAACTGGCCGGAGCTGGTTGGTCCCAAGCTGAAGGGGCCGCCTCGCGCGCCGGAGTAGCTTCACGCCGAGTCGGCTTGGAGCGCTGCGCAGGGCCTGATTCTGCACGCTGAGATTCCGAGCGCTGCGCAGAGCGCGATTCTGCACGCTGAGATTCCGACCGCTGCGCAGGCCCTGATTCTGCGCCCTGACCAGGTTGCCTAGACGCTGTCTGGCCGTCTGCCGTCTCATTGCCACGGCCTTGGCGGCCGCCTACATGAGTGGCACTAGCTGCACTAGGTGGATAGGGGGCTGAGCCGGGCTCAGCAACCGTTGCTGCTTCGCCGTCGCTAACTGCCTGAACCTGCAGACGCAAACCCAAAGCTTCATACAGTGCCCCGGCCACCACCTGCGGGTGACGCCCAGAGTTAAAGCTGCGCACCAGGCCCGGCGAGGCGAAAATCAGCGTAAAAGTCTCGCCCGACACCTTGCCCGGCTGCGCATTAGCCCCCACCAGGGCGTTGGTCACGCGGCTAGCGGCCTTAACTTTGGCCAGCACTTCGCCCCAACGGTTACGAATCAGCTCCGACGGCGACGACGAGCCAGCCCCCGGCCCCTGGGCAGGGCGGACAGCCGCGCTATTTGCCGCCTGGGCAGCCGAGCGGGTTTGCGCAGCGGATCCAGCAGTTGCGGGTCCAGCCCCTGCGGCAGAGCGCGCCGCAGGCGCGCTGGAAGCTGCGCTGGCAGCGCTAGGACCAGCCGGAACGCTGGGCGTGCCCGGAACACTGCCCGGAACGCTAGGGGCAGCTGGGGCGTTGGGCGCCACTGGCACATTCATGCCAACGCCTCCCTCGACGCCAGGCCCACTTGGGGCCTCAGCAAGCACTGGAATTGCCATATTTGCACGTTGCAAAGCAGCCCGCGCCGCCTCACGGCCCGAACCCTCCGGGGCGCGGCCCGAACCCACCGAGATGCGCCCGGCGCCATCTTGACCCGCCTGGACGCTCCCAGCAGATTGAGAGCCGCCACCAGGCAGGGAGCGCGGCGCCGTCGTCGGCTGGGCCAAACCCACCACCAACAGGCGGGCCATCAACAACTCAAGCTGCAAACGCGGGCTAGTAGCCCCCACCATGGTGCCCAAAGCAGCAGCACACATATCCGCACAGCGAGACAACTGTCCAGCACCCAAAGCGCGCGCCTGCACCTGCATCCGCTCCAGCTGATCCACCGGCAGCGAACCCAAAGCCGCCTGCGCCTGATCCCCGGCCACAGCCAAAATCAGCAGGTCACGCAGACGCTGCAGCAAATCCTCCACAAACCGGCGCGGATCGTGACCAGAGGAAACCACGCGCTGCACCACCTCAAAGCAGGCGGCGCCGTCGCGGGCAGCAATCGCATCCACGCACTGATCAAGCAAAGAAATGTCAGTGAACCCCAGCAAACCAATGGCCTGCTCATAATCAACTTTGCCGTCAGAGCCACCAATTAGCTGGTCAAGCACCGACAAGGTGTCACGCACCGAGCCCCCACCAGCCCGCACCACCAGCGGCAACACCCCGTCGCCCACCTCAACCTTTTCGCTGTGGCAAAGCTGGCGCAAATAGTCCTCCAACACCGGCGGCGGTACCAGGCGGAAAGGATAGTGGTGGGTGCGCGAGCGAATAGTGCCAATCACCTTCTCCGGCTCGGTGGTGGCAAAAATGAACTTCACATGCGGCGGCGGCTCCTCCACCAGCTTCAGCAAAGCGTTAAAGCCCTGATTAGTGACCATATGGGCTTCGTCGAGAATAAAAATCTTGTAAGTATCCCGGGCCGGTGCAAACGAGGCGCGTTCACGCAGCTCACGGGCATCCTCCACGCTGTTGTGGGAGGCGGCGTCAATCTCCACCACATCCAGCGAGCCACTGCCGCCGGTAGCTAAATCCACGCAGGAGGGACACACCCCGCAAGGAGTATCCGTCGGCCCTTGCTCACAGTTGAGACAACGGGCCAAAATGCGAGCACTGGTGGTTTTACCGCAGCCACGCGGCCCAGAGAACAGGTAGGCGTGGTTAACGCGGTTCGCACGCAAAGCAGCCATCAGCGGCTCGGTCACGTGCTCTTGACCAATCACCTGTTGAAAAGTGTCGGGGCGGTAGCGGCGATACAGAGCAGTGGTCACAGCTGAACTCTAAACGCTTTGCTAATCCCAAGCACGCAGGCTCGACGCAATAGCGCTGCAGCGCTACCGCCTAGCGTAATCCGTCCGCCGCGATCGACGCCTAAACGGCCCGGGCGGGCGGGCTGGCGCGGCGTCGGCACAAGCCGCAAAAGGACAGCAAAAACCCCTCGCGCACCCGCCAGAGCCCGCTTACCCTTGCTACCTTCCGGTCCTGGGGGAGTTCACGAGATAACGCCACACGAGGGGCACGCACGACTATAGCCCATTAAGGCCCCATAACAAAAGTCAACTTTTTAGCGCGCCCTGCCCCGAGCGGTAACTTTAGCCAGTTAATCTAGGGCCATGACTCCAGCTTTCTTCTCTTTCGGTCGCCATCGTAGGCACAATTCCGACACGTCTGCGGAAGAGAGCTACTTCGCCACAGATTCAAGCGATACCAGCGCACCCACCGAAACTGACGCGTCCCTATCGGCGCATTCGGGCGCCTCCCACTCCGCGAGCGCCACCTCCCCCGCTTCAGTTCCCGACGCCGCCTCCGCAGCTGGTTCTGCCGGTTCTGCCGGTTTTTCTGGCTCTGGTAAGCATTCTGGCCTTGAGGTAGACCCCACGGACTTTTCGGACGGCACTGACGCGGACGACGTCGTCGCCCCTTTAAGCCTGGACGAAACCCTAGATATTGCCATTAAGTCCTGGCGGGCTGAGCTTAACGCGCTGGGGGAAGTAGCTAGCCTTGACGATGTTAGCTTCCTGGATGCGGCGGTTATTGACTTAACTGACGGTCACCCCACGGGCTTGGCGCAGCTTTACGGCGGCAGCACTACGCGCCTGCGTAACCTGGTGCGCGAAAACGCCTCTCTGAGTGTGGCGCAGCGTTCTTTCAACGCCCTGGCTACCCGCTCGCACCAGCTGCAACGCCAGTTTGGTCAGGCTGCGGTGCATTTGGCGTTGGGTGTGGCCGAGTTTAGTGAGCAGGTGGGCGACGGCCCGGTGCGCACGGTTAACGCCCCGATTTTGCTGCGTCCGGTGCGGCTTAGCACTGACACCGCCCAGAGCGCGTTGACCTTGGACTCTTCCATCACGGTTAACCCGGTGCTGGTTAAAGCCCTTAAGGCTTATGGCTGCAAGGTGGATGTGGAAACTATTGCTCGCGCCGCTATCAGCCCTGGTGGGTTCACGCCGCGCGCGGTTTTGACCCGGATTGCCAGTTTGGGGCGCGAGTATCTGCCCGGCTTTGAGTATCACGAGCGCCTGGTTGTGGGGGCTTTTGTACACCCGGGCCAGAGCCTACTGGCTGACTTTGAGGCGGTTATTCCACTGCTGCGCACTAACCCGCTGATTGCCGCCGCTTTGGGGGACGATCATGCCCGCGCTGCTTTGCATGTTGATTTGCCGCCGGCGATCCGCGCGGATTTGGACCCTGACTATGAGCGTGGCATTGGGGATCTAGATACTTCCCAGGCCTATGCCATTGAGGCTGTGGGCACGGGCGCCCAGCTGCTTTTGGATGCCCCGCCCGGGGTGGATGTGCCCGCAACTTTGGCTGCTATTTTGGCCGACGCCGCCGCTAGTGGCCGCCATGTACTGCATGTTCCAGCCTCCGGGGCTGATGGGCGGGCTGTGGCGCAGGTGCTGCGCGACGCTGGCCTGTCTGATTTGGTTTTGGATTTAACTGTCGACGGCGCTTTTAGGCGTCACGCTTCGGCCTCTATCCGTGAGGCTATGGGCGTGAAGGTGCCTGAGGTGGATGTGGAGGCTATCGCCACCACCCGCGCTCACCTGGTGTCTTTGCGTCGTCGTATGCAACGCTACGCGGACGCGTTACACAAGCGCCGTCACCCCTGGAACGTGTCGGTGTATGAGGCGCTAGATGAGCTGGTGGAGCTCACTAGCGGCGATAACTATGCGCGCACCCGCGCCCGCATCAGCTCTGCGGGCCTAGCTAACCTTGACATGCAGGGTTTAAGTAACGCCAACAAGATCCTCACCCAGGCCTATGACCTGGGGATGCTGGATAAGGATCGGCCTGCTAACCCCTGGTCGCAAGTGCCGCTAAACAGTGCAATTATGGCTGAACGCACCGTCTCTAAGGTGCATGAGCTGGCCACAGAGCTACTGCCGCTGGTGCGTGAACAGATCAGCTCCGCCATCACCCAAACTGAGCTACACCGCCCCTTGAACCTGAGCCAGTGGCATGAGCAGCTAGCCATGCTTGATGGGGTACGTGAATCCCTAGACGTGTTTGTGCCCGAAGTTTTTGAACGCTCCGCCGCAGACATGGTGATCGCCACCGCCACCAAGCAGTGGCGCCGCGACAAGCACGTAGAAATGAGCGGCTCTGACCGGCGTCGTTTCATTAAACAAGCCCGCTCTCTGGTGCGCCCGGGCCGCCAAGTCGAAGACCTGTACTCCGAGCTGGTACTAGTGCAGCGCCGTCGAGAACAGTGGCAACGCTACTCCAGCGAGGGGGGCTGGCCGCGCCTACCGCTGGGGCTAGACGAAATGGAGCGCGTCGCCGCCCAAACCGAGCAGATGCTCTCTGAGCTGGCGCCGCTGCTGGAGGGGCCGGCTGAGGGCATGGACCTGATGGAAATGCCCATCATGAAACTGCACTCGATGCTGCGTGAGCTGGACACTGAAGAAGCCAGCGCCAAAGACATTCCCCGCATCAACAGCATTGAGCAGCAGCTAGAACACTATGGCCTAACCGACCTGGTGGCGGACCTGGCCCAGCGTCAGGTGCCCAAGCAGCACCTGGAACAAGAGCTGACCTACTGCTGGTGGTCCTCCATCCTGGCCCACTGCCTGGCGGAAGACCCCGACATGGGTGGCCTAGACACCACCGCCCTCGCCAACCTGGCCTCCCAGCTGCGCCAAGCCGACATCAACCAGGTACACACCCTGGCCGCGCCGGTAGCCCAGGCCTACGCCATGCGCGTGCGCCAAGAGGTGGGGGCAGACAAGGAACAAGCCCGCGCCCTGTACCGGGCCCTGGGCCGCAGTGACAACGCCTCCCTGCGCGACGTTTTGGACACCTACCCGCTGGCCAAAATCATCAAACCGATTTGGATTGTGCCGCCCTCGCTGGTGCCCAGCGTGCTTAAACCCACCACTCAGGTGGATTTGGTGATCATTGACGCCTCCTACCCGCTGCCGTTAAGCCAGGTCGTGCCGGCTTTGGCGCGCTCGCGGCAACTGGTGGTGGTGGGTGACTCCCACGCGGTTGATAACGGTGTGGCTGGGGTTTTGGCGCCGGTGCTCCAGCACGTGCAGCTGTCCACCACCCGCCACAACCTGGACCCGGAGATTGCCCGCTTCCTGGCTGCTAATGGTTACGCCGACGTGATTGACGTGATCCCCTCCCCACCGGGGGCTCAAACCCTGACCCTGACTGCGGTTGATGGGCGAGGCACTCCCGCCCCGGGTCGCAACGAGGTGGAGACGGTACGTGCCGAGGTGGACGCCGTCGTCGATCACATTATTGACGCCGCCCTAACCCGCCCGGAGCAGTCCCTGGCTGTGGTGGCTCTCAACTCACGCCACGCTGAGGCGATCCGCGCGGCGGTGGCGGCCGAAACTAACGGCTCTCCCGCCCTGGAGGAGTTCTTTAACGCCGACAAGTCCGAGCCGTTTGTGGTGGTGGATATCAGCCAGGCTTACCGTCTGCGCCGCGACCACATCATTATTGCGGTGGGTTACGCCAAGACCCCAAATGGCTCCCTGGTGCACTCTTTCGGGCAGCTGTCTACTCGCGACGGCGCCGGCGGGCTGGTGGCGGCGCTGTGTGCTTCGCGCGGCACTACCACCGTGGTTTCTTGCCTGAGCGCAGCCGACATTGACCCCTCACGCCTGCATGGGGCTGGGGAGCGTCTGCTGCGTCAGCTGCTTGAACGCGCCCAGGTGGGGCCGCTGCCTCTCGACGACGCCGGTAAGGCCCCTGACCGCCTGCTGCTGGATCTGGCTTTGCACTGCTTCCAGATGGGCCTGTCTGTGGTGCCGCGTTATGGCACGGATGGGCCCGGGGCGATTCCACTGGCTGTGGGCCACCCCGACTACCCCGATGAGCTGCTGGTGGCGGTACTTACCGACGACGAGGCTTATATGGATGAGCCTTCGGTGCGTATGCGTGAGCGCTACTGGGTGGAGCGCCTGGAGCGGCGCGGCTGGACCGTGTACCGGGCCTTTAGCGCTGGCGTGTTTGTGGATCCTTCCGCTGAGGCTGAGCGCATCTGCCAGTTGGTGCTCGACATTGTTGATAAGCGTCAAAGTGTCAGCGACGACGGCGAGGCGGTTCCGGAGCTAATTAGCGACGACGGCGACTCGGCGGCAGCCGGATATGGGGCTAACGCTGGGCTCGGGGCTGGGCTCGGCTCTGGTGGGCTTGCCGGGGCTGGCGCTGGGCTCGGCAGCCGCAGTGGCCACACCACCGGGGCTGGGGCTGGCGCTACCGGGACTGGCACGGCCGGTGAGCGCCCGGTTCCTCCCCCGCCTGGCCTCTCTTCCAACGCCGCTGGCGTTAGCAGCGCTGGCCAGGGCGCTAGCGCGGCCAGTGCCCACAGCGCGGCCGCAGCCGGGCAGGGTTCTGCCGGAGCTAACGGAGCTGACCCGGGCGCCGTCGGCACTAATGCAGCTGGGGCCGGTGACGGTAACGCACGCGAGCGTGACGTGCGCCCACCGATCGCCCAGGGCTTGCCGTTGCAGGCCTACAGCGACGATCAGCTTGACGATCTGGTGTCCTGGATTCGCTCTGACGGCGTCGAACGCAGTGAGGATGAGGAAGTGGAGCAGCTACGCGAAACCCTAGCCCTCAAGCGACGCGGCACCACTGTGGACGCGGTGCTACACCACGCCGTCAAGCGTGGCCGCAGCTGACCCACCACGACGTAAGCCAACCGAACTGCATCGGCGCGGCTGCGCCGCACTTTCCACAACTGAGCCGGCCCGGTTGCATCTGAGTGCAACTCAGCCGCAACCGGGTCACCACCAAGCGAGCTGAGAACCATAATGACCAGCCAAAACAGTGCAGACGCTGGCGCGCCTATAGCTGACGTGCCCGCGCCGGATGCGCCTGTGCCGGGCGCACCAGCCAGCGCAGTCGTACCGGCCGATCAGGCAAACCCTGCCTTTGCGGCGGCGACCAGCACAGCCTCCGCAGCCGGGCACACTGAGGCCCCACTGGCTCAGACTTCCCCCACCCAAGCCGGGCATCCCAACCAAGCCGGGCACCCCACCCAAGCCGGGCGGCGGCGTCGGCGCGTAGTGCATTTGGGGCCGAAGGATCGCGAGCGGGTGGCCGAGGGCGCCAACCTTGAACAGGTTGTGCAGGAGGCGCTGGGCAAGGTGGATGCGGAGAGGCCAGCTTGGAGCCGTGAAGATTTGCGCCGCGAGGATCCGTCCGCGCACGCCAATGACGCGCGGCTGCTAGGCGACGTCCCGCCGCACTACGGCAACGGCGTCTAGGCCTGGTCGTGCGGCGGCCTGGCCGGGCGATGACCTAGCTGGGCGTCGTCGGCCTTGGCGGCATTACCATCGGCCCCGGCGGCGGCAGCCCCGGCGTTGACCCAGGAGGCAGTCAAAAATGCCTAGAATTGGTAAAAGTATAAGTTGTTGAACTAAAGTATAAGTAGTTGAACTACAGATACTGACATTTCATCCCTTCCCTATAAAACCCCATGAATTTTTTATAGGGAAGGGATGATTTTGCCTGTATTTGTATGTATTTTGCCTGTGCTTATGCCTGTATTTGTACTTGCACCTGCCTACTTGTGGCGGTGGCGGTTTATGCGCTTGACCATGCGCCTACGCAGCTGCCAGTGCACTGGCTCGTCGCCCTGCCATTGCAGGCGGTGCGAAAGCACCCCTAGACGCACCTGCACGCCGCCCAGGCGCCCACCAGATTCCACGCCAGTTTCACCCTGGGCCTGGGCTAGGGCGTCACGGCCGGCGTCAACCCGCTCATGCGGGGGCACATACAAGGCAGTACGTACTTCGGGGGCATCTTGCGCCTCGGCACCGTCGCTAGGACGGCCCACAGCGTAACCATCTTCTTCCTGCGTGCTAGCAGTGGTGGAACCATCGGCACGCACCGGCCCCTGCACCACACCCATGGTCTGGGTTTGGGGCAGCTTATCGGTGCGCCGCGACAAGGGTAGCGCCGCCGTCGGCATAATCAGCACAGACAAGGCACCAGCCAAAATCAAGGTGGAAGCCACGTCGCGGGTCATGGTTCCGGCAGAAACCGCCACCTGGGTCACGGCCACAATAATCGGCAAGGCGGTGGTGGAATAGCAGGCCACCTGCAGGCTTTGACGCCAGTTGAACACCCGTGAGCCGTCACGTTTACGCTCAGCGGCGCTCACCAGCAGCACCGGCACTCCGCGCACGGCCACCAGCAGCACCAAGAAACCCAGAATCGGGCCAATCTTTTCACTCAGGTTCGACACCGTAATGGTCATACCTGAAGTCACAAAGAAAATCGGGATGAAGAAACCATAGGCCAAACCATCAAGTTTTTCCTCAAAGGGCCGCGAACCCTCAGGCAGCACCCGTCGCAAAATAATTCCCGCCGCGAACGCCCCCAGCACCACGTCAAGCTCAAACACTTCAGCCAGTGCACACAGCCCCACCAGCAGCAACACGGCGGCGCGAATAGTGGTTTGGGCGGTAGTGTGCTGCCCGCGCTGAATTACCGCGACCAGGCGCGTACCGGCCCGCTTAACCCGCTCGTTGAACACGATGATTAACGCTGTGATAGCCATAAAGCCGGCCAGCACCAGCGCCGAAGCCCAGGTGGCACGACTTCCCAGCAGCAGCGCCATCAGCACAATCGGGCCGACTTCACCAATCGCCCCATGGTTTAGCACGGCGGCACCCACTGCGGTAGATAGCAGCCCACGCTCGCGCAAAATCGGCAGTAGTGTGCCCAGGGCGGTGGAAGTCATGGCAATAGCCAGGGCTATAGCGCCGTCGCGCATATCAGTAATTGACCCCACCCCCATGGCGATCACCGCCGCGAAAGCCAAGCTCAGCGAGGCAAACCACCCCACTATGGCGTGGCGCCCGCCTGAGCCGCGCAGCTCCCCCAGGTCCAGCTCATAACCGGCCAGCAGGAACAGGAAACCCACGCCCAGTTCACGCAGGAAGGAAATTGGTTCGCCTGCCTCGGTGAGTGTAAAGCCAGCCGCACCCATGGCCATTCCACCGGCCAGCAAAAGCACAGTTTCTGGCACAAACCCGCCCGGGATGGCCCGCGCAATGAGCGGCGCTAGAAATATTACGGTGGCGATTAAAAACAGCGCCCCAAAGGCATCTCCTAGCATGTTCCCTCCAATCTAAAACCCGGCACAATAGAGGCATGGACGATCACCCCTACCTGCGCCGTCTTTGTGACGGTACTGTCAAGCAGCTTAGCCCTTTCACTGGCACGGAAGTGTGGACTGTACCCGGCCGCGCTAACCGCCCCTTGCGCCTGCCTCAGGTTGAGGTGCGTCCTCTCAGTTCCCACATGCACACTCACACTTGTGCTTTTTGTAGCGGCCGTTATCTGGAGACGCCGCCTGAATATGCCCGTATCGTGCGTTTTGCCTCGGTTAAGGACGACGACGACGCCGCTAGCGCCGACGCCGGCTCTGGTAACGCGGGTGCCGCAGCTGCCGGGGCGGGGGCCGCTGCTACCAGGGCGGGCGACATCACCGGGGCTGGTGCCAACACCGGGGCTGACGACACCTGGCACACATTTTTTGGCTTGCTGCCTGAATACTTAGATCAGAGCGTAGCCGACTTTCGCCGCATCCCCAACCTTTTTGAGATTTTGCCATTCAATTATTGGCAAGCTAACTATGGTTTTGAGCTGCCTGAGCGCTGCCGTGACCGGCTTGAAAACTACCTGGCTGACGCCGCCGGATACGAGCATTTGCGCGCTATTGTCAGCGCCAAGCTGCGCGCCTCCGGAGCTGGTGACGCAGAGATTGCCGAGCTGAACCTGAGCGACATTCGCCGTCACAGCGCCGGCTTTTTCGGGGGCAGCCATGATGTGTTGGTGGCCCGTCGCCACTGGCGCGATGACGCCGTCGACACTACCGGCCTAGCGGGTAGCGCCACTTTAAGCGTGACCGAGCACCGTGTGTGGACCCAGTGGGCGGTTAACGCCATGCACGCGCAGTACCTGCAAAACAAGCACGTTAAGTATGTGGCCGTATTCCAAAACTGGCTGCGCCCGGCCGGGGCTAGCTTCGATCACCTGCACAAACAGGTGGTGGGCGTGGATTCGCTGGGGGCTAGCTTGCAGGCTGAGATTGCCCGCGTGAACGCTAACGGAAATATTTACCGCGATTTTGTGGATTGGGCTTACCGGGCGGGTTTGGTTGTGGCCGCTAACGACGGCGCCGTGGCCCTGGCTGGGGTGGGTCACCGTTACCCCTCGCTGGAGGTCTACTCCACCGGGCCGGTCTGCGAACCGTGGCTGATGGAGCCTGAACAGGTGGATGCGGTCTCCGATTTGGTGCACGCCCTACATCAGGCTACGGGCACGCAGGTGCCACTAAACGAGGAGTGGCATTACCGCGCCCCGGGCGTGGCTAAGGAAATGCCTTGGCGGGTGGTGCTTAAGTGGCGTGTTTCCACTTTGGCGGGTTTTGAGGGCGCCACCAAGATTTACCTGAACACTATTGATCCGCGTTCGCTACGCGAGCGGGTAGTGCGCGAGTTGGAACAGCTGCGCGCCAGTCAAGCCGGGGCATTGGCGCCAGGTATCCGCCTTGGCGACGAATGCGAGCAGCCCTACCTGCAATACGGCAGGCCCTGACACTGTCTAGTAACTCTGCGTCTTACAGCGCGGTGATGAAGGCAGCCAGGCCGAAGAAAATGCCGGGAGCGTTAGCGGCTGCCAGCGGCAGGTCGCGAGAAGGCTTGAACAGGCCGTAGTACACCCACAGGCTGCAGTTGATTGCAGCTACCAGAGGCTGCAGCGGGTTACCGGCCTGGCCGTTGAGGTTGCTCACGATCTGAGGAATGTAGGCGACGTACATGCACACGGCCATGAAGGTAGCAACCCACCCCAGGACCTTTTCCTGCTTAACGGTAAGCGCCAAACCGGAGCGAACTTCCTGCTCGGAAGCGGCTTGCGCGTTCTTTTCATCCTTCGAGGATTCGGCTTGCTCAGACACAGCATTCCTTATCTATAGATCTTGGTTTCGAACATATTAGGGAATTAGTCAGGCTGAATGCGAGTGGAACAGGTTACATTCAGACTGTAATTCAATAGAAAATACCCAAGTCAGCAACCTCTAAGCACTATTCATATGGGCGCTGAGCTGCACTTTTATCAGCCTGCCAGCACTGCAAGCAGGCGCAAAGCCTAGTTGTGAATTAATTCAACTAGCACTTCAGCATGATTTGTGTGAGGGAACATATCAAATAGCCGTGCCCGACGCACCCGATAGCTACTCATTACCTCTAAATCTTTAGTCAGTGAGGCCGGATTGCAGGAGGAATACAGCACTCGTTGAATGCCGCTGTCTTCAATTGAGGCAGCCAGTTCACCAATTCCGCGCCGGGGCGGGTTAACTACTAATAGATCAGGCTTATCGTGACCATAGACCTGGCCCGAGGCGTCCAGCACGGAGGCGTCGCCTGCTTCAAAGCGAACCTGCGGGCTAGTCAGGCTCAGCTGGGCGGCGGCCGCGCGGGCGCCCTCGATGGCAGGGGCGGAAACTTCCACTCCCAGCACCTGCGCACCGGGCTGGGCTAGGGCTAGGGCAAAGCCGCCCACGCCGCAGTACAGGTCCCAAATCGACTGGCCCGCATAGTCGCGCGCCCAGGCGCGGGCTTGGGCATAGAGCCCGGCGGCCACGTCACTGTTGGTTTGGAAGAATGATTGCGGGGGCAGCACCAGCGGCAGGACGCTTTTTTTGTTATTTACGACGACGCCGTCTGCGTCCAGTTCCGGCAGGTACAGCGGCATGTCCAGGGTTGAGTCCTGGCTCAAAATAATTTCGCGTTCGCCCTCCAAGATTGCGGCTGGGCGGGGCTGAATATTTACCGACAGCACCCGCAATCCAGGTAACTCACTTTGCAGGCGGGGCACACCTTTACGGATAGCCGGCAGCTGCGCCGTCGAGCGCAAAACGAAACGCACCATCAGCTGGCCGTTAGTCGAAGCGGTAATCAGCACATGCTTAAGCTCCCCGCGCCGCTTGACGATTGAGTAGGGCTGCAATCCCATGCGGGTAATTGCGCGAGTTAATGGGGCTAGTGCGGCTTTAATTTCGTTTACATGCAGCGGGCAGGAAGTTAAATCCGTGCCGTTATCGAAACGGTCAACTAAACCCAGCACCGGGGCGTGGGTTGTGCCCGAAACCGCCAGTTTGGCTTTATTGCGGAAGTGGCTGGGGGCGCTGGCGAAAGGTTCAAGCCAGGCGGCCGTCTCAACCTGGCCGGCAAGTGTGGCTTGCACCGCAGATTGCTTTAATTGCAGCTGCTGCGCCAGGGGTAGATCAAGGTTGGGACAGGAGCGACACAGGGATGCATCGTGGAGCTGGCAGAGCACGGTTACAAGCCTACAGGCTTGGTAAGCTGCACGAAATTGCATTGAGGGATAAAAACTTTACTTTGTATGTAGTCGGGTATTTTGGTGTTTATCCAGGTCAAATTCGCTTTCACAGAAACCTGGGAACGCTATTTAAATTTCCCAGGAAATTCACAGCTTGCCCAGGGGTGTTCTTACAGGCAGAGGGGGTTAAATTCTTACTACCGCCAGAGGTTAGCGGTCGCGAGGGTTGGGGAGCCTGATGACCGGCCGAGAGCTAGTTGGACTGAGGTTTAAGGGAGCCTACAGTGAACGTTCTGGCGAAGGAGGCGCCCTCCCCGATCTGGGAACACGGGTTGAGGAACCTCATTGGCGATGGGCCGCACGTGAAACGTGCGGCCCTCGGCATTTTCTTAAGCTTTTTACAAAGTCATCATAAACAATGCTTATATTTACAAAGCTATAGGTTTATCTGCTTTAGTCCTAAAGACCTAAAAGTAAACAATTAGAACTTTTGCCCAGAGATGCCGGATCTTAAATACTGGGGCTTTTACTTTGGTAAGAACTAGCCGGTTATTGATCGGGTATTAGCCAGGTATTGGCGATGCACTTGGCAGCAATCGTGCGCTTTGTGTCTGCCCCATAGTGGGCCTTCAGTGCTTATGGCCCACCTCGGTTGCCCTTTAGGCAACAAAAAGCCAACCTTTGGGTAACAACTCAGCCAGCCTTGGACAACAAAAAATCCGACCTGGTTTCCAGGTCGGATCGTCTGTTTGGTGGAGCTAAGGGGATTCGAACCCCTGACCTTCTCATTGCGAACGAGACGCGCTACCAACTGCGCCATAGCCCCATGGGCGGGTTTAGCTTAGCACAGCGCGCGGTCCGCGTAAATTCTGCGAGCCACGCCCTGGCTGCTTATTCACCCGCCGCCTGCTTATTCACCCGCCGCGCGACGCCGCTCCAAGACAGCATCGAGGTCGATCGGCTTGAAGTCCCCAGCCACAGACTCCACATCCAGCGACACGTTAGCCGGAGCGCTGGAGGGACGCACCGGGTTAACCACGCCGGTTACTTCCTTAGCGGAGTTGAAGTCCGCCTCGGCCTCTACAACCCGGCGACGCGGACCACGCGCAGCCATGGTGTAGCTGGGGGCGGGCACGTTCACCGGCTCCCACTTGGTGGCGCTAGCGGCCTTGGGGGCAGCCTTGGTGGTCTCGACGACGTCGCCAGCGCTGTCAGCAGAAGTCACCTTAGCGGCAGAGGCTGGCTTGGCAGCGGCCGAAGCAGGCGCAGCGGTGGAGGCCGCCGGCGTAGCAGCAGACGCCCGTTCAACCGGCGCAACCTGGGCGGCCGGCTTAGCCACTTCCTCAGCTCGCTTAGCTTCAGCCTGCTTGTTTAGGCGCGCCAAGTACTTGGCTTCAGTGGCGGTTTTAGCTTCCCGCACCAGCTGATCCTTAGCCTTAGCTACCTGCTCACGCTGACGCACATCGGTTTCCTCAGCGCTTTCGCGGGCCTGACGCTCCTGCTCAGCAAGCTCCTTACGGGCCGCAGCAACCTCCTGCTCACGCAGACGAGCCGCCTCGCGACGGGCTGCTTCCGCTTTTGCCTTACGGACGGCAATCTCAGCCTCACGCTTAGCTTTAGCTTCCTTGACGCTCTTGGCGGATCGTCCTACACCTTCAAGTTGCTCCTCTAGCTGGCTCACCCGCACAGCCAGAGCAGCATCATTTTTGGAGCTTACGCGACGTACGCGCACGTCACCGACCATAGCGGCCGCAAGCAGGGCCGCCGTCGGCAAAACCACAAACCAAGGCCAAGTAAAGACCCCCGCTAAAACCCCTAAAAGTGCAGTTACGCCGGCTAAAGACCCCATCAGGATACGGCGAGTTTTGGCAGCAGCTGAAGCTTTGGCCTGGTGAGTAGCCTGAGCCCGCTTTGCCTTCGCTAAATCACGCTCCAGGCGCGCGGCACGCACGTTCCTCACGGCAGGTCGATTCATGACCTTCACCTCCGGGCTAAAAATCAGCCTAGCAATATCATTATTATTCGCGTGACCTGTAGATTTACCTGCCACCATAGCCGTATTTAACACACGCAGGTGGGGCGAGTAGCGATCTTGGTCATGCGAGTAGACTGCTAGCCTATCGCGCCTGCGCAAATGTGGCAGCAAATAGAACGAGATTGCGCCCGCCAGCGCAAAACCAAGAACCGCCTGAAACACCATACGACTAAAAGTAAGTGTTTATACAGGAGGCATCCGGAAGTTTCGCGGCGTGTCGTTACTATTGCGTTACATATCTAAAAGTAGGCAATGCAATTGCGTCCCAGCATTAACTTGCGTAACTTCTTCGGGCACCACCGCAATAGCATTTGCATAGGCCAGGCCAGAAATAGTTTGCACCCCTGGCGCCTGCGTGGGGTGAGCCTGATAGCCAGTACTGGGGGCCCCAGCTAGCTGAACCGGCACAAATTCACGCATCCCCGCTGGGCTAGACCAGGATGTAGAAACCGCCGCCGGCAGCGAGGGACGGTGGATATCCTGCCAGCCCGCAATCGAACGCAGCACCGGGCGCACAAACACCTCAAAAGCCATCTGGGCACTGACCGGGTCACCGGGCAGACAAAACACCGGAATACCGTCACCTAGCGTGCCCACACCCAGCTGGCGTCCCGGGCTCATCGCCACCGTGTCAAAACGCACCGTGCCCAGCGGCGAGAGCACCTCTTTCACCGTGTCACCCTGACCCACACTCAAACCACCGGTGGTGATCAGCAGATCAGAGCGCACCAGCTGGTCCTCCAGGGTTTCGGTAAGGGCGTGGTACTCGTCGGGGACGGCACTTACCCGGAAAGGCTGCCCGCCGGCGTCGGCCACCGCAGTGGACAGGGCGTGACCGTTAGCGTCATAAACGTCCCCCGGCTCAGCGCGCTGACCGGGCTCAATCAGCTCGTCGCCAATAGAAACCACCACCACGCGCGGCACCGGGTGCACCGCCACGCGCTGGTGACCCAGCGAAGCCAGCAACGCCACCTGACGCGCCCCAATTCGGCTGCCCTTAGAAAGCACGGTAGCGCCAGCCTCAACATCCTCACCCAACATGCGCACCCGCTGACCAGCATTGACCTTACGGTTAATGGTCACCTGCGCCTCACCCCGGTCGGTGAACTGCCAGGGAACCACGGCGTCGGCCCCAATCGGCATGGGCGCACCAGAGTCAATCAGCACCGCAGTGCCGGGCACAAGATGAGTGCGGCGCACATCCCCCGCGCGGACGGCGTCGATCACATCCAGCACCACCGGCGTGGCCGGGGAGGCACTGACGCAGTCCTTGGCGCGCACCGCGTAACCGTCCAAGCCGGCCAGGTTCGCGGGGGGCATATCCACGTCAGAAACGATATCTGCAGCTAGCACCGTGCCCACGGCGTCGGAAAGTACCACGTCAAGCGGCTCAGCAGCGTGGGCTACCTCAAGGCAGGCCGATAAATGTTCAGCGACGGTACGCATTTGAAACTCCTGTGGGGTCAGTGGCGCGACACTTAGGGATACTTTTAGGGTACCCTGGAAGTACGAGAAACCGGATCAAGTGAAGGGAACTCAATGACCGACACCGTAGTCGGATTGGACGTTGACGATCTTAAGGACCACCTGCGTTACAAGCTTCGCCGCACGCGCGCTGCGTACAGCCACCCGTCCCGCCGCCACGACGCCCGTTGTGCGGCTTTAGCCGAAAACGTCTTTCAGGCTTTAAACGGCGCTCAGGCCGTGGCAGCCTATGTGTCTGTAGGAGACGAGCCCTGTACTCGCCTACTCATTGATGAGCTGCACGCCGCCGGTGTGCAGGTGCTCCTACCTGTGCTTGGGCCCCACTTATCGCGCAGCTGGGGCTGGTTCCGTGGTAGCGATGATCTGGCTACCCGCGCTCCCGGCCGTCCCCCCGAGCCTTCTGGCCTAGTGCTGGGGCCTGCCGCTATCACGCTGGTGCAAAGCGTATTGGTGCCGGCGCTGGCAGTTGACGCGCACGGCAACCGCCTAGGTCAAGGCGGCGGCTGGTATGACCGAATGCTGCCACTGGTTAACCCTGGTGTGGAAACTTTCGCGCTGCTGCACCCCAACGAGTATCTGACCGACACGACCCTACCCACTGCCGAGTTTGACCGCCCGGTTAATGGCATTATCACCACGGAAGGCATCACCCGCTTCTAGTGGGCCCCATAGTTACTAACCCCCGCATCGTTACTAACCCCGCATCGTTACTAACCCCGCATCGTTACTAACCCCGCACCCTTGGAACGTAAGTTCTTGGGCGCGAGGTGTTTTTTGCCGACGACGGCGCCGCTGCGGGCTGCAGTTTGGTGCGGGGCGGTTTTACGCACCTGTGGATAAAAAATTTCCTAAATGCTGCCCATCCACAGCCGCCCAGCAGGCACTGGACTAAAAGCTAAACACTTGATTCATGCAACGCAAAACCGGCTCTGCCGTTCACTGCCAGGGGCTCAACCAGGAGTGGCTCAACCAGGAACTCGACGAACCCCAGCGCAGCTTTAGCCTGCGCTTTAACTCAGGGTTTAATGAGGCGGCACGGCCCAACCTGCTTAATGGCCAAGGACCCCAGCTCACACCCGGGCAGACCAGTAGTGATCAGCTCCGTGACAGCCTCCAGCAAAGGACTCAGCCAGCAGCCGGGCAGATCAATCAAAGACGCCAATTATTTAGGGCCTCTTGGCGCGGCCAACTATGGCTGCACCGGCGGCTGATCACCGCCTTAGCCGTGCTTTTATGCGCACTACTGGCAGTTCAGGCGCTGACTAACCCCGGGCAGGTAAAGGTATGGGTAATGCGCACGGATATGTCCTTAGGCCAAGTGATCACCAGCAGCGACGTCGTCCTAAGCAACCTGCCAACCTCGCCACCACAAGCGGTACGCACCTCCCCAGTGGGCCGAAAACTGAGCATTGACCTACCCAAAGGCACCGCACTGATTGAATCAATGCTTACCGGGCCGGCGCTCTCACATCTAGGCAAGCAGCAGCGGGTGGTGCAGTTGCAGATACAAACCGGCTCGCAGCTGGCGCGTATAGGCCAGCAGGTGGACATTGTGGGCACAGTGGCCAGCACCACTAATAGCGGAGTGGTTTCTAGTGACGGCGCATACTCCCAGGCCGGGGCGCAGGTATTGGCGCAGAAAGTCACAATTGTTGATGTAGAGCCGCCAAACAAAGCGAATCTCACCCAAACACAAGGGACTATGAGACTAATAACGTTTGCAGTTAAGGAAACTGAGGCTACGCTTTTATGCGGCGCGGCCTCCCAGGGCCCGCTTTCAATAGTGCTCAGACCCTGAAACGGGGTAGGCACACCCACTTCACTTAAAACTTCAGGGGGAAAACCATGCTTAAGGGCTTCCGCGACTTTATTTCTCAGGGCAACGTGGTCGACCTAGCCGTCGCCGTTATTATCGGTAACGCTTTCAAGCCGATCGTTGACAAGGTAACCGCTTTCATCATGGGCATCCTGGCTCAGCTAATCGGTTCCCCGAACTTCGACTCCGTACTGCAGTTCAAGATTGACCCCAGCTCCAAGGAATACATCCAGCCCGGCGCCATCCTGACCCAGGGCATCAACTTCCTGCTGGTGGCCGCCGCTGTTTACTTCTGCATCGTGCTGCCCATGAACAAGATGCGCGAGCGCAAGGCTGCCAAGGAAGCCGCAGCTCCGGCCGTTCCCACCGAGACCGAGCTGCTCAGCGAGATCCGCGACCTGCTGGCCAAGCAGAACTGATCTTCTCTTCGCATACATACAAGTACACACAGGTACATACAGGTACATACAAAATCGTCCCTCGCCTATAAAAAATTCATGGGGTTTTATAGGCAAGGGACGATTTTTCAGTATTTGTAACCCATCCATCTCATCCATCTAGCCTCCTACACCCTTAACCACTCCCGGCTTCACGCCGCACCCCATCGGCACATGCCACCACCAGCCTGACGCCGTCGACCCACGCAGCCACCCTGCACACAACCAGCTGGTCGCCAAGGCGCCGCCGTCAAGCTCCACTACCAAGCTGCGCCCGCACCTAAAATTTTCCGGCCTAAGCAAGTGACACTAAGGCGAGTGTCTGCAAAGATGAAGCTATGGCGTTTCCTAAAAAACATCTATCCGCCGGCGAGTACGTAGTTGACCACATGCACACCCACCCCAAAGTACTGGGTTGGCGTATCTTGGGCACCGTACTACTCATTACCGTAGCCATCATCGCCAGCGTAATTGCACCGCAGTCGTGGCAGCCTTGGGGACTTTACGCAATCTGGATCCTGGCGCTTATCGTGGCTTTCCCGCTAATGATCATCCCCTGGCTGGAGTGGCTAAATAAAACCTTCACCATCACCAACCGCCGCATCATCACCCGCAAGGGCATTTTCAACAAAGACGGTCACGACATCCCCCTATCGCGTATCTCTGACATCCGTTACGAGCGCGGCTGGACTGACCGCATTTTCGGTTGCGGCACACTGATTTTGGAAACCAGTGCCGAAAAGCCGGTGCGCCTAGAGGACATCCCCAAGATTGAGACCGTGCACGTGCGCCTGGCCAACATGCTCTTTGAGACTGACGCCGACGCCGACGACCGCGCCGCCGGTGGTTACGATCGCCCCGCAGATCCGCAGGCTCCGGCCGGACCGGGTGCTCGCGTCGAGGGCTGATTACATAGCAGCAGGCTAGACACTGTGGGGTCGTGGCGTGGGGTCGACCGCGCAGGCCTGCCGCGCCCAGGCCATCGCCGAAGATATCCCCACCGCCAGCTCACCCAAGCTGGATGGGATGCCTGGTGGTGGGTTCAACCCCCACGGGGCAGAGGAGAGGATCATGGCGCACCTGGAGCGGATTGATAACCGCCAGCGCCGCCAACGCACTCATCGGCTCTGATCCTAGCGAGGCTGATGAGTTGGACTACTCCTCCCAAACGGCATTAGCTGCAAGTATCTGGAATGCTATGAATAGCTTCAGTACACACATTTGGGGGGCTGGACTACTCGAACTTGCTGGAGATTCGACTGAAGAAGAGCGCCAGGCTTGTTGCAACGCGTTGGCTGGATACCTGTTGGCGCGATCACGCTAAGGGGAATATCAAGTTGGGTGCGGCCGAAGAGTCATCCTTCCGCCGCACCCAACTGCCTCTTCCTTCGGAACCAGAAATACCGCGTAAGCACCGTTGCGACTGACACGATTATGGGATAAGCCAAGTAGCCAATTCTGCCGTCGTGGAGGTAGTACGCGATCCGGCCTTGTACTACGGGCCCAGTACTCGCCACTGCCGTGAGCACCGTCAAGACGATAATGGAGGGCAGCCTCAATGTCGTGAAAAGCTTGCGGTTAGCAATCGCTGCGTAGCCAAGAACATTCAAGACTCCACTAATATCGAGCAGCACTAGACCAAACCACGTTATCTCACGCAGTGGCCCGACGTTTTTTCCACTCTCGATAAAAACTGCGTGCTGGTTTGCGATAAGCCAACAGTCGATAGCCACCAGCACAGCGAAAAGCAGCCCAAACTTCAGCACCTGGACGCCCTGAGGCGACAAAGCCTTCTCGAGCGCCCCTAAAGCTTCTCGCAGCAGTTGCCGTACCTGTTCCATACCTCTATGAGACCACAACACCCTGGAGAAAGCATGGCTCGTGATGGCACGAACCGGGGCGACGCCGCGTCCGCGCAGGCACCCCATCGCAGCTGAGCAACGATCCTTACCTCAATTGACCTCCACGTTTGTGGGGGTCTTGTTCGTTTCCCTATCATCATCCTGAATCCCCCTTTTGGGCCCTTACGGGCGTTCGCTAACGCAGCGGGCGCCCGTCTGTGTTTGTTAACACCTTTTTTGCACTTGATGCAAATATGCATTGGGTGCAAAATTGTTTCCCGTGAAACATTCTGTGAAACAACTTCACTGTCCGGTAGTGTTGGACACTGAAATGCCGCCTCACAAACGGCGTCGCTATAGGGCGATTCGCCAGGCTGCCGCCGAGTTGGTTCGCGAGCGTGGCTATGAGGCCATGACTTACGACGCCGTAGCTGAGCGCGCCGGGGTCTCACGTCGGACCGTTTTTAATTATTTCCCCACCAAATTCGATCTAATTAAAGTCTGGCCCACGCTCGACGCTAAAGCCTTCGCTCATATCGCTACCAATAGCGAAAATTTCCTAGCAGATCTGCGTGAACTGCTGCTTGAGCGTGCCAGGCACCTTGACGGCGACCGGGCAGAATTTTTGTTACAGCGCGAAATTGCCGCAACCGACCCGGAAGTTCACAACCGCATCGACGCAGCAATTCGCAACTCTTTTGAGTCACTGCGCCCAGCCTTAGCTCAGCGCACCCAGCTCAGCGAAGATGACTCTCGACTACGAATGGCGGTCTACCTGATGCTGGCCATTGAGCGCGCAGCTTTCGATGAGTGGCTAGATAACGACGCTTTCAGCTCTGCCACTTTAGAAGAGGCCATTGATCACACCTTGGCTTTGATGGTCTCCCTTGTTGGCTCAGGGACTGACCTCCCCCCAGTAGCCAAGCCGAGCCCTGCCGTCGAACCTAAAAAGATTAACCAAGCCAAACGCAAGAAGCAGGAGAAGGAAGGAAAATGAGCACACAAAAGCACGCAAGCGCGCTCGCACCAGCCGCCGCGCCCGCATCGACCTCAGCCCAGGCTGCCACGCCCGCATCGACCTCAGCCCAGGCTGCCACGCCCGCACAAACAGGCGCAGTAACACAAACCAGCTTTAAGCCAGACCGCCGTTTCTGGGCGGTGTACGTGGCTTTGCTGCTGGTGATGTTCTTGTCCGCTATGGACCAGAGCATCGTAGGCACGGCCCTACCCACAATCGTGGGTGAACTGGGCGGCGCCGAGCACATGTCGTGGATTATCACCGCCTACACCCTAGCGATCACTGTGGTGATGCCGCTTTACGGCAAGCTAGGTGACCTGGTGGGCCGCAAAAACCTGTTCTTGGTGGCTATCGGCAGCTTCCTGGTGGGCTCTACCTTATGTGGTTTTTCTACCGACATGACCCAGCTTATTGTTTTCCGTGCCCTACAGGGCGTGGGTGGCGGTGGCCTGATTATCTCTTCTCAGGCAGTTATGGCTGACCTAATCCCGCCGCGTTACCGTGGCAGCTACGGCGCCCCGATTGGCGCCATGTTCGGTATCGCCTCGGTGCTGGGTCCGATCATTGGTGGCTGGCTAACCGACTCGGCGTCTTGGCGTTGGACTTTCTGGATCAACCTACCCCTGGGCGTAATTGCTTTCACCGCTATGGCGCTAACCCTGAAGCTACCTAAGCACAAGCTGACCGCCCCCATTGACTGGCTAGGTTTAGTGCTTATGGATGTTGCGGCGGTGGCGATCGTTTTGGTGGCCACGTGGGGCGGCAGCGAGTACGCCTGGTCTAGCCCGGTGATTATTGGTATGGGTGCGGCGGGCTTGGTCTGCCTGGTGGCTTTTGTGTTCGCAGAGCGACGCGCGGTTGAGCCGATTTTGCCCTATGAGGTGATGACTAACCGCACCTTCGTCCTGGCCACGCTGATGTCCATGCTGTACATGGGGGCCATGTTTGGCGCCACCTTGTACCTGCCTACTTACCTGCAAATGGGTTATGGATATTCGGCCACGGTTTCAGGGCTTTTGCTGGTGCCGATGACGCTGGGCTTGTTGGCTACCGGTGTTTTTTCTGGCATAGCCATGAGCCGCACCGGCCATTACAAGATCTACCTGATTATTGGCCCTATCATTGCGGCAGCTGGCACTTTGGGGATGTCCCAGCTGGATGTTCACAGTCCGGTTTGGCTTATCACCCTGTATGCCACGGTTATGGGTGCTGGTATCGGCTTCTTCTTCCAGCTGATCACCACCCTGGTGCAAAATGACGTCAACCCCCGCCACATTGGCACTGCCACCAGCGGTAATAACTTCTTCCGTGAGATTGGTTTGTCTTTGGGTGTGGCCGCGATGGGTACTGCCTTCTCCAGTGGCCTGAAGGACAACCTGAGCGAGAAGATGCGCGCCTTGCTGGCTAACGCTGACCCGGCCACGCTTAAGCAGATGGCGGCTTTCTCTAACGTTGGTGGCGGCAAGGGTACTTCTGGCCTCACCCCCGCCATTATTAAGACATTGCCGACGCCGTTGCGTAACGTGGTGGTGGAATCTTACGCCGACGCTTTGATTCCGATCTTCGCCTATTTGGTGCCCACCATGCTACTGGCCGCCGTGTTGGGCGCGCTCTTCCGCAAGAAGGAGCTGGGCATTAAGGCCGCCTTGCAGCTGCTGGAAGAAGAGGAGGCCGCCGCATCTAAGGATGGCGCCGTTGGTGAGGTTGCGTCTGCTGGTGACGCTGCGCCTGCCGCTTCGGTATCTGCCGACGACGCCGTTGCGGCTAGCCCGGTTGCGGGCGCTCACAGCTAGCGCAGGGCGGGCCTTGGTACCCCCAGCCGGCTTAGCCGGCTGCACATGCAAAAACTGCCCACACAAAACTGCGCCGCCGCCTTGGTGGCGCAGTTTTTGTAGTTTTACCGCCCGGCGTCACTTAACCCGCTCCACTCACTACTTAACCCACTCCCCTTGGCCGTGACACAATACGCATATGGAGTTCCGCTCAGTTTATGATCAAGGCTTTGCCCGTATCGCGGCCGTAACCGCCCCCGTAGCGCCTGCTAATCCAGCTAAGAATGCGCAAACCACCATCGATTTGCTCCAGGAAGCTCAGGCTCAGGGCGTAGCTGTGGCCGTGTTCCCGGAACTCAACCTCACCGGTTACGCCATCGATGATCTTTTCCTGCAGGAAGTACTGCTAGAGCAGACTCTGGCCGCAATTGAGTCGGTGCGTCAGGCCAGCGCCGAGCTAACTGTCATGGCAGTGGTGGGAGCCCCGCTACGCCAGGGCAACCGCCTATACAACTGCGCGCTAGCCATCCAGGGTGGTCGCGTTTACGCCGTCGCCCCCAAGACTTTCCTGCCCAACTACCGCGAATTTTACGAAAAGCGCCACTTCGCCTCTGGCGCCAGGGCCGCCGCCACCTCTATCACCCTGCCCGGGGTGGGTGACGGCCCCACCCGGGACGACGCCCCTGCAGCCACCCCGGCCACGCCTACAGCCAACCCCGTAGCCAGCCCGGACTCCCCCGCAGCGGCCCAGGTGAGCCCGAGTGGCGCCGTCGTGCCTTTTGGCAACAAGCTACTCCTAGACTTCCCCCACATCCCGGGCATGGTGCTGCACATGGAGGTGTGTGAGGACCTGTGGGTGCCGGTGGCGCCCTCCGCCCAAGCCGCCCTGGCGGGCGCTAACGTGCTGGTGAACCTGTCGGGCTCGCCCATTACTGTGGGCCGCGCCGACGACCGTGAGCTGCTGGCCCGCTCAGCCTCCCTGCGCTGCAACGCCGCCTACGTGTACGCCGCCGCCGGTGAGGGCGAGTCCTCCACGGACCTGTCGTGGGATGGGCAAACCATGATCTATGAGCTGGGTGAGAAACTGGCTGAAACTGAGCGTTTCCCGCAGGGCCCGCGTATGGCGGTGGCCGACGTCGATATCCGCACCCTGGCCTCAGAGCGACTACGCCAGGGCAGCTTTGACGACAACCGCGTTGAGCAGCAGGGTACTGCCAGCGACTACCGCACCATTTCGGTGCCGCTAGTGCCCACCCGCGCCGACATTGGTTTGCGCCGCCCACTAGATCGCTTCCCGTTCGTGCCAGACGACCCGGCACGCCTAGCCCAGGACTGCTACGAGGCCTACTCGATCCAGGTGGCCGGGCTTGAGCAGCGCCTACGCGCTATCGGCAACCCCAAGCTGGTGATCGGGGTTTCTGGCGGCCTGGACTCCACCCACGCATTGATTGTGGCCGCGCGCGCCATGGACCGCCTGGGCCGCCCACGCAGCGACATAATCGCCATCACCATGCCCGGTTTTGCCACCACCGCCGGCACCAAGCGCAACGCTATCGACCTAGCCACCCGCCTGGGATGCACCTTTGAAGAAATCGACATTCGCCCCGTGGCCACGCAAATGCTTAAAGACATGGGTCACCCCTTCGGGCGCGGCGAGGAGGTCTACGACGTCACCTTCGAAAACGTCCAGGCCGGCCTGCGCACTGACTTCCTGTTCCGTATTGCCAATGAGCGCGGCGGGATTGTGCTTGGCACCGGTGACCTAAGCGAGTTGGCGCTGGGTTGGTGCACTTTCGGCGTGGGCGACCAGATGGCCCACTATGGCGTCAACGCCGGCATCCCCAAGACCTTGATCCAGCACCTGATCCGTTGGGTGGTGGCGGAAAAGATTTTCGACGACGCCGTGGGCGCCACTTTGCTTTCGGTGCTGGACACTGAGATCAGCCCTGAACTGGTTCCCAGCAAGGATGGTGAGCCGATCCAGTCCACCCAGGCTAAGATTGGCCCCTACCCGCTACAGGACTTCACCCTGTTCCAGGTGCTGCGACGCGGGGCGCGCCCCAGCCGCATTGCGTTCCTGGCGGAGAAGGCCTGGCATGACGCCTCCACGGGCCACTGGCCGGTGGGGATTCCCGAAAATGAGCAGGTGGCTTACCAGCTGCCCGAGATTCGCAAGTGGCTGGAGCTGTTCATTAAGCGTTTCTTCGCTAACCAGTTCAAGCGTTCCACCCTGCCTAACGGCCCCAAGGTGGTAGCCGGCGGTACTCTCTCGCCGCGCGGCGACTGGCGGATGCCTTCGGATGCTTCCGGGGCGGCTTGGCTGTCCGAGCTAGAGCGCAACGTCCCCAAGGAGTAAGTGCCAACCAGGGCCTTAGCCCAGGCCGGCTGCTAAGCGGCTGAGCCCGCCCAGGCCGGGCAGGTTCAGCCGCGTTTTGTTTAAAGTTTTGGAGGTTTTGGTGCAGTTACTGGCAACTGATTTGGACGGCACTTTATTTAGCGCCCCTAACACTGTGGGGGAGGCAAACACGGCGGCCTGTGCGCGTTGGCGGGCTGCTGGCAACGTGTTGGTGCCCGCCAGTGGGCGCAGTTTGAGCCTGGTTTCGCGCCCGCTAGGGCTGCAGCAGCTGGTTTATGACTACACCATTTGCGCTTCTGGATGCGTGGTGGCCGACGGCGAGGCTAACGTGCTCTATAACCGCACTATTGCGCCAGCTCAGCTGGAGGCGGTGCTGGCGCCATTGTTGGAGCGTGAAGATTGCAGCTTCTACTGCACCACGCCGCAGGCGGACTACATTGTTCACGATGCCACCGGTCACCTGGCTAAATTCAGCACTGACCGGCCCGAAAACGGTTTTGTGTGGTCCACCCTGGATGAGGTGTTGGAGCGAGGCTTAGAGGTTTCCTCAGTACCGGTTTATATCCCCAACCCGCAAACTGCCGACGCCCTATCTGCCCAAATCAGCCAGGAGTTCGCGGGGCAGCTAGATGCCCCGCGTTCCACCAACTACCTTGATGTGGTCCCACATGGGGTCACTAAAGCCACTGCTTTGCAGTGGCTGGTGCAATACCTGGCCGCCGCAGGCAGGCCGGTGGCCCGCACTGCGGCGGTGGGTGATTCTTGGAATGACTTACAGCTACTAGCTAGCGCCGATACGGCTGCCGCCATGGAAAACTCTGTGGATGGCCTGCGCGAAGCGGCCGGTGGTCACAGCGTGCCTAGCGTGGCAGCCTATATCGATCAGTTGCTGGCGTAGCGGTAAACGTTGGTTTCGCGCAGCTCGAAGCCACAGCGTCGGTAGAGACGGTTGGCGGCTTCACGGCTGGGGCGGCTGGTTAGGTCCACGGTGCGCGCGCCAATCTTCTGGGCGTGTGCCACGGCGGCCTCAACCAGCTGCTGGCCTGCACCCATGCCGCGCGTGCCGGCGTCGACCACCACATCCTCAACCCAGGCACGCACGCCGGTGGGGATAGCGAAGGTGGCCAGGGAGAGCATACCTAGGATGGTGCCGGCCTCAACCTCGTTGCCGTCGGCAGCGGTGACGGGCTTGTCCGTGCGGAAAACGAACAGGTAGACACTGTCCTGGTCTACCAGGGCCTGGGTCTGCTCGGCGGTGAGGGGCTTGGCGCTGCGGCTCAGCTGCGGGATCAGACGCTCCATGGCAGCCACTAGCTCAGGGGAAGACTGCTCGATCAGTTCGACGCTCATATTTGCCTTTCAAATTTACTTTGGCTGGCTTTAAGCCTAACGCCTGGCGTAACTAGCGCACTACCCCACGCCGCCACAACACACTTTTACAGGGCCTGAACGGCTTACAGGGCTAAGGCAGCTTACAGGCCCAGGGCGGCGCGTTCTTCGCTACCCACCCAGTAGCGGGTGTTCTCCAGGGCGCGGAACCAGCGGGCCAGCGCCGGCCAGAAGCTGATTGAGGGCGAGCCCAGCCCCTCACGGGTGGAGTACTCGTAAGACTGGATCTGGGTGAACAGCAAGATGTCAGCAGCAGTGGGATTATTGCCGCACAGGTACTGGCCCACGGCGGTCACAGCAGCCAGGTAGGGCATCTCAGAGAAGGTCATGACGTCCTCGCGGGCAGCCTCCATGCCGGTGGCACGCGCCAACAGAGTGTCAATCACGTCAAAAGCGGTGAATAGGGTCAGCACCCCGGCGTCAACTAGTTCAGTGTCGCCGTCGGCGTGAATAATCTTGCCCTGAGGGGCGGCCACATGCTCATCTAGCCAGCGCTGCCAGGCGTCAATGGCCAGGCGGTAGGGCTCAGGGTAGAGATCGGGGGCACTGGCAATATGGAACGGCTTCCAGGCCGTAGCCAGGTCAAAGAGCAGGTCAGCAGAGGAGTCCATAACCACTTCCCCACTGGCCAGTTCAACCAGGGCGGGAATGGTAGGCGGCGGGGTGTAGCCGGGGGTGTTGGCGTAAACCTCAGCCACTGAGGTGGCGTGTAGTACCGGGTCTTCGCCGGGTAGGCCAGAGCCGTCAGTTAGCTGCCAGTAGCCGTCCTCGCCACGACCGTAGCTCCAGGCCACACGCAGAGCGTTGGTTAGGCCTAGTAGTCGACGGGCAATTAGCACGCGACGGCAGTAAGGGCAGGCGCCGCTAGCAACCAGTCGGTATCGCCCCGGTCCAGGTGCAAGTTCAGAACCAAAACGCTTATGGCTACTAATCGGCATACCAATCTCCTTATCCCAAAGGCCAACGGCCCAGCGCAACGGCATATACAGCGCAAGAACGTGGCGCTGCCCACTAAATTAATGTTACGGTGGCAAGCCGGTTGTGGCTAGGGTCTAAGCAGCTCGTAAAGCAGATGCCCGCCTGGCGCGGCGCTGAGCCTGAATAATTGGGTCAGGAACTGGTACAGCGGCAACCAGTGCTTGGGTGTAAGGATCACTGGGGTCAGAGAGCACCTGGGTAGTTTTGCCGGCTTCCACCACCTGGCCTTGACGCAACACCACCACCTGGGAGGCTACCTGCTCCACCACGGCTAGGTCGTGGGAGACAAACAGGCAGGCGAAGCCCAGTTCGTGCTGCAAGTTAGCTAGCAGCTCCAGCACTACTGCCTGCACTGACACATCCAGCGCACTGGTGGGTTCATCGGCAATCAGCAGCTTCGGCTGCAGCGCCAGGGCGCGCGCAATAGCCACTCGTTGACGCTGTCCACCACTCATTTCGTGGGGGTAGCGCTGAGCCATCGACGCCGGCAGGCGCACTGCTTCAAGCAGCTCATTCACCCGCTGGCGCCGCTGGACGTTAGTCAAATCGGTGTGTAGCTGTAATGGCTGACCAATGGAGGCCCCCACTGAGCGGCGCGGATTTAGTGAGGAGGCCGGGTTTTGGAACACGATGCCGGTTTGGCTGCGCACTCCCCGCAGCTTGCGCCCGCTGGCCCCAGCTACTTCCAGGCCATCTACCTGTACTGAGCCGGAGTGGATAGGCACCAGTCCGGTGAGCGTGCCAGCAATGGTGGATTTACCTGAGCCAGATTCACCCACCAGGCCCAGAACTTGGCCGCGCGCAATATCGAAGCTAACTCCGCGCACCGCGTGCACCTGGCGGCGCCCATTGCGGTAGACAACGTCTAGATTTTCGATATGCACCAGCGGTTGGGCGCTATCCCCCACCCGGGAGGCAACGCCATCGCCTTGGCTGGCGGCGCCGTCGCTGTTAACTGCGGCCACCTTAGTGAGGCCGGCGCCAGACACAGCCGCGCCGCCGTCGCCAGCACCAGCGCCGCTACCCGCGCCGCCACGCAAGCTATTTAGACGCGGCACCGCAGCCAACAGCTGACGGGTGTAGTCATGGCTAGGAGAAGCAAAAATAGTGCGCACATCGCCGCGCTCAATGATTCGCCCGTGACGCATTACCGCCACCGTGTCGGCCACATCGGCCACCACCCCCATGTCGTGGGTGATTAGCAGTACCGCCACGCCTTCGCTGGCCAGTTGGCGCAGCAGATCCAAAATCTCGGCCTGCACAGTTACGTCCAGGGCGGTGGTGGGCTCATCAGCGATCAGCACGCTGGGGTTATTAGCGGTGGCCAGGGCAATGCAGGCGCGCTGCAACTGGCCACCAGAAAGCTGGTGCGGGTAGGAGTCAGCGATACGCTCAGTTTCACGCTGGTCCCCACCCAGGCCGGCGCGGCTAAGAGCGTTAAGCACCTGGGTACGCACAGCGCGGCGCTGACGCAAAGTGGTGCGCCTACGTTTGCCCTCACCGTGGATAGCGATGGCTTCAGCGATCTGGTCGCCGATAGTAAACAGCGGATCCAGGGCAGTGGTGGGTTCTTGGAAGATCACGCCCACGTGTTCGCCGCGCACCTGATCCAAAATTTCGCGCGCCGCACCCACCAGTTCCTGGTTTTGGTGGCAGCAATCCAGTACGGCACTGCCGCTAACTAGCGCGTTAGCTGAAAGTAGCCCCAACGCCCCCATGGCGGTCACGGATTTACCTGAGCCCGACTCGCCCACCAGCGCCAACACTTGGCCCTTAATTAGGTCCAGGTTGATCTGCTGGCTGGCGACGACGTCCTCGCCGCCTTGGGCGGGGAAGGTTACGCCAAATTCGCGCAGGCAAAACACCGCTCCAGGCGCAGGCTTTTCAAAGCCGACGGCGTCTGCGGCCTCGCCACTAGGGCGCTGGGAACTACTTTCGATGCTCATCTCTATTCGACCCCTAGTACCAGGTAGTTCGGGTATGCCGGGTAAGGCTCCACATAGAAGCCGGTAACCTTCGAGCCACGCAGGAAGGAGTTGCGGCGGTAGGCCAGCGGCACTGCGGGAGCGTGCTGGGCAATCTGCTTGTCGACGGCGGCCCAGGCAACCTTGGCCTTGGCCGGGTCCAGCTCAGCTGAGGCCGCGTCAATAGCCTTGTCGACGGCGTCATCCTTAAAGCGCGAGGCGTTAATGCCACCGTTACCGATCTCGCTGGAGGCAAACAGCGGCTGCAGGTTAGCGGCCGGGCTGGGGTAGTCCGGGTTCCAAGACATTAGCGTCAGGTCGTAGGAGGAACCGTCAGAGTTAGTGGAGCGCTCACTGGCGGTGTCGGTTTCAACCGGGTCAATGCGGACCTTGAAACCGGCCTTGGTTAGCGACTGCTGCACTGCCTCAGCCACGGCCACCTGGGCCTGGCCGTTGGGGGTCAGCAACACCAGCTCGGGCACGTTCTTGCCAGCAATTAGCTGCTTGGCCTTGTTTACGTTGTAGGGGTACAGGTCGTATTCCTTGCGTCCCTCAATGCCGGGGGTGATGTAGGTGGTGGCCTTGAGGCCACCTAGCTGACCACCCAGGGCCTGCACCACGGCGTCCTTGTTGACCGCGTAGTTGATGGCCTGACGCACAGCCAGGTCCTTAACTCGCTCAGTGTTGATGGCCAGGTACAGCAGCGGGCCGGCGCTGGAGGTAGCCAGGCGGGCCTTAGCCTTGGGGTTGGCGGTGATTTCCGCTAGCTGGGCGGCGGCCACACGCGAGGAGCTCATAGAGGTGGCAGCCTCACCGGCGTCGGCAATGATGGACTTGTTAGCCACGGATTCATCCTGACCCAGCTTGAACACCACCTTGTCAGGCAGGGCGCTACGCAGCGGGTCACTCTTGGCCTCCCACTTGGGGTTGCGCTCCAGGGTCACCGAGACACCCTGCTTGTAGTCCGCCACCTGGTAGGGGCCGGAAGCTACCGGCTTGCGAGTGTAGGTGGACGGGTCGTCACCGGTGGGCACGGGCGAGAAGGTGGGGGTGGACACTACCCACGGCCAGTCACCGTAGGGGCGCACCAGCTTGAAGGTAATGGTGTAGTCGTCGGGGGTGCCGATCGAGTCCAGGTGCTTGCCGTTGTAGGGGCCCTGGTAGTTCTTACCACCCTCTAGCAGGGTCTTGTGGTAGCCCAGGCCACCGGAAAGCGAAGGGGCGAAGGAGCGCTCAATGCCGTACTTGATCAGCTTGGTGGTGATCTCCTGGCCGTTTTGCATCTTCAGGCCCTTCTTAATGGTGAAGGTCCAGGTCAGGCCGTCTTCAGAGACCTTACCGGTGTCGTTGGCTAGGTCACCAACCAGTTCAACCGGCTTCCCCTCAACCAGGCGCAGGCCCACTAGGCGGCGGTGTACCAGCGGCAGGGAGGTGATGGGCAGGGACTGGCTCTTGGCCGGGTCCCAGTTAATGTCGGTGGAGGAGCTGAGTACCGTCAGGGTGCCGCCCTTCTTAGCGGTGGCCGACGCCGCCGCCCCCACCTTGTCCGAAGAGTTGGCGCCACATGCGGCTAGCACCAAACCCATAGCGCCCATACCGGATGCGCTTAGCAGACCACGACGAGAAATATTGGCTTTAACCCAAGCCGGAGCCGATAGGTTCTGGGACATTTCGAGTCCTTTCTTATGGTGCTTAAACCTGTAGTTGTTTCTACTAGGTTCTACTCGCTCAGGCGAGAAATCTGTGTGTTGTGGAAAGTAGACGGTAGCTGTTAGCTGCACGTCGGTTGTGAAAGTAAGTTCCAGGTTCAGATGCGCGGATCAACTAAAGTAGCGACGGCGTCGGCAATTAAGTTCGCGACCACCACGAATGCCGCTGCTACTAGGGTAACTCCCATGATGACCGGGATATCTGTGGTGCCCACAGCATCCATTAGTAAGGCTCCCAGTCCCTGCATGGAAAATACGCGTTCGGTGATTACTGCGCCACCCAACATAGACCCAAAATCTAGGGCGAAGAAGGTAATGATGGGCAGGGCAATGTTGCGCATGACGTGGCGGCCAATCACTACCCGCTCAGGTAGTCCCTGGGCGCGTAGGGTACGCACATAGTCTTCCTGGAGGTTATCGAGCATGTCTGAGCGCACCAGACGCGCATACATGGCTGCAGAGATAATCGCCAGTACGCTCCAGGGTAGTACCAGGTGCCACAGCCAGCCCACGAAGTCTTCAGTTAGCGGCACATACCCGGCCACCGGCACCATATCTAGGGTGAAACCAAAGATTAAGATGCCCAGCAAACCAATCAGGTAGGTGGGGGCGCTGACCCCAAAAACTGTTCCGGCCATGATGAAACGGTCAGTGCGTGAGCCTCGGCGTAGCGCGGAAATAATTCCGGCACCTACCCCAACTACCAGCCAGAGTACGGCGGCACCTACAGCAATAGACACTGTCACCGGCAGGCGACTAGTGATTAGTTCGCTCACTTGGGCGTTGAGACGGAAGGAGTAACCCAAGCAGGGGGCGTTGCAAACAATCATGTCTGCCCCGCTACCGAAAGTGCGGCCAGTGAAAATCCCGGACAGGTACTGCCAAAACTGGACATACCAGGGCTCATCTAGACCCATATAGGCCTGGGCGCGGGCTAGGTTCTCAGCAGTACAGGGCTTGCCACAAACCAGCAGGGCCGGGTTTGAGGGCCACAGTGAGAAGATCGCGAAAGTAATTAGGGTGACGATTACCAGCACCAAGATGGATTGGAAGGTGCGGGAAATTAAGAACCGAGTCCGTCCCATCACTGCTCTCCCGTCTTGGGGTCCAGTGCGTCGCGTAGCGCGTCACCAAACATGTTGAAACCCAGCGTTACCAGGAACAGGGCGGCGCCCGGCCATAGCAGATACCAGGGGTCAGTGTTTACCCAGGCCACTGCCGAGCCGATAGTGCGTCCCCATGACGGCGTCGGCGGACTAACCCCTACCCCCAGGAAGGACAGGGCAGCCTCCGCACCAATCTTGCCGGGGATAGAAATGGTGGTGAAAACAATCAGGGTGGAGACCAGGTTAGGCATGATCTCGCGGCTAAGGATGCGCCAGTTGCTGGCCCCCATGGCCCGGGCTGCTTGCACGAAGGTGCGGTTACGCAGGCTCAGGGCGTGTGAGCGCAGTACGCGGGCGGTGGAGGTCCACCCCAGGATGCCGATGATGGCGATCATTACGGGCACGCGCGGCACATTGGAGGGGATCAGGGCGGAAACCGCAATCATGAACACCAGGTGCGGAAAGCCCATGGTGACGTCGGTTAGGCGTGAGATGAGCCCATCCCACCAGCCACCCAGGTAACCGGCGCTAACCCCCAAAATAATGGCGATAAGCACCGAAACAATGGTGGCTCCCAAGCCAATGGTGTAGGAGGTGCGCGTCCCTTCCACCACAATGGCTAGCAGGTCGCGCCCAGTTTGGGGCTCAACTCCTAGCGGGTGGGCCAGGCTGATACCGCCCATGAACCCCTTGGGCACGCCAGAATCATCCAGCAGCTGTAGGTGGTATTCGGTAGCGGAAATGCCTAGGGCTTTGGTGATCCAGGTGGCCGTCAGGGTTACTAGCGTGGCGACGACGACGATCAGCCCGCCAAATAGGCCCCATTTGTCACGTTTAAGTCCGCTCCAGACATAGCTGGCGCCAAATTGACGTTGTGGTCGGACGGCTTCTTCTGTGTGCACTTGGCACCTCACTTAAAGGTTTTAGGGTTGGAAAATTGACTGTGGCCATCAACGGCAACAGCACATACACATCCCGCAAACCTGGGTCACTAGACCGTCTCCTTTAAGTGGTTAGTCATTAAAAGCTGACTAAGTTGTTGAACTGTGAATAACGTTAGCCTGTGCTAAAACGTGCTGACAACCCATCTATCGCTTTTAGTGCCGCTATTCACAGATTAAACCCGGTGATTTACCGGTAAAAATGCGCCCCGCCGGGGTTGCCGACGAGGCGCAAATAAGTTTCAAAAACCGCTTTATTCTGGGCCAAACTCACTGTCTAGCCGGTCGCTTTGTTCGTCGCAGAACTCTAGCGCCGGGTGGTCTCGATATTTGGGACTGTCCAGCATGGCGCGGATCTTGGCGATAGCGGCGCGAGCCTGCTCTACCTGACCTAGCGCTATGTGGCAGCGCACTACCATGGCCATGGCGCGCGGGGCCTGGTACAGATCCTCGTCGCTCATAAAGCTCTCATAGGAGGCCTGGGCGTGTTCTAGACACTGGCTAATTTCTTCGCAGTTCCAGCAGATCACCGCGAAGTCGTAATGCCACGAGCCCATTTCGTATTCGGGCAGGTAACGCGGGCTGGCCGGCTGGGCCTGGGCTAGTTTGCGGGCGCGCTCCATCAGCTCAGCGGCCCGGTCAAAGTTGGCGCGGCGCTGGGGCAGGGTGGGGTTTTGCACCAGGTCGCCGGCGGCGCGGCGTAAGGTGCGTTCACAGTCAATGCACTCGTCAGGGGTTTTTAGCTCATAGCCATCAGCCAGGCGCATCAAAATCCCAAAGGCGCGCGTAAACTCGTCGTTTTCTTCGCAGCAGCTGGCCGCATACTCCAAAGCGCTCTCCCAGGCTTTGGTGTTGCCTTGGGCAGCCTCAAATTCGGCGGTTTTTTCGAAGTTGTCGGCGGCCTCCCCCAGCTCACCCATGGCCATTTGTACCTGGGCTAGGGTACGCACAAAGTGGTGTCGGATAGCCGGCAGGTCACGCGAGTCCAGCAGGTTTAGGCCAGATTCAATGATTTCAGCGCTCTCTAGGTAGCGCCCATCTTGACCTAGCGCCTGAGCCAGGAACAGCAGGGAGGTTAACGCCCGGTCCATCTGCCCCAGGGTTAGGCACACGTTAACCATTTCGCGGCACTGGCGCACAGCTTCTTGGTATTCACCCATGGTCACACTAGCCCGGGCAATCACCAGGCGAGCGTTTAGCACAATGCGCGGCGGGCAGGGGTCATAGCGGCGCATTAGCTCATCGGCTAGAGCGCAGGCGTCATATACCTTACCGATGGCGCGCTGATATTCAGCCAGATCAATATCCAAAATGTCTTTGATCTGCATAACCGAGCTACCCCGGTCAGTAGCCAGGTTCAGTGGGCGCTGGGCAATGGTGCGTCGTAGCTCTAGGCACTTCGCGGCTAGGTCTTTGTCTTCTAGCTGCAGGGATGTGCCAATTAGACTGCCGGCAATGGAAAACAGGAAACTGTCAAAGTCCTTTTGACGCTCGCGCTCTTCACAGCCTCGCTCAACCATATCGGCAGTAAGCAGGTAGAGGCTTTCTAGCTTCTGTTGGCGTTTGGTGCGCTTGTCGACATTTGAGTCTTCATCCCCGCTCATCTGCTCTAGGCTCAGCTCAGAGTCAATGTCGGAGATTTCAAATGCCACCAGGTAGGCTTCGTCAAAAGCTACCCGGCCGGCGCGCTTGTTTTTGAGCTTGGCTAGCAGGCCGCGACTGGCTTCCTGGGTGTTTAGCCGCTCTAGTACTGCTTCACGCGCCCGCGCCCGCCAAGTAATGGCTCCTTGGGGGTCTAGCAGGGCAGTGTGAATGCCGGCTAGAGACACGTATTTAGCTACTGGATCAATGTCCATAGCTTCAATGGCTTCAGCGTAACCAGGGGTGATTAGCTGGTCCATCAGGTATTCAAATTCCAGGTCAGTGCCGATATCAAAGAACTGGGCGATGTAGCGCTCCATGGCCTGGTTGACGTCAGCCACCGGCTTAGGGCGACGCAGGTCTACTGCCGGGTAGGGAGCCAGTTCGTCATCCTTGAGCGGGCTAAGTTTCTGGTTGGGGCGCGCGGGGGCCTCAATGGTTTCCAGTCCGCCTTTTTCACCAAGGGCGACGCCGTCAGGCAGTTCTTCACCGATCTCTAGTAGGTCTACGCCCAGGGAGGCGAAACTGTCGTCGGCGTCGCCTAGGTTTTTGAAGGTTTCGCGCTCTAGGCGAGTGCGGGTGGTGTCAGTGAAGAAGCTGTTTTGGTTGCGGGCGTCGAATTTTGCGGCCAGGTCGTAGGCCCACTGGGTGAGGCCTTCGTATAGCTGCGCCATGGTGGTTTGGGAGGTAATTTCCATTCCCGGGCACCACATGTTTTTGGTGTCGACGTCGATACTAACTAGCCCCTGCCCTTGCCCGGCTGCCACTGATTCGCGGGCTACCAAAGCTGCGCCAACTAGTAGCTCCCACAGGGCGTAGGCACTGTCTACTGCCTTGATTAGGGGCAGGGTTTCGCGCAGGGCTCGCAGGCCGCGGGCGAGGTGCCCAGATAGGGCCAGGTATTGCAGGTGCAAACCTAGCTTGAGGGCGTTGCCCGGGTCGCGGCGCGATACCCGGTAGGAGCGTAGGTGTGCATCCCAGGCGTCTTTGGGCCGGTTGGTGTAGAGCATGGGTAGCAGGGCCCGGGCCTGGGTGGCTTGAGGCTGGTCAGCGCATCCTAAGGTGCCGCCTAGCACTGGGATGGTGGCGCTCAGGGCCAGCTGCCAGTCTTCGACGGCGGTAGCGTAGTCCACCTGAATTTGCAGGTCGCAGGCGGGGCAGTCAGAAAACTCGTCGGTGGGGGTGGCGCGCCAGGAGGTTAGCTGCTCATAGGCCAGGTCTAGTTCACCTAGGCTCTGGTACATCCACACCCCGATGCCATATACCGTGTGGGAACTAAGCCCCTGCTCATGGTAGAAGTCGCTAAATTGCTTAAATAGAGACTCAATCTGAGAGCGTTTAATATCGGGGTTTTTACACACCATTTCAATGATCCACTTGTACTGCCAGCGCAGCGTATCCAAGCGCTCCTCATTGAAATATTCGGGGTGGTTTTTGTACAGCGCCAGGCACCAGGAGAAAGGCGCCATAGCTTTCCAGCGTTCACTACCTTGCACATAGGCCTCAACCAGTAGCTGGTGGGCTTCTAGCTGCAGGGCAGTGTCATCAATGCCCAGTGAGGCACTGGCGGCCTCAGCTGCCGCAGTGATGCGTGCCCGGCCGTAAGCCAGGGCGTAGACATAGTCAAGTTGCTGACGGACGTCGTCGGCAGTGGTCATGATGTTCCTTCCCGGCCCGCTAGTTGGCGTTAACCCTGCAACGCCATATCTAGCAAAGCCCCTAGGGCTTGCGCCGCCCAGGCACGTTCTTTGGGTCCTAGCGGTTGGCGCCCAGCTAGCAGGCATTGCACATATAGGCCGCGCAGTACTTGGCTAGCGATTTTCTCGTTGGAGCCTACCGCCACTAGGCGCGCCACTAGAGAGTTGGCGCGGTTAAGCACTAGTCGCGGGGGGCGTGAATTAGCAAATGGGTCAGTTACGCCCAGTAGTTCTTGCCAGATGCTGTCAGCGTTTTCGCGCGCAGTTTTAGCTACCTGGCGTTCAGCCAGATCCGGGTCTGGCAGGTACAGGGCTGGCATGGTGGCTGGCTCGAAGCGACGTAGCACTACTTCGCAGTCTGCCGGGTTGATAGCGCGGGCAGCTACCAGCATCAGGTCTAAAGCTTCAGCTTCTTCTGCAGGCGAGGCGTTTTGGAAGGCATCTAGCAGGTCGCCGGGGTCTACCAGGGAGATATTCACGCTCTTACCAGACACTGTCTGGTTGCGCATGAAGGCGCCTAGCACCTCGTCTTCATAGGCGTAGCCAGCGTTTACCAGCACCAGTTCTTGGCTGGCGGCTACATCCGCTAGCGCCCGGTACTGATCCACACTGCGGGTATAGCGCACCGGTTTGTCCATTTCGGCTAGCTCCACCAGCGTGCGCGGACCTAGCGTAGTCTGGTAGGGCACGTACTTAGACACTAGGTCCAGCATGTAGTCGTCAGTTAGGGCCACTGAGCGCAGGCCTACCGCGTGGCTGGCCACAAACTCGTTAAACGTCCCCGGGGCGTGCTTAGCTAGGCGCTCTAGCCAGGTGCGAATGCCAGTGCCTACCGCGTTGGCGGTGTCGTGCAGTAGGTCGTCGTCGGCTAGCTGCTCACGTGAGGCAGTTAGCCGCAGATAATCGGCGTCGGCCACCACCCGCGCAAAGTAAGCCCACTTGGGGGCCAACCCCTGGGCAGAGCGCGAGACCAGCATCCGCTTGACGTAGACGGTGTGGCGCGAGTCGTTGGCACTTACCCCATCAGGGTTAATCGCCACCAGGCCACGCAGCCCCGAGCCAGGAATCTCAATTTCAAGAATCTCAGAGGGGTTAAAGCCTAGGTTTTCACGGCACCAGCGCACCTGCTGCTCACGCGGCAGCTCCCAGGGGGCTTTGGCATTGCCGTGGTGGGTGGTGCGTCCCTGGGAGCGCACTTCAATCTCTACCGGCAGCAGTGAGCCAAACTCGTCAATCAGCGAGCGCACCGTGTCCGGCTCCATCCACACTTCGCCGGGCAGGGCGTGCAGGGTGATTACGGTGCCGCTTTGGCGTAGTACCCCCGGGTCGACGTCGTCGAGCACGTCCACGCTGTAGGTACCGTCAGTGTGTCCCTGCCAGTGCACGGTGGGAGCGTTGGGGTCTTTAGCTGAGCGTGAGCGCACATCAATTTCAGGGCTGACCATAAAGCAGGACAGCAGCCCGATACCGAATTGGCCCAAAAAGTCTGAGCGGGCCAGGCCCAGCTCGTCGCGTTTAGAGGAGGCACCAATGGTGGATAGGAGCGTGCCCGCCTCCTGCTCGGTTAAGCCAATGCCGGTGTCGGCGCAGGTAAGGGTATTGCCTTCAATGGTGAAAGAGATGCGGGCAGGGGCCTGCGGGTCTAGTTCGCGGCGCGCAGAGATAGCATCCACGCAGTTTTGTAGCAGTTCGCGCACATACACGCGCGGACCGGAGTAGAGGTTGCGCGAAAGCAGATCTACCATGCCGCGCAGGTCTACTTGGAATGTGGACATCAGTCAGCTTCCTGGTTGGGTTCCAACCCTAGGTCGAGGCGGGCTGTGCGCAGGGCGTCTAGGGTGGCGTCGAGCATGGTGTAGATGTAGCTACTGAGCTGTTTGCCGTTGGCACCACGCCCCACGGGAATTACAAAGTCTGAGCGTATTTGCAGCCCGGTATCGTCAGCCTCACTGTAGAGGGTGGGAAACAGGGCGTTTTCGTTGTAGTAGCAGCACACGGAGTCTAGGCGCGAGCGGTTTTCTTCGCTGTCGCTCATGTCGACGTCGTACAGGCCGTGCACGCGCAGCAGTCCGGCACGGGTGATCTCCATAATCACGCCAAAGCCACCGAAACCGCTAACCACATACTGGCGTTCGCCGTCGCCGTCTATGCCGTATTTGTAGCCTTGCTGCTCATACCATTCGGTGAGGCGCTCCACCGTTACCGGCGGGGTGTCTTGGTCTTCAGGATGTTGCCACCAAGCCATTATTCACTCTCCCCCATCAGCTCTGGATGCTCCGTACTTAATTCACGCAAAGCACCTTCTGTGGCGGCAATTGCCAGGTCCATGAATTCATCCAGCTGGGCGTCACTCATGCCTTCCATGATGATTCCGGCTACTGCCGCCCGCAGCACCGGGGTGTCGGTGTTGCGCCCGTAAATGCCCAGCTGCGGCATGAAACGCTTGGCGTTTAGTTCGTTTACATAGGTTTGCAGCAGCGCGGCGTCGGTGCGGGTTAAGTTAGCTTTCCAAACCGCACGCACCCAGATGAAATTGTCGTGTTGTAACCCGATCACTACGGTACACACGGCAAAGTTAACTGAAATAATTCCCGCACTGTCGACGGTGTATTCCAGGCCCGCATTTTCCAGCCAGGTCTTCACTCGCTCCTGGTTGACCTGCGGCTGTGCACTCATGGCCTACCCTCCAAAATCTATTGGTGTCCATCTTTTCACACTGGGGGCGTTGGCGCGAATTTTTTCGTTATTGGCGCTCACAAATCCCCATGAACAAGCCCTCTCATAAAGCATCAGGGAGATACCCGCAGGTACCTCCCTGGTTGTGCTTAGCCGCTTGGGCTTTAGAACGCCGGAATGTAGATCTCTACGCGGCGGTTGGCTTGACGGCCGGCTGGGTTGTCGGAGCCGTCAGCGTTGGTGTTGTCAGCTACCGGCTGGGTTTTGCCGTAACCGTGGGTTTGCAGGTTGGCGGTGACGCCGTCGGCTTTGAGCTGGGTGGCGACGGCGGAGGCGCGCTTTTCGCTCAGGTCCTGGTTGAAGGCGTCGTCACCAATGGAGTCGGTGTGCCCATTAATCTGTGCGGCGGGCACCTTAGCCTGGTTAAGCACAGTGGCCAGCTTAGCCAAAGTGGCTTTAGCTTCGGGGCGCAGATCATATTTACCGAAGTCAAACAGCACGCCGTCTTGCAGGGTGATTACCGTGCCGCAGCTCTTGACGGGCTTGAGGCTTTCAACCTTGGGGAATTTACCTACCTTGGCTACCGGGGGTAGCTTTTCGGCCTTGACGCTTTTCCCGTTTACCAGGGCAGTGCCATCACCCTTGTTAATGATGTTCAGCGTGGCAGAGGTGTAGGTTCCGCCGCCGTCACCGTTGTTGTTGTACTTAATGTTGTTTTTGGTGTCCTCGTAGGTGCCTGAGCCGGTGGAGGAAATGTTGATCTTAACGCCGGTTTCAGAGTTGTCGTAGGTACCCGAGCCGTCTGCAGAAACGTTGATACTTAGGGTCTTGCTCTTGTAGGTGCCTGAACCATCGGAGGAAATGGTGATGTTTTCGCCGGTTTCAGAGTTGGTGTAGGTGCCTGAGCCCTCGCCGCCGTAAACGATGCTAACTGGGCCTTCAGTGATGACGCCGGCGCCGGCGCCACTGTTAATTACGGAGCCACTGTCGCTGCTGGTTACGCCTGCACCAGAGCCGCTAAGGATAGTGCTGCCGGAAACCACGCCATTGCCATCGCACTTGGCGGGGCTGACGCTAATACCAGGAACAGTGCTTAGCTGTTTGGTGCTTTCAATTAGGGCTTTATCCGAGTTTTGCGCGAATACGCCAATGGTGGGAATAGAGAAAACCGGTACGGCCGGGATCTCGCCAGCCTTCAGGCCGGGCACAGTAGCCGTTGAGTTAGCGCTAGCGCCAGATTTGGCACTAGCCGTGGCTACCGTGGTGGGTTTAGCGGAACTTTCCGCAGCAGGCTTGGTGTCTGAGCCGCAGGCCCCAAGTGCAAATAGCAAAGCTAATGGTGTAGCAACCAGGGCAAGGCGACGATGAGCGGTGTCTTGGTGTTTCATATGTTAACCCTACGTGAGCTATGCGTAAGAGTTAACCCAAAGCGTGCAAGTACGCCAAAAACCCATGACTTTGACGGGTAAATGTCAGGATATATCCAGTTTTGGCTAAATTCGTGCCCCCGAGACGATTCGAACGTCCGACACCCGCTTTAGGAGAGCGGTGCTCTATCCCCTGAGCTACGAGGGCATTACACGAGCTAGTTTAGCAGCTGTATACACAGCGGCGTCACCCGCCTTGCGGCGGGTGACGCCAAGTTAAGGTGATGACGACCGTTACCGGCTATCTATGCTATGCACGCGGCCAGGGAGTGTTCCCTCGCCGAGCCGGCTCCTCACGTACACGCTGAGGTACTACCAGCACTGGGCAGCTTGCGTGACTGAGGACGGCTTGAGAGGTGGAGCCAAGCAGGATTCCAGAGAAGCCGCCGCGACCGCGAGAGCCAACCACAATCAGGTCTACCGCAGTGGAGAACTCAGCCATGAGCTCTGCTGCGTTCCCATCAAGCACGTGCCGGCGCACGCGCACATCCGGGTAATCCTTGGTAACTGCAGCGATCGTGCGATCTAAGCCTGCGCGTAGATCGTTAACAACTTCTTCATGGTCTACAGCAGCCGGTAGCCAGGCCAGTGCGCCTGAGCCAGCCGCGATGGGTACGGCAGCGATGGCGGTGAGCTCTGCATTCCACAGGTGCGCAGCCACTACTGCAGCATTTAGCGCCTTGCGGGACGAGTCAGAACCGTCAACACCCACCACGATGCGTCTTACCGGAGTGAAGGCCGATCCCTCTTTGTGTTGAGGTACAACCGCCACCGGGCAGTGGGCGTGAGCGGGAAGCGCTGAGGAGACGGCACCTAGGAGGCGGTCAGCGAAGCCGCCACCACCACGAGTACCTACCACCGCGAGGCTAGCCTCACGGGAGAGTTCCACCAGCACCCCAGTAGGATCGCCAGTCTCCAGCGCGCTGGTTACCGGCACATTGGCCTCACGCACAATGGCTTCGGCCTCTTCAATAACTTTTTGGGCACCAGCCCGAATTGCACTGTCGTCAATGCCGGCATATCCACCATCTAGCGAACCTGCCGTGAACGAAGGCAAAGAATACGCACAAACTAAGTGCACACGAGCACCGGAGTGCGCCGCGTGTTGTACTGCCCACCGCAGGGCTTCCAGCGACTCTAGCGAGCCGTCTACGCCCACGAGGACAACATTGTCTGTGGTCATGGTCGACACCTTCCTAACTACGATTCACCTGAAGGCATGGGGACCAACATGCCTCTCAAGTGAGGTATACGACACTTTACCGCACTTATTTGCTATTTGCACCCATAGAGTTTGCGCATTTTCAGACATCTATGCAGATCAAGAGCATTTTTGTAGCAAACTTAGTGGCATGTAGCAAGCTTTGTAGCACTTGCACTATTGGCAGTATTTGCGCGGCTTTACGCAGCAATCAATAATCCACTAAGTCAGTTGCTCATAACATAGCCGGTCAACGTTAATGTGTTGACAAACACATTCTTGCGGGCACTCATTTTTGGTTACGCCCCTATAGGTCTTTAGTCCTATTTCCGACGTCGTCGCTCACCTTCCAGCGCCGTGACCAGCTCCACAACGTTAGTTACCAGCCCTACCGGGCAAATATTGCCGCAAGCGCCCTGCTGACGCCGTCGTTAGCCCGCCTACCGGCGCCGTCGTCATCGCCAAGCCCCCTGTCGGACGCCACCATAAGCCCGCCTGCCGACGCCGTCGCCGTCGCCAAGCACCCTGCCGGCACCGTCATCAACCCGCCTACTGCCCCTTACAGCCAGGGCCTGGGCCAAGCCCGGGCAAAGAGTCACAGCTGAACGGCGCGAAGGCCGCCACAGAGCCTAATGCGGGCAACAAAAAGAGGGCCCGCAGATGCGGACCCTCCCTACCGTAGCTAAATTCAGGAAATTCGCAGGTAAGTGGCACCGGCGTAGACAGAAGCGTACTGCACACCGATGGATTCGTTGGCGGCATCTACCATCATGCCGTTACCCATGTAGATACCTACGTGACCCGGCCACCACACAACGTCACCGGGGCGAGCCTCGGAGGCGCTGACGACGGTACCAGCGGCGCGGATACCTTCACTCTGGTGGGGCAGGCTTACACCGAACTGGGCGTAAACGTAGGAAACCAGACCGGAGCAGTCGAAGCCGGAGGGGCTAGAGCCACCCCACACGTAGGGCACGCCCACGTACTGCATGGCCAGGGCGGCCACGGAAGAAGCATGAGTGTTAGCGGTCGGAGCGGGAGTTTCAGCCGGAGTGGCGGCAGCAGAGCTAGAGCTGGAGGACTCGCTCTCAGACTCGTTCTGAGTAGCGGTAGTGGTCTCTTCCTCAGCCTCAGCCTTGTCTTTATCTTTGTTGGTGTCAGCGGCAGGGGTAGCAGTAGCGGCGGGAGCCGGCTCTGCCTTCTTCTCAACACTTACACCGGCCTGAGCCGAAGAGTCAGCGCTCCACTGAACATCACCAGAGACATCGAGAGCGGCGTTAGTAGTTACGGCTTCGCGTGCATCAAGAGCCACGGTGGTAACAGAGGCGCTCTTGAGAGTACCTGCACTGTTCGCGGCCTGGGCGCTGGTGCCGGACGCGGCCGCACCGGAAGCAACCACAGTAAGAGCGAGACCCGAGGATGCAGCGACGGCTAGGGAGCGACGCACCATGGGGGAGGCACCGACCAGCGAGTTAAGCGGGCGGGCTGCCTTACGGTGGCGCGCAGTGGACGTCTTAGACATTGGTTTCTCCTGTTTGAGCCTTACGGGGCTACCTTAGCGGAAATTCCCGCCAAACGCGCATCGCGTCCAGATAGCTCCGGTCCCGTTAGCCGGATCTGTTTCCACTTCGGCCATAACGGGACTTGGCTCTGACCTCCGCGATCGTAAACCGGTATGGTTCGCGACAGGTAAGACTGTAGCCCAACTTCCAACCAGTTGTCACAGTAAGGTAACACTTCTTGATGTAGCCAGGGTCACAATAGTAAACTTGGTTCCCGTTTTTTCCGCGCCATACCGCGGTTTTGTTTCGAGCTGTCAGCTTAGAAATTGCTCTTGTGATTTGCCGCCAGTAACCATGATTTATTCAACTTTTAGAACAAAAAGGCGACGACGTAGCCCTACCTACGTCGTCGCCCAACGGTTGCTAATGCGCGCTAGCCGCCCAGTTAGCCCGGCACGAATCAGCCTCGGAAAATGAAGGCGTGACGCGCAATGGCGTCAGTTAGGAAGATGCGCGCGCCCGCGTCGGTGGTGACAATGACGCCGTGGGCATCGGTGCTGATATTTACCGACACTCCCGGGGCAATGCCGGCCTTGTTAATCTCGGTAAAGACCTCTTCGCGGGCCTGTACCGGCTCGCCTAGGCGCTTGATTACGCCGCGCTGCACTCCCCGACGACGCGCCTCTTCTACGCTCATCTCGTCGGCTGCCGGGGCGGGACGCTGCTCGCCCGCTTCAGGAATTGGGTTACCGAAGGGATCTACACCCGGGTCGTCTAGTACGGCCAATAGGCGCGCCTCGACGTCGTCGCTCATTACGTGCTCCCAACGGCAAGCCTCCTGATGCACCAGATTGCGATCCAGGCGGATCACATCTAGTAGCAGTCGCTCAGCTAGGCGGTGCTTGCGTACTACTTCAGTGGCGCGATGGCGGCCAGCCTCAGTTAGTTCAAGCGAACGGTCAGGAGCTACATGGATTAGGCCGTCACGCTCCATGCGGGCCACAGTCTGGCTAACTGTGGGACCAGAATGGTCTAGGCGCTCCACAATGCGTGCGCGCAGCGGCGTGACGCCGTCCTCTTCAAGCTCGTAAACCGTCTTGAGATACATTTCGGTGGTGTCGATTAAGTCGCTCATGGTGTAACGCGGGGACCCTTCGGGATGGTGCAGTTAAGGCAGCTTTGATTACAAACCTCATCCAACTGAGGTCAGGCTATCACCACTAGGTTTACTGAGGCACTCCTAACCCGCCTAGCACCGCTTTAACTGGTCATCTTGTGGCGAAATAATGCCGTTTTCGTTGTCTGCCTCACCCTGGTGCACGCGCACGGTTTCCACAAAAGGCGCGTGACGCAAATACTTAAGGCGAATATTCCAGGCTTTAAAAGCCCATAGGGTAACCAGCAAGGCCGCTGTCATTGAGCTAATTCCGCCAGCTATCAGGGCGGCGCGCGGCCCAAAAGCATCCGATAGCCAGCCCACCACAGGTGAGCCGATCGGCGTCGCCCCTAGCAGCACCATTACATATAGGCTCATTACCCGCCCACGCACTGCCTCCGGGGTGGTTAGCTGCACGGTCTGGTTGGCGGCGGTAAGCAGGCTAAGCACAAAGAAACCTACCGGGATAGAAGCCGCCATGAAGGTGTAGTAATTAGGCATCAAAGCCAAAATGCAGGTGGTTGCCCCCAGCCCCAGGGCGCCAATAATCACCAGGCGCACCCGCGCATCTCGGCGTCGGGCCGCAACTAGCGCCCCGGTAAGCGAGCCGATAGCAAAGGAGCTAGAAACATTGCCGTATGCGTCCGCCTCCATATGGAAAGTAGAGCGCACCATGGCCGCTAAGGTGACCGGGAAGTTAAGGGTCATGGCGCTAACGACGGCGACCACCACCATAATCACCAAGATGTCGCTGCGTGAACGCAGGTAGGCCACCCCTTCACGGAGCTGACCAGGTTTGGGTTTAGAACGCTCCACCTCGCGAAAGTGACGCCTGGGGGTCAAGATCAGTGCCGCCATCGGCATTAAGAAGGTCAGCGCGTTGATGCCAAACACCCAGCCTTCACCAACCCAGTTAATAACCAAACCAGCAAAAGCTGGGCCAATCAGGCGGGCCGCGTTAAAGCTGGTGGCGTTTAGACCCACCGCGTTAGATAGCGAGCCAACCGGCACCATGGAAGCCACAAAAGTTTGGCGCACCGGGGCGTCGTAGGCGGCCACCACCCCAGCCAGCGCTGCCGCCACATACACATGCCACAGCTGCACCTGGCCACTGATCACATCTACTGCCAGCAGGGCACTAATTAAACCCATTAAACCCTGGGTGCATACCAGTAATTTACGTGGATTGACCCGGTCGGCCACCACCCCAGCGTGGGGCGAGAACAGCAGGGAGGGCCCAAATTGCAGGGCGCTAACCACACCCACTGCATAGGCGGAATCGTTGGTAAGTGTGCGCAGCACCAACCAGTCTTGGGCGATGCGCTGCATCCAGGTGCCGATATTGGCAATCAGGGCACTAAAAAACCAGATGCGGTAAGCGGGATATTTCAGGGATGCGAAAGTTTCTCTCACGTAAAAGCTAGCCTCCTTAAGGTTCTAAATTTTACGCCTGCCCCCGTCCCAGCCGCTCAGCCGCCCTGAAAACTGAAAGTAGCAAGTAAAGCCGCGAGCGCCGTCGGCCCTAAAAACCAGGCTCAAACGGCAGCAAAAAAAGGGGGCGCAGCTAAAAGCCGCACCCCCTTATGGGTTTATAAGGAATCAGCTGACACCCAAAATGGCCTTAATGGGGGCCAGGGTGAAGTACACCAGGAACAGCACGGCAGTCAGCCACATCAGCGGGTGAATCTGCTTGACCTTGCCGCGAGCTACAGCCAGCACCACGTAAGACAGGAAGCCAGCACCAATACCGTTAGTAATGGAGTAGCTGAAGGGCATCATGGCGATGGTCAGGAAGGACGGGATGGCGATTTCCAGGTCAGTCCAGTCAATCTCAGCCACCTGGGTCATCATCAAGAAACCAACGATTACCAGGGCGGGTGTGGCCGCCTCGTAGGGAACCATGCTTACCAGCGGGGCAATGAACATTGACAGGAAGAACATGCAGCCGGTAACCACACTGGCCAAACCAGTACGGGCGCCTTCACCAACACCGGTGGCGGACTCAATATAGGAGGTGTTGGAGGAAACGCCACCTACACCACCAGCAATTGCGGCTAGAGAGTCAACTACCAGGATTTCGCGGGTCTTGGGCGGGTTGCCCTCAGAGTCCAGCAGGTCACCTTCAGCACCGACGGCGATCATGGTGCCCATGGTGTCGAAGAAGTCGGCCAGCAGCAGGGTGAACACCAGCAGGACTACCGAAACAATACCGACCTTATCGATAGAACCTAGCAGGGAGAACTTACCCAGGGTTTCAAAGGAAGGCATAGCGAAAGGTGAGCCGTTGAGGTGCGGCACGGCCAGAGACCAGCCGGTCTTGTTCTTTTCAGCATTGAAAGCGCCTAGGTGGGCAACAGCTTCAATGATGACGGCCAGCACGGTGGAGGAAAGAATACCGATCAGGATGGCGCCGCGAACCTTACGCACCATCAAAATCAGGGTTAGGAATAGGCCGAACATGAACACCAGCGTGGGCCAGCCCTGTAGCGAGCCACCCAGGCCGAGCTCTAGCGGGGTGCCACCCTGACGTACCACCTTGGAGTCGATCAGACCGATAAGCGCAATGAAAAGGCCCAGACCAACACTGATAGCAGTCTTGAGCTGGGCGGGAACTGCGCGGAACACAGCTTCACGGAAACCAGTTAGCACTAGTAGGAGGATGACTACACCCTCAATCACGATTAGACCCATGGCGTCGGCATAGGTCATGCCGTGCATACCAACCAGGGTGTAGGCCACCATGGCGTTAATGCCCAGACCAGCAGCCAAAGCTAGCGGGTAGTTGGCTACTACACCCATCAGGATGGTCATAAGGCCGGCAATAAATGCGGTACCGGAAGCGATCTGGGCAGTGGTGCCCAGCGGAGCGATTCCGTCGTGGGGAGTGCTAAGGATAAGCGGGTTGAGCACCAAAATGTAGCTCATAGAGAAGAAGGTAACCAGGCCACCACGTACTTCGCGGGCGACGGTGGAACCCCTTTGGGAGATCTTAAAGAACCGATCTAGCGGACTTAGTTGCGCGTTAGTAGCGCTTGCAGTACTCACCTACCCCATTTTGACTTTTGCGTCCAGAAAAGGGCAATATCGCCATTAGAGAACTAAATCACAGCAAGTTTTGCCATCGGAGAGCTTAGTAGTATGCAGTTAGCGCCTAAGCGCCCCGAACTACCTGGTGACCGGCTTAAGGAGAGGCTATGGGGATCTACGAGCAGCTTGCTGCTGAGCACGCCGAACGTGAGCGCGCGCAGCGTGAGCGAGCCCAGCAGATGGCTGCCATGGCCGCCCGCGAAGCGGCCATGCGTGAAGCTGCCCAGCGCGAAGCCGCTCAACGTGAGGCCGTCATGCGGGCGCGGCAGGCCCAGCGAGCAGCCGCCCAGCAAGCTCAGGCGCAGCAGGCACAACTGACGCAGGCCCAGGCACAACGAGCACAGGCCGCCCGCGCCGCTGCGGGACGTACTGCAGCCCAGCGTGGCACTGCCACCAATGCCGCTGCCGCCCGCGCCGGCCAGTATCCGCGCTATCTACAGGCCCCTGGCTCGACGGCGCCCGGCTACAACCCCGCAGCTCCCGCCGCCCCAGCGCCCAGTTACCCCACAACTCCAGCGCCCGGCTACCCCGCGCAGTTTGTGCAACCAGTCCCCCAGTCTGCCGCCCGGGCTCAGTCTGCTTCCAAGCCTGGCCGCCTGCGTAGCAAGCTCTTTGGCGGCAAACGCCGCGAGCGCACAGCCGACGCCAACCAGTTAGCAAACCGCGTCGTCGGCAATGTAGCTAATGGCACCCAACCGCCCTTAATGGCCCCGCCAGCCCCTCAGCAGCAGAGGGCTCCTCAGCAGAAGGCACCTCAACCGCCAGCTCCACAGCCGGCCCCTCACTCAGCGCGTTCTCAACAGGCTATGCCTCAGCCAGCTCCGCAGCCGGCCCGCCCCCAAGCTGCACACTCTCAGCCAGCCCGCCCGCAAGCTGCGTTTGCGCAGCCGCCGGCCCCTCAGTCAGCGCCTTCTCGACCTGCGCACTCTGGCCCGCTAAGCCCGACAGCGTCAGCCAATATCCCGGCCCCGGCGCAGGCCCAAATTCAGGCCGCAGCCCCGGCCCCAACACCCGCAGCCGCAGCCCCGGCACAGCCCCCGGCCCCGCTTCCGGCAGCCTCGGCATCGGCTGACGCCCCGGCGTCGGCCATTAAGCGCTTTAAAGCGCTATCCATTAAGCGCAGCCCTAAACCCAAGGCGCCCATCCCGGCGCCGGCAGATAAAAACACTGAGCACAATCTGGCGCACTATAAGTCCCTGCCCACTGTTGGCCCCGAAAATGTGGACGCGCTGCACCTAATGGCTGTGGGCACCAGCATTTGGGCCCTGGCGGCGGTAGGGTTGTCTATTTTGCTGGGCGCCACGGCTTCACGCTCGGCAGCTTTGGAAATTTGCCTGTGCGGAATTGTTATTGGGGTGCTCGGTATGGCTTGGGGTGGCGTGCACGAATATCGCAAAGCCCTAGGTCGCGGCCCGTTAAGTGAGGATAACAGCACCCCTGTCGACGACGTCGCTGCCGGCGAGGCCCTCAGCCTGCGTTACCGCGATATCTAAGCCGCGCCAGCCTCACGGCCCCAGCTGCGCGCCGCCCAGCCGCGCGCCGGCGCTTTTAGTTGGCCGGCTCTACGACCTCTACCGCACCCTCATCCACGATAGGTGCGTTGGCAGGCCAGGCCGTTTCTCGCTCGGGCACGTCAGTTTCTGAGTGGGCCCCGCAGCCGTGATCCATGGAAACCACCTGGCCGTCGTCGGGAGACCAGGCGTTAGCGCACACCCCAAACAGGCGACGCATGGGTCCATCAATGCGCATCAGGAAACCGCAGCTAGAGCAGTTGGCGTGAGCGCGACGTACACCGTTGGCAGTAGGGCCGTGATCACCCTCGTACCAGCGCTGGGCGGCGGCGGCCAGGCCCTGGGGTGAAAGCACCCGGGCGCGACCCAAGTAGAGCTCATCAATAGCCACGGCGTCAGCTACGGCGTCGTCGGTGGACTGCCAGCCGGGCTGGAGGCGTTCATCTAATTCTCGAAAGGGCAGGCGGTCACCACGGTTTACATCCGAGGGCTGCAGGCGCTGCTCCCAAGGCACCCAGGCGGGGGCTAGTAGCGCATCCTCGCCGGGGGCCAGGTCTAGCTCGCAGATAGTGGCCTGGCGGGCTCGCGAGGGGCGCGCCACAGTCACCTGCCAGCGCCAGCCGCGATAGCCGGGCAGGTTGCATTCAAACAGGTGGGTGACCATGCGCTTGCCGGTGGGAACAGCCCCGCTATAGTCACCGACGCTAGCCGGGTCGGTAATGTCAGCTAGCGCCATGCGAGCTACCTCAATTACCTGCTCGCTACACAGCACTTTGTCTTTGGCGGCGGCCGCAGCCTGAGCGGCGGTGGGTGCCGCCCCTAAACGTTGATCGGTCACATGGTTTAGTCTACGACGCTTTGCAGTACCCGATAGGCGCGGGCCTTACGCAGCAACATACGTGCAGCTGTGCGACCCATGGCGCAGGTGATGGCGTCAATGCGGCGCCCCTGGGCTAGTACGTCGTCGGCTTGGCGCTTGATCTCAGCCTCATCTAGGCCCGCTTGGGCGCCGTTTTCCTTGGCCCACATGTATAGGCGCTCGGGCACAACTTCGGGGTGCCACTGCAAACCCAGCACGCTACCTAGGCGCCAGGCCTCAATGGGGCAAGCTTTTGAGCTGGCCAGCAGTTTGGCTTGCGGGGGTAGGGCAACGACGGCGTCGTTGTGGTTTACGGGCACGGGCAGTTGGGTGCCCTCATTGGTGGCTACATCCGCGCGGGCACTAGCGGCGTCACCTTGGGCGAACATTTCCGCAATAGCCTCATCTTCCTGGCCGGCTTCGGTGAGGAAGACACTGGCCAGGCCACTCTCGCCCTGTCCGGGGGCGGGGCTAGCTACCTGTCCACCCAGGGCGCGGGCGGAAAGCTGGGATCCCAGGCAGATACCAAACACCGGCATGGCGTGGGCGTAGGCCTCACGCACCAGCTGACTGAGCGGCTCTATCCAGGGGTAGTCGGCGCCGTCGTTAGCACCCATGGGACCACCCAGAATAATGATGCCGTCACTGTTTAGCTCACTGTAAGCTGGGACCGGCTGATCTGCACCTAAGTCAATGGTGTTAAGGATTGCTCCCTCAGAAGCTAGCCACTGTCCAAACCGCGCAACGCCAACTGTGGACGCAGGCTGGAAAACAGTGAGGACTGGAGTCTTATTAATCGCGTCAGTGATTGAGGAATCCTGGGACATAGTGCCTATGGAAGCACGTTAACAGCTCTAAGGGAAATACTTTCTCAATGAATGGCGCGTCTCATTGGCTCCTGACATAGACTACGGAGGGACGCCGAACAGGCAGGAAAGACTATGGGAACCGCTTTATTTATCTTCATAATTGGGGCTGTGCTAGCCGCCATTGTGGCGCTTAGTACTTCCAATTCGAATATGCGTAAACGTATTGAGGCTGCCCCCACTGCGGGTTTGCGGCCCGGGGTGGATCTAAACCAGCTCGATGCGCAGGCTAACTCTGCGCTGATGGCTGCCGACGATCTGGTACACAGCGCCGATCAGGAGCTGGCTTTTGCGCAGGCACAGTTTTCTAGTTCTGAAACTCAGGATTTTGCTAAGGCTATCGATAGCGCCAAGGCGGAGTTGAGTCGGGCTTTTGAGCTACGTCGCCTGCTCGACGACGATAACCCTGAGACCCCGGTGCAGCGTCACCACATGCTTAATGAGCTGCTCGATCGCTGTCAGCGGGCCACTAACGCCATTAAGTCCCAGGAGCAAAAGTTTGCTTCTAAGCGCGATACGTTAGCCAATATTCCTGACACCCTTTCGCAGCTAAATATTCAGGTCAACGAAGTGCGCGTCAGTATTGAAAACGCCCGCTCGCTGCTAGTTGCACTATCCGCCACCTACCCAGCTGAATCGCTAACTTCTGTGGCCGACGCCCCTGAGCGCGCCGCCAAACTGTTGCAGGCCGCACAGGTGACTGCGGCCCAGGCTAAAGAAACCCATGAGGCCGGCAATAGTGTGCTGGCACTTGAGCAGATTCGCTTGGCTACTTCTACCGTCACCCAGGCTGGTGAGCTGGCTAACCAGGTGATGGCTACGCGTTCCCTGCTGGAAAATGCGGCCGCTAACTTAACTGCGGCAATTACCTCTATTAGCTCTGACATTGAGGACGCTAAGCGTCTAGGTCAGCCTAATGGGCCCGTGCCCGCAGCCGTGCTTGACCCGCTAGTGGCTCGCGCTCAGCGTGCCATTGCCGCCGGCCAGCGAGTGCTGAGCCAAAGCCAGCTAGACCCGGTGGCCCCGCTTAATGAGCTCACCGCCGCTGAGGCTGCTTTGGATAATGCCCTAGAGCAGGCCCGCAGTCAGGAAGAGGTACATAACCGTGCCCGCGCCGGCCTTGACCAGCGCTTGGGGCGCCTTGACGCTTCTATTGACGCAGTTACCAATATGATTTCTACGGCCCGTGGTGCGGTGGGGATCGCCGCCCGCACTGACCTGGCTGAAGCCTCACGCCTGGCTTCTGAAGCTAAGCAGACTATTAAAAATGATCCGGTGCGTGCCGGGCAGGCTATTGGCCATGCCGAGCAGCTTATTGGCCGCGCCCAAGGCCAGGCCCAGCGGGACATTAACCGCTTTAATGCCAACCAGCCGCGCGCTATTGGTTCCAGTGGGATCGATATGGGCACCATGATGCTAGGAGGCATCCTGCTGGGTGACGTAATCGGAAATGTTACCCGTAGTATTGGTAACCACGACTGGGGTGGCGGCCCAGATTTCGGTGATTCCGACATAGACTTCGGCGATTTTTTTTAAAAAATAATCGTCATCTCCGTGCTACCTTGCCATTAAGCAGGCAATAAAACGAAAGGTATAACTCATGGCTGAGAAGCAAACGATCCTGGGCCGAATTTCCCAGCTGACCCGCGCCAACATTAACGCGCTTATTGACCGCGCTGAAGACCCGCAAAAGATGCTGGACCAGCTGGTACGCGACTACTCCAACTCTATTGTGGAGGCCCGTCAGGCTGTCGCCCAGTCCATCGGTAACCTACGCATGGCCGAAAAAGACCAGGCCAAGTACACCGCTGAAGCTACCGACTGGGGCAACAAGGCCCTGGCCGCCTCCCGTAAGGCTGATGAGCTACGCGCTGCTGGTGACACTGGTGCGGCCGACAAGTTCGACAACCTGGCCAAGATTGCACTAACCAAGCAGATCACCGCCGAGCAGAAGGTCAGCTCCGCCCAGCCTTCCATTGACTCCCAGCGTCAGGTGGTTGAGCAGCTAAAGACTGGCCTAACCCAGATGGAAGCCAAGCTTGGTGACCTTAAGTCCAAGCGTGACGAGCTGGTGGCACGTCAGCGCACCGCGCAGGCCCAGGTGAAGGTACAAAGCGCCCTCAACCAGATCAACACCACCGACCCCACCTCGTCGCTGGGCCGTTTCGAGGACCGCGTACGCCGCGTCGAGGCCCAGGCTGCCGGCCAGGCCGAGCTGGCAGGCACCTCGCTGGAGTCCCAGTTTGCCGCCCTAGAGTCCTCCTCCGCTCAGATGGAGGCTGAGGCACGTCTGGCCGCCCTGAAGTCCGGCAACCGTCCCTCTAGCGCCCCGCAGATCACCGCCGGTGCTTCCGACGTCGACATTGACGCCGCCTTTGCCGCCCTGAAGGCTGAAAACCAGGCCGCCGGCGACACCTCCTCCTACTGAGATGTTTTAGTGCCAAGGTGACCGCTTAGCTATCGCCTTGGCACTAAAGCACCTCTAGCCGTAAAAACCGCAGTTTGCCGCTAAATTTTTGCCCCGCTAGGTGCGGCCTTAGCTAAAACAACACGCGAGTACGCGCCCGATTCACGTCATTGACCAAAATTGGGCGCGTAATTTTTTCATTTTAAGAAACAAATTCAAGACTTTTGAATTAGTATGTGGATATGGGCACTCCAACTTATCTTCTAGTCGACGGCGAAAACATCGATGCAACACTAGGCACAAGTGTTTTAGGACGCCGCCCAGACCCAGATGAGCGGCCACGCTGGGATCGCGTATTGCACTACTGCAACTCTATTTGGGATCAAGACACGCTAACACGCGGACTTTTTTTCTTAAATGCTTCTTCCGGACATATGCCAATGGGCTTTGTGCAGGCCCTACTAGCAATGGACTATCGCCCGGTTCCGCTTTCTGCATCGGCCGAAGAAAAAGTAGTAGACATTGGCATCCAGCGCACCTTGGATGCTATCGCTGAGCGTGGCGCCCCTGCCCGCGTGCTGCTTGCTAGCCACGACGGCGACTACATCCCACAGATTGAGCGTCTGCTGCAGGTAGGGGTACAGGTAGGTGTATTCTGCTTCAGAGAGTTCCTGAACACACAGTTGGCTGCCCTGGAACTCGAAGGATTGGAACTATTCGACCTGGAGCTTGATGTGCGTGCATTTACCAGCCCATTGCCGCGCGTGCGCATCATCCCGCTAGAAGAATTCGATCCGCAGCAATTCATCTAATCCGCTAAGTGGCTAACCTTACTGTCCGTTTAGTGGACGGGCTTTAAGGAAATCTTCAGGCCAATGCCTCATACTTTAAGCATGTCCCCGAATCAGACCGCTCCCGAAGCTCAGCTACTAGTAGTTGACGATGAACCCAATATCCGCGATCTGCTAGCTTCTTCGCTACGCTTTGCGGGTTTTGACGTGTCAACTGCTCAAGATGGTAATGGTGCTATGCACGCCGTCGAGACCCAAAGGCCTGATTTAATAATTCTGGACGTGATGATGCCCGATATGGACGGATTCACTGTTGCCAGGCGAATGCGTGAACGAAATATCAAAGTACCTATTTTGTTCTTAACTGCTCGCGACGATATGGAAGCAAAGATCCAGGGATTAACCGTAGGCGGAGACGACTACGTAACTAAACCTTTTGGTCTTGAAGAAGTAGTGGCACGTATTCGTGCTATTTTGCGTCGCACCCAAAATGTAGAGCCTGAGCGCTCCCATATTTTGCAGCTGGCGGACCTAATCCTAGACGAGGATGCCTACGAGGTACGCCGTGCTGGCCAGGAAATCGAGCTGTCCCCCACCGAGTTCAAACTACTGCGTTATCTGATGGTTAACTCTGGTCGCGTGGTCTCTAAGAGCCAGATCCTTGACCACGTATGGGAGTATGACTGGAATGGCGACGCCGCTATTGTTGAGTCGTATATTTCCTATCTACGCCGCAAGATTGACCAGTTAAAGGGTCCTGACGGCGGCAAGGTAACTCCACTAATCCAGACCCGACGCGGGGTGGGCTACATGATGCGTGAACCCAAGGACTCCTGATGCGTGATGGGCAACCGCTTCCCTCGGTCCCACCAGTCAAACTAAATGCGGCCGAGCCCACCCAACCGCCACCTAAACGTAGTTTGTTCCAAAGGTTTTGGAGCAAACTACCGCTGACTAATCAGCTGGCAATAATAACCACCTTGCTGCTGATGCTATCGGTGGCGGTGACCTCGATATCCACCTCGCTACTACTGGAAAACACCCTTCAAGAACAAGTAGATTCGCAACTGGTAGATACCGGCGCCACCCGCACAGTTGGCAATCAAGCCCTGACCCTAATTAAAAATGGTCAAACCAACCCCATTCCCTCCACTTACTACATTTACGGCAAATGGTTTGACGGCACTTCTGGTCAGCTGATTTCCAGCTCTACCGCCGAGCATTACGGCATCCCAAACATTAAAGGCATAGATTTTTCCCGCAAAGCTGTAGCCTCCTATAAACCCAATCCCTTCACCATTGAATCGAATATCGACGGCGCCAAGTGGCGTGCCATCATCCTGCCAATTTCTTCCGGTGACGGTAAGGAATACATCGGTGGGGTGCTAATTGCGCTGCCCCTGAAAGACACCGCCGACGCCGTCGACCACACCCGCCTGCTGCTGGGCCTAACCGGCGTGGCCATGCTGTGCTTGACGGCCACAGTAGCCACCTTGTTTGTGGGCCACGCACTAGGGCCGCTGCGTGAAATTGAGTCGGTAGCAGGCAAAATCGCCAAAGGTGAGCTATCTGCCCGCATTAATGTCACCCAGTCAAGCAACACAGAGATTGGCTCCCTGCAGCGTTCACTTAACTCCATGCTCACCCAAAACGAGCATGCTTTTGAGGCGCGCACCCACTCCCAAGAGCGGATGCAGCGTTTCATCTCTGACGCCTCCCATGAGCTGCGCACCCCGCTGGCTACTGTGCGAGGCTGGGGCGAGCTGTACCAAATGGGTGGGGTACCCCCGGAGCAAACTGATGAAGTTATGGGGCGCATTGAGTCTGAAGCTAAGCGTATGGCGCGCCTGGTTGAGGATCTGTTGCAGCTGGCGCGTATGGATGAGGGCCGGCCCCTGGAGGTAACCCACTTCAATGTTTCGCAGCTGGCGCGTGAGGCTATCTCTGATCTGATTGTGCTGGCCCCTGACCGCGACACTCAGGTGCTCACGCTGGAGGGTGAAGAGCTGGAAGAAGAGCTCTTTATCGACGGCGACCGTGAGCGTCTAAGCCAGGTGCTGACCAACCTGCTTTCTAATGTTTTGGCTTACTCGCCTGACGGCTCCCCGGTGGAGATCGCGGTGGGCACTAACGGCACCCACACCATTATTGAGGTGCGCGACCATGGCCCGGGTATTGACCCAGCTGACGCCAAGAAGGTGTTTGACCGTTTCTACCGCACTGAGTCCTCACGTAACCGCAATACTGGCGGTTCTGGCTTGGGTCTGGCGATCGTAGCTACCATCATTAAGATGCACCGAGGCAAGGTCTCTATGCTAAACACCCCTGGTGGCGGCGCTACTGTGCGTATTATTCTGCCTAACGAATATGCGGTGGTAGAGTAACACTTACAGTATGTTTTTAGAGTTATTTCATAGAAATTTGCAGCCAGGAACGGTAGCCTAGCTGATTGTTTTTCAATATGCCTGCTTGTTGGCTGGCATCACCTTACCGAGCTGGGAGGATTGTCCATGGGCGTCGCAGACGTACCGCAGTGGCTACTTCCTGCCTATGTGCAATCTATGAGCCATGCTGGGGCTACCGCCTCGCGTGAGCAGCTTCGCGACATGGGCACCAATCTGATCACGCTGTGGTCCACTCCGGATCGCGCATTCCACAACTTACGCCACTTAATTGATCTGCTTACACGTGTAGATGAGCTAAGCGAGGAGACCCGTAACCCGGATCTGGTTCGCCTAGCCGCCTGGTATCACGGCGCTATTTTTAGTGTTTCTGCCGATCAGGCCATGCACCGTAACGGTGGCGAGGATGAGGCTGCATCTGCTGCTTTGGCTTATGAGGAGCTGACGGCGGCGGGCGTGTCAGAGAAGAACGCTAACCGCGTCTCTGAGCTGATTATGAATCTACGCCGCCATGACCTGCCTACTTCCGACATTGATGCGGCGGCTTTGTCTGATGCGGACTTGGGTTGTTTGGCTATTGAACCCCAGCGTTATCGCGAATATTCACGCCTTATCTATTCTGAATACGCGCATTTGCCGCTGCTGACTTATTTGCGCACCCGCACCACGATTGTGCGTAAGCTACTAGCGCGTGATCGCCTGTTTGCCTCTCCCCTGGGTCAGCATTGGGAGCTGCCGGCTCGTGAAAATCTTGAGGCTGAGCTGCGTCGGTTAAGCAGCAAGCTGTCTATTTTGGAGGCTGACAACGACGCCGTCGTCGACTTTGACCGTTTTGTTACCCCCGCAAGTGCCCCCTCCCCCGAATCTGTGGCTTTAAGCGCGGCTAGTGCAGCCAGTGTGGCAGGTACGGCGCCGGTTGCCGGGTCTTTAGCGACGACGTCGTCTACTCCCGCCACCGCCCCGGCTACGGGCGGGTCAGCTACCGTGGCTGAGGCCGAGCTGGAGTCTGAGCCCTATGTGCCGCCGGTTTCCAATAAACCCAAGCCTGTGGTACCTGCGGAGGTTAAGTCAGCTACGACGCACCCTGGTGAGCGCCACAGTGAGGCCACCACTATGGAGTCCTGTATCGCCGATATTGACCACCTGCTTAAATCCAAGAAGAAACCGCTGCAGACAACTAGTCGTCAAGAGGCTGCTGAGGTAGCCCGTCAAACCATGCAGGAAGTAGTTGAGCGCCGCGCTAAGTTGGCTGCTCAGGCCCGCGCCCAGCGTACTGGCGAGATTCCGGTGGTAACTGACATTAGTCCAGACGGGGAGTTTTAACAGGCAGTTGCTCGCCCAGCGAGAGTGCTAGGCGCCGCTTGCGCTTTAGTCAACTGAGCCGGCTGTTAGCTAACTGAGCCAGCTGAGCGCCGCGCCACCGGTTTTGTGCACAGGTGGATAAATTTTTGTGCCCCCGGCACTTAACCACAGCCTGCAGACAAGCCAGTGGCGCCTAGATCTAACTTTGAGGTAGCAGCATAGCGCTGCTACCTCAACATAGTTAGGAGCCCATCATGATCATTAGCGCCAACATTGACGAGTTGGAGTCAAACTCGGCTCGCGCCAGCCGCCTATGCGGCTCTATCCGTGCCGATGCCCAAGCCCTAGACAGTGCCCTTAAGGCCTTGCAAGCCAGCTGGAAGGGGCAGGCCGCCACCCAGGCGGCGGCCTGCGAACACGAGTGGGCTCAGGCCCAAAACCAGGTCAACACCTGCTTAGAGCACATCAGCTTGGCTTTGGGTAACGCGGCCACCACCTACTCCAGCACTGAGGCGCAGGTACGCAGCCAGTTCGTGATGCGTTAGTAGTGTGAAACTACGGTGGTGCCCTCAGGGGCCCAGTCGTAGATCCACTTGGCGTCTTCCACCTTCATGTTTACGCAACCGTGGGAGCCGTTGTAACCGGCGTCGTAACCAAAGCGGTCGCGCCAGTAGGCACCGTGCAGGGCGTAACCACCCTCAAAGTAGGTAACCCAAGGTACATCCGGGGTTTCATACTTAGAGCCGTCTGAGTTGGCGCCCTCCATGGTCTGGTACTCATATTTGAGGTGGACCTTGAAGGTACCTTCAACTGTGGGAGTGTCAGGGGCGCCGGAAACCATACCTACCGGCCCCCACACGATTTTGGTGCCCACATAGGCGGTAACGGTGTGGTTGGTTAGATCAACATCAACCCATTTTTCGTTACTGGCGGGCTGGTAGGCGGTTACTTCCTTGCCTTCAGGCTGGTGGCGGTCTTGCCATACGTAGCCTTCGGCGTAGTCAAAGGAGCCAGAGTAGTCTTCACCGGCATTTAGCGCGGTGATCATTTCGCTGGTTACCTGGCCAATGTTGGAGGCCGTGTAGGCCACGTCCCCTACGGTGGTTACGGCCACCTGGTTACCTTTAGCATCCACGGTGCGCAGGCTGGGGGCAGCCGCCTTGGTTTCGGTGCCTTTGGCTACCTTAGTTACCCAGGCTTTGATCTTGTCCTGGTCATACACCACGCTTACACCTGAGCTGGTGCGTTTGAAGCTGAGCCAGCTGGCCTTATCGGCGTTAGTGGCGCCAAAGCTGTCAATGCCGTCAGTCAAAGTGACGGTGGGGGTAAGCATGTTAGCGGCGCCGGCGGCAGCAGCCGTGGCCTCGGCAGTGGAAATGTCGGGCTTATGGGTGGTTACCGGGGCGGTGATAGAGACGGTCTTACCCAGCTGCACCTTTTCGTGCACTAGTTTGGCTAGGGCAGCAGAATCTACCCGCTCACCGGTTTGGGCGGCGGTGGCGCTTAGGCTTTCACCGTCACCGGCTAGCACCACCTGGGCGTCTTTAGCCGGGTTTTTAAGCTGGGCATTTAGCTTGGTGGCTACCTCGGTTACTGCTGAGGTTTTCAGGGAGAATTTGGCCTGCAGCGAGTGCTCATCAAATAGCGCGCTGTAACGCTTGGTTACGTCACGACTGGGAGCCATAGCCTGCTTTACCAGCTCTTTAGTGTTGAGACTTAGACCCAGCTGGCTGGCAGTGTAGGTTGAGGCTTTACCGTCGGTGGTGATAACAAATTTAGTTTCAGCCGCAGCTCGTTCCAGCTTGGCTGTTAGGGCTTTGGTATTAAGCCCACTGATATCCACACCCGAGACAGTAGTAGAGGGCACCACTCGCGAGGTATAGGAGTTAGCGTAGGCAACCGCTCCAGCGCTAGCACCAACTAGCGACGTCACCGATAGCAGGGCTACTACAACCCTGCGCTTACACTTCAACTTCAACACACCCCTATGCTAGCCAGTGTCAGCCGACGGCAGGCCGTCCAAACATGACGGTTACCTAACACTTTGTTAGAACTTGGTTTTATAAGCGCAAACCAAGTCAGTTAAGGCCATAAACCATAGCTATAAAAAGGCCTGGGCCTCGTGCATTTCACGAGGCCCAGGCGGCTATAGCTAATGCTTAGCGGCTCAGTACATGCCACCCATGTCGTCGGCGCCGGGAGCAGCCGGAGCCGGGGGCTCGGGCTTGTCGGCCACAACAGCTTCGGTGGTCAGGAACAGACCAGCGATGGAGGCAGCGTTCTGCAGAGCAGAGCGGGTCACCTTAACCGGGTCGGCGATGCCGGCAGCCAGCAGGTTGACGTACTCACCGGTAGCAGCGTTTAGGCCTTCGCCGGTGGACAGGTTGCGTACGCGCTCAACCACGACGCCGCCCTCTAGACCAGCGTTAACGGCGATCTGCTTGAGGGGAGCCTCAACGGCAACCTTAACGATGTTGGCACCGGTAGCCTCGTCACCCTCTAGCTCTAGGGAGTCGAGTACCTCAGCGGCCTGGATCAGGGCCACGCCACCACCGGCGACGATACCCTCTTCCACGGCAGCCTTAGCGTTACGCACGGCGTCCTCGATGCGGTGCTTGCGCTCCTTGAGCTCCACCTCGGTGGCGGCACCGGACTTGAGGACGGCCACGCCACCGGCCAGCTTGGCCAGGCGCTCGGAGAGCTTCTCGCGGTCGTACTCGGAGTCGGAGTTCTCGATCTCGTTGCGGATCTGGGAGACGCGGGCTTCGATAGCTTCCTTGTCGCCAGCGCCCTCAATCAGGGTGGTCTCGTCCTTGGTGACAACCACCTTGCGGGCGGACCCCAGGTCTTCCAGGGTGGTGTTCTCAAGCTTGAGGCCAACGGTCTCGCTGATCACGGTACCACCGGTGAGGATAGCCATGTCCTGCAGCATGGCCTTGCGACGGTCACCGAAGCCGGGGGCCTTGACGGCCACGGACTTGAAGGTGCCGCGCAGGCGGTTGACTACCAGGGTGGCCAGGGCTTCAGCCTCGACGTCCTCGGCAATGATGGTCAGGGGCTTGCCGCTCTGCATAACCTTCTCTAGCAGCGGTAGCAGGTCCTTGACGTTGGAAATCTTGGACTCAACCAGCAGGACGTAGCTGTCTTCCAGCACGGCTTCCTGGCGGTCGGCGTCGGTGACGAAGTAGGGGGAAATGTAGCCCTTGTCGAAACGCATACCCTCGGTAACCTCAAGGGACAGGCCGAAGGTGTTGGACTCCTCGACGGTGATAACACCCTCGTGGCCAACCTTCTCCATAGCCTCGGCGATCAGGCTACCAATCTGCTTGTCGGCAGCAGAGATGGAGGCGGTGTTGGCGATCTGCTCGGTGGTCTCAACCTCGGTGGCGTCGCTGAGCAGGCGCTCAACAACAGCCTCAACGGCCTTGTCGATACCGCGACGCAGAGCAATGGGGTTGGCGCCAGCCACTACGTTGCGCAGACCCTCGTGAACCAGGGCCTGGGCCAGAACGGTAGCGGTGGTGGTACCGTCACCGGCGACGTCGTCAGTCTTCTTAGCAACTTCCTTGACCAGCTCAGCACCGATCTTCTCGAAAGGCTCTTCGAGCTCGATCTCCTTGGCGATGGTGACGCCGTCGTTGGTGATGGTGGGGGCGCCCCACTTCTTGTCTAGGACGACATTGCGGCCCTTGGGACCTAGGGTGACCTTAACGGTGTCCGCTAGGGTGTTTAGGCCGCGCTCCATGCCACGACGGGCCTCTTCATCGAAAGCGATGATCTTGGACATTTATTTCTCCAAAGTTGGATGCCGGGTGGTGCCCGCGACGGACGAGTATGGCCACGCTGTTCATGTCTCAGCGCAACCAGACCCTCACCTTCCGGCTGGTCTTATCACTCTCACGTTTGGAGTGCTAACTAATATGTTGGCACTCTCGCCCTGCGAGTGCAAGGCGCTAGGCCGTTAGCAAACACACCCACCTTCCAGCCAGGACGGGTGAGGCTAGGGCCTAGCGGCCACCAATGATGCCTTTAGCTGCGCAAAACCACCACAATGGGGTTGGAACTGGCCTGCTCAGCAGACAGTTCCACATTGGAGATACCCAGTTCTTTAGCCACTGCCTTAGCAACAGCTTCCCGATCTTCACTGGCGTAGTAAACCGTGGATTCAGTGGGGGTCTCTTGGGAGTAAACCCCGGGCGAGACGGTTACAGAGGTAAACCCAGCCCCTTCCAGGCTAGAACCGGCTCGGCCAGCCAGCCCGGCAGTGTCGGTGCCGTTATGCACAGTAATGCCCACGGTGTAGTCGATCGACTGGGTGGGGGTGGGAGTGGGGGTAGGAGCAGGTGCTTGGGTGGTTATCACTGTGGCATTGGGTTTATTGGGTTTAGCCTCAGTTGAGGCCGACGTCGTCGCCTTGGCTTTAGCCGTTGTTTTATTGCTGGCCATCTTGGTGGCAATTGAGGTGGCCACACTGGAGTTGGTGCCACCAGCTACTTTAAATAGGGCCAGGGCCCCCCAGGCTAGGGCGGGCACAATCACCACAATAAGTAGCAGGGGTAGCCAGTTGCGCCAGGCTGGTAGGGGGCGGCGATGCACTCCTGCGGGCAGGACGCTGTCATTGGGCTCGTCGAATTCGTCGGCTGGGTACTCGTATTCCACGCTAACAGGCTACCGGGTTAAGGCCCCTTTTGAGCACAGCACACATCGGAGCCGGTTAGGCTTATGGCATGAATGCTAAGCCGCTGAGCCAGCTTGTTGACCCTTCTTGGCTGCCCGCCCTGGAACCGGTGGAGCCCATAATTCACGAAATCGGCCAGCGTCTGCGCGCCGAAGTGTCTGCTGGGCGCGGCTATCTGCCGGCGGGAACTAATGTGCTGCGGGCTTTTAGCCAGCCTTTGCCTGAGGTGAAAGTGCTGATTGTGGGCCAGGACCCCTATCCGACGCCGGGGCACGCGGTGGGCTTGAGCTTTTCGGTAGCACCGGGGGTTAAGCCACCCAAGTCGCTGCAAAACATTTTTAAGGAGCTGCACGCCGATCTGGGGGTGCCGATTCCTACTAGTGGGGATTTGACGCCGTGGAGTCAGCGTGGGGTGCTGCTATTAAACCGCGTACTTACAGTTAGCCCTGGTCAGGCGGCTTCGCACCAAGGTTGGGGTTGGGAGAAGGTTACCGAGGCGGCCATTAAAGCCCTGGTGGCGCGCGATAGCGCGCTGGTGGCGATTTTGTGGGGGCGCCAGGCCCAGTCGCTGACTCCTATGCTGGGCAACACCCCGATTATTGCTAGCGCCCACCCCTCACCGCTGAGTGCTTCACGCGGATTTTTTGGTTCCAAGCCCTTTTCCAGGGCTAACGCCTTGCTGGAACAGCAAGGCGTTAGCCCGGTTGATTGGTCTTTGGATTAATTAGAAGGTCAACATCACCTTGGTGGCGCGGCGCTGGTCCATGGCGGCATAGCCTTCGGCGGCCTGCTCAATGGGTAACACCAGGTCGAACACCTTGCCGGGGTGGATCTTGTGCTCAAAGATCAGCTTGATCAGCTGCGGCAAGTAGCGGCGCACGGGTGCAGGGCCACCAAATAGGTGTACTTCCTTGCCAAATAGCTGATCTACGCTGATGGTGCCGCCGTGAGGTACGCCCACAAAGCCCACATAGCCGCCGTAGCGGGTAGAGGCTAGGGCCTGTTGCATGGCTTGCTCGGTGCCTACAGCTTCAGCAGTGCCGTGGGCCCCGTAGCCTCCGGTTAACTCCTTAACCTTGGCAGCTCCTTCTTCTCCGCGTTCAGCGACGACGTCGGTAGCCCCAAATTCGCGGGCCAGTTTGGCGCGCGCTTCGTGGCGAGACATGGCAATTACGCGCTTCGCCCCCAGCTGGGCGGCACCAATAACCGCCCCTAGCCCGACGGCGCCGTCGCCAACAACCGCAATAGTCTTACCCGCAGCCGCGCCCGCCGCATCAGCCGCAAACCAACCGGTACCTAACACATCAGAGGCCGCCAGCAGGTCAGGGATGAGTTCCGGTTCAGGCTTGGAGGGGGTGGCCACTAGCGTGCCGTCAGCGAAGGGCACCCGCAGGTATTCGGCCTGAGCCCCACGTACATAGGCCTCACCAGCCTCGATGGCGCGCTGGCAGCGTGAGGGGTAGCCGGCCTGGCAGATTTCACACTCGCCACAGGAGGCGCAGAAGGAGCCCACCACAAAGTCGCCAGGCTTAATGCTGGTAACCTCGGCGCCCACCTCAACCACTTCACCCACATATTCGTGGCCCATAGCCTCATGGTCTACCGGGCGAATACCACGATAAGGCCACAGATCTGAGCCGCAAATGCAGCTAGCAGCTAGTTTGATGACGGCGTCGGTAGGCTTTTGGATAACCGGCAGGGGGCGTTCTTCGACCACTACCTCGCCGGGGGCGTTCATGATTACTGCGCGCATAAAGCATCCTTAAATCAAAGATTTGTGCCTTGTTAACAGGATACTTAAGGGCGCGTTTAAAAGGCGCTGGGGTTTCTCAGGCGGCGATAGTTTAGGGCGCCAGATCGGAGGTGCCAGAGCGTGCCAACGCACCATACACAGCCACATAGGGCCATATGCGACCAAAAATGTAGCTTTGCAGCGAATATTAGAGCCGCTTATCGGACTCGAACCGATGACCTGCTGTTTACAAGACAGCTGCTCTACCAACTGAGCTAAAGCGGCGTTACCGCCTAAGTCTGGCAAATTTTGCTAGCCATACGCAAGCGCGCCGACGTAGGCCACATTTTACCCAGCATGGTGACATAAGCATCACAAAATAGACGTATGAAATTATCGAAACTGCCCATATCGGTAGTTTTAGTGAAGTTCATGACCAAACGCAGGGCTAGCTATTTCTACTTCTATGATTTTAGACAGCGTCTAACTTTCGTAATGACTATGCTATAGGCGTGCCCAAACAGCCTAAAACCAGCTCAAATTTACGCGACGCCATTTTGGTTTCTGCCACGCAGCTACTCGACGAGTTCGGCCCTGCCGGCTTAAGTATGCGCGAGGTAGCCCGCCGCGCTGGCTGCACTCACCAGGCGCCCTATCACTACTTCACTAATCGTGAAGCCATCATTACCGCTTTAGTGACAGGCGGATTCACGTCTTTGTCTGAGGTTTTGGCTAGCGCTCGCGATGAAGGTGACGCGGTTGCCATCGGTTATGCCTACGTGCGCTTTGCTTTAGAAAACCCTGGCGTTTTCCGCATCATGTTCCGCTCTGACATGTACACGCCAGAAAGCGACGTTAACTTTGTTTCCGCCGTAGCTAGCTCACGCAAACAGCTAAGCGCGCTATGCGAAAACATTTACCCCCAGGCCAGTGAAGAACAGCAAATGGCCCTGTGGGCCTATGTGCATGGCCTAGCCACCCTGCTCCTGGATGGACCACCTAGCTTGCAGTTCGCTAACAACAGCCAGCGCCTAACCTACGCCAAGCGCGTACTGGAACAGGGCCTGCGCTAAAACGCCTTAGCACACAGCCCTGCAACATCTCTAAAACGCTTACAAAGCCAGCGTGGCCGGCCGTCAATGACGGCCGGCCACTACTTTTAGCAGCTACAGCTTCTGGCGCTACAGCGCTTTTAAAACTCAGCTAACCAAGCTCAGTGGCGCAGCTCGCGGTAGGCCTTGATCAGGGCCTGGGTGGAGGCGTCCTGGGCGGCTAGAGCTTCGGCGTCGCCGGAGACAGCCGGGGCAATCTGCAGAGCCAGCTTCTTACCTAGCTCCACACCCCACTGGTCGAAGGAGTCGATACCCCAAACGATGCCCTGCACGAAAGTGATGTGCTCGTAGAGGGCGATCAGCTGACCAACCACTGCCGGGCTCAGCTCGGGGCCCAGGATGGAGGTGGTGGGACGGTTACCGGGGAAGATGCGGGCGGGCACGATCTCCTCGGGGGTGCCCTCGGCGCGCACCTCAGCCTCGGTCTTACCGAAGGCCAGAGCGGCAGTCTGAGCCAGGAAGTTAGACAAGAACAGCTCGTGCACGTCCTGCTCGCCGTCGCGCACCGGGTGAGCCGGGTTAGCCATGGCGATGAAGTCAGCCGGGATCAGCTGGGTGCCCTGGTGGATCAGCTGGTAGAAGGCGTGCTGACCATTGGTGCCCGGCTCGCCCCAGAAGATCTCGCCAGTGGCGGAGGTGACCGGGGTACCATCCCAACGCACGCGCTTACCGTTGGACTCCATGGTTAGCTGCTGTAGGTAGGCAGCGAAGCGGTGTAGGTGCTGGTCGTAAGGCAGCACCGCGTGGGAGGCGGCACCGAAGAAGTTCACGTACCAGATGTTGAGCAGACCCATTAGCAGCGGCACGTTCTTGGCCGGCTCGGTGTTGCGGAAGTGCTCGTCGACGGCGCGGAAACCGGCTAGGAAGTGGTTAAAGTTATCCGGGCCCACGGCCACGGCCAGAACGGTACCCACGGCGGAGTCCACGGAGTAGCGGCCACCAACCCAGTTCCAGAAACCGAAAGCGTTCTTGGGGTCAATACCGAACTCGGCTACCTTGTCCAGAGCGGTAGAGACGGCCACGAAGTGCTTAGCGATAGCACCCTCGGTGGAGATGCCCTTGGCCTCTAGGGAGGATAGGAACCAGTCGCGGGCCATGCGGGCGTTGGTCAGGGTCTCCAAGGTGGTGAAGGTCTTGGAGGCAATGATGAACAGGGTGGTTTCGGGGTCTAGATCTGCGACAGTCTCGGCGCAGTCAGTGGGGTCAATGTTGGAGATGAAGCGGCACTCCAGGCCGGGCTGACGGTAGGGAGCCAGAGCTTCGTAAACCATGACCGGGCCCAGATCAGAGCCACCAATACCAATGTTCACTACGGTGGAGATGGGCTTGCCGGTGACGCCGCGCCAAACGCCAGAGCGCACCTCTTCAGCGAAGGCGTAAACCTTGGCTAGGGTGGCGTGTACGTCGGCTACCACGTTCTGACCGTCGACCTCTAGGGTGTCGCCCTCGGCGCGACGCAGGGCGGTGTGCAGCACGGCGCGGTCTTCAGTGATGTTGATGTGCTCGCCGTTGAACATGGCTTCGCGGCGCTCGGCCAGGTCCACCTGCTCAGCTAGCTCTAGCAGAGCCGCGAGAACGTCGTCGTTAATAAGGTTCTTAGACAGGTCCACGTGCAGGTCGGCTAGCTGGTAGCTGTAACGCTCAGCTCGGGCCGGGTCCTGGGCGAACCACTCACGTAGGTTAGGAGCTAGCTCCTGGTGTAGCTGCTCTAGCTTGCCCCATGCCGGGGTCTGGGTTGCATCAACAGGTTTACGCATAGTTCTCACTCTACCTGCCTAAGACACCACTAAAAAGGTACCGCCGCCCTTAAATATAAGGACGACGGTCAGGTGTTGGTTTAGCTTTGGAGCTGTGGGTAGCAGTTACTTAGTGCGACGACGGCCAGGTAGATCGCCTGGGCACGTGATCAGCTGCCACCCTAGTGAGCTGCCGCTTAGTTGGTGGGGGCCGGGGTGATTGTAGCTCCGGGCAGCAACAGCTTTTGCAGCGACCCCTGCTCTTGCAGCTGGGCCAGGTTTGCGTTAACCCCGTTGATAAAGATGGTGGGGGTACCGGCCAGCTTCTGGTTGGTGAAGCTGGTGGTGCCTAGCTTGGTCCAGTTTTCGTAGGCATTGGTCTGGGCTGAGTTGGTGGCGTCAGTGATGGTGTCTGCCTTTAGGCCCACGGCGTTAGCGGCGCTGACGATGGCGTCAATGCCGGGGTACTGCTGGGCGCCGCTCTTAATGGCGCTTTCTAGCTGCGCAAAGATCGCGGTGTGCATGGCCCAAGCCTTGGCGGGTTCACGGTCTAGCACCGTACCCATAAAGGAGTCGGCTAGGTCAGACCAGGCGGCGCCCAGGATCTTGCAGGGGCGTAGCACTACCGTGGCCTTGCCGGTGTCAATGATGCTCTTGAGCTCGGCGGCGTGCACGGATTCAAATTCGGCGCAGTGTGAGCAGGCGTAGTCAAAGACAATTTCGATTACATTCTTAGTGCCGGTGTTCATGGTGCCCGGCACCGGGCCCTTACCGAAGGGCAGTGAGCCGTCAACTAGTACGAGTTTAGGCACGCCTTTACGGTTGGCTAGCTTGCTCTTGAGGCTGGTCTCGTCGAGCTTGGTGTAGTCGACGTCGCCAGCGCTTGCGGCCTTGCCCTTAGCGCCACCACTTCCCTCATGCGAGCGCCCGTAGAACACCAGACCCGCTGTCCCGCCTAGGATCGCTACGCCACCGACCCCCAAAACGGTGCGGCGGGCAATTTTGCCACGACGCTCTTTGCGTTCTTGCTCTGCGCGTAGCTGCTTGGCGCGCTCACGTGCGGCGCGAGCACTACTGGAAGACACCACTGGGGAACTCCTCATGTATCTGGAGCCGACGCTGACGCGCCACCTCACGGTAGTTTAAAAATTAACTTCTCGGGCTAGCTTACGCGCCCAAAGCTAATGGTTTCCTGTGAAAATAGCAGCCCAGCGATACCACTTCAGTGATTACAGACACATAACAACTGCAATTCTGAACAAACTCTACCCAGCAGCTATTACATATGACACACTTGGTCATGGTTGGGGGATGAACCTCAACCGCAAGAAAACGAGATTTGTGTCAGTGCGGACACGCATGGACACCTTTCACAACGGATCGTCCGGCACGTACCTGCCGGTGAAGGGAATGCAAGTCATGGCATCAGTAACTTTTGACCATGCAACCAGGATCTACCCTGGCAACGACCGCCCCTCTGTCGACGCCCTAAACTTGGAGATCGCTGACGGCGAATTCCTGGTACTTGTGGGTCCGTCTGGCTGCGGTAAGTCCACTTCTTTGCGCATGCTCGCAGGTCTAGAGGATGTGAACGCTGGTCGCATCCTAATCGGCGACCGCGACGTCACCGACGTCCAGCCCAAGGACCGCGACATCGCTATGGTGTTCCAGAACTACGCGCTCTACCCCCACATGTCGGTACACGACAACATGGGCTTTGCGCTTAAGATCGCGGGCACCCCGAAGGAAGAGATTGACCGCCGCGTTAAAGAGGCAGCCAAGATCCTGGGTCTAACCGAATACTTGGAGCGTAAGCCCAAGGCTCTATCCGGTGGTCAGCGTCAGCGTGTAGCCATGGGCCGCGCCATTGTGCGTAAGCCCAAGGTATTCCTCATGGATGAACCGCTGTCGAACCTGGACGCGAAGCTACGCGTACAGACCCGCACCCAGATTGCCTCGCTGCAGCGTGAGCTGGGTGTAACCACGGTCTACGTAACCCACGACCAGACTGAAGCTCTAACCATGGGTGACCGTATCGCCGTACTTAAGGATGGCCTGCTCCAGCAGGTAGGCTCTCCGCGCGAAATGTACGACAAGCCCGCCAACGAGTTCGTGGCCGGATTCATTGGCTCTCCTGCCATGAACCTGGGTACTTTCGACCTCGACGGCGACGTCGCCAAGCTGGGTAGCGCCAAGATTCGTCTGCCGCGCGTCACCCTTGAGGCTCTAGCTGCCGAAGACGCCAAGACCCTGACCATCGGCTTCCGTCCCGAAGCCCTCGACGTGGTCAGCGAAGGCGACGCAGACTCCATCCCGGTACGCATCTCCTTCGTGGAGGAACTGGGCAGTGACGCTTACGTCTACGGCGAGCTGGTGGGTGCTGAAAAGTCCGCCCACAAGCTCGGCAGTGGCGAGGACTCCAGCCAGATGATCGTTCGCGTACCTCCGCGCACCGCCCCCGCCAACGGCGAGGTCATCCACGTGCGCATCCGCCCCGGCCAGGAGCACCTGTTCTCCTCCGCCACGGGTAACCGTCTGCCGGCCTGAGTGCCTAGCGGATTTGGCAACTACGCGGCGCTACCATTAGCGCGGCGGCAGACGCCAAATACCTAACACACCTAAGCGGGGTGGCTGCCACTCGGTAGCTACCCCGCTTTATTCATCTGTGGAAGGGTGATCATGGCTCAGGCCATTAACATCAAATCTATGAGCGTGGATCCCGCGCTCCTCGACCTACCTTGGAATATCCCGCTAGAGCAGTGGCCACCAGAGGTTCTGGCTGCACTTCCGCGTGGTATTTCCCGCCACATCGTGCGGTTTGTAAACCTTAACTCCAATGTAATTGCAGTTAAGGAAATCAGTTCTTTTGTAGCTGACCGCGAATACGAAATGCTGCGTGACCTGCTGCGTTTAGGGGCGCCCTGCGTGCGCCCAATCGCAGTTATTACCGGCCGCGTTGACGCCAACGGCGAAGAACTCAACTCCGTACTGATCACTGAGCACCTGTCTTACTCACTGCCTTACCGCGCCCTGTTTAGCCAGTACATGCGCCCTGAAACCGCCACGCGCCTAATTGACGCACTCGCGGTGCTGCTAGTGCGCTTGCACCTGCTGGGTTTCTTCTGGGGAGACGTGTCCCTATCCAACACGCTCTTTAGGCGCGACGCCGGGGCTTTCGCCGCCTACCTAGTTGACGCCGAAACCGGCGAGCTTCACCCTGAGGGCCTCACCTCTGGTAAGCGCATGTATGACATTGAGCTGGCCCGCACCAACATCATTGGTGAACTAATGGACTTGCAGGCTGGTGGTCTACTTGAGGAAGACGTTGACACTATCGACGTCGGTGACCGTATTGTCACGCGCTACCTGGAGCTGTGGGACGTGCTCACCGGTGAAGAGTCCTTCTCCATGTCTGAGCGTTGGCGTGTAGCTAACCGTATTGAGCGTCTAAACTCTCTGGGTTTCGACGTCGGCGAACTATCAATGACCACGGACCTGGACGGCACCCACCTGTCTATCCAGCCCAAGGTGGTTGACGCCGGACACTACCACCGTCAGATCATGCGCCTAACCGGCCTGGACGTACAAGAGGGCCAGGGCCGACGTATGCTCAACGATCTGGAGGCTTACCGCAGCCTGTGGAACCGCAAAAACGAGCCCCTGGAAATCGCTGCCCACGCCTGGTTGGCAGACGTTTTCGAGCCCACTATTGCGGCTGTGCCCGCCGAGATGCGCAGCAAGCTAGAGCCTGCGGAGATCTTCCACGAGGTACTTGAGCACCGCTGGTATATGTCTGAGGCTGCCGGTTATGACGTTTCTATGCAGGACGCCGTAGCTGACTATGTGGCCAACGTGCTGGCTAACCGCCCCGACGAACATTCCGTGATCAGCGGCAATGAGCAGCTGCGTCCCAGTGTCTTAGAGGACATTGACTACGCCACGGGCACCAGCGATGAAGACGACGCCGAATTCGCCGCCCGCGACCAGGAAGCGGTGGAAGAATACGGCGCCAACCCGATGGGCTTTACCGCCAACTTGAAGTTCAAGGGAGAGTAGCCGCCTGGCGGCGTCCAACCCGGGCTACCGCCACCACGGGCGCTGCCACGGGCGCTGCCGCCTGGTGGCGCCAAACCGTGGCGCCACCACCACCGCGGGTGCTGTCCACGCTGGGCATAACCAAATTGCCTGGCACTACCAATACAAGGCCGGCTAGTGGAAAACCACTAGCCGGCCAAAGTTTATAAATCGCGCCCAGTATTAGCGCATCTCAGGGCGCTTTTCAGGCCACTCGCGCAGTGCCAGCGCGCAGCAGCTAGGGCCACTACCGCGCGCAGCGCCGCTCAGCGCATATTAGCGCTCAGCAGGTTTTACTGTGCGGCAGCGGCGCGGCGGGCTTCACGCTCGGCCACAACCGCGCGGCGGCGCAGCTCACGCGCACGGGTCCAAGACGCCAAGGCAAACTCTGCCGCGCTATCTACCACTAGGCCCGCGCCCATAACTAGCAGGGTGCCGCTCAGGCCCCCACCTTTACGTAGGCGGCGGGTTAGGGCCGTGCCCACTAGCGCCCCACCGGCACCTGCCTCTAGCAGGTGGGCAGCCCTAAACAGCCAGGGCTGGTCGGTGACGGTACGGGTGTAGCCCTGCCAGAAGCTGGGGCCGGACACGGCCGAGTCGTCTAGCATCATGGAAACACTGCGGCCCACCGCGTTGCTCAAGCCGCGTGGTTCATGCACTACTACATCCTCCACAGCGCTGGTGGCGATTTCGCCACGCAGCCAGGGACCTAGCCACTGCGGCAGTCCCAGGGCCTCTAGCACCGGGCCGGCGCCGTCGACACCATTGCCGCTGTCTGCAGCCAGAGCCTTATCCAAAGCCTCAACGTCAGCATTCGGGGTAACCAGGCTGAGCTCAGCAGCGTGGGTGGGGGCAGCCAGGGCGGCAGTTAATTCATCCTTGCGGTCCTTGGAGATGCGCCCCTTGGGCCACACCATCCATTCACGACGGCGCAAGACAGTGACTACCTCAGAGTCGTCGTCTAGATCCCCGCTGGTGATCGCCGCTAGGCTCAGCTCCCCCTTGTAGGAGCGCAGCACTAGGCTCGGTAGCTGCTCTTCGTCCCAACCTAGGTCACCGATTTCGAGCCCATCACCGGCGTAAAGCACCAGGCGGCGGTCAATTTCAGGCAGGTTCACTACCGCCAGGGTGCGCTCTAGCAGGGTGGATTGGAGCGGTACGGTGTAGGGGCTCATCGGGGTGAGCACTGCTACGCGCAGGGCGGCGTAGTCAGGTTCGTAGTCCTCGTCGGAACCGGCTGAGGCGTCGTAGCGGGCCGGGCCGATTAGTACATCAGCTTCTAGCTCTGTGGCTAGCTTGTAGACCAGGTCGGATAGGTCTAGGCCGGGGGCTAGCTCACCATTTTTGACGGTAGCCACCTGGTTCTGGTCGCTAACTAGTACGCTGATCGAGCGGTGCTGAGGCAGCACCGGCTCACCGAGTAGCGCCAGCACACCTAAGTTAGCTAGCGCCTTATCGATGGTCTGATCGTCTGCCTTAACCGAGCTTATAAAGCCGCTTCGACGGATGAAGTTAGGGGCGTTATCAGCCATGATGCCTCCCATTGTCGACATTTAGGTTCTTATTGTCTCAAGTTTGCTTTAAAAAGCTAGAGATTTTAGGCCATTTGGATAACTGCGCCGCTACGTGGGGGTAGCACTAGGTGTCCGGTTACCTGGTTCGCCCCGACTAGGTCGTAGCCCACCACGCCGGCTATTTCGGCGCTGATGGCGGCAAAGTTAAGTAGGAATAGGCAGTTGCCGCGCCGTTGGGCGCTGACCCCGGCCGGTAGTGGGTGGGCAAATACTGGGCGTAGGCGCGCGTAGGCGCCAGCTAGTTTGAGTAGGTGTGCGCGCGCGGCGGGGGTTAGGTCGCAGCTGATGTACCAGGCGGCTCCAGCGCCTTGGGGGCGGCGGGTGATGGCGCCTTGCCCGGCTAGGCGGCCGTTGGCGTAGGAGGCCAGGATTTCAACGTCGTCGCTGATGGACAGGTTTTCACTCCAGCCGTAAGCCACCAGCGGGGCGTTTTCGTTGCGGGCTAGTAGCCGCGCCAGGGGGCCGTGGGCATCAAGGGTGAATTGCAGGTTGCGGTTTAGGCCTTTAGCTACAGCTTGGGCTAGGGGCTGAGAGGAGTCAGGCTCGCCTTCCCAGTTCCAGGCGGAGACGGGGGCGGCAAGTACCGGGATTTGGTCCAGTACCCGCACGCCGGTCAGCTCGGCCAGGCTCATGGTTGCGGCGGGGGCTTCTTCTTGCTCACCCTGGCTCATGGCTACGCTGGTAGCGGGGGCTTCCTCCGGGGTTGCGTGGTGGGCGCAGGCTAGATGGTTGCCACTGGTGGTCGGGTAGTCTGCGCTGGGCCCCTGGCTTAGATAGCCGCCGACGACGGCGTGCCCACTTTGGTCCACGACGCCGGTGCGGGCGGTAATTACTACCTGCGCGCCACCCCTGGCGGCTTGGTTTAGCCGCTGGGCTAGCTGGGGGTAGGTCATGAAGATTTCTGGGACCACGATCAGACTGTAATCATCCAGGTCAGCATCCACCTGGACAATGTCTACCGCGTAGCCGGCTTCGAAACAGCTAGCGTGCCAAGCCTGGGCGGCGCGTAGGGCGCTGCCAGCAGGGGCGCTTAGCGGCGGAATTTGCAGGCCGTGGGTGGCCTCATCAGGACCAATGGCGGCGTTTTGGGCCCACATGGAGGGCCAGTCCAGCATGATAGCCACCTGGGCTTGGCTGCGCTGACCTACCACTGGCGCTAGGCGCTTTAATACTTGGCCTAGCTCCACGGTTTGACGCCACTGCATTGACTGGGTGCCACTGTGAGGCACCATAGCGCCGTGGAAAGTTTCCGCCCCCGCAACCGATTGGCGCCACTGGAACTGCATGACGCCGTCGGCCCCATGGGCGACGTGCGCCAAGGACCAAAGCAGGTACTCACCCGGGGCCTTTACCGCATTACGGGCTCGCCACTGCACCGCACCGGGCGCCTGCTCCATAAGCAACCAGGGGCGCCCATCGCCTAGCCCACGCATCAGATCCCCAGTGAAAGCCAGCTGGTGGGCGGCGCGCGGATCAGCCGGGTCCGGGTAGGAGTCGTTAGTTACCAGGTCAATGTCTTTAGCCCAGTCAAAATAATCCAGTGCCTCAAAGGCATCCATAAAGTTGGTGGTTACCGGCACGTTCCGGCCTGCTTTAGCTAGCCCGACGCGAATCAGGGCAGCTTCAGACAGGTAAGCGGCTTTCAAAGTGTGGTTACTAAAGCGACGCCAATCAAGCATCTGATTGGGGTTAGCGAAACTGGGGGTGATACGCGGAGGAATCACCTGCTCCCAGTCGGTGTAGAACTGGGACCAGAAATTGGTGCCCCAAGCCCGGTTTAAGGCGTCCAGGCAGCAGTAACGCTTTTTAAGCCAGTCGCGCCAAGCCTGCGCGCACTGCTGGCAGAAACATTCACGAATATGGCAGCCGTACTCGTTAGAAACATGCCAGGCCGCCACTGCCGGGTGGGCAGCAAAATGCTCCACAAGGCGCGCCGTGAGCGCGTTAGCGGCCGCTCTAAACCGGTATGAGCTGGGGCAATACTGTTGGCGTGAGCCCCAAGAGTAAACGGTGCCATCTGCGCGCACTGGCAAAGTATCAGGGTAGTGGCGCCCCAACCAGGCTGGCGGGGAGGCGGTGGCGGTAGCCAGATCTACGCTAATACCTGCCTGCCACAGGCGGTCAATGATTTGCTCCAGCCAGTCCAGGCGGTAGTTGCCCTCACTGGGTTCTAGCCGCGTCCAGGAAAAGATCCCCAGGCTCACCATGTTCACCTGGGCTTGGCGCATTAGCTCCAGATCACGCTCAAAAGTGGCGTCGTCGAACTGCTCTGGGTTGTAATCAGCGCCGTAAGCCAGCGCGCCACCTAGATTCAACGTGGAGGCGTCCATTGCCTTAACTCCTTATAGCAATTGGCAGGTCGGGCGCCATGCCCGACCCGCATCAACCAATAGCTATTATCAGGGATTAATCGCCCTGAGTGGTACGGCGCACCCGATCTACCTCATATAGGGCGATACCGGTGGCCACAGCCGCGTTGAGGCTTTCAACGGCGGCACGGATGTTAATCGAGGCGATTTCGTCGCAGGTCTCACGCACTAGGCGTGATAGGCCCTTGCCTTCAGCCCCAGTTACCAGCACTAGCGGCTGGTCGGCCAGGTTTAGGTTATCGACGCTAACGCTGCCGTTACCGTCTAGACCCACCACAAAGCAGCCGCGTGCCTTGAAGGCTTCTAGCGTGCGCACCAGGTTGGTTTCTTTAGCTACCGGCACGCGCGCAGCGGCGCCAGCACTAACCTTCCACACGGTGGCGTTAACGTCTGCGCTGCGACGCTGCGGGATGATGACGCCGTCGGCCCCAAACGCACCCGCACTACGCAGCACCGCACCTAGGTTGTGGGGGTCGGTGACCTGGTCTAGGGCCACAAATAGGGGCTTGCGGCCGGTGGCGCTGACGCGATCTAGTAGCTCTAGGGCGTCAGCGTAGTCATAGGCGGCAATTTCCATGGCCACACCCTGGTGCACAGCGCCTTGAGTGAGGGCTTCCAGCTCCAGCTTGGTGACCTCAAATACGGGTGCGCCTTCTAGGGTGGCGCGGCGTACCACAGCCCCTAGGCGGTCGTCGTTTTCAGCGGATACCGCCATGAATACGCGCGTAACAGGCACGCGGGCGCGGGCCGCCTCGGCGCAGGCGTTGCGGCCACAAATAATTTCGTGGTCTGCGGGCACCGCAATGCGGTTGCGGATCTTTTCTAGCTGACGTTCACGGGTGGGCTGAGCGGCAGCGGCTTTAGCCTCAGCACGCAGCTTGGCCTTGTGTTTAGGGTGGTAGGGACGGTCTTCTGCCTTAGGGGTGGGTCCGCGCCCTTCTAGGGCCTTGCGGCGGTGCCCACCAGTGCCAACCTGGGGGCCTTTTTTACTACCAGGACGACGACGAGCGCCGTGGGGACGGTCATTTCCAGGCATGGGATTCCTTATCTATCAGCCCAGGTGCCAGCGGGCACCGGTAGGTGAGTCTTCAACCACGACCCCGGCACTAGCCAAGGCGTCACGGATAGCGTCAGCGCGGCCCCAGTCTTTTTCTTTGCGGGCACTAGCGCGTTGCTCTAGTAGGTTTTCCACCAGGTTACCCAGGGCAGCTAGGGCCGCATTGTCTGCGTTTTCCTCGCTTACGCCAGCGCGGGCCCAAACCGGTGAAAGTGGATCTAGCCCCAAAATATCAAGCATTACCCGTAGCTGGTTGGCGGCTTCAGCTACCTGCGCAGCTTCGCCCTTACCGGCTTCAGCCTCAGTTAGGGCCACATTTAGGCGCTTGAGGGCGGCGTGAATTTGGGTCATGGCCCCAGCCAGGTTGAGGTCATCATCCATGGCGGCGCGGAACTCACTGGTGACCGCTACCTGCGCTAAATCAACTTCAGCTAGCTCAGGAGCCAGTTTCACGGCGCGTTCCAGGGCCCCACTGAAGCGGTCCCACAGGGCTTGGGCGTCTTCTAGAGTGTCGGGGCTGAACTCCACCGTGGAGCGGTGGTGGGTGGTACCGATAACCAGTCGCAAAGCTGGAGCTGAGTACTGTTTGAGCAGTTCAGAGACAACTAGGGAATTGCCTAGGGACTTGCTCATCTTTTCACCCTTAATGGTCACCCAGGCGTTGTGTACCCAGATGCGTACAAAGGGCCAGCCGGCGCCGTGGGATTGGGCCTGCTCATTCTCGTGGTGGGGGAAGCGCAGGTCAATGCCGCCACCATGGATGTCAAAAGTGTCGCCCAGGTAGCGTCGGCTCATGGCCGAGCATTCCAGGTGCCAGCCGGGACGGCCGCGCCCCCAAGGAGTGTCCCAGGAGGCGTCGGCAGGTTCACTAGGTTTAGCGGCTTTCCATAGGGCAAAGTCGCGTGGGTCGCGTTTGTCAGCCTCGACGGCGTCGTCAATCTGGGATTCATCCTCAGTTGAACGCAGCTGGTCTAGGCTTTGGTTGGTTAGCGAGCCGTAGTCGGGCAGGGAACGCACTGAGAAGTAGACGTTGCCGGGGCTACCTACATAGGCGTGACCGGCGTCGATCAGGCGCTGCACCAGGTCAATCATGTCCGGTACGTGTCCGGTGGCGTGGGGCTCGTAGGTGGGGTCTTTAACCCCTAGAGCCTGGTAAGCGGCAGAAAATTCGCGCTCATAGCGGTAGGCCCAAGCCCACCAGGGGGCGCCGGCCTGCGCGGATTTAGCCAGAATTTTGTCGTCAATGTCGGTTACGTTGCGTACTAGCACTACTTCCTGGCCGCAGTACTCTAGCCAGCGGGTTAGTACGTCAAAAGCAATGGCTGAGCGCATATGCCCAATGTGGGGGCTGCCCTGCACGGTGGCACCACACAGGTAGATCGTGACCTTACCGGGGGTAACCGTAGGGGCTAGCGGCACGAGGGCGTGGCTGGCCGAATCATACAGTTTCAGGGAGGGTTCACTCTTGAGGGTACTCACCCTATAAGGCTACCCGAAACCCTAAAGTAATAGTTTTAGGCGGGCGTATTGGTGTAAACCAGGGCGCTAGCAATTGCCATTAGGCCCTCACTGCGACCTAGGAAACCTAGGTGGTCGGTGGTGGTGGCGCTCATTTGTACATCGGCCCCAGCTGCCTGGCTCAGCGCCGCGTTGGCCTGGGCAATTCGGCCTGCTACACGCGGGCGCTGGCCGACTAGCTGCACGCTCACATTGCCGATCTCGTAACCGGCAGCGCGTACACGCCGGGCGGCTTCGCCTAGCAAGGTGGCGCCGGATGCACCTTTAAACTCGGGGCGGTCCACTCCGAAATTACTGCCTAAATCACCTAGCCCGGCGGCTGCGAACAGGGCGTCAGCGCACGCGTGTGCGACGACGTCGCCGTCAGAATGCCCAGCTAAGCCGGTCACCCCCGGCCACTCCAGACAGGCCAGGTGCATGGGCACCCCCGAGCCTTCAGGCGCAAAAGCGTGCACATCCATACCGATACCGGTGCGAGGTAGCAAAAATTGCGCCATGGCTACTCCTTAAAGATCAGCTAGACCTTGGTTTACGCACACTTGTGCTAGGGCCAGATCAATGGGGGTGGTGATTTTAAAGCTGAGGGTATCTCCGGGCACAACCACCACCGGGTAGCCGGCCTGCTCAGCTAGGCCTGCGTCATCTGAGGCGGCGCTGGATTCACTGGCTGCTGCCTGGGCGCCAAGCTGGTGGGAGCGCAAAATGGTTTCGCGTTCAAAGCCTTGCGGGGTTTGCACGGCCCGCAGGCGACGGCGGTCTACGGTTTCGCGTACCGGCTCAACTTGGGTAGGGCTAGACAGCGGCGCATTTGCGGGCGCTGGCGTGCCAGCTGCGGCTGGCACAGACACGATCTCAGCCTGCGGGCGGGCGGGGCCTACCGCTTTGATTGTGTCAGTGACCGGCAGGGCTGGAATCACTGCCGGGTTACCCGCGCGTACGGCGTCGATCACGCGGGCAATAGCAGCGGGCGGGGTCAGGCAACGGGCGGCGTCGTGAATTAAAACCACATCTGCCTGCGGCGCTAACTCAACTGCCGCAGCCAAACCGTTAGCCACGCTGGCCTGGCGCGAAACATCTGAGCCGGCCACAACCACTAAATTGTCAAAATCAGCCAGCTCAGCTTTAAAAACCTCTAGATAATCAGCCGGGGCGGTAACCACCACCGCATCGACCTGCATACAGGCGAATAATCCGGCTGCTGCGCGGCGCACCAAACTCTGGCCAGCTAGTTCCACCAAAGCTTTAGGGCCCTGACAACCCAGGCGGGTGCCCGAGCCTGCCGCAGTTAAAACCGCAACGCAAGCACTCATTGGGATATAAACGCGCTTATCAGTCAGCTAGAACTTCATCCAGAATTTGCTCAGCAGCGGTTTCTTCAACCTTCTGTGCCAATGCCAACTCTGAAACCAAAATCTGACGTGCCTTGGCGAGCATGCGCTTTTCGCCGGCACTTAGGCCGCGATCAGTGTCGCGACGCGATAGGTCACGCACTACCTCAGCAACCTTAAGTACGTCTCCGGAAGCAATCTTTTCCTGATTTGCCTTATAGCGACGCGACCAATTGGTTGGCTCTTCTACCTGCTCAGTGCGTAGCACCTCGAAAACGTGCTCTAGACCGTCCTGGTCTACTACGTCTCTAACGCCAATTTCTTCAACGTTTTCAGCAGGGACCATAATGGTTAGATCTCCCTGCGCCACCTCAAGAGTGAGGTAAACCCGCGTTTCCCCACGAACCTTGCGGTCCTGAATTTTAATAATTCGGGCCGCACCATGGTGGGGGTAGACCACTGTCTCGCCAACTTTAAAGGTCATAAACACACTCCGGGCTAATACAACTGGCTTATATTCTACCAGCAGGCGCATTAATTTTGCTCTCGCCCGTGCAACATGTAGTCCACTCCACGCCTAAACTTATATTCATAACATAACCAATCGCCATAGGACAGTGTGTCTAGTTGCTAACGCAGCAGCTGGCGCTGGTCACCAAAGCCAAAACCGATGCCGGTCACCAAAGCCAAAACTGGAACCGGTTACAAACCGAAATAAGACGACTGTGGGGCGAGTGCTTTTCGCACTCGCCCCACAGTTATGTGGCCATCTGTAGCTATTACTAGCTATTAGCAACCAAAAAGTTAACTAGTTATAAAACTAGCTCACTTGCCCTGGTTGGCAACAGCAGCGATCTTGGCCTCAGCCTCGGGGTCTAGGTAGCGACCACCCTTCTTGATGGGCTTGAGGGTCTCTTCGTCGAGCTCGTAAACCAGCGGAATACCGGTGGGGATGTTGACGGCGGCGATGTCCTCATCGGAGATCTCATCCAGGTGCTTAACGATGGCGCGCAGGGAGTTACCGTGGGCCGCGATCATGACGGTCTTGCCGGTCTTGATCTCGGGAACGATGGTGGATTCCCAGTAAGGCAGCAGACGGGCGATAACGTCCTTGAGGCACTCGGTGGCAGGTACCGGCTCGCCGGCGTAACGCGGGTCAGCGTCCTGGCTGAACTCGCTACCAGCCTCGATGGCCGGCGGCGGCACATCGTAGGAACGACGCCAGAGCATGAACTGCTCCTCGCCGTACTCGTCGCGGATTTCCTTCTTGTTCTTGCCCTGCAGGGCGCCGTAGTGACGCTCGTTTAGACGCCAGTTGCGCTCAACCGGAATCCAGTGACGATCAGCGGCATCTAGGGCTAGGTTCGCGGTCATGATGGCGCGGCGCAGCATGGAGGTAAATAGCTTGTCCGGTAGAACACCGGCCTCCTTTAGCAGCTCACCACCATGCACGGCCTCGGCCTTGCCTTTGTCCGATAGGGCCACGTCAACCCAACCGGTGAATAGGTTCTTTGCATTCCATTCGCTCTCGCCGTGGCGGAGCAGTACGAGGGTGTAAGCCATGAAAGCTATTTTGCCAGCACTTGCACGCTTTTGCGAGAGCTAAAGCACCTAAACGAGGCCTTAGGCACAGTCTGAGGGGCTGCGGCGTCGGCTGGTACCCCTTATTCGTCGTCGTCGTCAGTAACTAAAGCCCCAGAGCGCCACTCGCATCAACCCCTCCCCACCACTACGCCCCCCACAGACACCACAGTAATAAGTCGCAAATAAAAGTGCCCGCGCAGCAAATACTGCACGAGCACTTCGAGCTATAAAACTTAGACACCAGCACAACCAATATCGCAGCAGTTATTTACTACCGTTTTATTGGCACTTACCTGACAGATGCCTATAGACACCTGTTTTGAATTTAATTATTCAGTTAAGTCTGGTTAAGCTGGCGCTAAATTAATCAGCGACCCTGCTCAGCTAGGTAAGCCTGACGGATCTCAGCGGAGACGCGGCCACGGTCAGAGACCTGGAAACCGTGCTCCTTGGCCCATTCGCGCATGCGGCGGGACTCGCTGTTAGAAACAGCCGGGGTGGTGGTGCGACGACGACCGTTACGGGCGCGGCGCGCATAGTTAATCCACTCCTGTAGGTCAGCGCGTAGACGGCTAGCGTTTTCGGAGTTTAGGTCGATGACGTAGTTAACGCCGTCTAGAGCGAAGTTAACGGTCTCTGCAGCACTAGAGCCGTCAATGTCGTCGATGAGAATGGTCTCCACACGCTGTGCCATGGATTTTCCTTCCGAGTATTTATGGTTGCGGACTTGTGTCCGTGATTTATTAAATTGTTACGGAAGTTATTTAACCTTGATTGCTCTCACTTTGCAAGCTACGACTATCAAGTGATCTATATTTTTGAACACAGCCACCACCAGCTAAGTTGCGGCAAGGTTTCAGTTTGCCGCTCCACAAAGGTACACTCAGAGGCCTTTATCTACCCGTGAGCGACTAAAATCGCGACTATCCACCATTTTTATCCTGATATGTGAGACGAAAGAATGGATGCTGGCATATAGCTTCCAAGCTCTCCCTCAGAGACTAACTACAACGCACTACGCCAGAGTCATTAACTTTGAAAGAGTGTGCACAAAGCCCGCATGATCTCTAAGAAAAATCCAAGCCTCCAACTAGCCGCCTAAGGATTTGGTGCAAAATATTTTCGCACTTCACAGCAAGTTTAGAGGTGCGTTAAGAATTTATTAGCCACGTTAGCAAGGCTGTTAGCGCTCACCCATTTCTCCCCAATGCGCTGCCACCACCGGCAAGCTACAGTCAGCAAACTGCAGCCGGTAATTTGCCATGCGCAAACCGAGCTAGACAGCGGCAAATTAGCTCTCCTACAGCACTAGAAGCAGGCAAATGCACAGCAAAACGTAACCTAAGCCACACTTAAATGCATTTTCCACCTGTGCGTGACCTACCGCATACATTTTTTGTCTATCCACAAGTAGCGCCAGGCGCAATTAATCAGTTATGATTTTCGACCGTAGCCGCTTTGCGGTTTGCTAGGAGGATTCGCCTAGTGGCCTATGGCGCACGCTTGGAAAGCGTGTTGGGTGCAAGCCCTCGGGGGTTCGAATCCCCCATCCTCCGCCACCAATCCGGGACCGTCAGGTTCCGGATTTTTTATGCCTTATTTATTCCCGCTTTTCTCGGTCCTCACTACTCCTCCAGTCCTCACTACTCCCCCGACCCTCGCCCGCTCCCGGCCCACTTAGTCCAAGCCCCGGCTTTACGCCCAGCCCAGCTTTTTCTCGACGACGCCGCCAAAGCCCGCCGCACCGCGCACCACCGCGAACACTCTACGTAACTCACCACCTACTACCTTCAAAGCCAAGCCAAGCAGTGTGGCTTACCTACTAGCAGCAGACTGACGTTTTTAGAGCGCTGAAAGCTAAACGCATTTAGGCCCCAGAATCTGATCTTGATTCTGGGGCCACATTCTCAACATCACACGTTATTCTATGTAAGGGTGAGGTCACGCAGGTAGGTGCGTACTACATCGGTAGTGAGATGAAGAGCTGCTGCCGTATCTGCAGTAGTGGTGTGTTCATCCATCATGAAAAGGACCTTGCGGAGTAGCTGAGATTGCTCCCGTTGAATACCGTCTGGTTCCGCAGAACGGTAACCACGCTGCGAAAGCTCAATGACCACGCTACGATACTGCCAGTCAGACAACAGCTTAAGATCATGCAGCCTTCGGGCCATGGCCATGGCTGAGACCTGCCAGTATTTCTTCGCTTTAAGAATGCGCTCTACGGGGGCACCATTCATAGATTGTGTATAGATGCGCGAAGCAGGCATAAGGAAAGCTGAGGCAAACGAGTCAGCCTGCCTCTCCCTTTCCTTTGAGTTAGCGCTGTCTGCCGGCACACCAGCATGCAGCACTAGATGCCCCAATTCATGAGCAAGATCAAAGCGCTGACGCTCAGCAGTTTTAACAGTCGATACAAATATGTATGACACACCGTCACGACTAAAACAAAATGCGTCAACATCCTTACAGCGATGGTCTAAAGAAAGTATACGGACTCCTTTAGACTCCAAGAGACTCATCATGTCAGCTATAGGTCTATCAGCTAGATGCCACTGAGCACGCACCTCCTCTGCAGCCTGCTCCGGCGTTGCGTCGTCTATCTCGGGGACCTGCAGGTCTGGCAGCTTAAATGACGATTCAATGACACCAAAAAACTCGACCGCCATCTGAGCGGCCCCCATAGCTGCGCGTTGTTGACATTTAGAAGTTTTCGATGCCTTACGGAAACTCACCTCTTCCATAGGCACTTCATCCATATCGGGAAGGTAGAAAAACTCTGGGCGTACACCAAGAGCATCAGCGAGACGCTCCTTAGCCTCAGCAAGAGGAGCACGGCGTCCATTCTCATAAGCCGTCAACGTAGACACTGAGATATTCGCAGCATCTGCAAGATCAGTGCGCGTCAACATCAACCTTTCACGTGCCCATCGAAGCCTAGATGGCGTAAACGTATCCCCTGTCGGGACAGATTTAAGAGACGCGCATCCACGTCCACGATGCATCCGGGGAGGTTCTTGAGAACGTCCCCCTTGAATTACGTCGAAGGTCCTCATGGCCGTCTTTCTACAGACACGTCAAATGTGCTGCCTTCTTCATCCTCATTAGCCTCAATTGGCTCCTCATTAAGGACAAGCGGAGGCAAAATAATGCGTTCTCCCCAGATGATATGCCTATTATTATCCACACCTAAAGCTTGCGTAACCTCAAGCTTCAGGGTGTTTTCCGATCTCTCATGAAGAAGGAAATACACCTTCTCCTCATTCCTAGTAGCTGTCCCCTCTTCACCCGACTCTAGTAATTCACCTGACTTGCCTAGCAGAGTCAACTGTTTCTGCCCTGCTTCGCACTGCTAAACAGCTCACACGTAACAGGACCTACAGGCGGCACAATAGGCTGCTGAGACAGATCTCCAACTTCAGATGCAGACCTAAGGATAAGTACTAATTGCTTCTCTGAGTGAACTAAACGAACCTGGTTTTGAACATCCAGTTTTTCCCATCGCCCCTCCACTACCAAACGCATTGCTAGCTTTTCGACGCCATCTGTATACACATCCATCCCAGAAGCTGAGTTAGGCGCCAGAGCCGTCCTACCCCTAGAACGCGAAAACCCGGAACGCATGGCATCGTGAATAACAGACACAGTTAAGTCCAGCTCTGCAAGCTGTTCATCTACCGTAATTTCAAAGGTGCTTTGCGCACTTGGATTAAACATGTGAAGGTCTTTCCATAAGACGATGTGTACATAAAACACCACCACGTTCGTGGTCTTAAAAATTGTACAAGCTGGTGATCGTGGTCCGCCACCCCCTGTCTTGCATCCGAGTCGGAAACAAAAAATCCCGCCACGCATTGCATGACGGGAATTAGTGGCGGTAGCGCCGGGATTCGAACCCGGGGTGGCTTGCACCACACAGCATTTCGAGTGCTGCACCTTCGGCCGCTCGGACACGCTACCTCGGCTGCTCAATTTACCGGAGATTACAGCCAATACGCAAACTTTACTTACCCAGCCGCACTCACACAAAAGTGCACGCCCCAAACCAGACACGCAGGCAGTGACAACGGCGCGGACGACGTCGGCCCCCAAATCCAGCCACCCCACTAGCGGCGCTGGGCGAAAAAGTCCTCTAGCAGCGCCCGTGCCTGGCTCTGGCGCAACCCCGCCAACACCTCCAGGCGGTGCGTGGCACGCACATCACGCACCAAGTCACGCTGCGAGCCACAAGCCCCCGTTTTTGGCTCCCAGGCGGCAAACACTACCCGCTTCAGGCGGGCCAAAAGCATAGCCCCCGCACACATCGCGCACGGCTCTAAAGTCACCACCAGGGTACAGCCCTCCAAATGACTCGTACCCAGCTTGGCCCCGGCGCTACGCAGCGCCAAAATTTCGGCGTGAGCGGTGGGGTCATTGAGCTCCTCACGGCGGTTGCGACCCTGGGAAATCACTTCGCCGTCGTCGTTAATTACCACGGCACCTACCGGCACCTCCCCCAATTGCGCAGATAAAGCCGCCTGATGCAGCGCCAACTCCATGGCCGGACCGTACTTTTCCTCCTGAACAGCGCAGGTCAAAGCCTCACCGCACAGCTGCCCGCCGCCCCCATTTTCATAACTATGCATCAGCCACCTCCTTGCAATTACGGGCTAAGGTCAGCCTACCCGCTAGCTCAAGGCGCACCCTAACCGTAAACTTGCACTATGCGTGTTCATGTTGCAGACCATCCCCTAATTGACCACAAGCTTTCTGTCCTACGTAATAAGGAGACCCCTTCTCCCGTATTCCGCCAGCTCGCAGACGAGCTAGTTACCCTACTGGCCTATGAGGCCACCCGCGAGGTACACACCGAGGAAATCGATGTAGTCACCCCCGTGGCCACCGCCCACTGCCGCCGCATTGCCGACCCGCGCCCCATGGTGGTACCGATCCTGCGCGCCGGCCTAGGCATGCTTGAAGGCATGACTCGCCTACTGCCCACCGCTGAGGTTGGCTTCCTGGGCATGAGCCGCAATGAGAAGACCCTAGAGATCGAAACTTACGCCAACCGCCTACCCCAGGATCTGTCTGGCCGCCAGGTGTTCGTTGTGGACCCGATGCTAGCCACCGGTCACACTCTAATCGCCGCCATTGAGTACCTGCTTGAGCGTGGCGCCAAGGACGTAACCGCGCTGTTCCTACTGGCCGCCCCCGAGGGTCTCAAGGCCGTTGAGGAAGCCGTGGGCGACCGCGCCAACGTCACCATTGTGGTTGCCGCTGTGGATGACCACCTCAACGAAAACGCCTACATTGTCCCCGGCCTGGGCGACGCCGGCGACCGCCTCTACGGCGTGGTTGACTGACGCGCTAACTAGCGCTGGCAGCTAGCGGCCCGCAACTGCGGTGGCGCGGCGCTCGCCCCGGTTGCTGGCCGGCCGGTTGCTGGCTGACTGATTGCCAGCCGGCGCCACCAACTGCACTAATACAAAAGGTGTGACCCCTAGGGGCCACACCTTTTTATTATCTAACGCTGTGCCTAATGCCGGGCTAATGCCACCCGGGCGCTACTGCTGCCGCAGCACCTGCCGGCGAGCTACCAGCTCACTTGGCAGGCACGTGCCGGTCACTTGCCGGCACCTGCCGCCAGGGCGCCCGGGCATTAGGCACCGGCGCATCAGAATGCGGGGATAACCGAGGAGTCAGTCCACTTTTCCTGGATGAACTTCTTGACCTCAGGGCTGTTCAGCAGCTTGGCCAGCTTCTTGAGCTGCTCGTTGTCCTTGTCCTCCTCGCGCACCACCAGCAGGTTGGCGTAGGGGGAGTTGGTGCCGCTCTCCAGCAGCAGGGCATCCTTGGCCGGGTTCTTCTTAGCAGCCAGGGCGTAGTTACCGTTTAGCACCACCAGGTCGGCGTCGTCGAGGTTACGAGCGGTCTGGGCGCCCTCCACCAGGGTGAACTTCAGGTTCTTGGGGTTGGAGGTGACGTCGGTGTCGGTGGGCAGGTCAACCTTGGGGTCCAGGGTGATCAGCTTAGCGGTTTCCAGTAGCTTCAGGCCGCGAGCGGTGTTAGCCGGGTCAGAGTTGAGCACTACCTTGGCGCCGCTGGGCAGGTCAGCTAGCTTCTTGTGCTTGTTGGAGTACAGGCCCATGGGCTCAACGTGCACCTTGGCCAGGGACTCGAACTTGTAGCCCTTCTCCTTTTCCTGTAGCTCCAGGAAGTTGGGGGTCTGGTAGAAGTTGGCGGCTAGGGAGCCGTCAGCCAGAGAGGAGTTGGGGGTCTGGTAGTCGTCGATCTGCTTGATCTCTAGATTCAGGTTTTCCTTCTTGGCCAGGTTGGACTGGACGAACTCTAGGATGTCGCCGTGCGGTACCGGGGAGCAGCCGATCTTGATGGTGTAGGTGCCGTCCTTCTCGGTGATGCCCTTGGGTAGAGCGTCGCCGCCCTTCTTCTTGGAGGAACCACAGGCGGCTAGTACGGCGGCGGTGGCGGCCACTAGCGAGCCAGCGGTGAAGCTACGACGAGAAATTAGTGCAGTTGCCATGATTTTGTTCCTTGCGAAATTTAGGTGGGGAAAGTAGTTCTGGTGGCGCCGCGTGCCAGCCGGTTTAAGGCTGCGGTCGCGTTTAGCGCCGGTTTAGGGGCGACGCCGCAAGGCGCCTTGGGTGGTGCCGCTTGGCTGTTGCGCACCCCAGTTTGGTTGGCACTGGGCACGCCAAGCTGGTGTTGGATCAGCGGTGGTCAGCCAAGCGGCTGAGCATGTCGCCAATCACCTGGATGACGCCCACAATGAGCACGATGACGATTACCGTCAGGATCATTACGTCGTTTTGGTAGCGCTGGTAGCCGTATTGCAGGGCCAGGGCACCCAGGCCACCGGCGCCAATGGAGGCCGCCATCGCCGAGTAACCCAGCAGGGTCACCAGGGTGACTGTGGCCGCCTGGATCAGGCTAGGCAGGGCTTCACGTACCAGCACACCGAAGGTGATTTGGATGCGGGAGGCCCCCAGCATCAGGGCCGCTTCGATTTTTCCTTGCTCGACGCCGTCGAGCGCAGTTTCCGCCAAACGCGCGTAGAAGGGGATAGCCCCAATGGTTAGCGGGACTGCCGCCGCCTGCCAACTGGTGGTGTCGCTGACCAGCAGGCGGGTAAGCGGGATGATAGCGATCATTAAGATCAAGAAGGGCATCGAGCGCCCCACGTTAACAATGGCGCTAAGAACCTGGTAAACCGCCTGGTTGCGGGTCAGGCCACGGTGACCGGTAGACACTAGGGCAATGCCCAGCGCCAAACCCAGCACCACGGTGATAGCACCAGAAACGAAAGTCATGTACAGGGTCTCGTCAATTGCCGGACCCATCTTCAAACGCACGGCTCGGTTATCGAACCAGGTGCCTTCACCAAAAGCGCCCGTGAGCCCGGTGGCGTCGGAGATGTCCAGGAAACGATCCCATAGCCATTCACCGATTCCCATCACGCTGCCACCTCCTTGCTAGTGTCACGCAAACTTGGCTTAGCCCCAGCGTCAGCCAAGGCGTCAATTAGGCCCTGGGCGCGGCTGGGTTCAACAGTAATTGCCAGGCGGCCGATCTGGGCCCCCGCAATGGTCTGGAATACGCCCCCGGCCACGTCACCACCACGGTCGGCGGCAATGGTCAGGATCTTGGCGGCTGCGGGTTGGCCCTTCTTAGCGGTAATGGCCAGGTCGACGACGACGTCGCCGCGCCCGAGCACCTTTTCGCTAACTTCCGGTAGCGGCACCAGCTCACGCGAAAGTCGCGAATCTACCTGGGAAACTACCTCGTCAATGGGGCCACCTTCGACGATCTGGCCGGCTTCAAGCAGGCTGACCGAGTCGCAGATGGAACGCACTACGCTCATCTCGTGGGTAATGATCACTACGGTTACGCCCAAGCTGTCGCGGGCGGAGCGGATCAGATCCAAGATGGAGCGAGTGGTTTCGGGGTCTAGGGCGCTGGTGGGCTCATCGCACAGCAGCACGCTGGGCTCATCAGCCAGGGCGCGGGCGATACCCACACGCTGCTTTTGACCACCCGATAGCTGTGAGGGGTAGGAGTCGGCGCGGTCGGTTAGACCCACCAGCTCCAGCATTTTGCTTACGCGCTCACGGCGGTAACCGTGGGGGGCGCGGGCCAAAGCCAAGGGGTAAGCCACATTCTGTGCAGTGGTTAGCGCATCCATCAGGTTGGCGTGCTGGAACACCATGCCGATCTTGCGGCGGGCTTCACGCAGGTCGCGCTGGTTTAGGTCAGACAGGTTCTGTCCGTCTACAGTGATGATGCCGCTAGTGGGGGTTTCTAGCGCGGTTAGACAGCGCACTAGGGTGGATTTACCGGCCCCGGAGGTACCTACAATGCCGTGGATTGTGCCCGCTGCAACCTCAAGATTTAAGCCATTTAGCGCACGTACTTCACGTGCAGGAGTACGCATTGAAGCAATACCCTTGGGCTTGATTTTGTATACCTTGTGGACATCACGCAGCGACAACATAGAGTGCTGCTGGTCTACTTCTGGTTGACTCATATTCACCTCCATCGTTCCTGGCAGTAGCACCCGCACCCGAAATGGGGGGTTGCTGCAGCTTCAACGATCCAGGTCTCTCGGCTGCTCTTGATGGTCTAACTAAATTCAGGCTAAGCGGGTATAAGGTCCCCTGGCAAGCTTTACCTTTGTGATGTCTACAATATGAACACTTATTTTTTAGGTGCATTTATAGCGCTAACTGTTGACCTGGGCTTATAGCCAGATTTATAAGCGTTCGCATTAAAACCAGCCCATGGGCGGGCGCGATAACGGCCCTGAGGTGGCCACCCAACTGCCACCCCGTCACAGCAGCCCGGCGCCGGCACGCGCGGGGCGAGCGCCCATAGGCGCCGCTGTGCGGGGCACGCGCAGGACGTGGCAAAGACACGCGCAGGCGCACGCAGCCCGGCGCCGTCGACTTTAATGCGGACTGGAAGTGCTCTTATCGGGACGAGCAGTGGAGGCACTACTAGGGGCGGGCGTGGCCGGCGTAGGACTCTGGCTAGCCCGTTTGGAGCCCTTCGTAGCCTTGCCCTTGCTGGCCTTAGTGGCCTTGGCGGTGGGGTTTGTGGCTGTAGCAGTGGCAGTGGCGCTAGCTTTAGGTTCTTTAGCTGCAATCCAGATAGGCAGCCGATCGATCACCTGCCGGGCCACCGCCTGCAACCATAGCGGCGAAGGCAAAGTGGTGTTGTCGCGCGCCGCCAGGATCATAACCAGGCAGTAACGCGCCCCCTCCGGGCTGGTCAGCACCCAGGTCATAGCTAGTTGACCGGGCGATTCAGCACCCACATAGGTGGCGTAAGTCCACTGGCTAGAGTCAATATGCACACCATTTTCAACCACCATGGCGTTACGCAACAAAGTATCAGTGTTAACGTCGCGCTGACTCAACTGTCCTAAATAGCTTTGCGCACGGCAAATCTCACGGGCTGAGGCAAACCAGCCGATCCCCTCCGGCCACAGCACATCCTGGTAGCGGTTCGGATCCATGGCCACACTGCCGCGCGAAAGCGAGTTCACCAAAGCGGTATGCAGAGCCTGGCGCTGCTGCTCAGGCTGCTTATTGGCCTCACGCCAATAAAACCGCAAATCCGAGTCTGACCAGGCAATTTGTCCCACCGCACGGGGCGTAAGCAAAGGCGAGAAAGAGGTTAAATCCTGTTTGCCAGTGTTTTGAGCAGCGGCGCGGATCCCATCGGCCCCCACCGTCTTCATCAACATGGTGGCGCTAGTGGGGTCAGATTCGTGGATAGTGTGGGAGGCCACCACTCGCAGAGGATATTTCTTGCCAATCATGGTGGCGTCATTACGTCCATAACCTTGAGCGATCATAGACGGCAAGACTGTAGCGTCCTGGTTAATCTCGACGCCGCCGTCGATCACGGCTTCCCCCACCCCAGCCAGGGTGTAAAGGTCTACCAGGCGCCCAATTGGCATCTGATCATCGGCGTTAGACAGCGTCAAGGGAGAGCCGCAGCCATTTAACGTATCGATGCGGGCAACCAAAAAACTGCTTTGATAACGCGGCTGGGAGGCTGAAGCGGCACGATGCACGCTAGCGTCGTCGTTACCAACCTCATTAAGGGCGCGAGCCAAACTGGCCTCATCGGTGATAACCGGAACCCTGCCCAGGCGCCCAAAAGTCAGCGAAACAATCTGGCTGCGCGAATCGGCCACCAAATCAATACTGATCTGCCTGCCATTAGAATCCTGCACCCCAATTAGCAGGCGGTTACCGCTGTCCTCATAGCCGAGCATCGTATATGGGCCGGCCGCACGCAGTTTCGTGAGAGAGTTGTAAAGGTTACTAGACGGTGTCTGCTTAAGTAATGACTGCGAAAAATGCGAGCGAATCTGCGCCTGAGTAATGCTCTTAGAGTTAGAAATGCTGTAAAGCAGCCAGCTAGCCGCCACCCCCGCCGGCGTCGTGGGCATATCCCGCACCACTTCAGCCTTATAGGTTGCGGTAGGAGCCACAGCCACTCGCGGCTGACTAGGCCCGCAGCCAGCCAACAGCGCCAATGCAGACACTGCCACCGTCAAGGTTTGCAGCTTACGGCGGGTTTTTAAGTGTGCCTTAACGCGCAACTTACGCCCCGCAACGGCGACGACGTGTGCCGCCGTCGTGCTGACGCGTGCTGCCGTGGCACTGACGTGTGCCGCCGTCGCACTAAGGGCACCCCACTTACGCATGGCTTTAGCAGCCATTAAGGTTCCTGCACCTCAACCAGCTGGGCCAAATTCTTCGCCAAAACCTCACTTACGCGCTCAACCACATCCAGGGTGTCGCGAAAATCGTCCTCATCGCCATACCAAGGGTCTGGCACATTCAAGCCAGTCAGGCTGCCCTGCCCCTGCAAGGCCGCCTCCACCTGCTCGCGGCAGTGCGGGTCATAGACACGGTAAAGCTGTACGCGGCCTGGGTCTACGCCTAGCTTCTGGGCGCGGCGAATCAACTCCCGCTGATGACTGGCGGTCATAGCTAGCAGCAGATCAGCGTGACGCAGCTGGGTGTCAGTAATCTGAGCGGCCCGGTGCGTGCTGATGTCACCGCCCTTATAGCCCTGCTCACGCAGCAGGCGGGCAGCGCGGTAATCAATCGGATTGCCCTGCTCTTCATTAGAAACCCCGGCAGAGCTAACCTCCACCTCACTTACCCCCAGCTCGCGCAGGCGCTGCGCCAGCACAATCTGGGCCATAGCTGAGCGACAAATATTGCCGGTACACACCATAACCACGCGGTAAGGCAGGCGTTCAAACGCCGGAAGTAAAGAAAGGTATGACATAGCCACGCCCTTATTATTCCACGTAAGACTAAACTTGCCTCATGAGTCACAAACCAAGCGCGATTGACGCCATCGCCAATGAGTACACCGCCAAGGTAATTGAGCTTTCACCGATGACCGGCTCCTCTACCGGCCTAGGTCAGCGCCACGACGTCCTAGACGATTTCTCCCCCGAGGGTCTAGACGCATACACCCAGCTAGACCGCGAAACCCTAGCCAAGCTGGATGAAGTAGCTCCCACCGACGCCGTCGACGAAGTAACCGTAGCCGCCATGCGCGAACGCCTAGGGCTATCGATTGAGCTAGCCGAAGCTGGCGAGCCGCTACGCAACCTCAACAACATCGCCTCCACCTCGCAGGACATTCGCGACCTATTCGACCTGCTACCCACCGAGTCCGAGCAGGACTGGGCCAACATCAGCGCCCGCCTAGGCGACGTCAAGCGGGCCCTGGGTGGTCACGTCGAATCCCTGCGTCTAGCCGCCAGCCGTGGGCAGGTAGCCGCCGCCCGCCAGGTGCGCGCCGTGGCCGGGCAAGCCCACAACCAGGCCGGTGAGTCCTCCTCCTTCCTGACCCTAGTGTCCTCCCCCGAGACTCAGGCTCTGCCCGAGTCCCTACGCAAGGAGTTAGCCGCCAACGCCGCCAGTGCCCAGGCAGCCTACGGCGACTTCGCGAACTTCCTGGAGACCGAGCTGCTACCCCAGGCGGGCGAGCAGGACGGCGTCGGGCGTGAACGCTACCAGCTGTTCTCGCGCGAATTCCTGGGCGCCACCATTGACCTAGATGAAACCTACGAGTGGGGCCGCGAGCGCCTGGCCGCCATCGACGCTGAGCAGCGCGAAGTGGCCCGCGAGCTGTACGGCGAGGGCGTCAGCGTGCAGGAAGCCCTAAAGCGCCTGGACGAGGAGCCGCGCTACCAGCAGCACGGCACCGACGCGCTGAAGAAGTGGATGCAGGAAACTGCCGACGCCGCCGTGGCCGGCCTGAACGGCACTCACTTTGACATTCCGGTCCCGCTGCAGCGTATCGAATGCTGCATTGCGCCTTCCTCCACCGGCGGTATCTACTACACCGGCCCCTCCGATGACTTCTCGCGTCCGGGGCGTATGTGGTGGTCTGTGCCCGCCGGCACCACCGTGTTTAACACCTGGCAGGAGCGCACCACCGTGTTCCACGAGGGCGTTCCCGGCCACCACTTGCAGCTGGGTATGCAGACCTACCTGCGCGATGAGCTCAATGACTGGCGCCGCCACCTGTGCTGGGTTTCTGGGCACGGCGAGGGCTGGGCGCTTTACGCTGAGCGCCTCATGGCCGATCTGGGCTGGCAGGATGACCTGGGTGACCGTATGGGTATGCTCGACTCCCAGCGTCTGCGTGCGGCACGCGTGGTGCTGGACATTGGTGTGCACACCGGCAAGCAGCGCCCGGCTGAGCTGGCGGCTCTGCCCGGGGTTGGCGAGGGTAAGTGGGATCGCGATAGCGCCTGGGCTTACCTGACCCACAATGTGGCTATGGCTGAGGGCTTCTTGTCCTTTGAGCTGGAGCGTTACCTGGGGTGGCCGGGGCAGGCGCCGGCTTACGCAGTGGGTCAGCGTCTGTGGGAGTCTATTCGCGACGACGCCGCCGCTAAGGCCGCCCGTGAAGGCAAGGAGTTCTCGCTTAAGGAATTCCACTCTCGCGCACTGGCTATTGGTAGCGTGGGCCTGGATGTGCTGCGCGAGGCGCTGAGCTAAGTATTCTGCGGCCCAGCTGGGCTGGGCGGCGGCCAGGGCCACGGCCCTTGGTTCACAAATACTGACATTTCGTCCCCTCCCTATAAAACCCCATGAATTTTTTATAGGGAGGGGACGATTTTGCCTGTATTTGTAGTGCCTGTATTTGTAGTGCCTGCTGCCTGGGTCAGTCCCAGAAGGAGGCCACGTCCACTACCCCGCCGCTGGCCTCGAAGTCGGCGCGCACAGCCTGACGCAGTTGAGGGTCACTGAGGTAATCCAGGGCCACACTGGCCAGGCCCCAAGCCCCATCAACAGCCGCACGGTCGCCCTGCGGTGAGCCAGCCGCCGTCGCGAATTCATGAGTGTGCAGGGCCGTACCCTCGGGGGCAATCTTGATCAGTGGGTGAATCCCGGGCACGCGCTGGGACACGTTACCAAAATCAGTGCCTGCCGCAATCACCTCGGTAATCACTCCACGCGGCAGCACCGTGCGCCCGGCCGCGTTCTGCGCCCGCACCCAAGCCTGGCTAAGCGGGCCGTTGGCGCGCACCGGCATCTCATTGGTGGTTTCGCCGGTAAGGATCTCCACCCCACAGCCGGTAGCTAGGGCCGCACCCCGGAACACATCCTCTACTCGCGCCACCAGGTCACGCAGCGTGGCAGAGTCTAGAGAGCGCACAATCACGCTCATTTCTGCCCGCTCAGGCACCACGTTGGGCACCAGCCCGCCGTCGGTAACCACCGCGTGCATACGGTCTGAGGGCAGCATGTGTTGACGCAGCAAACCCATACCTACCTGCGCCAGCGTCACCGCATCCAGGGCGTTGCGGCCCATAAAGGGGGCGCTGGCGGCGTGGGCGGAAACCCCGTGGAACACTACGCGCATCCGGCGTACCCCCAGCCAGGCCTGATCCACTAGGTCGTAGGCGTAGGAGTGGGTTTGGATGGCGGCGTCAACCCCCTCTAGCATGCCGCGCTGAGCCAGGACTTCCTTGGCGGTGTCGCATTCTTCAGCCGGGGTGGTTTGCAGGATAACCCGCCCGCCTAGCGCGCCGGGGTGGCTTTTTTCCAGTTCAGCTAGGGCCAGGAAAGCTCCCACGGAGTTGGCACACATGACGTTGTGACCGCAGCCGTGGCCCACCCCGGGTAGGGCGTCGTATTCGCACAAAATCGCGATTGTGGGCTGCTTTTCGCTGCGGTCCCCGTCAGCTGCGACGACGGCGCCGGCGGTCGGGGCAGGCGCGTCCGGGTTGGCGCCGGCATCCGGGGCGCCGGCGGCAGCTGCGCTGGGGCTAGCGGCCTCGCCGCCGATTTGGGCGCGCAGCGAGGTTTCCATGCCGAAGCTGGCGCGCTCAACCTCAATGCCATGGGCCTGCAGCAGCTTAGCGACGGCGTCGGCGGCATAAAACTCTTGGTAACCCACCTCGGGGTGGGCGTGAATATCCTGGCTTAGCGCCACGATCTGCGGGGCCAAAGCCTCAATGTGGGCTTTTAGTTCCTCACGCAGCTGGGTACTGGCACCGCAGTGGGGATCTAAGGCGGTGGCGGTGGGGTTAGCTTGACGGCGTTTTTCGGTTTCTATAGCGAGTTGGTCGTAAAAAGCTCGGGAGGGCACAGTGGGCTGGCTAAGGTCGCGCATAGTTCAACTATAGGAATCTGCGCACAAAACGGGCAGTGCCAGTTAAGCACTGCCCGCCAATAGCCTGGCCCCGGCGCCTAGCGCAGGGCCGTGCGCGTCGGCCTGTTGACGCAGCCTTGGCAGTCGGGGCCGGACAATCAGTCCCGGCGCCTAGCGCAGAGGGCCGCAGCTAGCGCGCTAGAGCCAGCTGTTTAGCCTGCCCGCTGCTAGGCCTGCTTGGGGCCAAACACGCTGGCCCCCAAAGCGAAGGGGAAACCAGGCTTTAGCAAGGCATCGACAGCCGGACGCACAAAGCTAATCAGCTTGCCGGCGTCGAGCGCCTCACCAGCGGTCTCCACGCCGTTAATTTCCGCCCTACCCAGCAAATCAGAGTAGTTAATGCTCATATCCAAGCTAGTGACGCCGTCGGCCTTAGAGTAACCCGCCCAGCTAGGAACCTCACTCATATCCACCATGGTGACCAGGTGGAAATACATGTACCCCAACTCATCGAGGGTGGAAGACACGCTCAGCAGGTGATGCGTTTGGGGGTTGCCCGACTCATGCAGGGTAAAGACGGTCAGCAGCCCGTCGCGCGCCCCACGCAGCAGCATCCGCGCAATATGCACACTGAAAGCGTCGGCGTCGAAAAACTCGCCCATAGCCTCCTGGTAAGGCAGCGGGTCACTGATGCCAATACGGGCCCCAGCCCCCACATCCTTAATGGCGCGCTTACCCCTGGGGGTGATGGCCTTGAGCTCCAAAATGTTGCCCATCAGGCGGCCCACCTCCACCCGCTCACTCCAGCCGGCAGGGGCCCCCTCGGTGATTTCACGCTCCTCAACTAGCCCCAGCCCCAGCACTTCAGCCAGGTCAATGTCGCTTTGGTGCCAGGTGATCAGCCCGTCTTCGTGCCATAGGGGGACGACGCCGTTAAAGGGCAGTCCGAAAGTTACGGTATGCATGTAGCTCCCTAGCTGACTTAGAAGTCCCAGTCTTCATCCTGGGTGGCTTCAGCGGTGCCGATGACGTAGCTGGAGCCAGAGCCGGAGAAGAAGTCGTGGTTTTCGTCAGCGTTAGGGGAAAGCGAAGCCAAAATGGCCGGGTTAACATCCGTGGAGTCAGCCGGGAACATGGCCTCATAGCCCAGGTTCATTAGGGCCTTGTTGGCGTTGTAACGCAGGAACTTCTTAACGTCCTCAGTTAGGCCTAGCGGGTCGTAGAGGTCCTCGGTGTACTGCTCTTCATTGTCGTAGAGCTCAAAGAGTAGCTCGAAGGTGTAGTCCTTAAGCTCCTGCTGACGCTCGGGCGAAGCCTCAGCCACAGCCTGCTGGTACTTGTAACCAATGTAGTAGCCATGCACGGCCTCGTCACGAATGATCAGGCGGATCAGGTCAGCGGTGTTGGTGAGCTTGGCGTGGCTAGACCAGTACATGGGGGCGTAGAAACCTGAGTAGAACAGGAAAGACTCCAGCATGGTGGAGGCAACCTTACGCTTTTCCGGGTCATCGCCACGGTAGTAGTTGAGGATAATGTCAGCCTTGCGCTGCAGGTGGGGGTTTTCTTCACTCCAGCGGTAGGCTTCATCGATTTCCTTAGTGGACAGCAGCGTCGAGAAAATCGAGGAGTAGGAGCGTGCGTGCACCGACTCCATGAAAGCAATGTTGGTTAGCACCGCTTCCTCATGCGGGGTGCGCGCGTCAGGGATCAGCGAAACCGCACCCACCGTGCCCTGGATGGTGTCTAGCAGCGTCAGACCGGTGAAGACACGGTTCGTCATGAGCTTTTCATCTTCAGTCAAGGTAGCCCAGGAAGGCACATCATTGCTCAGCGGCACCTTTTCAGGCAGCCAGAAGTTACCGGTGAGGCGGTCCCACACTTCAAGGTCTTTGTCATCAACCAGGCGGTTCCAGTTAATGGCCTGAACGCGGTCTAGTAGCTTGAGCTTCTCGTGATGCATTGGGACCTTCTTGAGGTGGATAGTGAGCAAAAGGCAACTCAATACTAGCCAATACCCGCCACAAACGGGCCTAGGCCAACGCCACAAAAAAGGGACTGTCGCAATCAAAAGATGGCGCCACCAAAAGGTGACACAACCAAAAACAGGCTGGCCGTCTAGGTGGCAAACCACCTAGACGGCCAGCAGTGAAATTATGGTGTAAGGCCACAGATTACTTGTGCAGGGACTATTTGTTGCGCCTGCGCGGCGCCTTTGGGAGCCGGCGAGCTGGCGATTGTGCAGGGCCAAGCCTCACAGCATGCAGCTGACGCAGCCTTCTACCTCAGTGCCCTCCAGGGCTGCCTGGCGTAGACGCACGTAGTAGATGGTCTTGATGCCCTTACGCCAAGCGTAAATCTGGGCCTTGTTCAGGTCACGGGTAGTGGCGGTGTCCGGGAAGAACAAGGTTAGGCTCAGGCCCTGGTCAACGTGCTGGGTAGCGACCGCATAAGTGTCGATAATGGCCTTATAGCCAATCTCGTATGCGTCCTTGTAGTACTCCAGGTTGTCGTTGGTCATGTAAGGGGCCGGGTAGTAGACGCGCCCAATCTTGCCTTCCTTACGGATCTCTACCTTGGCCACGATCGGGTGGATCGAGGAGGTGGAGTTGTTGATGTAAGAAATAGAGCCGGTGGGCGGCACCGCCTGCAAGTTACGGTTGTACAGACCGTATTCACGCACCTGCTGGGCCAGCTGGGCCCAATCTTCACGGCTGGGCACGTGCACACTAGAAGCGGCAAACAGTTCCTTTACACGCTCAGTGGTGGGCACGAAATCCTGGTTCAGGTACTTTTCAAAGAACTCGCCGGTGGCGTACTTGGAGTCTTCGAAACCGACAAAGCGCTCATTGCGCTCGCGGGCCAGCTCGCAGGAGGCCTTGAGGGCCTCAAAGAGCACGCTGGCGAAGTAAACATTGGTGAAGTCCAGGGCTTCTTCGCTGCCGTAGTGGATGCATTCGCGTGCCAGGAAACCGTGCAGGTTCATCTGGCCCAGGCCAATGGCGTGCGATTCGCGGTTACCGCGCTGAATGGAAGGCACTGACTCAATGTCGGTCTGGTCTGAGACGGCGGTCAGCGCCCGCACAGCAGTGCGGATAGTGCGGCTAAAATCAGGCGAATCCATGGTTTTAGCGATGTTTAGCGAACCTAGGTTGCAGGAAATATCCTTACCCACGTGAGCGTAGGTTAGGTCTGCGTTTAGCTCGCTAGCTTCAGAAACCTGCAAGATTTCCGAGCACAGGTTAGACATGACCACCTTGCCCTTAATGGGGTTGGTCTTGTTAACCGTGTCCTCAAACATCACGTAGGGGTAGCCAGATTCAAACTGGAGCTCAGCGATGGTCTGGAAGAACTGGCGAGCGTTGATCTTAGACTTACGGATGCGGCCGTCGTCGACCATTTCGTGATACTTCTCAGTAACCGAAATTTCGCTGAAGGGCACCCCGTAGACGCGCTCGACGTCGTAGGGGGAGAACAGGTACATGTCCTCGTTCTTCTTGGCCAGTTCGAAGGTGATGTCGGGGATCACCACACCCAGGGACAGGGTCTTGATACGGATCTTTTCGTCAGCGTTTTCGCGCTTGGTGTCCAAGAAACGCATGATGTCGGGGTGGTGGGCGTGCAGGTACACGGCCCCGGCACCCTGACGCGCACCCAGCTGGTTGGCGTAGGAGAAGGAGTCTTCCAGCAGCTTCATTACCGGAATGACGCCGGAGGACTGGTTTTCGATGCGCTTAATGGGGGCGCCCATCTCGCGTAGGTTGGTTAGCAGCAGGGCGACGCCGCCGCCGCGCTTAGATAGCTGCAAAGCTGAGTTGATCCCGCGTGCGATCGACTCCATGTTGTCCTCGATGCGCACCAGGAAGCACGATACGGGCTCGCCGCGCTGGACTTTACCCTCGTTTAGGAAGGTTGGGGTGGCCGGCTGGAATCGGCCAGACATGATTTCTTCAATCAGGTCTAGGGCGAGCTGCTCGTCGCCGTCGGCCAGGGCCATGGCGACCGTGGCCACGCGGTCCTCAAAACGCTCCAGGTAGCGCTTACCGTCGAAAGTTTTGAGGGTGTAGGAGGTGTAGTACTTGAAGGCCCCCAGGAAAGTTTCGAAACGGAACTTGTGGGCGTAGGCAGCCTTGAAAGCCTCCTTGGGGAAGCCTTCACGGTACTTAGCTAGCACGGTGGGGTCGTAATAGCCCTCTTCAACCAGGTATTCGAGTTTTTCCTCAATGTCGTGGAAAAACACCGTGTTCTGGTTTACGTGCTGCAGGAAGTACTGACGTGCAGCCTGGCGATCGGCGTCAAACTGGATCTTGCCGTCAGCGCCGTAAAGGTTCAGCTTGGCGTTTAGGGCGTGGTAGTCCAGTTCAGGGGAACGTACCGACTCGCTGCCGGTATCAGTCAGAGTGTCTGCCAAAACTTTTCCAATCCTTGCTTTACGGTCTCTACGTCCTTGGGGGTTCCCAACAGCTCGTAGCAGTAGAGATATGGGACTTTTAGCTTATTAGAGATTATGTCACCGGCTAGGCCGTAGGCGGCACCAAAATTGGTATTGCCAGAAGCGATAACGCCACGGCATAGCTCACGGTTGTGGGGATTGTTGAGGAATTTAATGACCTGCTTGGGGACTGCACCTTTGATGCTGCCACCACCGTAGGTTGGGACTAACAGCACATATTCCTCGTCTACTTCCAGAGGCGGCTGGCTTGGTAGCAGGGGGATGCGTTTAGCAGGCATACCCAGTTTGCTTACGAAGCGATGTGTGTTTTCAGAGGTGGAGGAAAAATACACTAAAAGCGCCATTGGTCACGACCTGTGTTGCAAGTTAATCCCGCCGGCTAACGAACCGGCAATTATGCGTCAGTTGACGCAGTTGAGCGACGCCTACCTGGTGGTGGGCGTCGCTCTTAGAGCCACTTAGACGGCAACTGCGGTGGCGTTAGCTACAGCTAGAGCCTTGATCTTGTCGGGGCGGAAACCGGACCAGTGGTCATCGCCAGCGATAACTACCGGAGCCTGTACGTAGCCCAGAGCCTTAACCTGCTCTAGCGCCTGAGCGTCTACCGAGATGTCGACGGTGGAGTAGGAAAGGCCAGCCTTGTCCATGGCGCGGTAGGTGGCGTTGCACTGCACGCAGTTGGGCTTGGAGTAGACGGTGATCGCCATTTTTATTTGTGCCTTTCAATCCTGATGGGTCTATCTGGTGGGGAGACCAGAGCTAGAAACAACACGCTTGTAACACGCGGCCGGCATATTCCGACCGGCAATAGAAAACACTACCCCTAGGGGTGCGAAAGCGCTAGCACCCCAAGATGATGTGTCTGCCACCGAATCTGTGCATAAACCTCCCGGAATTTGTGGACAACTTGCGCCGCCGCTGTGGATACTTCCGCCGCGCCGCGCGCTTCCTTTTAGTGTGCCCGGGCTACACCACGCGTTAAGTGGCCATTTTTGCGCCGGTTTAGCTGCTTTTTTCCGACGTCGCCCCACGCCCTCCCCTTAGCTCCAGCTCAAGGCGGTTTATCCCCACTTCCCCCAGGCCGCCCACGCAGTTTTTCCCACATGCTGTGTTTAGAGAAGAAAAAATTGCTTAGCTATTCATCTCACACGCGAAAACACTTGCACTCTGCGCGCCGACCGGCGCGTGGCGGCAAAGGCCGCCTGTGCATCAGGAGCAGCAGTGGCCACCGGCGGCGGCCACCAGCAGGCTAGGCGGTACAAACCTGTACCGCGCCACCGGCGCGTGACGCACCGGCCAGATGAGAACTAGCGCTAGCTGGCCACAGGCAAACTGAGCACAAAGCAAGCGCCTTGGGCGGCGTCGTCAAGATAGTCAGCAGGATCAGCCAACTGCACGCTACCGCCGTGAGCCTGGGCAATAGCCGCGCAAATAGCCAGCCCCAAGCCCGTAGAGCCGCCCTGGCGATTACGCGAAGCATCAGCGCGAGTAAAGCGCTCAAACAGTTTGCCGCGCAGCTGCGGGGAAATACCCGGGCCATTATCAGCCACCACGATCCGGTACTCATCGCCCTCTTGCAGCAGCTTGATCCACACATGCGTGCCGGCGGGAGTGTGCAGGCGGGCATTAGCCAGCAAATTAGCTAGAACCTGACGTAGCCGCTGCTCGTCGCCGCGCACCAGCGGCAGCTGCTCATCAAGATCCTCATCTGCCCCAAACACGGCGCTCAAATCCAGTTCAAAGGTGTGATCGGGGCCGGCTATCTGCGCATCTGCCACCGACTCAATCAGCACCGGAGCCAAATCCACCAGCTCATCTTCCAGCTCCCGGCCCGCATCCAGGCGCGCCAGCAGCAGTAAGTCATTAACCAGCTCGCTCATGCGCAGCGATTCACTGGCAATACGGTCCATGGCCTGCTGGGAAATCTCGCTGAGCTGATCGCCCTCACGCCCGCTACGCACCAGCTCGGTGTAACCACGGATAGCGGCCAGGGGCGTGCGCAGCTCATGGGAAGCGTCGGCCACAAACTGGCGCACTTGGGTTTCGGAGCGTTGACGCACCTCCAGGGCGTCATTGACGTGGTCAAGCAGGGTGTTAAGGGCCGTGCCCACCTCCCCCACTTCCGTGGAAGAACACAGGTCATCAAGGCTTACGCGGCGCTCAATTTGTACCTCACCGCTATCCATAGGCTGCGTAGCTACCTGACGGGCGGTAGCTGCCACGCGCCGCAGGGGCTGCAAAAACCTAGACACCAAGCCAAAGCAGACCACCGCCGCCAGAACTACACCGCTGCCTACCAGCAGCACCTCAATAATCATTTGGCGGCCAATTAGGGCCTCATCGTCGGCCAAAGAAACCCCGGTAAGTACGGCGTCGGAGCTAACCGAGTCGCGCGTAACCAGTACCCGGTAGGTGCCCAGTCCCTCCACATACACCGTGAAAGGCTTGGTTTTACCTGAGTTAAGCGCTGCCATCAGGGTGTTTATCTGGTCGCGAGTCAGGTAGGTGTATTTGCCTTCATTGTTGATGTAAGCGCTGGCCACCACCCCTTGGCGGTTACGTAGCAAGGCCAGGGTGCCGGCGGCCTGCCCGGGGGCGTCTAGGCCGGCGGGCGGGTTATAGTCACTGCTGTCACTGCCGTAGGTTTGCAGTAGCTGCTGGGCGACGTTTTTTTCGGTGGATTCGCTGTGACGGCGAGTGTTACCGCGCTGGGAGGCGGCCTGCACGCGAATATCGGCACGGTCCATCAGCGAAGCTTCCAGCGCCCAGGTACTAAGGCAGCCAATTGCCCCAGTTAGCACAAACACCACGGCCACTACGGTCAGCACAATCATGCGCCGCAGGCTCAGTTTTTTGTGGGCCCACAGCCGACGGCGCCACCTGGCCTCTGCCTGGGCGGCCTGGGCTCCCTGGGGGTGCTGGCCTCCCTGGGCGGCCTGGGAACTCTGGGGCTGCTGGGTAGCCTGGGCTCCGTGGGGCTGCTGGCCTCCCTGGGCGCACTGGGCGGCCTGTGCCTGCTGGGCTGCCTGGGCGCACTGGGCGGCACTTGGTTGCCAGCTGCGTTCCCCGCCGTGCGCCCAGCTGCTCACAGAACCGCGTGCCGAGGCCAGAAGCTGCTTTATAGCCCTAAACAATTAGTTTTCCTCAGCGGCCTTGAGCATGTAGCCCACCCCGCGCACGGTGTGAATCATGGGGGCGCGTCCCTTATCGATCTTGCGACGCAGGTAGGAGACGTAAAGCTCCACCACGTTGGCTTGGCCACCAAAGTCGTAATCCCACACGCGGTCCAGGATTTGCGGCTTAGACAGCACCCGGCGCGGGTTTTCCATGAAGAAACGCAGCAGCTCAAACTCGGTGGCGGTGAGTTTAATCGGATCCCCGCCGCGCCACACCTCGTGGGAGTCTTCATCCATGCGCAAATCTCCCACCACCAGCTCGTTGCTGGGTGGGGCAATCACTGAGCCAGAGCGACGCAGCAGGGCGTGCAGGCGGGCCACTACTTCTTCCAAGCTGAAGGGCTTGGTTACGTAGTCGTCCCCGCCGGCGCTTAGGCCCTCTACCCGGTCAGCGATAGAGTCTTTGGCGGTCAAGAACAGCACCGAGATATCCGGGTCATTGCGGCGAATCTTGCTCAGCACCTCAAGGCCGTCAAAGTCTGGCAGCATAATGTCTAGAACCACCAGGTCAGGCGAGATTTCGCGGGCCAGGCGCACGGCGTCGGCACCGGTGTTAGCGGTGGTAACCTCCCAGCCTTCATAGCGCAGGGCGCTGGCTAAAAGATCGGCTAGGACAATTTCGTCGTCGACCACTAGTACCTTGACCTGGCTGGCCCCGGAAGTAGTGGCATTTGTGGCTGTCATAGCTCTATCACACTGCATTTAGCTGCCGCGCGCTACTAATACGCTTAGGGAAGACTCCCCCTGTCTTAAGTTTCCAGCCATTCTCGACGCCGCCCGGGGCGCCCTGGGGACCGCCTGCGCACCCGGAAGGCCGCAGTGAGGCGTCACAGGGACCGGGCGGCGCGGCCGGCCTTAGCACTCGACGACGTTCACAGCCAGGCCACCCAGGGAAGTTTCCTTGTACTTGGAGAGCATGTCTTCACCGGTTTGGCGCATGGTTTCAATAACCGTATCCAAGCTGACCTGGTGACGCCCCTCGCCCCACAGGGCCATACGCGAGGCGTTAATAGCCTTCACACTGGCCACCGCGTTGCGCTCAATGCAAGGAATTTGCACCAGGCCACCAACCGGGTCGCAGGTGAGCCCCAGGTTGTGTTCCATGGCGATTTCAGCGGCATTCTCCACCTGCTCAGGGGTGCCACCCAGGGCTTCAGTCAAGCCCGCCGCAGCCATAGAGGAAGCCGAACCTACCTCACCCTGGCAGCCCACCTCAGCGCCAGCAATCGACGCGTTGGTCTTGATTAGGGCCCCCACGGCGGTAGCTGCCAGCATGAAGCGACGTACGCCGTCGTCGTTAGCACCCGGGCAGAAGTGACGGTAGTAAGCCAAAACCGCCGGCATAATCCCCGCTGAACCGTTAGTGGGGGCAGTAACCACGCGGTGACCTGCGGCGTTTTCCTCATTGACCGCGAGCGCGTAGAGGTTCACCCAGTCCATGCCACGCAGCGGGTCACGGCGGCAGTAGGCGTCGGCGGGGGTTTTCTCCTCCGCCAGTAGGCGCTGGTAGAGGGCGTTGGCGCGGCGGTGGACACCGAGCACGCCGGGCAGTACCCCCTGGGCCTTACAGCCGGCCTCGATGCACTGCATCATGGTGGTTTCGAGCAGGCGGATGTAGTCGATTACTTCCTGTTCGGTGCGGGCGGAGACCTCGTTGGCTAGCACCACGTCGCTGATGCGTAGCCCGGTGCGCCGGCAGATGGCTAGCAGCTCGTTGGCGCTGGAGAAGGGGTAGGGGGCTACCGTGGCGCTGACTTCCTTGGTTTCGGCTGTGGCCAGGGCGCGGATTTCGGGGTGACCGTCGGTGCCCACGTCCTCCATCACAAAGCCGCCACCCACGGAGAAGTAGGTGCGGCGTAGGATTTCCGCCCCGGCGGCGTCGTAGGCGGTTAGGGTCATGCCGTTGACGTGGTAGGAAAGCACACGCCCGGGCAGGAACATGATGTCTTTGCTGGTGGAGAAGGGTACCTGGCCTAGCCCCGGCATTTGCACGTAGCCCTGGGCTTCCACCTGGTCCCAGAAGTTGGCGCACACTTCCTGGGGGACGGTTTTGGGGTTGTAGCCGCCCAGGCCCATGACGACGGCGCGGTCGGTGGCGTGTCCGCGCCCGGTGGCCCCCAGCGAGCCGTATAGCTCTACGGTTAGGCGGGTTACTTGGGGTAGCGGGGTGGCTTGGGTTTCTTGGGTGGGCTGGCGACGGCGCTCAAGGTTGCGCACGAGAGCAGCGCCAAATGCAGCCCCGGCACGCATGGGGCCCACAGTATGGGAGGAGGAGGGTCCAATTCCGACTCGCATCAGGTCAAACACGCTTAAGGGGCGCGAGGCCAGTTCAGGGTCAACCGCTCCGGCCATAAGTGCGGCAGGGGTAATTAGTTCTCCGTCAACTTCGGGGACAACCGGCAGGGCCGTTAGCGCATTGGTGTTGAGTGCGGTCATGTTCTAATAATGCCGTATTTAGCTTTGTCTGGGCTGTGCATGGGTAATGCGCTTAGCTTAAGGTGACGGCGCGCTTGGGGCGGGCAGGCCAACGCGCCCGCTAGGCGCGGGCAGGTTGCGGGCAGCTGTCCCCAGGGCCAAGCTGGCCTCGAAGGCAAGTGCGGGCGGCGACGTCGTGAATTGCTGCCCGGCAGACGCAACTATCGAGGCAAACCCGGGCGGCGTCGTCGTTAATCAATTTGCGGGGGTAACCAGACAATACTCAAGACATAACTGAGTTAGTAATAACTAACTACACGCTCTCTACCCTAGCCAAGGGCGCTATTAAGGGGCAAACTATCCGTATGGCTACTCCCATTGCACTTGCAATTGCTGGCTCTGAGGCTTCCGGCGGGGCCGGCGCTCAGACTGACCTAAAGACCTTCCACGAACTGGGTGTATTTGGCTGCACTGCACTTACCTGCATTGTTTCCTTTGACCCCAACAACAACTGGGGCCACCGTTTCGTCCCGGTTGACCCGCAGGTGATTGCCGACCAGATCGAGGCGGCCGCCAGCGTTCACAGTCACATTGATGCTGTAAAGATCGGTATGCTGGGCACCCCGGCCACCATCGAGGTGGTCTCCCAGGCACTAGACACCTACAAGTTCCCCCAGGTGGTGCTGGACCCGGTACTGATCTGCAAGGGTCAGGAGCCCGGCGCGGCCCTGGATGTGGACAATGCTCTGCGCGCCCAGGTGCTGCCCAAGGCCAGCATTGTTACCCCGAACCTGTTTGAGACCCAGGTGCTTTCTGGTCGCGGCGAGATCACCAGTGTGGAGCAGCTTAAGGACGCTGCTAAGGCCATCTACGACCAGGGTGTGCCCGTGGTGGTGGCTAAGGCTGGCACCCTGCTGGGCACCGGCACTGCGCTGGATGTTTACTACGACGGCGAGCAGCTAGAGGTGCTGGAAGTGCCGGCAGTGGGCTCCGAGCGAGTTTCTGGTGCTGGCTGCACTCTGGCCGCCGCCATTACCGCGCAGGTAGCTAAGGGCGTGGTGCCGCTGCAGGCGGTGCGCGACGCCAAGCAGGTAGTGCTCAGTGCCATCGAGAACCGTATGCATGGCAATGCCCCCTTCAGCTACGTCTACCAGGGCGGCGCCTCCGCTACCCTCTGATACCCTCTGACAAAAACAGGTAAAATCGTCCCTTCCCTATAATTTTTCCATGGGGTTTTAT
>ERZ1674245.1-NODE-1-length-140364-cov-12.358523_pt1 | contig 140364 bp, 141 predicted proteins | sample MGYA00581205_ERZ1674245 | MGnify/ENA primary metagenome ERZ1674245 (study PRJEB41354, sample SAMEA4873314) | human saliva metagenome | biome: human-associated habitat [ENVO:00009003]; feature: mouth environment [ENVO:08000002]; material: saliva material... | reverse complement strand
TGATGTTAGAGTAGCCGTTGCCCAGCAAGGCTACGGTTTAGATACACTTATTAACGATAAAAGTGCGTGTGTTAGGGCAATGGTCGCCAGCAACGGATACGGCTTAGATAAGTTGATACATGACCCGATGGCCATCGTTCGTCAAGAAGTTGCTAGACAAGGTTATGGCTTAGATGTCCTCATTAACGATGAGAATGCAATGGTGCGAGCAGTAGTGGCACAACAGGGCTACGGCTTAGATAGGTTAATCCATGATATAAGCGCCAACGTTAGAGCGTCCGTTGCTGGACAAGGTTATGGGTTAGATGTTCTTGCTCATGATAGAGATGGGTATGTTCTTCGGGCTGTATATAAGCATATGGGTGCTATACCACCTATGAGCACTTCAGGAAGTATGTAACCAGCAGTTGTGTAATAAGCCAAGCGTTAGATTTTAGTTACAATGTAATAATGATAAGAGTTTAATGTTTTTTAAACTCTTTTTATTTTGTTTAAAACCGTTTTATACCCTCGTCCGTGTGACTTTTAAAGCCTAAAACCAGTCAAAAACCAACGGGCTGAATAACTTATCACATTTAAGTAAAAACACGCTTAAAACCGTTCTCCGGCAAGACAAAGCCACTAGACATTATACTCTTTAAATGTTATAATGATTATGTAAAAATAAGGATTTTAAGGAAAGTGTGGGCGGCCATGAATATAAAACTGCTAGATAAATTAGTAAAAAACGGCAACTGTTTCGATAAGATGAACTGCGTAGACCTAAAATACGGTTTAGATGTATTAGTCCATGAAGAGGGTTCGGTATACGGGAATACATCGCAAGTAAAGGATACCTGCCTTGATATCCTCGTGAACGATACATCCATGGATGTTAGAAGAGAAGTTGCTAAACAAGGATACGGCTTAAATATCTTAGTTCATGATGAGGAACCAGCCGTTAGGATAGAAGTCGCTAGACATGGCTATGGTTTAGATATTCTAATCAATGATACCGACCCACGAGTTCTAGTAGAAGTTGCCCGCCAAGGTTACGGCCTAGACAGGCTTATTCATGATAGTAGTGCGTGGGTTCGAGAGGCGGTCGCACGTCAAGGCTACGGCTTAGATATTTTAGTCCATGATGGTGTTTTTACTGTAAGGGCAGCCGTTGCTAGCCAAGGGTACGCCCTAGATGTTCTAGTGTATAGTGAAAATAAGTATATTAGAAGAGCAGTAGCCCAGCAAGGTTACGGGTTGAACCTCTTAGTTCGTGATGAAGATGAAGGCGTAAGAGCAGTCGTAGCAGAACAGGGTTACGGTTTAGATACACTGGTCGATGACGTGAGCGGCCTTGTGAGGGCTGCCGTAGCAGAACAGGGTTACGGTTTAGAAAAATTACTCTATGACGAAGATGTTTATGTTAGAATGGCCGTTGCCAAGCAAGGCTATGGCCTGAATGTGTTAATAAAAGATAGGTCTGCACTAGTTAGAGAAGAAGTCGCAAAACGTGGCTACCACTTATGGGCACTGGTCCACGATGCCTCTCCTGATGTTCGCCAGGTCGTAGCAGAACAGGGCTACGGTTTAAATATTCTAGTTAGTGATTCTTCCTCTAATGTTAAAAACGCTGTGCTTGAACATAATTACGGTTTAGAAAAGTTGGCCAAAGATGAAAACCCTGTTATCGCTAGTATCGCCCAGGCTAAAATTAATCTGCAAAAATTAAAAGAGTCTAAAAACCACTAGACTCTTTTTTGTTTTCGTAGTATAATAATAGTGTAAATCGTAGAGGTGTATAAGTATGGACAACGCAGTATTAGAACAAATGGTGAATAGTAACTGGTATCAAACTAGAATGCGTGCCGCTAAACAAGGCTATGGCCTAGATAGACTAGTCCATGACCGTAACGTTTATGTACGTATAGAAGTAGCCAAGCAGGGATACGGCCTCAATATCTTAATAAAGAGTAGTAGTGAAAGAATTAGAGTTGCAGTAGCCCAACAGGGGTACGGCTTAGATAAGTTAGTTTACGACCGTTCAGAGTTGGTAAGAAGAGAAGTCGCAAAACAAGGCTATGGCCTGCATATCCTAATCAATGATAATAGTTCCATCGTCAGAGCAGCCGTTGCTAGGCAAGGCTACGGTTTAGATAAGTTAGTGCATGATACTAGTGTAGATGTCCTGTTAGAGGTTATACATCACGGCTATGGCCTAGATGAATTAGTTAACAGTGCCAATAAATGGGTTAGAATAGAAGTTGCCAGACAAGGCTACGGTTTAGACAAGTTAGTGATGGACCCAAGACCTGATGTGCGCCGTACAGTAGCCCGTCAGGGTTATGGCCTAAATATCCTCGTCAACGATAGCGATGATAATGTGCGTGAAGAGGTCGCTAGACAGGGTTATGGCCTAAATATCCTCGTCAACGATACAAATACTTACGTGCGAAGTGTGGCAAGATGTATCTTAACCTATCTCAACGAAAAGCGAGGTAACATAAATGAGCCAGAGTACTAGTCAGACAATTAGCCAGATAATTAGTACACCTTCGAATAAGAAAACCCTAGAAGAGTGGTTAAATAGCGATAATATCCATCTTAGATACCAGTGCCTCCTAAGGGATTACGGACTCGATACCCTTGTTCATGATAAAGATGTTGCAATCCGTATGAAGATGGCAGAGTTAGGTAAAAAGTTAGATGTCCTAATCCATGATGAAAATAAATACGTAAGAGCATATGCACTAGAAAACATGGACATCTCAACAAGAATGAAAACAAACCCATAAGCACTCAACTTTAAAACAGTAGAGTGCTTTTATTTGGGCATAGAACGTAAATATACTAAAACCGCCTTAACAGGTTTAAAACAAACAGATATGGGTTGTATCGGTGTAGTAATGGCTTTGAAGCATACACTGGTAGTAACCGGCCGGGGAACAACCGGTTAAAGTTTTATTAGGTGATTAAAAAGCAACATTAGGGGATAACGAATAATTGGACTGTTCATGAAGTGCTGTACAAGCCAGTTAGTGAATAAACTAACAGCCAGATAGTTAAACAAATCGGTCGAGCAAATCAGCAGAAGTATTACATACTGTAGCCTGTAATACAGCCGAACGGGAATAAAGTAGTCTTAGATAACAAAAATTAGAACAAGTAAAACAACAACAAGCACCTTACAATAATAGTAAGGTGTTTATATAGTCGTTGATAAATCATATACCAATTTAAAACACTGGCAATAAGTGATAGCCATAAAACCAACGTAACCACTGATAAATCATAGTTATACTTAAAATACTGGTAATAATAGTAAATTTAAAATGCTAGTAAAAGTAATGGCCATAAAACTAATATAACTACTGAAAAATCATAGGTAATTTAAAATACTGGCAGTAATGGTAAATTTAAAAGTGATTGACTTAATCGAGAGTAGTAGTATAATAGAGTAGTAGAATAATAGAGGTAAAGAATATGAAACAAGAAGTGCTAGAAAACTTACTACATAGCGATAAATATATACATAGAAAAATCTGTGTCAGAGAAGGCTATAAATTAGATGTCCTAGTCCATGATAAAGATGCCGACGTTCGTTTAGACGTGGCTAAACGTGGCTATAGACTAGATGTCCTTGTTCACGATGAAGACCACAGAGTTAGAACAGAAGTCGCTAAGCATGGTTACGGACTGGATATTCTAATTAACGATGAACATGAATTTGTAAGAGGAGCAGTCGCTGAACAAGGATATGGCCTAGATGTCCTAATTCATGATAAGACAGCATGGGTAAGATGTGCCGTTGCACGCCAGGGATATGGATTAGATATCTTAGTCTGTGACGAAAACCCATGGGTGAGAGCAGCCGTTGCAGAACAGGGATACGGACTGGACTATCTAATCCACGACAACAGTTACATCGTGAGAGAAACGGCCGAAGCAACTATGAAAAGAAAAAGACGATTGAGTAAATACCAGAAGTAGAGAGTATAGTGCATTAAAACGCTTGATGGCTTAGAGTAGTTAGCAAATACTAACACAGGGGTCATAAATACAACATAAGAATTGTAATACAGCGTAAAATCTATACAGCGCCAATAAACACAGCCAGCAAGAACATAGCGGAGATAGTACACAGCCAATAACCTCTAACATAAGAGTCCACAGAAGACCATAGCCAGGCAGGTGATAAAAGCAGTACAGTTAAGATGAACTAGAAGGGTTAAATAAAGCGTAAACAATATGCAGAACGGGTAATACAATGGACCCATAATAGCACAATCATAAATAACTACTCCTGTCAAGTAAAATAATTATAAGTATTCCAAAAAAACCAACTATATAATAAATGACATCCTAAATCGCTCCAGCAAAAAACCAAAACCTACTCCGTCCATTGCGCCAGCATTACGCCTGCTCCTTCGCCATCTTCTCCTCTTCCGTATTCTCCTTGTCTTCCTTATTCGCCCTATTGTCCATGATTTTCTTGTTTGTGTTGTTCCTGTCTTTTGGTTTTATGATGTCTTATGCGTACACGTCTTGACGACATGTACTTATATTTGGTTTCTGTAGTAGTCTTCCGTGCAGTTCTCTTTGACCTGCACTTCCTAGCGAGCGTACAGCGAGCGATGAGGCTATGCCGGGATTTCTGCTGTGCTAGTATGACAGATGATGAGCATATGGTGCTACATCGTGGCAACTACTGTACTTCTCCTGCCGTGCATGTATACGCTAGACAGCGTGCATGCACTCCACATGCCCTCTCCTGTTTGACAGGAGAGGGCTAGATGCCCGGTGAGCGTACAGCGAGCGGGCTATACGCCTTACACCTATGGAGCATATCTATACTGCATATACTGCTCTACTGCTATGACCAGTTATCGCCAGCACCTTTACGATACGCAGAGTGCGGAGAAGTAAAGCAAACTCCCCTATGGACATCATCTTATGAGCGTTAGGCGAGTAAGTGGTGGACAGGCATGCTTAACTTGACGAGCAGACAGCGAGTTCAGGTTACAGGATGCACCTACATATCTATTGAATTATACAGGACAAGTATAATGAGAAAGAAAGGGAGGAGGGGGTTTGCTCAAGGGTTCGTCTGCGGAAACGGGTCAAAATCAGTTAAAATGACATTATATATCAATTTTTAATTACTTTAAGTCCTTCTTGTATCTTTTATAAGCAAAACTGATATAGTTATCGAAGAAAGGTTGTTAAAAACATAGGGTAGCAAAGCATGAAGGATAAGAATGAAAACTTTTCAGACTATATTGATAGTTTGTTACAAAATGATAGTGAGGATGTTGAAGACATCTTGGATATTATCAGAGAAGGCTCTGATAGTGACGAGGAAACTACCGAATTGGAGTATATTCAACCGATGAGGCTTAATCATGGTAGAGGTCTTAAAACTGATTTGGATATACATAATACAGAAACTGATAGCATTATTACTAAGACGGCTCATGAAGAAAGTCCTAAGATTTTTAATCAAGATGAGTTACTTTATAAGGTCGAGGAAATTGGTAGTAAGACATTGGTTGGAGATAAAGGTGATTTAGTTGTTAATTCTTCTGGTCTTACTCTATCTGAATATTTTAAACATAAAAGAGCCAAGAGAGAACGTAACAGTTTAAGTAAGATTGTTAAGTCAGTTAAGGATAATGAGGTAATTGATACTGACAATATCTATCGTAAAGGATATCAAGAACAATTAGTTAAACTAAAAGGTCTTGGTAAAGAGCAGGTTAGAGAAGAAACTGTTAAAGAAAACACTAGGGATTTTTTAAGAAGATATAATAAGACTGGTGTATATGAAAAGAACATACTACACTTCCTTGGTATTGATAAGAAAGTTCTTGAAGAGTTGTTGAGCCCTGATAGTAATTTATCTGAAAAAGAAAAGGCTAAGTTGTTGAGTGTTGGTTACTATACTGGTAAGAGAAGTGTGAATGAAGATAAAAGCAGGAAACGTAAGAGTTATATTTCTTTCGGTGATTTAGATGTATTATACTTCATTGACTTGGTTAAATTGGCTAGTTTGAATAATTTAATGTATGCTACCGGGCGTACTAAAAGTAGTATATACCAACAGTTATTAAAGTTACAGAGAATGGGTATTACTAGATGTTTACAAGTGTTTAATTCGCCTGGTGTATGGATATTAACTAATCTTGGTAGAGCGTTGATTGGAAGTAATCGTAGAACGGTGAATAGAGAGCAGGCAGGTCTTAGTAGTCTTGCAGAACGCATCTATGTAAACCATGTTGTTGCTTGCTTATATAGTGGTTGTTTAAATATTTTAAATCTTCCAGAATACCCCGTATATAATCGTTGTGACCCTGTTTCAGGTGAGATGATTAAGGGTGAATACATTATTCCGGAAATGGATATTATGAGTAGTTATTACTCTAAGATATATGATGTTAAGGGTGGTTTATTTGTTAAAGATAATTATAAAGGTGAAACATCACGCATTATGAGGAATATGTGGGAAACGGCTTGGCGTACTTGGGAGAATAATGGCAGACAGGGTGATAGCCCGGAGTTTGAAGTCGGTAATGAGTATATGTATCTGCTAATGTATAATGGTATCGGTCAAGAATATTTACTGCCTGATATTGTGGTTAGACGTGGTAGAAATAAGGATGGTAGTCCTAATTCTATTGCGATTGAAGTTGAGAAATCAATTAAGACAGAAGAGGAATATATACGTAAACTAAGTATGTACAAGACTGATAATAGAGTCTATGGGAAAGTAATTTACATAACAAGTGATAGAGCCATTGTTGAACGTATTAAGAAATGTGCAGAGCAAATCAACTTTACAAACTATGATATTGTACCAATGATTAATAAAGATGGTCTCGTTGATGGGAATGAAAATAAATGGAGAATATAGTGTATGCCTTTTAAGAGAAATGAAGAGTTGTTTAATTTAAAATTAGAATTTAGTGAGTGTCCGTTTTATGATGACGAGTTAGGTAATGACTATTCTCTTAGTGGGTGGATTGGTAATTTTAATTTAGATTTAGTGTTAAGTTATGGACTGGTTATTGGTGCTAGTGATACGCATATTATACCTGACCATGATATTGCGTACTCTGTATTAGGAGATATTGTTAAGTGCAAGGATTTCCCTAAGGTCAATGGTGAGATTACTGAAATGCTTGTTGTTAGTATTTTAACCCATGAGAACAGAGGTTACTATGCAAGAGATTTTGAGTATGACGGTAGTTATATTATTCAACGTGGTCCTTTTAAGGGTAGAAGATTTAGAGTCAATATGGGTAGAACATTCGGTTTTACGCAAATGACTTTTAGAGCAATTAACGATAAAATTATGACTCTTGAAGAGGCAGATGTTGATAGCGAGTTAAGGGGTTATTTTAATAACGGTGCTGGTGTTGTCCTAGTGTGTGGAGCAACTGGTTCTGGTAAGACTAGTACGCTGGCAGCCATTATTCAGGATATATTAATGACAAGTCGTAAGAAGATTGTTACGATTGAAAAACCGATTGAGTACATCTTTTCTGATGATGGTTTAGGAACGATTGTACAGAGAGATGTGCCAAATGATAGTAGAAGTTTTGGCAGTGGTTTAACCAGTTCTATGCGTTCGGCACTAAACATTATTATGATTGGTGAGGTTCGTAATCGTGATGAAGTTGATGAATTGTTGAGGGCATCCGAAACTGGTCATTTAGCAGTATCAACAATTCACACTGTTAATAATGTTGTTACGCTTAATCGTATTAGAAATCTGTATGAAGGAAATGAACAGTTGCGAGTACTAAGTACTCTAGGCGATAATTTAAGATGTATTATTAATCAGGTATTGGTTAAAAATAAAGAAGGAACCAAGCGTTTTCCTGTTAGAGAAATATTACCGATTACTTATGAAATCAGAAAACTTATTCAAGAAGACAAAATTGGTGAAGTGCGTAAAATGCAAGAAGATAATCAAGAAACTATGGAGCATAAACTAATTGCTTTATATCACAATGACTTGATAACCTACGAAGAGGCTCGTAGTCATGCACCAGACCAATCTTATTTTGACTATCTAATAAAGAAAGAGACTAGATGATTTTTCGTCTAGTTTTTTATTTTTTTTATTAACTAATGTAACTAATGCTCTGGTGTGTAGATATTCTTGTATAATATAAATATAGGGGTAAAACTGATATATTGTGCGTAAATAGAAAATATTTATGGGTAGTATAGGTTACCCTTAATTACAGAAAGGAAAGACTATGAATTTAAAAAATTTAAGTAAAAAGATTACGGCTTTTGCATTATCTGCATTTACAGTATTAACTCTTGCAGGTGGTGTATTACAGTCGGTATCAGCGAACGGTGGTTCAGGTTCGGGTGGCTCTGGTGGTGGTCAAGTAACGGGTGACAACCCAGGCTATACTGTATGGTTTGACCAGTGGGGCGCTGATGGAGAACCTGCTCAAGGTTGGGGCGAAGCGTCTATGAACAACATGCAGGCTCGTATTGAAGGCATGCTTGGCAAGACAATGAATCCTAATGCGTACGGTGATACACGCCCGTATTTAGAGATTTATCAGCAGGCTGCTCGTGAGGCATTGGCTGATGCACAAGCACGTTCTGCTACAGGACGTGCAAGAATTGTCGGCGTTACAAGTATTTATTGGGACGGTGGCGATAACATGCAGGCTGCTTATGACTCAAAAGCAAACGTTATGCGTCTTGCAGGAACACGTCCTGGTACAGTAGAAGAACTTCCTGATAACACAGGCTGGTCTACAACTTATAACAACGGTGATGGTGCTAATGGTAGTAACTGGAGAGATTGGTTAGAGCAGTATGGTGTTGCCAAGGCAGCAGACACTAACCTAACTATGATTGTGTGGGCAGTTGCTGAAGGTGAACCAACTATTCCTAATATTGATTTAAGAGTTAAGAAGGTTAGTACATTACCTGACGTTGTAAAGGGAAATGAGTGCTATGCACAAGATTTGAGTGGTGCTGAATATGAGGTTCACCGTAAGGCTGACTTATCAGATGCTCCTTTATACACATTAGTAACTGATGCAACTGGTAATGTCAAGGCTCCAGAACAGATTCCATTTGATTCTGCTAACCCTTACTTATATGTAAAAGAAACTAAGGCTCCTAAGGGCTATAAGTTAGACCCTGAGGTACATGTTGTTTCTCCTTATAAGAAAGATAGTTGGTTAGTTACATCTTATGAAGAGCCTATGAATGACCCAGTAGGAATTCGTTTAACTAAGATTTCAGAAGATTTAGTTGAAAACCCTGCATCACTTGAGGGCGCTGAATTTACAGTTAAGTTCTACGCAGGCCAGTACACTAAGGAAACTCTTCCTGAAACACCTACTCGTACATGGGTAATTAAGACTTTAAATAAAGGTAATAAATATTTCACTACGCTAGGTGATGAATATAAGGTGTCAGGAGACGACTTCTATTTAACACAAGCAGGATTCCCTACTTTACCTTTGGGTACAGTAACAGTTGAGGAAACTAAGGCTCCTAAGGGTTATACTTTAAAGAATAAGACTTTAAATGCCAATAACGAAAAGATTGCTGACGGTATTGCGTTATTTAATATCATTAACGATGAGGCTACAAACATTCCTCGTTTAGACGGTGGTAATGAGTACACAATCAACGAAGGTGTAAAGCGTAGTGGTTTTGAAATCAAGAAGATTGACGAAGAAACGAACGAACCTATCGGTGTTGCTGAATTTAAGATTTTAAATGCTAACGACTTCGATGTTAAGTATATTCATAAGGATGGTACTTCTGAAATTATCAAGGCAGGCGAAGAATCTGCAGAAACTATTGTTACAGATAGTTTAGGTCAGTACACTTCTGCCGTAGATGCTTTACAGTCAGGTAAGTATAAGTTGGTTGAGGTTAAGGCTCCAGAAGGATACTTGATTAACCAGTATACTGACTTTGAAATTTCAGATGAAACAGAAATCAACACTATCGGTGCAACAATCACAGTTAATGAAGTGAAGATGCATACAAAGGCAGTTGAGAAAGAAACTCAAAAGAATGTTCTTGATGGTAGTAAGACAGAACAAACAATCGTTGATACAGTTAAGTACAAGCACTTAGTAGTTGGTAAAGAATACACCGTTACTGGTGAACTTGCAGTAAAACCAATCGGTAAGAGTGTTGAGGAATTGACTGCAACTCCTTCAGACTTGTTTGAGCGTGTTAAGAACGACAATGGTGATGTGATTAAATCAAGCGTTACATTTACACCAACAACTCCAGACGGAGAAGTTCAGGTAGAGTTTAAGATTAATCCGTCTAAGTATGCGGGTCAAAAGATTGTTGCATTTGAAAAGATGGAGCAGGGTGGTTTATTAGTAGGACATCATGCAGACATCTTAGATATTGAACAGACAGTAACTGTTAGTATGGACTTAGAAGTATCTATTGTAAAGGCTGATAAAGACAACACAAACAAGGTACTTAAGGGTGCAGAAATTACAGTGTTTAACGCAGATGGTACAGTTGCTAAGGATAAGAATGGTAAGGATGCTGTTGGAATCACTGATGAAAACGGTAAAGTTACTTTCAAACTTGCATATGACCAAGATAATGAAATGTATGTAATGGAAACTAAGGCTCCAGAAGGATATACATTATCTACTGAAAAGTACCCAGTTAAGAGAACTGGTAAGGATAAGTTAGGTGTTGACCAGATTTCTATTTCAGTTCTTGATGATAAGGTACCACCTACAGGTGTTAAGTCTAATATGTTAGTTTACGCTGGCGTATTGATTGTCGCAGGTATTGCGTTAGGTGTAGTATTACTAAAAAAGAACAAAAATAAGTAAGAAACACTAAAAGGATAGAGTAAAATCTATCCTTTTTATTTATAAAAAATATTGAAAATTTTTAATAAAGTGGTTGACTTTTGATATTTATGTAGTATAATGAATATGTAAATAAAATACGGAGGGCATATTGCTATGTTAAAAAATATTTTAAACCACAAGAAAAAGTTAATCGTTGTAGTATTATTACTTGCATTAATTGGTGTATCTGCATACGTCTTATCAAATAAGAAGTCTACTGTTAAGACAACTACTGAAAAGACTTCCGAAGTTCCCACTAAGGAAGATAAGAAGAATGAAGTAAAAGACAATAAGAATACTGATAAAAAGAACGAGACTAAGACTTCTGATAAGAAGGAAGATGTAAAGGCTGACGAGAAGAAGGCTGATACTAAGACAGAGGAAACATCGACATCTACTGAAAATACAACCTCTAACGTTTCTGATAACACATCTACGACAACTAACAATACTGCTTCTAATACTATTTCTAATTCCACATCTAATAGCACACCTGCTCCATGTGTGCCTACATATACAACAGTAACACATCCAGCAGTAGGTCATTATGAGCAACGTGAAATTATGCCTGCATATACAAAAGGTGTCTATGAAGAAAAAATTGTAGGCGGTCAGACAGGCCGTATATACAATACTCTAGACGAGTGGGCTAGTCAAGATGTAGACTATAGTTATTCAGTACAAAAGGTTCAAGTTGGCACAGAAACAGTTCCTGCTGAATATGATAACGTATGGGTAGAAGACCAGCCAGCCTACACAACAACTGAGGCATCTGGTTGTTAATTAAAACAATCCATATAAAGAAAAAGAACTAGATTGATTTCTAGTTCTTCTTTTTGTTTTTAATTACTATAATAGAAACACTAACGATTGAAATTGCTACTAATACTACAGCAATCATCAATAACTGTTTTTCTTTTGTTTCTTTTTGCTCTTTCGCTTGTGCTTCTTGTTCTGCCTTTTCTGCTTGTTCAGTTTCCCATTGCTTGTCTTTTTCGACTTGCTCTGTAATTGTGTTCTTTAGTAAGTTCTTCATATCTTCTTCTGTCTCGATATTATTGAATGTGATTCCCTTTTCGGCATGGCCTGGAACGATAAATGGAATATATAAATTGCTTGAACCTTCAGGAATCTTGTCTGCCAACTCTTTTGAGTGTAATAATTCTTGAGAGTTCTTAACAACCGCTTTTACATAATCGTCTTTTTTACTTGCGATTTGGTTATACAAATCTTCATTTGTACCTTCGATTGATAGGTATTTAGACTTGAATGTATCTTCTGTAAAATTCTTTCTGTCAATCGTTGTGTCTAAGTAATTTAACATCTTATTCATAAACGCTACACCATGGGCAGGGTCAACTTCATTAATCGCTAATTGATAGCCTGCGTACTGTGCAGAGTACGACTCTTCTGATTGCCCAATAAATGCTGTAGGTGTGTAACGAACTACCTTTCCCTCTGTTAGGGTATCTGTATATGAGTCAACCAACTCTGTGTCGATATACTGACATGAGCCACATGCTCCGTCATAATACCAGTCGATAACCATTTTTCCGTTTGTTTCTTCTTCTGGAACAATTTGTTGCGTGTCTGTTGATACGTAGAACGATGTCTTTAGTGCAGGCTCTTCTTTAGGTGTTTCTTGGACCGGTGGCTTAGAGCATCCTACCAAACAAGCAGCCATCAATACTGTTGTAAATAACTTCTTCATTTCTTAAAAATTATACCTTTCTTATTTGTGCTAATGATTATATCAGATTTGTCTTGCTTTTGCAAGTGCTCTATGATAATATAATTCCTACGGGGTGATTAAAATGAAAATTGTATATATAAATGAAGTTGAAAAAGAATTGGTGGAGATTTTGAAGGAAATTGAAAAATCTGTTGTAAATTTTGACGTATTAGAGGATTTGGGAAAATGATTTTACACCACAGTCCGTGTGACTTTTTAGACCTATTTTAGACCTAAAACCAACAGGCTGATACATTGTTCAGAAATAACGAAAATTCGTCTTAAAACCGTTCTCCTACAATGCTGTAAATTACATAAAAATAAAAGAGGCTATTAATCAGCCTCTTTTTTCTGGTTCAGGAGTGGCCTTTGTGCTAGGCTCTTCCTGTTTTTGTTTTGTAAAAGTGAAGTTCTTTTCGATATCAACCATCTTCTTGGTGTCAATATTATTGACTCTCTTGTCCGTAATTGAGATTGAGTCCTGCATATAGGTCTTATACTTCTTGACCTCTTCGGTCTTGTTTTTAACAAACTTCGCTCTCTCATTCTCATCTTCAATCGTCTTAGCATGTTGATTGATATTTGTTTCGGCTTCTGCTACACGTTGGTTAATAAAGTTACGCTTACCGGCGAATGTTCCGAACTTTCTAACATTCTCATCAACAGAGGTGAGCATTTCCTTACGCTTTTGAATGTCTTGTGTCTTTTCTCTGACTTCCTCAGGAGACATCTTCTCTACTTCATTGCGTAGGTTATTTACGAGATTTTGAGTTCCTGTAGAGTCGCCTCCTTGATTCTCAATACGTTGTGCTTCTGTTTGTAAGTCGTTTAACACGTATTGTTTGTTCTCGTTGTCTCCGTAGGCGTTGGCATTCATCTGTGTGTTTTGGTTCATATTGTTTAAGAACTGGCGGTTTTCAGCGTTTCTATTAGCCTCTGCCGTTGCTCTGTTTGCCTTGTCGATTGTTGCTTTTGCCTCGTTATTTAGTCGTCTAGCCGTTCTGACACCAGATGCGATTAACCCACTGCCTCGACTTGCCTGCATTGTTAAGCCTTCAACGGCACCATGCATAAAGCCTTGACCTGTAACTTGGCCTGCAATACCACCCGCAAGAGTCGCTGTTCCGTAGTCTTTTGCTTTGTTTGCAATCTTGTCTAAACGTTCTCCTAAGGCGTTGCTTAATTGAGCACCACCTAAGTCGACCTTGCCAAGTAGTTCTACAACATCTTTTCTATAACTTAAGAATACTAATGCTAATACCATTGAAACAACAAGGAGCATTGTACCGTTTAAGTTTGCGAACACTGAACCGTATATATTAACCATTACAACTAATAGTATGCCTACTGCAAAGTATTTCATCATTGCTGATAGGAAACCTTGTAGCCATCCTAGGAAAATCTTTTTACCTTTACCAGGATGAATACTAAACAAGATAAATACTGGTGCAAGAATAATTGTAATCATTGAAATAAATTTAAATGCTAAACCACTTAACGCAATTGGTAAGAATATGGCTGCCGTAATGATAGATGAAAGAACAGCAAATAAGCCAATCACATCTCTGCCATTGCCAACCATAGCATTCCACATATCTTCGTTTTTAGCAAGTGTCGCCATAACATATGACTGACCTGTAACGATGCGAGAGTCTTTTGATTCATAGGTCTGTGTTAAGGCGTTTGTTTCACCGAAGTTGCCAACAGTCGCATTTGCTAGATATGCAGCCGCAATGTTACAAACTTTTGCTTTACCGTTACCGTCTGTAAATGTGACTGTTTTTTGTTGCACATTTTGTTGTATCATATCCTCTGCGGATGTCGTTGCATACATATTTACGCAATAATCTTCTGGATTACCAGCGAGATTTTCTTTTGGTATAACTGTATATCCCTCAGGTGCATTCATTGTATAGAGTTCATTGAAGGTTCTACCAAACTGTTGCTCTGACCATCTATCAATCGCTATGCTCTTGACGATACTACATGTTAAACTACTGATACCCATCTGGTTTAGGTCGTTAGGGTCTGTTGTATTACCATATGATGTACAGAACTGGTCTAACTTTTGTTCTTGGATTTGAGGTCCACTATCTAAACAACTACCACCAGTTAGTGTGTTGAAGATACAGGTTGAAATGATATTTACACCTGTTTGTGGTATCTTTGCGATTTTAATTGGTGCAACCATCACAATAACACCAACGATGAATGAACCGATGGCCCATAGAAGCCCGCCGAGTCCTTTGCGGAGTTCGCCTTTCCATAATGCAGTATATAGTAGCCAGAATGCGGTACAGATAAACGCAACTACTGTAAGTGGCATAAATACACCACGTGTTAGTTGTCCTATAATACCACCGTTACCATTCTCTTCGCCTGCACTAATTTTGAGTAAGTCAATATAACAGTTTTTACCTGAGCCGTCGCAAATTAACGTGTTATCAAAGAATATTTGAACCACACTGGCAGTCATTTTTGCAAAAAACTTTGTAATTCCTAAGAATGTTGATTGCAATCCTGTCATAAATCCACCTGTTACACATGCTAGACTTTGGCCTGTCTGTTTTACTCTATCAATCGCCTCTTGATTAGGAGTTGCCTCTGCCTGTAATATGTCAATAACGGTTGTTCGATTTGCCCTTAACCAGTCATTGTCGTCTCTATCACCATTTACAACGGAATAGTTTACTGATTGCTCAAATAATTCCACACCTGTGTATTTTCTGTTTGTTACACTCTTTAAAGGATTATGAGCCTCTTGCAGAGTAAGGACATTAGGTGTACTTGTCTTGGCCATATTTGCAGAACCTGTACTACTACATAGGTTAGCCCATGCAAGCCCTTGTACTGATGATAAAGAGATTATACACATGATAACTGCTATTAGAGAGAACGCTATTGCTTTTATTCTTTTTAGCATGGATTACCCCCTTTCTATCGTTGATACTTGCTTAGTTCATTTTGTAGATAATCTATCTGTTTTTGTAATTGTTTGATGTCTGCCATATATCTAGCACAATTAGGACATTCATTCACTACAGGTGGTTGTCCCCAACCATTTTCGCATACATCAAGAATTGAAATATAAAATCTCTTTCTGGCGTCAACCGACATGTGGTTGTCATTGATTGTTGGTTGATAGTCGAATAAGATAAATCTAATAAAATCAGCAACCGATATGGACAGGCGGGCTGCACGCCATCTTACGATATTTGCTTCATTAAATGTAATGTTACCAGTGAGTTTATATATACGTTTCTCTTGCTTGGTCGATTTTAATAGAGAAAGTCTTGATTCTACTTCTGCCAACTCTTTCTTTAATTCTTCAACTTCATTGGCATTGTCAGACAATATATCATCTAACTGGTCTATACTGTTAATGAGTTTTAAGCGTTGTTTATTTAATGATTTTGATTCAGTATCGCTGTTATCTAGGTTTTTGAGGCCTTCTTCTGCATATTCTCTCCATTGTTGAATGTCAAGCGTTAAGACAATCTTTCTGCGGATATAACTTGAAATACTAGGTAGTTTACCAAGTTCTTGAATACGCTCTCTATCGCTAATAAGTCGTTCTTTTTCGTTTTCTGATAATGTAATTGAAACTTGCTGGTCAAGTGCTAATTTCTTCGGCTCTAACGGCTTAAATTTTGGTTGATTGTTGAAGAGTTTAATCAACCCTTGTTGACCTATACCAGCCAAAATGTTTTGCTTGTTTTCCAGTTTTAATGCGTCAATATCTTCCTGTGTTATTGTTTTCATTTATCTCACCTACACCTTACATGTCTTTAATGCCTTTGCCAAGGCGTCTTTGTCTGCCTGTGTTAAGTTTAATTTATATTTATTTACAATCTCTAAGTAAATTTTAGCGTAATCACAGTGAGACTCCTCTTTTTCTGGCATCCATTCGCTTGGAGTTTTTGCACCTTTTGCTCTATTCTGCTTGGCACTTGTAACGACTAAGACGTATTGTAAATCGTTGGCAAAAATTTCCTTTTGCTCTGGTGACCATGATTGTGCGCCCATCTTAGCGGCTGCATTTAATGGTACTGTGTGGTCTACATCTAAGTCTCCTGGCTTGGTAAATGTTTCACCTGAATAAGGGTCAACCCATGTACCTGATTTAATAAAACATGCTTTGTTAATATCTGTTGTTTCCTTCTTGTTTTTATCTAGTAAAACAACATCTTTGCCCTGATTGTATAATGCTTGCTCTCTTGTGTTCCAACAAGTATTACCATTCTGTGCAGACCAGTGTTTCCAGTCTTTTCTATTGTATTTAACATCATCATATTTGTCCACTGTTTGGATTGACTCCAATAGGCGTTCCGCAGATTCTTTTGTCATTTTAGTAGCAGACATCGTTTGGAGGCTAGACTCGTATGTAGAGGTCACTCCAATGCCTAACTCCGTGTTGATATCGTTTGCCGTTGTGTTCTGAACTGTGATATGTGTTCCGTACTCATTGTTGATAGTGTCTGCTTCTTCTTGCGTTTCTGCATAACTACCGACCTTCAAGCCGATATCGCATTTAATCTTACCTTCGTTGAGTGATTGATTAACACACCTGCTTATTTCGGCACCTTTTAGTCTACCATAACGTATAAAATCGCTGGCATTTTGAATATTGTTTAACTGAATGAAACCTAAGAGAAAACCACAAATTATGACGAGGCCTATTACTGATGAGATTAGTTTTTTAATTGTTTTCATTATAGTTTTTCGACCTTTCCGTTTATTGAAGGTATAGGGTCTCCTACATCACCGATACCTATATTGAAACCAGATAGTCCTAACAATGCTAAATTGGTTGTCTGGCTGAAATCATTTACTTTTAACTTACCGCCTGGGAACTCCTCTAATAGTAGGTCTAACTGGTCACCGTTTGTCCAGCGTAATGTAAACTCATTATTAGAGTATTCTAGTTTGATGAATGCTATAAATTCTTTCAACTGTTCAGGAGTCTGTGCCTCAACTGTTAATCTATAAGAACCGATTAACCATGGTAAATTATCTTCTTCTAGGTCATGCTCTACCATCTGACGTTCTTGCTCTTTCTTAACAATGGCAGTAGAAACTCTTTGTTTAGACGAACTGAGGTTCTCAACTTCGTCTTTTAAGTTCTTCTCACTCTTCTCTAGCCTCTGCTTCATTTTTAATGTAGGTATTAACTGAAATCTAGCGTTGGCTGTAAATGGTAAGATTACATCACGATTGTAAAATGGTGGCATTGCTGATGGGAATACCAATTCTTTTGGAAACTTACTAAAACTTAAAGTTGCCCTGTAGCCCGTAAAATCGACACCGCTGTGGTTTTGTGTGATTTTAACATATCGTGGTGTCTCTTCTATTTCTGCTCCTGTTTCATACACTATGTCATAATAGCCCAGTCTATTTTGGTAGTCTGTTTCTAGGTATGGCGTAGGCATTGATGGATATAATCTTCGTTTAATTGCTAACAACAGTTCTTCCGATGATGGTCTTTTGGCTGCCAATATACCACCAGTCAGTTGCGAGTATGTTGCTTCTTCAATCTGTTTTACTGTATTAACCTCTTGTGTCGAAATCTCAATCTCTTTAAAGAATAAAGCCTTCTTAATCGCACTATAGATTGATGTCAACAAGTCCTTAAAACCAAACTCTAATGGATTTTTAATAGCATCTTCCATTGAAAGTCGATTTGTGAGTTTGACACCAAGTAATATTTTACGTTGAAAGTAACCTTCGTTCTCTAATTCTGCAACCTGCTTACTAATATAGTCTTGGAATCTACGTCTTGCCGTGCCATCTTGATTGATATTATAAAATGTATTGATGATATTGTTTCCCCATGGTTCTGGGTTAATCTCTTGGTTTGAAATCAATAGATGGCAGTCAACAGGCTTATTACTATTTTTCGCTAGTTCTCCTAAAGAAGAGATAGTTTGTGTAAAGAAATCACTCCTGCCTTGCAAATCTAAAAATAGGTAAGGATGCTCTGCAATGATGTAGTATGCCCATGTTTCGTCTTTGGTTACAACGATATTGTCAATGATTCCTACAGCAGGAATCTCAAAATCTTTTTTATTTTTCATACCTATACTCCTTTTATCTATTTATATATCAGAAAAACTAACCTACCTGTGGCAAGTTAGTTATATCTGTAGTCAAATGAGTTTTCTTTCCATCGTGGTTGCATACCTTTTTTCAGTGTGAAGTGTGTTGGTTGCAACAAACCTTGTTCAGTTCTAATAGAATGTGTACTTTCCATATTAAATAAGTTTAAATTAATCTTTGTGAAAAAGTGGCTTTCTAATGTTGGCTGATGAATAACGTCTGTATATGTGATGTATAAATCTGTAACATATTGGTACGCATATCTAAACAAATCTCTGCCACCCAAAATATAAATTGGTCGATAGTCATTCATCTTTCGTTTTAAACATTGTGGCATATCGTGCTTATCAACAATCTTCACTTCACTCGCTTTTGATAAATCAATTTTATCCAAATTGTGATGTCTATATTCTTTATCAATAAGAACGATAGCATCTTTTGTTAATTGCTCAATCAGTGTTATTTGTGCTTTTGGTAAAAAATATTCTTGTGTTTCACCCATCATGTAGATATCATCAACAAGAGTAATCATACCAACCTTGTACTGATTGACTTTGTTGTATTTGCCAATACCTTTTTGAATTGCCTTTTCAACACGCTCTTTTTGTTTCTTATCTGAATAGTGTACTAAACCATTATTGCTCGTTTGTAATAACCACAGGAAGTGGAATATCTGTTGTTGAACTTCAAAATCGTAAGTATTTCTAATTTCCAAAATTCTGTTTGGTGAAGCAACTGTTATATCACTCCATGTCTTATAAACTTCTACATTTCCGTCAAACTCATAAAATGTGTCGTCACCGCTAAAAATATACGGTCTATTTTTCCAATCTTTTCTCATAATCTCTAAACCTTATCCTCTATGTGACCACTAACCTTAACTTCTGAAATATCCATTGTGATATTCTGAATTTTTAAATCTTCACTAAGGTAGTGTTTTAAATCATTTACTTGTTGTTTATTTAGGTGCATAGTCAACATGTATCTTGTACCGTTCACATAATCGCCCTCAAAAATTGTAAATGAAATATTTTTAACAGTTAGATAATCAATTATCTTTTCTGTTTCTGCCTTCTTTTCATACAAGTGTGCAAGATATACTGTTTTGCTGATTTTAGACATGATAATATCTGTTAATGTGATAGAGAAACCCTTGCCACACACAAACGCCAGGATAGCACACATTGTATTGTCGGATGTGATTGACTTTAATAGGAAGGCGTATATCAAAGCGTCTATACATGTAATAATATACTGTGTTGTTTTGTTGCCCTTAATCAGTAAGATGTTCTTAACGTTGCCCATTGTAGATGATAAAAGTGTAAGAGAAAACAATAGTATATAATTAACCATTATTCTCTCCTATCAGTTTATCTACGATTGCTTTGTATGCCTCTGCAAAAGACTTGTCATCTAACACATCATATAATCTTCCTTCTTCATAAGGTGTTAAGATTACATCTGAACGTAATGGAATAATACCTGCGATAGACTCTTCTTTGTATGCCTTCTCCATAAGCATGGCACTCTTGTCTGAAATACTGTATACACGATTGACAATTACAAGTGGTCTACCATTATACTTAGATAACTCTTGCGAGATTAATCCGGCACATATAGCAAGGCTTGTTGTTGTCGGCTCTGTTACTACAACAAAGTCGTCAGCCATAGGGTATGTTACTTGTTCTGTAATGTCACTAACGTTACCTGCATTGGTGTCGATTAGTATGATATCATAGTGGTTACTTAAAACAATCAGAATATCTTTATATAACTTCGGTGTTAAATAGTCAATATTCTTAGCACTCTTAGGGGCAAACAAGAAATCAATACCAGTTGATGGAGAATGCCAGATAGTGTCTAAAACAATACGCTCTGTTACATTATCTTCCTCAAGAATATTAAGTACAGTTTTTGCATCCCTAGGAGCATTATTTAAGAAATATTGTTGTCCACCTGTAATGTCTAAATCAACAATACACACACTTTTGCTAGGATAGAATTTTCTAAAACTTGATGCGATTAGAAGCGTGTTTGTTGATTTGCCAACACCACCTTTTGATGATGTGATTGTAATAATCTTTGCATTGCCTCTTTCTTGCTCTTCTTCTGTATCAGTGTCTATATCTGTGTTTTCTGTATAGTCTTCTGTATCAGTGTCTTCCTCTTCTTCATTGTTGATAATATCAAAGTTCTCAATAGCGTTGTAAACATTTTCTTTTACACTATCATCAATCATGGTGTTGTTTGCAAAGTCACGCAATGAGACTTCAATATCGTCAATCATATTTTGCCCATAGTCAACAAAATAGAAAGGCATACCAACAGTACCATTTAACTTCTGACGGTCCTTGATTCTATACTCCATTTCATCTTTGTAGTCGCGGTCTTCGCCAATTAATAAAATATTCATAACGGCCGCATCGCTAATCCTTGCGATAAAATCTACAAAGTCTTCTTGTTCTGTATGAAATAATGAAGATGAAACAATAATACAACATGTATCAATATCGAAGGTATCGTTATTGATATCTTCATCGACTTGTCTTATACTTGTATATGGTTTTTGAAAGTCTAGTAGGTCTGGGCTATACTGACTAAAAACATTATATAATTCTGCTTGTCCTACAAAAATCATTTTTGACTTACTCATATATTAACTACTCCTTTACACTTATATTATACACCAAACAGGTTATGAAGGAAGAAACAGGCTAGTGAATCTCACCTGTTTCTTTGTTCTGTACATAGTATATATCAATTAATTTGTACTAACGAGTTCTGGAGTTGTCTTAAAGATTTCTGTCCACTCCTCGTCTCCTCGAATTTGAATCACTCCGTGTCTGCCAAGAACATCACACATTAAACACTCACCTGTCGCCAGTGTGTTGATTATACCAGCCCATTGCTGATATTCTCTAATACCCATTTTTTGGCATGTTAATACATTGTCTTTCGTATCGTCACTTCTGAAAGCAAAGCGAATCTGAATACCTGCATCTAGGTCTGTTCCGTCTTGGAAATCAAAATGCCCTGTTGCTTGCGATAGTAATATACACGCCATATTTTTAGAACGTCCTTTTAATAAAACTTCTTTAATCATGTTTCTACTTGATGGTAGCGATACAACTGACCATGCCTCGTCTATCATCAAGAACTTAGGAATATTGACAGGCATACTGAACATGATATCTCTTATCATTCTGTTTAGCAACGAAACGATAACCAGTGATATTTTTTCTTCTGCTGTACATTCGCTTAATGCTTTGCCAGTTGTTGGGAATGTTAATCCTGACATATTGATAATTGTTACACCATCTTTGATATCTAAGGTCTTTTTAGTAGTTTGTCTATCATGCATTAAAATTTTTGCGATAGGGCTTGCAAACATCAAGTCTAGTTTAGTTGCTATTGAACGAACATCTTCCCTTTCATGGCGTTCTAACTTGTCTATTAGTCGTCTCATACTTGGAGCATGTTCTCGGCACAAGTCACGGACAATATTAGAAACCATATTTGTCTGGGCGTCTGTCAAACTTGCACCAAGCAGGTCTTTAATAACATCTAATGTTAGTTGGGCGTTCTGGTCGTGATGTGGTGTAAAACATGTTGGGTCCAACATACCGACAGTATCTTTATCAATTACTTGTTTACCAGTTCTTTCATCTGTGCTAACAGAGATATCCCATAGTTTTACTGTGTTGATAATGCCATATTTGTGCAGTTTTGCTAGATGGTTAAAATCTCCTTTAGGGTCAAGAATAACGCCGACTTTTCCTGCTAGGCTATTTTGGGCTGCCAAGATTAAACCAAAGAAGGTTTTACCAGCACCAGGTGCTCCTGTAATAACAGTGTTTGGTGGTTTATTAATATAGGCAGCATAATTTGTATCGAAGAACACAGGCATTTTAGGTTGATACTTAGAAGAACCTATATACATAGATAAACCGTAAATATCTCTACTCATGACTTGTCTCCTCTTCTACCATCTTTCTTAACTTTGCGAAATCCTTTTCTCTTGACACAACATATACATGATTAACCTTTGTTCTTGTCAGTTCTTTACGTCCTACTCCGTCATAGTAACGTCTTGCACTAAATAAATAACGAATCAAGCACTTAGCCCATGAGGTAAAAGTCTTACCACCGAAATAAGGGCCTGACAACAGCATTGTTCCACCAACAACAGGAACAATGTAAAGAGTAAGCATTGGTGGTGTAAAACTCTTAAAAATCAGAATAAGTGGTAATGCCCATATACAAGATAAAATAAGTCCAAACACGATTGCTTTAATTCTGACAGGCTTATTAAATGAGATGTCAGAAATGGCGTAGATTAACATTTCATCTGTGAATAGTTTGGTTGCATTTTTTACTCGAATCTGCCTCATAGACATGCTCCTTTCTAAAACAGTTCAGAAAAACAACTGTATGCTTTTTGCTGGTTAATTGTGCTTAGAATTAATTTTTGGTTATCAACTTTTAAAATATCATACTTTAGGTTATCCCTAATCAGACAGTATTCATGTGTTACCAAATTCACTGTTCCATCTTTGAATACCTTATAGATAAACTTAACGTTTCTGTCTGTAAGGTAGTCCATTAAATCTTCGATTGTTTTCATAAAAACTCCTTCTTGTTGTGATTGTGTAGGAACGGTTTTAAGCGTGTTTTTACTTAAAATGTATCAGCCCGTTAGTTTTAGGTCTAAAATAGGTCTAAAAAGTCGCACGGACGAGGGTATAAAACGGTTTTAACGCAAAACATTTTTACCATAAAAGTTGTCAAGTTTATCGTTTAATTTTGTTTCTTTGGCCAAAAACAATTCATCTTTGTCTATAAAGTTTTTTGTTTTATCAAGATAAGACAAACTATCACCATCTGCGTAAGTATCAATTAGTATTTTTACGTCTTGTCTAACGATTTTATTTTCTTCGTCCAGAATACCGATTCTGTTATATGAATTGCCAACATACTTAACTTTAAACACCTCATTATTCTTAATTACATAGATATTATATCCGTTCCTATTACTATATTTTATATCATCTATGTTAAGGTCTTTCAGGTCTTTAACAACAATGCCACTACCATCTGCTGTTGAGTACAACCATAATTTATTAATAATAACCTTTTCTTCTAAGGCACTATATTTATATGTGTAATCAATGATGGTGTTTTTTAAATCGTTTCTACGTTTATTACTATCTCTGTATTTTGCTTGTGTCGCAAGATACTTTAATCGTGCATTGGTATACTCTTTCTCAAGCATGTCCAACTTAACATGGTACTCTTCTTCTAACTCCTTAAGTTCTTGCGTTTTGATTTCTCTTATTTGCTGTTTGATACTGTTTAACTCTTCATCTCTTGTAACATCTCTTGCCAATGCACCATGAAAACCTACATATGTTGGCAATAGACAGTTGTTTTTATTGAAAATCAACTTATTCTTGTTTTGCTTATCTTTGTAATCTAGGAAATAAAACAAGTATTGTCCTTCTTTGTGATAATATTCTTCTGCTACCGCCTTGCGTTCTTCCCATTCTTGTGTGTTCTTGAAACCAAAGATGTCTAGTCCATACTCTTTGTATTCATCAAACAATGGTTTATATCTACACTCAATGAAATCTAGTTCCTTCTCATAGTTTTCAATAACTTCAATATTAGGTGTACAGTATTTAACAGATGTTGCTAAATCTGTAGGATATATTTTTTCAAGATAGTTTTTTGCTTCTCCAAAAGTATCAAAAAATATATTTTGAAAAGCACCTATATGGTTAGAGGCCGCAGGAACACGCTTGATTGTCTTTTTATTGGTAATGTAGTATTTCATATCTTATATATCAAAAAGCGGGAACATATTATCCCGCTTCTGTATTATCGTTTTTTAATACCACTTCTGCCTCTATCAGTTAAGACGACCTCATCTGATAGTGCCACTGTTGAGCATGATATGATTTCATCTCCATTCTTCAATCTATGAAGAACATAACCACCTGCTCCTCTTCCCTTAGACGGGCAATCTTCTACTGGGGTGTATTTAACCTCGTTATTTGATTCTGTCCTAATAACATCATCATGAGCAACAAGGTTCACATAGACAATATCTGACATCTTGGTACCGTTAATTAATCCTGCCCCCATGTTTACTGATTTCAGTTTGTCCAAATCCATCTTGAAGATTTCGCCATGTTTACTAATCATGATAAGCGACTTGTTTTGTCTATCATCTTCTGTAATAGGTCTAGCAAATACAAGTTCTTGGTTATCCAACTTACAGAATGTGCCATCTTTAAACTTGTTCTTGAAGATATTTAGGTTACCATCATTAGAAACAACAAGCGTCTCATAGTTTGTATCGACTGTAATACCAGCAATATCTTCATTACCATTTGTAAATGTAGAAATGCTTTGTGGTAAATCAAGAGGAATATTCTCAACGTCTAATTGCTTGCATGAGCCATCTTTATTGATAGCAAAGATGTTACCATCTGACAATACTTTGAATTGAGAGTTTTCTACTTCTTCAATCGACTTACTAATCTGGCCATCTTGAATATTTATAAAGCATTCAACACCCTTAGCAAGTAGTCTGCGTTGCTTTTCTAAGTCTTTCTGTTGCTGTTTTAAATCTTCTAATGATATTCCGACAATCTCTGTACGTCTAGGTGATGAAATAATTTTGCATGTTTCTTTCAACTCTGTAATAATTACATTGTTGATTGCTTCAGGATTACCCATCATAGCAATAATATTTTGCTTTTCTGCAATAAGTTCGTTTTGCTTACGCTCTGCCTCTGCTGTGTCTGCTCTTGTTAATTGGCGCAAGGGCATTGCAAGAATTTGATTTGCTTGTCCCTCTTCAATCTTAAATGTTTTCATTAATTTAACACAAGCCTCATCAGAGTTATCGGCGTTTCTGATAATGCTAATTGCTTTATCAATATCAACCAAGACCTTGACTAAACCATCTAATGTATATAGGTCTTTATCAATCTGTTTTAGCCTGTATTCAGAACGTAACTTTATAACATCTTTACGCATGTTGATAAAGCCTTCAATCATTTCATACATCGAGATACCTGTCTTTGGAACAAAGTTGTCAATGATTGTAGTGTTGACATTATATGAAACTTGGCAACGTGTATATCTATAAAGATTGTCAATTAATCTAGGAATATTTGCTCCAGCCTTGACAAAAATCTTTAATCTTACCTCACTCTTATCTGTTTGGTACTTTGAGTCAGACAGGTCTTTGATTTCCGAAATCTCTGTAAATAACCCCGCCTCTTTCTTGGCGATAATATCAGTCATCACTTGTTCAACCGAAACATCATAAGGCAATTCTGTAAAAGTGATTTCTGCTCTACCGTGAGATGTTTCTTTTACATTGTATTTACCGAGAATAAGGAATTTACCCTTGCCTGTTTGCAGATAATCTGTAATACCATCTTGGCCAATTACTGTTGCTCCTGTAGGGAAGTCAGGTCCTTTGATATACTTAGTTATTTTTGTAGGGCTATTTAGTTTGCCTTGTAAGTATGCAATACATGCACTCATGACCTCATCAGGATTGTGTGGTGGTATCGTACAAGAGAACCCTGTAGCAATACCTTGAATACCATTAATAATTCCTAATGGGAAACGTGCAGGTAAGAACATAGGCATAACCTTGTCTCCCTGTTCATTCATAGTCCATGTGCAACCGTGCTGTTGTGTATCTCTAACAAGTTCATAGCATGCTTTATTCATACCAATTTCAAGATAGCGGGCAGCCGATGCTTCATCTCCTGTGAACTTACCTGGCTGACCTGTAAATTTGCATAGAGGAACTCGTGAATTATATGCTTGTGCCCAACCATCAAGAACTCCGTTAATAGACTCTTCTCCATGTGGGTGATAGTCGCCCATGATAGATGATTGAACAGTACCTTCTTTTATGTTACCCTTTTCAGGTCTTAGCCCTAACTTATACATACCCCAAATACTTCTTAGTTGTACAGGTTTCACAAAATCGTAGTTGAATACCAAGGCACGGTCTAATAGAGTAGCGTATGCGTACTCTAAGCCCCACTCGTTCATAATATCTACTAACTCACATTCAATAGGCTCTCTGGCATGTTCTAGTAGTTCGTCTATATCAAAATCAACATGTTTCTTCTTTGCCATATATTAGACCTCCTCTTCATATTCTACAATTTCTGGTTTGTAAGGACTCGCCATAATCCACTGTTTACGAGCGTCTGCACTATCTCCAGAAATTAATTCAACCATTTCTCTTGCTTTATCAACATCATTAACCTTGATTTGGACCATACGTCTTGTTGTTGGGTTCATACCTGTTTCAAACAAGACATCTTCTTTTGTTTCACCAAGACCTTTAAAGCGGTTGATATGTTTGATTGTCTTGTTTTCTCTTGCAAGTTTTGCCTCAACTTCTTCTTTTTCTTTTGCGTTTACACAATAGTACACCTCATCTTTTGATACTGTAATAGCATACAGAGGTGTAAGCATACGGAATAATCTTCCTTCTAATATGACTTGTGGCATAAATACCCAGAACCATGTAATCAGCAAGTTTGCAATGGCTGCCCCGTCTACGTCAGAGTCGGTTGCCATAATAATCTTATGGTAACGCATATCCTCAATATTAAATGACTCTCCGAAACCAGCACCGATACAACGAATAATATCCTGTGTTTCTGCATTTTGCATGGCTGCCTTAGGGCTTGCTTTCAACACATTAATAATCTTACCCTTTAGAGGATAGATTGCTTGATAGCGTGAGTCTCTGGCCGCCTTTAAACCACTGAGGGCAGAAAGTCCTTCACCAAGATACAACTCACTAATCGGACTGTGTGTGATTTCACAATCGACAAGTTTGACAGGCATAATACTACTACGTGTTACCTTACTCTTTTCTCTATTTAATTCTTGTTGCTCTTGAATACGAGTACGGTTCTTCATTGCCGTAATGACCTTTTTAGCCATTATTTCAACATTATCTCTATTTGCAGGACGATTTAACCATTCTCTTAGTTTTGCTAAAATATCTTCATATAATGCTTTTTGAAGTTCTTTACCACCAAGTAGTTGCTTTTCCTGACCAACGAAACGAGGCACATTTGTCTTAATCGTTAGAACTGCCGTGAGACCTTCTTGAACATCTCGTGGGATTACATCTCCATCGTTTTTGCTAAGTCCATTTTTCATTGAACGGAACTTTTCGTTTAAAGCGTCTGTTAATGCCTTTTCAAATGCTTGGGCATGCACACCACCAAGTGTTGTACGAATATCATTACAATATGTATCCAAGATGTAATCGTAGCCACTGTTGTAGTTAAACGCTAAATCATAGTATAGTTCTCGTTCATCGTTCAACATATCCTCATCACTGTATTCTTTATTAATGAGTTCTAGTAATGCTGGTCCTGTAGCACCTTTAGGAATATTTGGATTAGGCTTTCCTTGACCTCTTTCCCTAAATGCTGTTGCACCACTGATAGTAACAATATCCGTGATGTTATTGCCTACTTGAATGTCCACCAACTCTTTAATACCATCTGATGAATGAAAGACTAAACGATTAAATGAGCCATCTTCCTGCTCGTCTAATACTTCCATTGTTGTGTTAGGATATAAGTACGCCGCACCTCTGATACGTGCGATAATATCTTCTTTATCAAATTGATATGGTACAATAAACCAATCATCACACAATTTAAACTCAATAGATGAACCGTGTGGGAATAGTTCCTTCTCTTCTTTAGAACGATTGTCTTTGAGGGTAAAAATTTCTGAATTGTCTTTTGCTGGTTTAAATACACCCTTATCATCAAACAAACCTGGTACATAGTCTAAAAAGTCTAAAGCATAAATCTTGCCATTTTTAAAAACTCTTACCTTGAACCACTCTGATGTGCCGTTTGTACTTGAACCACCAACACCGTTTTGTGATGTTGTAAATTTACCCTTTTGAACGCCTTTTAATGCTGAACCAGACTGTAATAGTCCTAATGCCTTAAAGATACCAGACACTTTGTTTCCATAAGCGTCTGTTGACATATCTGTTGGAATACCGCGGCCATTGTCTTCAATCTTAACTACTCCGTCGTTGTAAAATACAACCCTTAGATGTGTTGCTACGCCAATCGCAACTTCACCTAAACCATTATCCCAAATCTCACGAATCGCCACATTTTTCTGTGATGAAAATGGGTACTCTTCACAACCACGTTCGTCTCCAAAAGTTAGGTTTAATCTTTTTCTCAAATGTTGAAGTGGTGTTAACGCTTCTATGGCCGATGCTTTATAATTCTTAATCTTGTCGTCTTTTGTTAATTCTTTTTTCTTAGCCATTATGTTGTTCCTTTCTCTCACTTATATTATACAACAAATATATCAGAAAATGATGCTTGAGGTACTCTTTTAGGCATCGTTGGTTGCTTTTTGTGAATCTTGGTATCACTTTTGTTGAAACCACAAAAAGATACTCTTTTGAGTACCTTTAATATGGTATTTTGTTATAATATTATTCCCTATCTGCTAGTTTTGCTGATTCTCTAACATAGAAATTTTCATCATTTAATAACTTGTCAAATTCTTCTTTACTTAATAAATTACCACGAAAAGCAACTCTTTGCCTTACTATTGAACTACTATCTGTTGCCAATTCGCTAAGTATTTCTTTGTTACAGCAAGCGGCGACTGACGACCTTACGGTCGCATCTTCATCATGAGACAAAATATCATGATATTCCTTTCTTAATGCAACCATACTTCTAACGATAGGTGAAGTGTCGTTTACAAGAATATCTGCCTTATATCCTTTACTAGCCACTTCTCTTCTGACAGTTTCATTCTCGTCTTTAACAAGTTCATCAATACCTATCCCAGCATTAACACATGCCAACTTTTGAGCCGTTGTTCCATGAATATATGAGTTTAACTGTTCCTGATATTTCTTTTTAAGTTTTTCATCTTTTTCGTTGTCTATATAATCTTGTGCAACACTTCTTGTAAAGTAATCATAGTCTATTGCAAAAAGCGCCGGGTTATGTCCTTGTTGAGCAACTTCTCTTCTTACATGATAGTCCGGGTCTTTTTCTAAAATATCTAATCCGTATCCTTGTCCTGCACATAGGACTCTATCACCAATATTACTGCTGTATAACAGTCTACTCATCTTTTCGTTGTACCTATCTACTTGTTGTTGGAACTCCTCATCACTCATATTCTCTATTTTATGGAATACGTGGTTACATGTTCCGGTTCCGGGATTTTTCGCCGTGCACCATGTAATGTTACCATTTCTATTTAATGCTTTTACTCTAGGCATAAATTGTATCCTCTCTTTCTGACTACTATATCAAAAAAGAGGCTATATCAGCCTCTTTCTTTTAACCCCACAAGTCTACCGCTTCGTCAGAGTTTGTAGAATCATCGTCTAATGCGCCGAAGATGTCCTCTTCTTCTGCTACTGCTGGTGCAGGTGCTGTTGCACGTGTTGCCTTCTTAGGCGCTGTTGAGCGTACAGGTGCTGTAGGCTTTGCAACAGGTGCTGATGCATTATTACTTGCATGCTTTGCAATTCTGATATCATACCAGTTGCTAATCTCTACTGAAACAGACTTAGCACGAATAGAAACTTCTGTTGTTGCTTCGTGTACAACACCTGAATTATCTGTCCATTCAGGACGGTCTTCCACAGTTAAGTCACCAACAATTACTAACTTAGTACCCTTAGGTAAATCGCAACTGCATAGGTATTCAGCCTGCTTACCGTAAATCATTACTCTCCAGAACTTTGTTCCTGTTTCTTTCCATTCTTCACCGTCTAAGTAACGTGTAGATTGTGCAAGAACTAACTGGCAGTAAGAGTTGCCATTGCGTGACTGCCTTAATTCTAAATCGCCTGCTAAATTTGCTTGTAGTGTAATTTGACTCATAAAAAATAATCTCCTTCTATGCCCTTTTCTATGGCATCCTTAGTTATAAATAGGGTTTACCCCTACACTTATATTATACAACATTCCCACACGATTAAGACAAATTCATCAAAAATGTAGGAATGTTGTTAATATTTTTACAGAACTTCAATAAATACAGGTACACCCTTTTCATTTACTGCGAATGTTGTAACGCCTCGTACACTAGATTTACCACTATATGAAGAGAAGTAATCTGAACTTGGTTCAGATGCGGCACAACTGATTAACCAACGCTTACCACCTGTCTGCATAACTTGATGGTTATGAAAGTGGCCCATTACCATGATATTTGCATGACTGCCTGGCATTTCAGCAAAGCACTGGTTCTTCCACCATGCTTCTTGGCCCTGAATACCACCTTGTGCTTTATGACCGTGGTTAAATGCAATCTGCGAACCATTTTCTAAGTCGATAACTGCTGTTAATTGCTTATTTGCAGGGCGAACGAACTCGATATTACGTAAGCATTCCTGCTCTGCATTTTCACAAATATCTTGTAACTGGAAACTGATTTCAATACCATAATCGTTTTCAGGAGTACCTGTTGGCTTACGTGAGCCATTTCTAATCTCCCCATGATTGCTTGGTACAGCAACGACATATACCTTAGGTGCGTAAGGAGCAATAATCTTAATTACTTCTAACATTAGTCGTCTGAAACATCTAATTTGTTCGCCTAATTCTAGGTCATTTGTGCATAACTGTTGTGGTGTGTTATTAATGTTCTCAATACCATCTCCTAGGTCTGTAATGATGACGGAAACAGGCTTAGTGCGTAAGATACGCTCTTTGAACTTGTATGCGGCCTGCAATACTCGTTCGATTGTTTCTTTTGAACCACCACCAGTTTCGTGTGCTTTACCTAACTGAACGTCTGATAGTGCAAATACCTCTGTCAATGTTCCGTTTGTACTTAACATTGGTTTTTCTGGTGCAAAGTTATTAATAACATCATTTAACTCATCGTATGTGTGTAACTGAACTTCTGCTTGTGCGATTTGAGGGTTATATGTAAATGATTTACTGTAAGTACCATCTTTTAGTCTGTGTACCCTTGCACTCTTCAAAGCAACTGTTGGTACAGGATTATCTTCAAATAATTCTGTAAGTGATAACTGTTCTTCTTCTCGTGGCACGGCGACAGTACCTGCCTCATGTACTTCCATTTCTTCTAAAATATCATTAGATGGTGCTTTTTCTCCACGCCATTCTAATACAATATTCCATGCACTTATCATACGATTTACAGTTGTTGTGCTGATGTTTAGTGTATTGGCGATTTCAATAATACTGGCGCCTTCGCACATTGCATGTAAGACATAATCCACTTCTTGGTCTAATTCAGCAAATGCTGGTACAGGTTCTCCGAACTCATCTGTCAACAGACCAGCAAGGCTTAACGCATAGCGTACTAGACGAACTTTGGACGGTGCTACACCGAAGATGTCTGATAATTGATATTGCTTTAATTCTTTGTTGTTTCCGTTGTAGATTTCGATGATTGTATGTTCGAGGCCACCTTCTTCAAAAATGTACTCATAACCATCTGCTAAGTATTTAACTTCTCTCATTCTTTCTCCTTCGTTATTTCTGAAATATCTTGGTTGACGAACCAGTTCCCAATATGAATAGCGTCTGCTTCATCATCTGTGTTACTATTTAAACCTGTCGTTACAATGTTGCTTGCATTCTCTACTGTAAACTCTTTTAGTTGCTCTCGTTTAAGGTTTGTGATACCATAGAACTTTTGCCATGTCTTAGGGTAAACCATAACCAGCGAGCATGATTCTGCTAAAAGAGCACCGATAATAAGCCCTTGTGCAAGACATAACTTTTTCAGTGTGTTCACGTTTAGTCTGCTAAAGGCGTCTTCAACAACTATATAGTCGATGTGATAGTTCTTAACAACTTCCTTGATTTCTTGAGCCATAAACTTGACTCTATCTATCCATATGTCTCCCTTTTTGGCTTTTTTATGGGCAGAACCACTAATAATGCAATCTTTGTCATTCCATAGTGAATAACCTGTTGTTGTGGTTGAGATATCCAACGCTAATGTATACATGTTTTAAGACCTTTCGCAGACTGGACAGTATTTTCTATCAAAGAAACCACAGTCATAGGCCCTACGCCTCCGGGAACGCTTGTAATCGTACATGTGTCGCCATGCCTCTCTTCAATATCAAGAGTATCGCAATCTCCGTATAATTTTCCGTTGATACGATTGATACCGACATCAACAACAACTTTTACATTATCAGAGATGTAAGAACTGTCTATTGTGTTCGCTCTACCAATTGCCACAATCAGAATATCAGCATTTCTTGTAATGTTCTTAATGTTCTTTGTTTTGCTATGACATATTGTAACAGTTGCATTTTTGTCTTGACATAACTTTGCGACAGGCATGCCAACCAACTTAGAGCGACCTACAACAACTACATTAAGACCTGTTAAATCATGGTATCCTAAATCAGATAGTATTGTCATAATACCTTTTGGTGTACATGGTTTGTATTCTGCTGTTGAACTGAATAATTTACCCTGCTGGATAAGTGTCAATCCATCAACGTCTTTTTGTGGATTGAGATGACTTAATGCCTCGTTCTCATCTAGGTGTGATGGCAGAGGTAATTGTAATAGCACACCATCAACATTATCTTGATTTGAAATTATCTCAATATAATCATTTAAATCTTTTTGAGAAATGTTTTCTGTGATTTTAATTGTCTCGGCATCAATACCAATCTGCTCTGCCAGTCTTTGTTTACTTGTAACGTAAGAAACACTTGCAGGATTATCACCAACAAGAAGCACTTTTAAAACTGGTTTTCTTGTCATTGAAGAGACATCATCTGACAAAGACTTAACCAAATTGCTTCTTAATTCTTTTGTATTGTATATCATTCTCTTTAACCTTTCTAATTATATTATACAACAAATATGCCATTTTAGGTATAGATGTCTGATAGTTGATATATCAACAAAAGAAAGGAGTCGGCAATGACTGAACAGAATAAGAGATATCATTTTTCACCTCTGCTCGGCGAGGTTAGAGAGTGTAGGGCAAAATCGCAAGAAACATGCCCGTACTGTAATGCACCTCATTTTAGTAGTCTAAAGGATGCTAATGATTATGCAAATGAAATGCATGATTGTTTTGCAACAATGAAGAAATTTGACTTCCTAGACAATGATTACATGCACAAAGATAGAGGTTTATACGGAGATGGTGGTAGATTGGGAGATACAAAAATCCATTCATATAAAACTGTGTGGTATTATGATAATAAGAGTCCTGAAACAAGATTACAGTGCGAGAATGTATTGTTTGCGGCCGGTTTAACAAAAAGTGAGGTAAGTGACTTACTATTATACCATGATAGTTTTGTAATCGTTAATCCTAAAGACCCAGAGGTCGGTATAGGGCAAATGAAGGTAATCCTAAATGCTCAACAAAATATACCTGAATTAAAGAGTTATTTTGCTACACATACAAAGGACTCTCCACAAGAACAATTTAACAAAGTTATCGAGTATTATCGTTATACAATGACTGATGAATACATAACAAATAAGCGAAAGGAACTGTTTAACGGTGGGTATACGCCTACAAGGCACTTGTACGAAAGAGCGGGTTATTTCCCATCACCTCTTACAACAAGTATTTCAGAAAACTACATCATTGGGCTAAAACTGAACGATAAAAAGTTGGACAGAGATTTAAGAAATATCTATCCAACAGATAAAGAAGATTTTAAGACATTAAAAAAGTAGACTGATTAAGTCTACTTTATTTTTTCAAACATTTCTAAGACAACATCTTCATCAAAATTATCATCAATATAACTACATGCGATACCATCTTCATTTACTGTAATTGTATATGGTGTGTGAATAAGGCGTTTAGAGTGTACTTTCAGTGCTTCTGATTGATTTTCACTATCCTCAATCCAGATTCCCAGCATATGATTGAACTTGACATCATCAAACGGTTTTTCTTCATGACTTGAAATTACCAAGTTGGCGTCTGTCTGCTCATAAATAGACGCTGGGTACAAATCAGCAGACAAATCAAATGTGGCAAGAACGCCTCGTTGTTCAAGTGATGTAAGCCCTTGAAATACTGCCTCTGTAAACTCACTAAAACTCATTACGGTGTCCTTAGGTAATGATGCGATATTTTCTAATACTTTGTCAGATACAAGAGGTGTCTTGACTGTTGCAAATGCCTCTGGCTCATCTTCGTCCTCAATATCTTCATCTAATAACTCATCAAACTCGTTTAGTAGGTTTGAAATTTCTAATAGTAACTCAAAATCATCACTGTTTTCCATGTGGTTGTTGACTGCGATAGTTCGCTTGGTCATATCCACTAACGCAACTGGATTTAACTCCCCCGGCTTGCTAATCATAATAATTTCATCATCATCTGAATTGGTATACTCCTGATACCCATGTTCTTTGACTGCAACGCTAATGCTGTCTCTGATTTCTTCATAGCGTTGTAGTGTTTCTAATAAGTTAGATAGACCTTTCTCATTTTTGTTTAACATTTTCATACTTCTCCTTTATACTTTCTGCTTTTGCTTGCTCTATTAAAGACCTGTAGTACGACTGAATAAAGATTTTGTCTGTAAGTACCTCGTACTCTTGCTCATTAATCTTATCTAACACTTTTTGTGATTGTTCAGTCAGTGCATCACGGTCAATAATTCTTGTTTTCTTTTTGTTTAATCCCTCAATTTCAACCATCTCATTGTCATATAATTCCTTAATAAGTCTAAGAATATACACATCGTTGTAATCCTTAGGATTAAGTTTGATACCATTCGTATTCTGTGTATCAAAATAGACTTTTAATGCTAATAAACTACTCTTGATAGATGGCCTTAAACCGTCTGTCTTCTTATTATAGTCTCGTTTACTGGTAATATTTAAATCTTCATATTGTACACCAACATCTTCGGCTGCCTTTTTAAGGTAGTTGTTTTTTAGCACCTTGTCCTCTATATAATTTGTAAACAGTTCCTGTATTTTTTGAATATAAACTGTCTTAGACTCTGGTGTATCATCAACTAAAAACTTACTCTTAATAGCATTGTAGTATGTTTTTGTAATACTTTTTACCTCTGGTAGTGGTCGACTCTGTTGGAGTAATTCACATGGGTCTACTCCCGCAGGTAACAGGGCTATATACAACATGTTATGAAGTTCTGGGAACTTACAAAAAATATGATTCATGGCTTTTTTACCTGCTTGGTCTCCATCAAGCATAAGGATGATTTTGCCATCGTTACCGATAATATTTAAAATTAATTTTTCTTGCTCTTTTGAAAAGGCAGAGCCACTGACTGCTACTGTATTCGTATACCCAGCGTTATGCATTGCCTCTACATCAAATTGACCTTCAACAAGGTATATTGCGTTATCTTCTCTTGCTTTAAATCTAGCACGTTCTACACCATACAAAACTTTTGACTTATCGAAAATTAATGTGTTGGCAGAGTTAATATACTTACCTGCTTTTTTATTATCAATAAGTTGTCTACCTGTAAAACCAATAGCCTGACCGAAGATATTGCAGATTGTGAATATCAATCTATCACTAAACCTACAATAACCGTGTTCAGTATTTACACCAACCTCTTGTAGTTCTTCTTGTGTATAACCTTGTGCGTTGAAGTAACGATTAAACTGCTCATTAGAAGGACAATAGCCGTAAATATTTGTAATTGGCAAGTTACGCCTAATGATTTGTTGTTTTGCAGGATGTCTTTCTGGCAGACATGAGAAGTTATACTTAAAATATTCGTCTATCTTTGTTAATAACTCTGTTAATCTCTTTTGCTTGGCATAGTCATCTTTGTTGTTTTTCAAATCTAACTCAAAATTGTATTGGTCTGCAAGGAACTGAATTGCTTGCATTTTTGTTAAACTGTTGCGATTGGCTACATAATCAATGATATCACCATGTGTTTTACAACCAAAGCAATGGAAAGTACTGTTATCCTTGTATACCACAAACGATGGCGTCTTTTCATGGTGAAAAGGGCAGAGGCCTTTATAAATATTGGCTCCGCCATGTCTAAGGACAACACCGTCTTTAACGATAAAGTCAACAATATCTACTTTATTTTTTAACTCACTAATTGTCCCCATTATTGTACCCTTTCCCTATTCTTAAATTCCTCTGTCATCTTAGAGGCGATTGCTTTTAATTTATCAATATCTCTTGCTAATTCAAAGTCATTGTTTTCAAGACATTGCTCTTTACACGAGTCTAACCTTCTTAAAATACCCTCTAAATCATACGAACTAATATATTTACTGCAAAAAGCGTTCCAAGTAACTAAACTTCTTGGCCCGTAGTTGCTCATTTACACTTTTCCACTAAATAGAAGAATGCATTATTAGTTCGCTCTTGTGTGTTCTCTTCAAAGAAAGTATGAATATAGAATGCAATACATGCTTGATAAATAGAATTATCTTCTTCTGTTAGTAAATTATCTATTACTTCCATATCCTCTACTGACAATTCCTCAATAGGATTTACACTCTGATACTCTGCTCTCAATACTTCGAGGATTTCTTCTGTAATTACCACATCTTCTGAAAGCCCTAAAATCTCGGGACTCTCTTGAAGTGCCATATAAACAACATATGGTGGTATTCCTTCTTTAACTGCTTTGCTGATAGATTGTTTTAGGTTACTATTCATTAGAACCACTCCTTAATTTCTCGGCGTGTATTCGCCTTGTTCTTTCTACGGTTATATCGAATATCTCCGTGAATACTGTTACCGATACCACCTCGTGCTTGTCTTTCTCTGGATGCTTTAAATTTATCAAGTGATGTTATTTTCATATTTGTGTTCTTCATATTTTTACCAAGCAAGCCCTTTCTTAGATAAATCTGATTTGATTCTGCTGGTTGTGAATACGTCTAGTTTGTAAATCTTTTTAGCAAATGCCTTTTCGTTGAAATAAAATGTGACTGTCGCTGTCTTCTTCACCACATTACGCACGATTGCAACACGCACTCTGTCAGGATAAATCAAAATCATTTTCTTTTCGTAGTAATTCATACCTTCATACAATACGGTAATCAGTCTTTTCTTTTGCATGCTCTTAGTTTAACATTGTTATAACATATTGTCAACCATTTTTGCTGAAAATTTTACTTATTTGCCGGAACGGTTTTAAGCGTGTTCTTGCTTAAATCTGAATAATGTATCAGCCCGTTGGTTTTTGACTGGTTTTAGGTCTAAAAAGTCGCACGGCCGGGGGTATAAAACGGTTTTAACACTAAAAGAAAAGGCTGCCTTAAGCAGCCATACTCCATTCAATAATCTCTTTTGATTTCGCTAGGCAACGTGATAACCAACCGTTAATGTTATTTAATACATCTGCTGTCAATGGCTCAACTTTTTCTGCATAACTAAACACAAGGTATCTTGCTCTTACATGAGAGTAATCCCTATAATCGACTTGGTCTGAACCTAAAATCACCTTTTGAATTTCATCACAAAGTTTTAACATCTTTGTTGCTACTGTTCTATATTGTTCTTCTGATAATTCAAAACCATTCTTTAAGCCATAATCAACTACACTGTAATAAAGTGTTAAGAGAACCTGTGATTTGTCAAAACTAGATGGCTTAATCGTTTGTACTTTTGTTTCCTCAAAGAAACTATCAACATCAATCTTTCCTTCTGTTACTCTGTTTACACATTCAAGCATTTCAGGAGTGTCGTTTTCTGGTGAGAAAGCACCACCCATCATAACCCACTTACCTGTGTTTTCATTGTAAACACCTGTAAAGCCTTTTGTAATAGAATCTTTTGCGGTACGCATGTCTTTTGTTAAATCTGCAATAGGAATATTAATATCAATACCCTTTTTACGTGCTTTTTCAAATCTAGCAAGAAGAACGACTTGGTCTTCTGACGCCTTTTTGAACACCTTTCCTAACTCTGATTCTGCTGGTACATAACCAGAAATTCCGTACTGTAAGTGAGAAGGCTTCATTTCAATTAAATAAGATTTACCTTTCTCTGTCACTGTAGGAACTGCTGAGGCGAACTCTACAATTACTTCGCCTTTTGTTGGAGTATTAAACACTCCGAAATTCTCAATCATTTGTCGCATACTTATTTTCTCCTCTCGTATACCCTTATACTTATATTATACAACTTTTTACACCAAAAGGGTGCTTAAGTTAGTATTTATTTTCTTAAAAGCGTTGTCTAACAACTTTACATAGATGTCTTGGTATTTTGTTGCAAACATCTCGTTTAATTCGTTGTCTTTATCAATGTCCACACAGTAACATGTACCATTCTGTTTACTTAACCAACGAATTAATTTAACTTGTCTAGTTAACGACACAGTGACTTCAAATTCATCATCCTTGCTACGAGTTGTTACGATGTAGTCTTTAGGTTTTATATCTTTCAGCGTTTTGTCACTCTTTGCGAACTTTTTATCAATTTTTGTAAACTGATTATCTCGTATTTCTCTGTACTTCTCTAGCATGATTTTATCCTTTCACGAATAGGTAAGGGGCAAACTTTGTCACTAAGAACTTACCATCTGTTGTTGCTTTGATTGTGATGATGTATCTACCTGTAAATGATATGCCATCAGTATCTTTCCAAGTAATGTTTGTGTCTACCTTGTACTCGCCCTGTGTATCTGTGTTGTAAATCTTGTAAGACACGGCATTGTTGTTCTCGATGGAAACACTACCACCAAATCCTGCAATCAAATCAACAGGTGCGTTAGATGGTATATACTGGTCGATTTCAGCATGGCTATCTTGTGTTACCTTAGAGAATGCTTTGATGAACCCCATAATTGTTGGTTCCATCTTTGGTGCAATAGATGTGTTTGTGTCACCGTTTCCGATAACTCCTTCTCTAGGTAAAGAACTAGCATTTGCAATCGCATATGTAGGAATAATTGACGGTGTTCCAACAAGTGTTACCTTTTGTGTTGTTTTATCGTAGTAAACATTTAATTCAAAACTCTTCCAAGTACCTGTTAGTTCTGATTTTTCTGTTTCTGTTCTACCGTCTTTATCCGTCATATATACACTAAAGTCATAGGCCGCACTATAATCATTAATTATCTTTTCTTTAAATAGGATAGGCTGACCAGCGGGTACCTGCTTTGTTTTTTCGTCTGTAAGTTGTTTACCGTTAAACTGCCCAACATCTGAACCATTCAACACATTCATCATTTGTTTAGAAGCACTAGAGTCTGTGTTGTTGAGATAGTTGTAAAGATATTCTTGTGCATACGCTCTGCCTCGCTCAATTGGGAATCCCTTATTATCGCTATGTTGAATAATCATATTCTGAATATCTTGTTTTGTGTAGACATTTTCTGGGAAGAAGGCATTTTTAATTGCGATACCAAATAAACTTAAAACCATTAATAAAATAAATGCTCTTAAGATATATACGCCGAACAACTTGTTTCTACGCACATCTAAGTCTTTATCTTTTACCTTTGCTTTTTTACCCCCAATAGGAACAATCTTCTTATGACCTTTTAGGATAAATTCCTTTTCTTCTTCTGTTTCATTTAAGAGATTAATTTTTCTTGGTTCACCAATCTCTTCTATAGATGATTTCTTTTTGAAACCCATTATTTGGACACCTTCTTTCTGAATTTACTCTTGTTATTACGGAACTTGTCAAAAGATGTTTCAACTTTTGGCTTTTCAAGTTCTTCTCTCTTGTGTTCTCTTCTAATCTGTGCCTGTGTTTGATGCTGTTGCTTTGTCAATTGGTTGTTTGCCTCTTCAAAGTGTTCTATTTTAAAGTTGTTATCACTCTCACGAACTGCCGGAGTAGGCTTTACAGCGTGTTTCTGTTCTGGTGTGATATTTGTCTTATCAAACCTCTTAAACTCTTCCGGTACGTCTTGTAGAACCTCTTTATTAGGCGTTAAGAGAATTTTACGTGCAACACCGAAACCAAGATTCGCAAACTGATGCTCGTTGGTTGATTTCTGGATTAAATAACACTCTGCTCGATATCCGTTAGAGGCTGTAGGGGCAGCCAGGCGTTGGAACCTGTTTGGTAGCACTCTATATTCAAGTACCTCTGATTTATTAATCATTTCTTTGCCTTTAGAGAATAAACCTTTACGCTCGCCTTCTGTAACTTTGTAAGAAATCTTAGAAGTCTTACCCAAAATCTTGCTAAAACGTTCTGCCTCATCGTCTGTTGCACCGTTGTGAATTAAGAAGTTATTAATAACGTTCATAAATGCATCTATCTTGTACCCTGCGTTAGAGTCTGTATTGGCAGCCAACTGTAGAATTGACTGTACTGATAGGACAGGGAAACCGCAGGCAGAACGAACTTTGGCAACAATATCTGCAATCAAGTCGATATCAACTGTCTGGAACTCATCCATAAAGATACCACAAGGTAGTTTGTTGTCGAGTGATTCTTTATAACCGAATGCTCTCTTAATGTCTGAAACAATAATACTGCCCATATACTTAGCGAACTCTGGCTCTGCGTTAGGAGAGAACTGGAACAATACGATGGGTGCATCTTCGTCCATACAAATCTTAGACAGGTCAATATGTTGCTCACCATGTGAGCCTTTATATAAACTACTACTATAAGAACTCATGGTTAAGTTCTTCATTGTTACTGATAGACCATCTAACTGTTCTTTTAACAAACTCTTAGGAGCAATTAAATCGTTATATACTTCCTTTAAACTATTTAACTTCAACTCCATCTCTCTATTAGGGTTTGCCGGGTCAATCTTTCTTGCATATGCTTGTATCATATCGAACAGGTTTTGCAACTGCAAGGCTTCTACAAACTGTGAAATACCACCCTCGTTCCACGGGAAATTAGGCAGGTCTTTTTCATCTAAATTGTTGATTAAGAAAAAGATTGTTTGAAGTAAACTGATTTGTCTGTTTTTATACACTTCTGAGGCCGCATCCCATGTTCTCATACCAAGTACCAAGTCTGTTTGGCCTTCTTTTGTGGCAAGCGGGTCATAAGATGCTTGATACTGTGCTAATGGTCCAACGCTCTTGCCATTGACAAAGTGCAAGAATTTTCTATTGTACTTCTTCGCACAACGAGAGGCGTGATATGCTAAGTTGATACCCTTTTTAAAGTCTAAGATAATCATTGGGTACCCAGCCTGTGCTGTGTTTTCTATCATCTGCAACATTGTGATAGTTTTACCAGAACCGGGTACACCTTCAATGACTGTTCCCTTGAAAGCATCCTTGTAGTACATATATACTGGTTCAATACCACTATATGTTTCACCATGCTCTAGTTCCACATCTTCGATTAGTGTGCCCAAAGGGACCGCCTCTGCCGAATTTAACTCACCATCCTCTAAATCTTTTTTGAGTTTATCTCGTCTTAGTTTGTCTATAATATTTTCTCTATATTCAAAATTGTAATATGGTCCTGACTTCATCTTCTCTTCTGGATGCCTCTTTAACTGACTAGCCTTAGTTAAGCATAATATGATGCCTATCACAGGACCAAGGACACTTGTTGCCAAAATATACTTGGCTACCAACGTATCAGGAAGTAAGAAAAACAATAAGCAGGACATCAATACAGATGGTATTAAAATAACAGGAATACTGAACTTATTTTTATATTTTAATGTTCTAAACAATACAAAGAATAGCAAGTAGCCAATCAGTATGGCTGGTAGAATGGTAAAACAGATTATACCTAAAAAGACGTATAAACCTGCCTCGCTACTCTCACCGTCTTGCTTCTTCTCATCTATTCTCTCGCTCATATGCTACCTCTCTTTAGTATTATATCAAGAAAGGTCTAAAAGCACTTTCGCTGTCCCTTTCCTCATCTGTACCGTCTGTTTTAACAAACTTCTTTTTTATACCATTTGTTTGCATGTATTCATTAACCCTTTTTGCAAACCATCGTTTCTTCCATGGTTTACCATCTTGTGCTGGTTTATATTCAATAAACGTATATTTTTTAGCCATACCTCTATGTAGTTCTTCAAGTTGCTTGCCTCTTTCAGAGCATGCTAGGATTTCTTGATAGCCACCTTTGTTTGTGCCTACAATATTCTCATAGCAATATCTGTCAATGTACGCAATATTATACCCGTTATCTATACAATCTAAACAGTATTGCATATCTTCTAAGACACTATCTGTTTTAAACTTGACTGCTTTAGAGCGATAGCCACACAATGCACCAGACACATTCGAGTAGTCTGCTGGGCCATCTTTAGCCTTTGATAAGAGCATGAGTTTGTTAGTTGATGGAACTAACCCCCAAGCAATAAGGCCTCGTTCTTCTGCTACACTATCACAGTATTCTAGCATGCTAATAAACTCATCTCTGGTCGTGATATTAGAAATACTGCCAAACTTCTTCTCGCTTGTCGGTAGATTGAATTTGCAGAACCTTTTAATATCGTCATCAATGGTTAAGATTAATTTGTTTTTAAAATCAGCATTTTCTAAAATATAGTTTAAATGGTCTGTCTTTTTATGGAACGGAAAAGGCAAGACTATTGAAATGTCTCCAATAGTCTGTTTATATCCTTCAAAATCATCCTCACATACATGCACGTATATCTCATCTTTGCAGATACCTATTTTATTTAGCAAATGTACTGTTAGACACCCGTTAGGACGCCTATAAGACGGAATATGAATTTCAAGTTTCCTCATAACTTCTCCTTTACCATCTACAAGTATCTAAAAATCTCTGTAGATTTTTGGTTGCTTTTCCTGGCAGTTCTTCATCACGATACATCACGCACATCGAGGCGTTAGTATATCCGAACAGTTCGCCATTCTCTTCATTACGCTTCAAATATGCTTTTGGGTAATGGTCACTAAAGCGAATTAGGAAATTATCTCCTTTTGTGTAGTCAAGATATTTACGTTCATCTAAATGGAATCCTTTTTCGCCTAGATAGTTACGCACATCTTCTAATCGTGACTTATTTACCACAAAATATGCTGAACATGAGGCATTACTAAATGAGTAGTCAACAATATCTTCATCAAACTTGTTTGCAAAGTCAATCGCCTGTACTCGTTGAGATAGCAATGTATTAATATTACTTTCTAATTGTAGCACCCTTGACTCTGCTTTGCGATATGCTCCACTTGTCTGCTTAAACTCTTCAAGCATCCTCTCTTTAGATGGAATTTGCCCGATGTGTTTTGCTTGCATGTCTTGTACTTTATTTTTGTACCACTTCTCAAAGTCTTTCTTAATAATACGATTTAACTCACCACGGTAAAATGGTAAATTTCGGTCAACATTTTTTGCTCTAAATATGTCATCTGAATAATTGTGTTTTGTTAGTTCGACAGATGTATTCTGTTTAGACGCACGATGTATCATGCGTTCTACATACTCTTGAGCCTTTTCGATACTGTCAAAATGTTCAGATGCACTATAAGGGCACTTACCATTTTTTGCATGGCACTCGTTAATCTGACCTTTATGGTTAATGTGAAATAATTTACTCATTTCCTGTCTCCTTTCTATACTTGTTATATCATGTTATTGGTTATTGATAATCTTATAGAAAGTAGGGAACTGTGCTTTGTATTTATTATATGGCTCCTGAATGCCCTTTACTGCTTTTGCAACTACATCAATGTGAATGTAATCTATATTTTTCATGTTTTCTTCTTCCCATAGTTTGTTTAAGAAGTAGATTAATGTCTCTTGGTTTACAAGTTTGAAATTCTTCCATCCTTGTGCCCACCAAGGATTATCACGCATAATGAATGAGTTAGGATTAGCGATACAGATAAAAGCCTGTACATCCACATCAATACCTTCATAGTATTTCTTCCATAAGAACTTTGATTTAACAATATTAGGGTGACTGCCACTAAATTCATTCTTACTTCTTAGGATTACACCACCTTCACCAACACTGTATGACGCTTTTTCTTTCCAGTTCTTACTGTCAATGATAATGACTGTATCACCAATAATTAATAAATGGTCTGTATCACCAAGACGATTGATTGAGCCTTCTTCTTCATCGACACCTGATTCTTCCTCTTCTTCATCACCCAAGTTCAAGTGAATAGAGTCGATTAGTACAACATTAGGTTTATCATCAATCCATTTACGCAACACTTCCGATGTGGACTGCTCGCCTTTTGCTCCTGCTTCAACAGCCTTCCTATTAATTCCCATTGATTTGTATTTGGGGTCGATTAATTGGTTAAATAAACCACTACCTGGTGAACCAAAATACCGTCTTCCTTTCTCTTCAATAAACTTTTGAACCAACTTTAAATAATCTGTTGAGAGTTCTGGGAAAGTGTTAGTAGTAATGTATCTAACATTTATTGGTTGTTCTTCGTTGGCAACCTCTTCTGTTGAAGTTACCTCTTCTGCTGGAGCAGGCACTTCTTGTTTCTCATTGTTATTATTGTTTATCTTCTTGAACGGCATTCTTGTACTCCTTTACATATTCTTTAAGTTCTCTTAACAGTCTGGTATACTCATCTCCGAGAACCTCTGTGAAATTACAAATATCCTCTTCCGAGTAGCATTTCTTATTTGTGTCAAAACTCTTAGATAACTGGTATGTGGCAATACATGCATGCATTAACTCATGATTAAGTGTTGTTGCCATTTTTAATGGATATTCTTTGTTTAACCAAATCTTAGAGTCTACCGAAGATGTTAAACCCAAGAATACGGCCCCGTCTAACTCAACCTCTTTACCGTTGCCGATAATATCTGTCATTTCCTGTGTTGTTAGAAAATCTAGTTCCCATTCTTGGGCGCCAATATAAAACGTTATCATACTCGACCTCCCTGATATGCACTTCTACCTATTTCTTTTGCAATTACAATCACTTTACCAGCCCTGGCGTCATGCAGACATGTTTGTAGTGTAATAAAGTTATCTTTATACTCGATTTCGTTTAAACTCGTAACTCTTGTATGTGCTTTTACATATGCAATCCAGTTATTAAATTCTTCTTCTGTAAAGTTTTGAATTTGATGGTCGAACTCTGACGAGTCTTTATTTACAAGAACATAACTAATCTGATACTTACGAATGTCATTCTCTGTATATAATGTGAATGTACTATTTTTCTTATAGAACTCATCATCATTAGGATATAGGTTTAAGTTAGAGAACTTTTGCGTGTTGATACTACCGCCTGCATGGCCATACAGAATTAAGTTTTTGTCTGCCAGCGTATTTTTGTAGTTCATAAATACTGTACCAAAAGCGTTGTAGTCTTTATTTACATCTCTATCTAGGTAATAAGCATTATCGGTTGTTTGTGCTACTGGCTCACTAACTAAACCAGAGTCAAATTGTAAGTAGGCGATAATATCTTCGTTTACTTGTTTTAGTTTTAGAATTTTATCTTTTGTAATAGCAGAAGTAATTTTATTATCTTTTACATCAATAATCGTTTTTACTTCTTCTAGTGCTTTTGCTTCTTCTTGGTTTCTTGCAAACTCTTTATACAACTGATAAGAAGAAAAGCCAATTACGCCCAGTAAGATTAATGTAATTAGTCTTTTAATTAAACGTGTTAGTGTCTTTCCCATTTACCTTTACCAATTCATATACCGCAACTGTTCTTTCTGTCACTGGGCCATGGCATGTCAACAATGTTAAGTATTTATGTCCTTCTTTAATCTCGCCGTCTTTGATTACTTTAATTGCGGGTACCGACTTCATTTCGTTCAAGCCAGAAATTGTTATTGCTTTTTCAGGAGCAAAGTATCTATCATTGTCTATTACCCGCATATCAACAAGTTTGTATTCATATGTACCTTTATTTGTGTATAACTTAGCCGTTTCCATATTATTTTGGGACATTACATCTTCCCTTGATACTAAGTAACCAAAGCGTGTATTATCAAGCATAGAATGACCGTATAATGTTACCGAGTCATCTTCATAGGTCTGGTTTTGATAATACACCTTAATTGTACCAGCAATATTGTAATTGCCATGAATATCAGAGCGTAGGTACTGCTCTGGCTCTGTCGCTTTAACAACAGGTTCTGTAATCATGTTATCGCCAACTGTTAGATATGCACTAAATTTATCTGTACCATACTCCTGATTGATTTTATTTACAATGTTAATGCCATCGTTAATATAGTCTTGCTCTGTTTTATGCAAATCACTTTCTTTAATCGTGTTGTTTACTACTTCACGTACCTTCTCGACCTCTTTTTTATTCTGCCAAGAAGAGTAGTACTTGTATCCGATAATGCCTGTCGAACCAACAAAAATAATTGTCAGGACAACAAGCAATATATATCTTATCTTTTGTTTCATATTCATTACCTCTCTTACTGATTATATCAGTTTTAAGGCAATTAAGAGCAAGGCGAGAATAGTAACGGCAACATAAGTAAATCGTATTAATGTTTTATTTAAACTACTTACATATACTTTTTCACCGTTAAATGCATTTCCTAAACTTTCTTGCTTAGGTGACTGAAATAAAATCACTCCAAGCAAGAACATACTCACGAATACTGTGCAAATAATCAAAATATGTCTAATCATGCGAATAACTCCTTATAGTTTGTCTTTTGTGTCAACCCCTTGATTTGGTATATGATTTCTTGGAATGTACCAACAAGAATCAATACAGATAATCCATTAATTGAGGCTGCAAAATTAATTGGTGTAAATACAGCGACTGCTAATGAAAGTCCTGCAATAAATGCCAATACAGGTGCACCAATTAAGTTAATCTTAAATAGTTTTTTACGAATTACTTTTGCTGACTGTGTAGGGCGAACACCCAAGATATACATAGAACCTTTAGACAAATCATCTTGTAGTGTATCACCGTTTACCTCAATAGAATTGTAGATAAATGTCATAAGCATAATCACTACTATATAAACTACGAAACCAGTTTTTGTTGTATAAGATGTCCATGTCCAGTTTAAGTTCTTAAAATCATTAACAATCTTTAAAACAGACATAATCATACTTGCAAAGATAACAGGCATAACTGAACTCGCCAATAACTTAATAGGGAAATAGTGTGCCTCTATATACTGACTATTACTAGCAGAGTGGATAGGTAATTTAAACACTTTCTTATTTGCAACAATACATAATACAATAACCGTAAGTAAGACAACCATAATAACTGCAAGATATTGCCAGTATGTAGTTAAGTCATTCTTTGCCAAGTATCTATTATATGCTGACATAAACTGTAACACGATACTAGGGATATTGCCTAAAATACCAACTGTAATAAATACAGATACACCTTGACCGATACCTTTTTCATTAATTCTGCTTGCTAGGTATGATACGAATAGTGAACCAACAACTGTTAGTAAAATCAGATAAATTGTCTGGTAAATATTTGTAACGGTAATACTGATACCAAGTTGTGCTTGTACTGTTTTGCTTGCAATAATACCGTAAGTCTGTAATACACTAAGGATAACGCCTATAATTTGCGTTCTTCTGTACAACTTGACTTGTCCTTCTTTGCCCTGTTTGGATAGGCGCTCCCATGACGGAAAGCCTATTGTCCACAACTGTGTTACAATGCTTGCACTAATAAACGGGCTACAACCTAAGGCAAATAACCCAAATCTGCTAAGTGCCCCACCAGATACAAGATTCAATAAACTACCGAGTTCTGATTGTGCTTGTGTATGCTCTACATATGGTAAAGGAATGAATGTTCCTATTTCAAATAGAATAATCATCAGTAAAGTAAATGCAATTCTATTTCTAACTCTTTTTGTCTTTAACCACTTCATTACTTGGCTCCTTTCACGGCTTTGTCGATAACAAGGCTAATCTCTGACAAGAAATTGTCGTATAAAATTTGAGCCTCTTCCTGATAGACAAGAATAGGATTATTACCTGACCTTGCTCTCCATGCAATACCAGTTTTGAGAGATTCCAGTTTTTCTAAATGCTGAACCCAGCAGAAGTCCATCGCTGATAGTAGTAACTGTTTTCTGATAATCACTCTCTCGACATCACTTAAGTAATCATCGTTGATTTGAACGTCTAGTTTAGCCAGGCATTCATCCAATTCTTTTACTGTATTGTAACGTAAGACATTATCTCTTGATTGATAAAACTTATTTCTCTGCTCACGAATAATGTCGTCATACTTTAATGCGTTTTGTCTTGAAATAGAGGCTTGCCCTGCAAGTTCCGTCTGTAACTCTTTAATCACTCTTAAAGTCATCTTAGTTGGAACATGGTCCTTGGTAGTAATCTTCTTTAACATGTCAGTCAAGGAACTTCTTGCAAAAATACTATCTTCTGCACTAATGATTGTATGTGTAATACCCTTATCACCTTGGCGTCCACTTCTACCCCTTAACTGTCTATCAATTCTACCATTTTCATTCATTTCTGTCTGAATAACTACTAGTGGGTGGTCTTTATCTTCTAGTACAATATCTGTGCCTCTACCAGCCATATTCGTTGCAATCGTGATATCCCCTAACTGACCTGCCAAGGCAACAATTTCAGCCTCTTTGGCATCCTGTTTTGCATTTAATACTTCATGCCTAATATGTTCACGTGTCAGAATATCACTGACAACTTCGCTATCATGTACAGATGTTGTACCGATAAGAATTGGGAAATCTTGTTCATGGTACTGCTTAATTAAGCCGAGTACACGCCCCCATTTTTCTGTCTTTGTCTTATACAACTCTGGTGTATGGTCTACTCTAATTACAGGCTTGTTTGTGTCAATCGGCACAACCTTTAACCCATATACTTCCATAAACTCGTCAGCCTCTTCTAATGCAGTACCTGTCATACCTGCTAGTTTATGATACATTCTAAAAAAGTTTTGAAGCGTGATGGATGCAATCGTTACTGTTTCACTATGAATGGAAACTTGGTCGCTATGTTTCGCTTCTAATGCTTGATGTAAGCCCTGATTATATCTTCTGTCAGCCATAATACGACCTGTACCTTGGTCGATAATTACAAGTTGCATACCATTACCAAAGTCCTTAATTGCATAGTCAATATCTAGTTTGAATACATAATTGGCAATCAATGCTTGCTGAACTAAATGCATAATATAAATATGTTCTTGACTATATAAGTTTTCAATACTTAATAATTTTTCAAGTTTTGAAATACCATCATCTGTTAATTTAACATTGCGATATTGAGTATCGACAATATAATCTTCTGTCGGTTTTAGTTGTTTTACAGCCTTGTCTACATTTATTATATTCACCACATCTTTATCTTTTTCACCACCAATAATGCATGGAGTTCTACCGTTATCAATGAGGACGCTGTCTACTTCATCAATATTGGCGAAATGAAATGGCTTTTGAATTACTTTGTCATTTATACTCATTACCATTTGGTCTCTTAACCAGTCAAAGACGAATGTACTTTCAATACCATAGATAATATCATTCTCTGCGTAAATCGTCTTTTTAATATATTGTGATGACTGTTGCTTGTTAAATGCAGACTTTAACCCGAAGAATGAATATACAGGTGCAAGATATTTTTCATCACGCTCTGCAAGGTACTCGTTTACTGTGATTGCATGGACTTGCCCGCTACAAGCATTGTAAATAATAGGGTAAAGTGATGTTAATGTCTTTCCTTCACCTGTTTTCATTTCTGCAATCTTACCGTCTGACAGGATAATACCACCCTGAATTTGAACATCATAAGGAGATAACCCTAGTACACGCTGAATAGCGACTGTAACTAAGGCAAACACGTGTATTTTCTTATGCTCTGTGTCAACTTCGTTCCTAATCGCTTGGAAGGCTGTTTTTAACTCGATATCTGACATAGATGAATAAATACTCTCTTGTTCTCTAATCTTCGCTACCAACGCCTTTGCACGCTCTCTATCGGCAGTGCTATATAAACTCATTAATTTGTCTTTAATATTCATATATAACCTCTCATATATATTATACAACAAATTAAAAAAGGAAGACCTATTCATCTTCCTTTAATTGTACTGCGTTCTTATCTCTTGCTTTAAATTCTTCTTGCTTTTCCTTAAGAACTCTTGTTACTTCTTGTGATACAACTTCAAATATGTCTGCATTATTTGCAAGTCTTGCACGTGTTCTTCCTTCACCAACTGCAAGTTTTAATTGTTTTGTTTCTTCGTTATACTCACAATTCTTTAGTTTTTCTTGCTGTTCTTTTGTTAAGTCGATATTTGCATAGAATGTAGTTCCTGTCTTTGAGATAACCCCGAACTGTACACCCAATAAGTAGATTTCACCAACTGTGTCGATACCACTTGAATAAGAAAGCAATGTACTACCAATACCACCCGGTGTTGATGCCTTGTTCTTTTCGACCTTTAGACCGACTTCTGTACCGATTACAGAACCCTCTGAATCCTTAATAGGTGACTTCTTATTTACCTTTACTCGTTGTGTTGCATAGAATTTTAGAGCGTTACCACCTGATGTTGTTGTTGGGTCACCGAACATAACCCCAATCTTTTCACGTGTCTGGTTAATAAAGATAACTGTACAATCATTATTAGAGCATGCCTCTGCCAATACAGGCATATTCTTAGACATGTTACGTGCTAATTTACCTACGCTATCTTTTACCAGTTCTTCATCTGCTACACCCTCTGTCATTGCTGATACAGAATCAACAACAACCATACTAATTTCTCCTGAACGAACAATCTTTAATAATGCTTGGAATGTGTCTTTTGCACTACTAGGTTGTAGGAATAGTAATTCATTTGTGTTTACGCCTAGCACTTCCATAAATGATGGAGAGGCTGCATGCTCAATATCTAGGAATGCAACTGAATTACCACGCTGTTGCTCTTTTCCTAAGGCAAGCACCGCCATTGATGTTTTACCTGAAGACTCGGGACCGAAAAATTCAATGATTCTCCCCTTTGCTACACCACCACCAAGTAGAGTGTCTAATACAAGTGAACCTGTTGGTAAGAATGTAATTTGCTTGTCTTCCATCTCACCTAAAAAACCAACATTTGATACTCCGTAAGTCTTTTTGGCATCTTCTTGCAAGGTGTGTACCAAGTCCATTAAGGCCGCTTTCTTGTTACTGTCTGTTACTGTTACTGCTTTCTTCTTTGCTACCATGTTTTCTCCTTATCTAGGGTTTTACCCTTACACTTATATTATACAAGAAAAAGAAGTGATTAGGTACAATCACCCCTTATTCTGTTACATCTTTTAACTCTACCGAGCAGGTTACAGGACAGAACCTGAAATCAGTTAATTTTAGTTTACCACCTTTGACAAAATCTGCATATTCATCAACTGTTAAACGCTTGCGGAAGTTACCCATGATAACTTCATACTCTCGTTTACCTTTAGCAATTTCACCATGCCATACACCAGCACCCTTAGAAGATGTTTTTGAACCACCTTTTACAGTAACCAAATCGCTTAGTGTGAACTCTGTTTTTGCTACACCGTCTTTAAATGCTCTGCCGTAATTTACTTTACTGTTTAAGAAGTAATCAACTTCTTTTTCACCAACATTGCGAGGACTCTTGTTTACATGAATACGCATATCACCAATATATTTACCAGAATTGATTAACTCTTCTCGTTTCTTTGTTGCCCGCTCTGTTTTACTGCATGATATAGCATCTGTTTTACCATCTTTGTCAATAAAGATTACATTCTTATTACCAGGCATTCTGATTGTTCTTTCTTCGTAGTCTGAAATTAAATCTCGAACACCATCATAACCCTTAATACGATAGTTGTGATATCCCTGCTCTAACACGTCATAATCATCGGCAAGAATTTCTCCAGAATTAACATCGCTAACAACACCGTTATCATCGTAATAGATTGTCTTGGTTGAGCCCTGTGCTGATTTTGTACCGTTACATAGAGTTTTTACCTCAAACGATGACACAAAACTCTTTTCCTTTTCAGGATTTTTAATAATTCTGACAATATCCGCACTGAAATTATCATCAGGCCAAATATAGATACAATTACTATCTTCTAATATAGCATTACAGTCTTTTACCTTTAAGTACTCTTCATCTGAAACCATAATCTTACTCGCCTCAATATAAGATTGTAAATGCTCTTGAATAACAGGTGAAATGTTACCGTTTTTTATGACATACAGTCTTTGAGAGTTTTTGAACTCTTCCTGTTCGTCTGTTGGTGCAAAATTCAGTTCTTCTACTGCCAAATTCATCATTGAGTAGAACTCGCCAGATTTACTAACCTGCGTACCCTCATACTCAAAGCCTAGTTTCTTTAAAAATCCGTACTCTGTCATTCTGTCTTTATCACTATCATAGTTGTAATTCTTTAACGTATAGTAACCAGAACTTGATTTGGTTAATCTATTTTCATAATAACTGTTTGCCAACATCTGTGCTTTGGCCATATCATCTATAATCTTATTTTCTTCTTCTGGAGTTATTGTGTCAGAGAAGTGTAGGTTGTTACCATATTTGCATGTCGCCTGACTTTGCGCCGTGCATTTACTAAAGCCTTTGCCATTAAAATGTTTTTTCAAAATACGCAATCTCCTTTTCTATCTACATATTATATCAAAAAAGAGGACAAGTTTTGCCCTGTCCCCTTATAGATTGTTATAGATGGAACACCCTGTCGTGAATGTCTCCAAGTCTACCAAGGTTTACACCATTACTAATACGACCAAGATACCCACAAACTCTACGGACGATATTAAGTTTATCAATATTTGTTTCTCCGCAGTTAGGACATCTCCATATGTAATTGCCGTTTTCATCTTTAATCATTTCCATCTCACCATGGAAACCACAAGTATCACATACGTCAGTTCTTGTGTTACACTCTGCATACATGTTGTTATCGTAGATGAACTTAATAACTTCTAGCAACGCAGGTATATTCTTTTCCATGTTCGGAATTTCGATGTATGAGATAGAGCCACCAGATGATAATGACTGGAACTCTGACTCCTTCGACAACTTGTCAAAGGCGTCAATCTCTTCTCTTACATTTACATGGTAACTATTTGTGATGTAGTCATGTTCGTTTACTTCTGGCATAGTGTCAAAATCTCTTTGAAGTGCCTTTGCAAACTTGTAAGTACCTGATTCCATCGGTGTACCGTAAACAGAGAACGCTAGGTGAGTTTCTTTCTTCCACTTCTCACAATAAGCATTTAACTTATTCATGATTTGAAGTGCAAGTTCTCTACCCTCGTCGGTTGTGTGTGACTGGTGAATTAACGCTTGTACCGTTTCATATAAACCAGCATAACCTAGGGAGATTGTTGCATACCCATCATACATAACTTTATCTAATGTATCGTTAGGGTTTAATCTCGCATAGGCGCCATGTTGCCAAAGAATTGGAGCAACGCACGCTTTCGTCTTGTTTAATCTCTTCACAAATGTCATGTGAGCCTCAAAACAGAGGTCTGCATATTTGTCAAGTAGGGACCAAAACTTATTCATGTCTCCATTTGCCTCTAATGCAACATACGCCAGGTTAAGCGTTACCACACCTAAATTGAAACGACCATATGCATAGAAATCTCCGTTTCCATCATACCATGGACTTAAGAACGACCTACATCCCATTGAAGGAAAGCAATGCCCGTCTTTATTCTCAAACATTTTCTTTTCTGAAATGTAGTCTGGCACCATTCTCTTAGATGTGCATTCGGCTGCCAAACGAGTTAAGTACCAATATTCCTTTGTCTCATCACAGTTAGAACTGTCAATCGCATAAATCAACTTAGGGAATACAGGTGAACATAATACACCATGTTCGTTTGGTAAACCCTTTATACGCTGACGTAACATCTCTTCGATAATCAATGCTAAGTCTTTCTTTTCCTGTTCACTCTTTGCTTCATTTAAATACATGAAGATGGTAATGAATGGCGACTGGCCATTTGCCGATGCCATTGTAACGATTTGATGATTTAATGTTTGAATACCATCCTTGACTTCCTGACGTACTTGTTTTTCAACAATTTCGTTTAATTGTTTTGTTGTCACTTCTACACCTTGTTCTGTAAACTCGTCCATTAGTCTATGTCTGATTTTTCTTCTTGAAATATCTACATAAGGTGCTAAGTGTGTTAGGGTCATACTTTGTCCGCCGTATTGGCTTGCTGAAACAGCCATGGCGATTTGGCTTGCTAGTGTGGCCGCAGTACTGAATGACTTAGGTGAATAAATCTTAGTACCGTTTAATACAGTACCATTTGTGAAAATATCTTCTAAGTTCACTAGGCCACAGTTCGTTATTCCTGCAATACGATAGTCTAAATCGTGAACATGAATAATACCTTTTTGATGAGCGTCTTGTACATCTCTTGGTAAAATGTACTTGTTTACAAGATGTCTGCTAATTTCACCGGCAGCCAAATCTCTTTGAGTACTTAGAAGTTTTGCATTCTTATTTGCATTTTCTACGGACGCATCTGTTTCCTTCTGCTCAAACAATGCCATAATATTCTTCTCAAGGTCATTGAACTTATTGTCTCTTAATTTGCCTTTTAAGAAACGATAATTAGAGTACGCCTTTGTTAATGCGAAACTAGCGTTGTCGTAGAGTTCTTCTTCTACCATATCCTGAATATCCTCTACTGAAATTTCTGTATCTTCAGGAATGCGACTTACAACAGTATCAACCAGTTCTGCGATTTCTTCTTCTGTAAGTCTGTTTTCACGGCTAACCTGCATATTAGCCTTTTCGATTGCTGAATTTAATTTTTCAGGCTTAAATTCAACTTCGTTGCCATTTCTTTTAATTACTTTTATCATTTTACTCTCCTTGGCATAAGTTCTGCTATGCCTAATCTTATATTTACTAAAAGCGAATGGTTTGCCTATTTCACCTCACAGTCTAATTTATCCCAATCACTAATAGAACGTAAGTCTTGTGTGGTGCTTATGTTGCGTAAGTCAAGCCTTCTCTGGTTTTCTGAACCAGCATATTTTAATAGTAAATTACGCTTTGATAGAACAAAAGGACCATCAATCAAATAATCAATATTACATAAAATATCTTCTGTGTATTCAGTGTAATCCCTGAATGTCTTATCTAGTAGACTTTCAATTCTTCTACCGGTCCATATCCATATGTCTTTTGTATCACCAAATTCTGCTCTGAAACGCTGAATAATCTTTAAGACCTCTTCTTGATTTTCTTTTTCAAGTGGGTCTCCACCAAGTAATGATAGACCTTTAATATATGGCTTTTTACAGTCTTTAATTAGTTCATCTAAAACCTCATCTGTAAATCTATCACCATAATCTAATGCCCAAGTTTCTTCATTAAAGCAACCCTTACAATGTAGCGTGCAACCTGATACGTAAAGGCTGACTCTAATACCATCACCGTCGGCGGTGTCATGTTGTCTATAATCACTATAAAACATATTTCTTCTCCTAACTAAAAAGGACTATAATAGTCCTAATACGATTGCGTTTGATATTGCATGCATTCCGATTGATACATACAAGTTGTCTGTCTTTCTGTAGAAGTAATGATAGGTAGTAGCATTTACAGTTGTTATAATTGCTGGATAAAATGCCGTATATAAATCAGTACTCTTTTGTATATGAAGTAAACCAAACAGAACAATCGAAGCAACAATAGACGATTTGTTCTGTGGTAAATATCTAAATATATATTCCTCTGTTAAAGGCGCCATCACGCAAGACAGAAGAATACCTACAAAGCCATATGACTTGGCAAGTATCTTTACTTTTTGTTCTTCTATTGGTTTTGGTAGTACATATATCAAGAAACCACTAACTGCCATGTGCACTAAAAGACCGATTACGATATATAGCGCCACTCTTTTATTTAATTCTGGTTTAGGAAATTTTCTTTCATCTCTATAAAATAGATAAATAATACCCATAAATAGAACAGAGAATAATATATGCCTAAATGGGGCAGGTCCTATCGCCATTACAGACGACAGGACATAACTCGTCAGAACAATAAATATATACTTTGATGTTGCTTGCATTACTTGCCTGCCTTAGCAATAAGAGCCATCTTGACAAAACACATCTCATACAACACACGGTAGTCAATCGTCTTGCTTGCAATAGCATGGAATGTCTTTTCTAATTCACCAGTTAGTTTAATAAGCATGTTAAGATTTGTAAGTTTTGTTAAATCTTGATAAGGTATTCCAGATTCTACCTCAACTCCTGAAAGCATTAACATTAAATCTACAATAACCTTATACAATACTTCTGCGGTTGAGTGGAAATTCGCTCCGGATTCTGACATCGCTTTTGTTGTTTTGTAAATATTGATTACATCACCATGTAAGATATTCTCTAACAACTGTCTTGAATAAGAAGCACTAATAACACCACCGTTTACCAAGTTTTCTAGGTTACTAATAGCATCTCGGATTGAACCACCACTATTATGAACACAGTTAAAGAAATCTTCTTTGGTAAACTTTTTATCTTTGATTCCTTGCAGAATATCTGGCTCTTTTTTAGCGATGTTCTGTAGAACTGTTAGAATTTCGTTCGGTGTCGGCACTCGTAAAGAGAACTGTTGCATACGGCTCTTAATTGACTTAGGGATTCTATCAGGCTCTGTTGTACAGCAGATAAATAGTGAGTCTTGGTTTGTACTCTCCAAGTCTGTGAGGATAGATTCGAAGGCTGCCTTAGAACAGTTGTGGAACTCGTCTAAAATAAATACCTTCTTCTTGATTGGTTGTGATACAAAAGACTCTGCCATAATCTTTCTGACATCTTCTACACTAGCATTCGCCATAGACACCTGTTTGACGCCGATAAGAGAATCATTATCAATAGCCTCTGTGATTTCATCTTCAATCGGATTTAAGTCATCATCTAATTTATGGCAGTTCAGCACTTTTGCAATTAATAAAGCAAGCGTTGTTTTACCTGTACCTGCTAAACCACTGAAAATATAGCCTGTAGGTATCTTGTTTGATGCAATAGCATTTTTTATCGGTGTAATAATCGCCTCTTGACCGATAATGTCTTCCCATCTTTTCGGTCTGTATTTTTTGTATAACTCAATGTATCTGTCCATACTATTCATCTCCGTACTCTACATAGTCATTTAATCTGTCTGTAATAATCTTAGGTGGGTATGCTCTACCTAAACCACATAAATAAGTTGCCCATGAATTATATTTACCTGGCTTGAATGGGAAGGTATAGTCGTTTGCAATACACTCTTCTAAAATACTATCTGCTTTTTCACAGTCTGCAATTACTTGCTCTCTAACTTTTGGATTATGACAGTCAACATTGACAATCTGTGGAACTTCTGCACAAGGGAATATCAAACATGCACTATCTACTTTCATACCTGCTTGCTCTAAGAGCATCGTATAAAATGTCTGCTGCCGCCAGTAATCGAATGGGTTATTATCACTAGGTGCCTTACTAGGGTCATAGTCATGGATTTTTGCTCCTGTTTTCCAGTCTTGAACGATTAAGCCATAGTCACCCTCAACAAGTTTATCAATAAATCCTAAGCATGTTCTTTTAGCGTTACCAATCTTACCTGTAACAAACAATTCTAAGCCTTGCTTTTGTTCTCCCATAAGGAACACAGAGGCAATCTTTTCATCTTTTGCACCACTAAGCCATGTGTTTTTGTAACCTTGTATTGCTCGATTTAGCCAGTCTTTGTTTTCCTGTCTTTCAAGCATGTGTGGGTATTTTTCTTTTGTTACTGATACAGCGACTGCCGACAAGTGTTTAAAATCTCTGTTCACTGACGCTAACTTAAAGAACTCTTCCATAATACTGTGGAACCATGTTCCTCGCTCTAATGCATCGACATATCCATCAATACATAGTGGTTCAATATAAGCACCCATTACCCAGTCTCCTGGCGAGTTCAATAATGCACCAACTAAACTAGGCGACAATTTCTTCTTATTGATTTCCTTCCTCAGGTCTTCGTCTAAAACTTGAACACTATTGTTTGCAATTCTAACTTTCTTATTTGTTTGCTTTTCTGTTTCTAAATCAAATAAACTAAATCCCATATTACACCCCCAAAATCTCGCCTAACTCATCGGCAGTATGTTGTGTTGTGTCTATTTCGATAGAGTAATTTTTATATTCTAAGCATTGTGTTTCGCTTGGGTGCTTTAACGCCTCTTCTGAAACAGTAATCTTATCTCTATCATATAGTCGCTTTAATCGAACTTCTAACGGTGCTTTTAATAAAACCGTAGTGGCTCCGATAGATTGTAACATCTCTAACTCGTTGATAAAGCGTGCGTCTGTAATATACGTTGCTATACCATTAGAAATATTTTCTTCAATCTCTGCCTTAACAATATCTACCCAATAACTATCTTTTTGTTGTCTGCGGACCTCTGTCCCCCAGTATTGTAATAAAAATCTTGTCGCTGGCGTTCTATCTCTTGCTGTAAAGTTTGGATGAATGTAGTCCTCTTCAAGAATTGCATTCTTTAGTTTGCTGATGTGAATACAGTTTACTTTCATTGCTTGTGAAATCTCTGCCACACCTTCATTGTTTCTTACTCGTTTAATTAACTCGTCTACTTCATCCTTTAATGCTTTTGCAAAACTTAAATGCTCTACCTCTATTCCATTCTGGTTGCATAGTTCTTTATATGCTTCACCAAATGTGTCTTTGCCAGCGGCCATACCGCCACTGAATGAAATTGTTTTTACTAACATACTTTCCTCTACCTCTCACTTATTATTATACACATTTTTATACTCAAAAGGCACACATTTTAAAATATGTGCCAGAACGGTTTTAAGCGTGTTTTTACTTAAATGTGATAAGTTATTCAGCCCGTTGGTTTTAGGTCTAAAATAGGTCTAAAAAGTCGCACGGCCGGGGGTATAAAACGGTTTTAAACAAAATAAAAAGAGTGAGAAAAATCTCAACTCTTAGTATATTTAATTAAATACCGACAACAAACAGTGCGAATGCTAGAAATACAATTACTCCTAACAGTACTTTCTTTTGAGCCTTGCTTAAATCTAAGAATAGAACCGTATAAACTAATACAGACAACAATACATAGAGCAGGATGTGCAATAGCACCGATAACAACGTAATTAACATGAAAATATTACCCCTTTCGCTTTACAGTAAAAGCATATACTACCCATGGCTTTCTGTCAAGTGCATACTCTTATGATTGTCAATTAATATCTTCTGTAAGATGAACTCCTGAACTTCGTATAAGAAAGAACAGTCTATGTCTTCTACATCTTCAAAGTTCAGATAACAACCACCATCATAATCTTTTAATGATAAGTTGATAATTAAATTTTTTGCCAACTCTCTATTTGTATTAAACAACTTAGGAACATCATGTGCTGGTTCTAAAAAATATTCTCCTGTATCGCCATCAAGCATTTCTATATAGACTGTGCCTGGATTACTGGTCTGAAAAACAATCTTAGTATCATAAGGATAACCAAGTTCTGTTAGTCTATCAATCAGAGATTTTAAATAAACAACTAACTTCCACTGCCCTAAAAGGTTATATACAAAATCTAATGTGATTTCATCAGGAGAGCAAACAATTATTTTATCATCCTCGACCTTTACATTCAGGTAGTATTTCTTTAACTTCTTTAAAATGTATTCAACATTAGGGTCAAACTTATTAATCGTACCATTATTAAACATGATAATAAATTCTTCCAGTGTATTAAAATACTTTTGTTTTGAGATAATGCGCCTGATTTTGGTATCAAACTTCTTTGCAAAAGGCATTAAAGCCTGCATAACTAATCACTCTCCCTAAACATATAGGAAATAGGCTTTTCATTAGACATATCATCGTCTACCTCACAACTCAAGGCAACTCTCTTTTCTACTCCTGCAACAAACTGGTTCTCTTCTGAATAACATAGCACCTGCTTGTCATCTTTATTGTAGATTAACACAAACTGGCCGTCTGCATCCTCTTTTAAGGTTAAATCTACATAAGGATATTCTAAAGAGTATGATTGCACAATCTCTTGCCCAGACTTTGTTAGCTTATCTTCTGCTGGTTGTTCATCATCAGCAACTGTCGGTGATTTTAAAATCAATCTTTCAAAGTTTTCAAAATCTTGTTTCTTAGGACCTTCTGTCGGTTGTGTAACTGTTGGGGTCTTTGCAGTACTTGTGAAATGACTGACAACAAAATAACCAATACCTGCAAGAACAACAATAGAGACTAAGGCAATAATGCCAATTACAACACCTTTCTTCAACTTCTTTGGTGTCTTAGCCTTTTTGCTTTCCCTTTCTTTTACAATTTCTTCTAATGCCTCTGCCTCTTCCTCTTCTGAATATTCGACTTTAGGCTGAACAGGCACGACTACTTGAGGCTCTTGATAAGCCTCTTCATAGTCTGTATCTTCGTCAGTATTGTACCCATCTTCAATATCTTGGAACTCATCTGTAATGTCTTCTACATCTACCGGCTCAATAATATCTTCTTGCTCTTCATGTTTGACAACCGGTTCGGGAATAGTGTTTTTAGTTAAATCTTCCACAGATGGTAAATTCATTATCTTTTTTGCCATTTTACAACTCCTTACTTAATCAGTCTAAGAGCGGCTGCAGATACATAAATTTGGTCGATTTCAACGGTCTTCCACATATCATCTTTCACCGAATAGAACTCAACTAATATATCAATAAGTTTACCACCAGACATTTTCGCCTGCTCTGTTTCTTTGTTGACCAGTTTCTGGAAAGCAGGTAGATTTTTAGTTTTATTCTTATCTACCACAATTCTTTCTAAAATTTGATTATTCTTAGACACTTCTACAGGTTCAATGTCACTAATCATCATACTACCTCTAAAGCCCTTAGTGTATGTGAGTTTATAGATTGTATTGAATTTCTCTGGCTTATCTAAAGGCTCTAATGCATCGAAGAACGATTTTTTCTTATCGTCTGTTAGTCGTAGGAGTTTATATGCCTCTTGTCTGTCGCCGTTTGTTTTTTCCATCGCTGTTCCTAACAAGATTCTATTAGTAACCATGGTAGGTAACTTAATTTCTGCTTGAGAGACACCATTATTGGCGATACCAGTAATAAGAGTTTTGCCAGAACGTGTTTTCTTTTGTGCAACTGATAAGAAGGTGATGTATTGAGTACTATCACACTCTTTTAAGTCTTTTGTTTGGACGATGTCCTGACCGTCCTGTGTTTTTAGACCATCTAAAGGATTGCCTGATAAATAAGCCCCTAATGCCTGACCTTCATTAGCCATCTTTTCGAGTGTTGGCCATTCCTCATCGTCTAATTCAACCATACTGATTGCCTCTTCGCCAACCATAGCGAATAAACTAGCAACATTATTCTTCTTGCGTTGTACGCTCTTAACCAACTTTTCTGCGTTATCGTAAATAGATTTTCTTGTATTACCGAAACAGTCTAAACAACCAGAACATGCCAGAACTTCAAGAACAGATTTTGACACAATGTCTTTGTTTCGGTTAATAAAATTCATCAAATCTGTATATTTGCCATTACGCTCTCGTTCTAATATAAACGCCTCTAAAATAGATGTCGGTACTTTCTTGATGTTTGAGATACTATAGACAATATTCTTCAGGTCAGACGTAGGTGAAATAAGCAAGTCAGATTCATTAATATTTGGTGGTAATATCTCTATACCGTTAGAACGAGCGTCCTCAATATACTTTGCTACCTTGTCTGGATTATCTGCATACATTCTCAAGGCTGCTGTTTCCCATAATACTGGATAATGAACCTTTAAATATGCTGACTGATAACTGTTTAAAGCATAAGATACGGCATGTGACTTATTAAAACCATACTGTGCAAATCCTAATAACTGTGCCCAGAACTCATTGACAGTACTTTCCGAACATTTGGTATTTTCAATAATACCCTTTTTAAACTTAGGCTCAAGCATGTTTAGAATCTCAATCTTTTTCTTACCCATTGCCTTACGCATTTTATCGGCTTCTTTTGATGTGAAACCGGCTGCCTCTTGTGCAATCTTCATAACCTGCTCTTGATAGATAATTGCACCAAGGGTATCTTTCGTCAATGTATCAATCGGCGTACCAATAAATTCCTTACTGAATGGTATACGTTTGGACGGGTCATTCTTTCTGACCGCAAAATCATCATGCAAACCTAAACTCATAGGGCCTGGTCGATAAATAGCCGTAATTGCAGGTAGTTCTTCAAACTCTGACGGCTTAACCTTTGTAAGCATGGTTCTTACACCCTGTTCTGCGAACTGGAAGATACCACTTGTCTTAGCCTTTTGGAACATCTGATATGTTTTCTTATCGTCTAATGTGCCATCAATGATTTTAGACATATCAATATGTTTGCCAGTGTATTGTTCGACCAATTTAACTGTGCTACTAATTAAATGTAATGTATCTAGTCCTAAGAAGTCCATCTTGATTAAACCAAGTGATTCTGCCTCAGGATATTCAAACATTGAAACTTGATAAACAATACTCTTATCCCTAGGGTCTTCTTTATAAATTGTAGGCACTGTGTCTGAAATCTCTTTGCATGAAATTAGTACTCCACAAGCGTGGACACCTGTACCAGATGTTCTACCTTCTAGTTCGCTTGCCCTTTTTATGATTTCTAGCAACAATGGGTTTAGTTTTAGTCTTGCACTTTCATATGTTTCATTCTTCTCATCAAGTACGTCTTTTAATGTGTCTTTTGAAACTGCTTCTGGTAGCAATTCACTAAAACTGTTGACTTCCTGTGGTGGTATGCCATAAACCCTTGCTACACATCTAAATGCATTTCTTGCACCATAAGGCATTCTCGTGATAATGTGTGTAATATTATTTTCACCGTACTCTTCTTGACAATGCTTAAATACAAGCGGTCGTACTTCTGGTTCAAAATCTGTATCTACGTCAGGTGCAGCCCCAATGTCTATAATCTTATAATCTGTAACTGTTTTACCATCAACTGTGTCACCAAGTTTGATTGTATATGTGTAATCATCCTTGTTATTGATGTTTTTAACGGTTGATACCGGGATTTCTTCAAAAGAATTATCATCGTACGTAATTCTTGCAATCGCTGAACGGCCAGGTGACAAGAAACGGTCAAACATTAAATCATAACGAACAGGGTCTGTTTTATGAATACCTAGAAGCCTTGCAATACAACTACCACCTGCTGAACCACGCCCACAACCTGTTGGGTAGCCGTTATCTTCTGACCATTTGATGTACTCTCGTACAACTAAGAAGTAGTCTATAAAGTCGTTTGAGTGGATAACCTCTAATTCGTTCTTAATTCTCTTCTTCCACTCTGCCTGAACCTCTTTAGGCTTATCTGCAACAATCTTATCCCAGCCTTCTTGAATTAATGCTTTAAAGTAGGATAAACTATCTTGAAAAGGTGCTGGAATATGAGGAACAGGGCGCAAACCTAATTGATATTCTAACTCAACCTGCTCAATCATATCTACAATAGACTGATTATTAATAATAGCCTGATTTAGGATTTGCTTTGGCACATCTGTAACGTTTCCTTTTACATAATTAACTAATTCCTGTGTTGATTTTAAGTAATGCTCATTGCAGAACAGAGCAGGTCTCAAGCCACCACGTGTTACAGGTGTTTCTTGTAAACTGTAATTCTTAATTAATGCCATATTGATTTCAGACATTTCAAAATCTGTATCGTATGCATAGAATGTAGGATTTGTTAAGACTAAAGGAGTATTTGTTCTTTCTGACAATCTTGTAACAGACTGGCTAATATTTCTACGATTTCCTTTTAGCAATGTAAATTCTAAATATACATCTTTAACTTTGTTTTTAAATTCTGACAAAAACTGCTCTGTTGGTTCTTTTTCATATGTATGTACAATCGCAACAATATTGTCTGTCTGCTTAATGTCTGTGGTTGTTAAGAAAGGCTCGTCTAGATTATTCCTTGTAGATTGTGTTAGTAACTTACATAATTCATGGTAACCATTAATGTTCTTTGCTAAGAATGTAATATTGTGTTTTTCAACTGTAAGGGTTACTCCGACAATCGCTTTAATATCATTTGCCTTACACTTCGTCAAGAACTTAAAAATACCCATCATTGAGTTGGTGTCTGTTAATGATAAAGTTTTAATACCCTTTTGCTTACAAACACTAATATATTCATCAATAGTGCCATACCCGATATGAACACTATAATCACTATATACAATTAAATTGCTAAATTCCATATTTGCTCCTTTTCTCTCACTAATATTATACAACAAAGACCCGCTATTTAGACAGGTCTTGTTTGTTTGTATAGAGAATTACTCCGAATACAATTTCTATTGTGAAATAAATTACAATGTAAATGAAAGAATTTACAGACTTTGTTAAATATGTAAATAACAGTAATGACAGAACGATTAAGATACTCACTAAGACAGTAATTAATAGTCGTTTTGACTTAACATTAAACTTGTCCATCAATAACTCATTTACAAAAGCAATAGATATTGTTAAAGGTATAAAAGTTGCAAGTAATGATAACTGCAACATGCTTTCAAATTGTAATACAAGCATAGCGACTACAACTTCATAGATAAACAGCCACATCAAATAAAATACGCCGTGAAAGAAGTTTGAAAACATCATAGAGCCTGTATATACAACAAATATTCCTAAAAATACATACTGAATACCATTTGTATTAGTCTGAAATGCTGAAATTGTAAGCCCTAGCAAGGCAATCATCACAAGGATTTTAAGAAAAGAATTATTTAGAAACTTCTTTACCAGTGCTGCCAAAACCGTTTGCTCCTCTTTCTGTTTCTGATAATTCATCTACCTGTGTGAATTTTGCCAAACATGGAACAACTACAATCTGTGCCATTCGCTCTCCCGGCATTAAGAATTTAATACTATCTGAATGATTATGAATTTTCACTTTGACTTCTCCACGATAATCACTATCAATTACTCCTACAGAGTTGGCGAGTGTACAGTCAAACTTGAAACCTAGTGAACTTCTCGCAAATACTAGCCCAACATATCCTTCTGGTATTTCGACATAAAATCCTGTTGATACAACTTCTGACTTTCCTGGCACCAGCGTGATAGGCGTACCACCATTATGAAACAGGTCTAATCCTGCTGAACCTGTTGTCTGTACCTTAGGCGCCTCAAATTCGCCAATATATTTAAACTTTACTTCCATCTAATTACTCCTTTACTGTTTTGAATTTCATGTAATATATCAGTTAAGAGAACCCTTTTGGGGCTCTCTTTTAAACTAATGCTTAATTACTTTGGTTTTAACCTTTCTTGCCTGACGAATTAACTTGTCAACACATTCGCCAACTAGAACATAAAAATCTGAACCGTAAACCTTTGCATGTAGAGTTGCTTTATTTGAGATAACTGTTCCTTCTAATTTAAAGCAATTATCTTTCTTATGCTCTACCTCAAAACGCACCTCTGTGTCATTGTTTACTACAATTGGAAATGACTCTAATGACAGTACTTTCTTTTCGACAGCCTCATACATTGCCTCTGTCACTTCTCCATCTCGATTAAAAATTACAATTCTCATAAAATTATACCTTTCCCTTTTTGTCTCTCATATCTTCTAAACCGACATAGTACGCTTCAATCTCATCTGGTGTTGGTTTTGTGTAATACACAGCCCACACAACTACAGATAATAGTAAACCCGCTATAAATGTGTAGTATGGTGATTGCGTTGGAATTAAAACTAAGAATAAGATACTTAAAATACCAACCACAATTAATGACAAGTTTACTCGTTGCTGAAACGACAGGTCATTCAGCCATGCTAGTTTTGATACCTTATCTTCTTTTTGCTTTTTAATAACTATAATACTATATGCGAATGTAAATGTAATGAAACCAACACATAGGGCAACAATGCTTCTAATTGTTGTGAATATAAAATTCCACGGTAACACGATATCTACAATTATACTAACACCACAACCGAGTGCGATTGACATTGCCAATAAAGCGAAAAATACTTTCTTATTGCCTTTATTCACCTTTGTCTTGATGAAAGATAAATACTTAAATAAAATCTGCATACGCTCACCTACCTCTCTATACCTAAGAAGTTGTATGCATCTTCTAGGGCCTTCTTTTTCTCTGGCGATTTATATATCTTCTCTGCCTCCATTTGGGCAGCCTCTACCAACTTTGTATGTTCGTTGATATCACAGAATTTCAGGTTTGTTTCACCAGACTGACGAGTGCCAAGAATATCACCAATATCACGTGTTGCCATATCAGCCAATGCAATCTGAAAACCATTATCACTACGCACCAGAGCGTTTAATCTAGGATTATCTGCTTTACCGTCATTTACTAGATAACAGTATGATTGAAGATTGTTGCGACCAACACGTCCTCTAATCTGATGAAGAGGGCTTGCCCCAAATCTATCTGCACCTAGAATAACCATAACAGTAGCCTCTCGAATATCAATACCTACTTCTACGATAGAAGAGGCAACCAACACGTTAAAATCACCATCTCTGAACTCTTTTAGTGTCTTTTCCTGTGTCTCTCTCGATTGCTTACCAGTTACGACTTTATACTTCACATCGTTCGCATACAACAACGGTAAGTGTTTTAGTGCTTTTTCAACTTTTGCGGTAGAAATATATTGCGTATCTTCATCAACTGCAGGAGCAACAATAAACATCTTATGACCTTGTCTTAACTCATTAATGATATTTGCCCACACATCGACACATTTTCCACTCAAGAAGCCTTCACTATTTACTTTTAACAGTTCTGTCTTAATAGGTATTCTGTCCTGAGGTTTTTCTTCGATTGTGATTAAATGCACATCACCAAAGAATGATGTTGCAACTGTTCGAGGAATCGGTGTCGCTGTTTGAGAAATTAAATCAGGCACTTTACCGTCTACTCTAGCCCCTAATAAAACCTCTCTTTGTGCAACGCCGAATTTTTGTTGTTCATCAACTACTACAAGACCCAAGTTGTGGAATTTCGGTACAATCAAGACGCTTTGTGTACCTACAAGAATATCTATCTCGCCTGACTCTACCTTGTCGTAAATTGCCTGTTTTTCTTTCGCTTTTGTCTTACCTGATAAATACGCTATAACAGGCTTATGTTCTAATGGTTCCAAGAACTTCTCAAAAGTATTAAACAACTGCTGGGCTAAAATTTCTGTAGGTGCTGTCAATACGCTCTGATAGCCACAATCTACATTGTATAAGCATGCCATCTGGGCACATATAGACTTACCTGCACCAACATCGGCTGATAATAATATCTTCTCCGGTGTAGGCTTCTTCATAGCGTCCATAATCTCTTGAATAGCATTACTCTGACCGTTTGTCAATTTAAATGGTAATTTACCGTATGCCTCGTTTGTATAATTTGTCTTACCTGTAGGTATCTTGCTTAGTCCGATAGCCTCTTTACTATTCACTCGTCTATCTAAGAATACAAGTTGCAGATAAAGCAACTCAATATAGGCTAACTTATCAATCGTATCAATATAGTTTGTTACATCTTTTGGAAAGTGTAAGTCATATAGTAGTTCCCATAAAGAACTATCCATGTTAATATACGAGGCTAGGTCTTTACCGTCAAATCTGGTAAATACTTCTTGTACGCATTGTGTGAGTACCTTTGATGTAATCTTATTTGAAGGACTTTGTTTATATACGGGAATAATTGGCATACTCTGTACATCTGTTTCAGAAAAGATATTCTGACCATTTGCCTTATCTCTTGCGATTCTAACCAATTGCACGATTACTACATCACCAGGCTTATACAGTCTACCTAAGTAAGCACCGCCAAAGAATGTTGCTTCAAGTGTTCTTTTACTTTCTACATCCTGTAATTCAAAATACGCTTTACCATTAGAAACCATAATGTTTCCAATAATACACTTTACAAACACTGACTCACCAAATGGACAGTGTGACCATGATTCAGTTCTTCTTCTATCGACATACTTTACAGGTCGCTTAAACAGTAATTCGGCTGCATTTGTGTAACCTAACTTATCAAAACCCTCTGATTTAATCTTGTAACCATAAGCAACGGTTGACAATTCTGACAAATCAACAGACATAATATCCCTCATCGTGTTATATGAAGTTAATGGTGTCTTAACAATATCTTCCAGTTCTTCACTCACACGAAAACTAGGTAAGTATGGATGTTTCCATGATGTCAACATTCTGTACGATTCATATAGCCTACTGAAAGGAATCCTATACGTATCACGCATGATATTGGTTGCACCCAAAATATTTAAAACTCGAATATAAGACTCGATAGGTGGTATTTTCACACCAACGTAGCCGTCTGCAAACTTAAACACCTCTGGTTGTGGTACTTTTTCTGCTTGCTTTTTAATCAACAACAACTCATTATCTAAAAAATCAACATCGTTACGGAATTTCTTCACAAAATTAAACGTTGCAAAACAGTTATTACTATAAACAGGAAAAACATACTGGTAAGTACCCAACATGTGTTCATCTTTTAAACCAACAAATTCCTTTAAAATTAAGAAACTTAAAGGTCTCTGTGTTCTAATCGTAATATGTTCACCTGTAGTATCTAATCTTACCTGTATGTTCTTTTCCATAATATATTAACCTCTCGCTACTTCTAATAGTTCTAATAAAGGCAACATCTTATCTAGCACGTTGTCTGGTAGTGTCTCAATACCCTTAGTCAAATTCTTCTTTGCCAGAATAGCACTCATATTCTCGTCATAAGTATATGATGGGTTGTAGCCCTCTACTAGTTTTGCTAAACCACTGATATCCTGCATTTCAATGACTGCAAACGCAAGGTCTGTCGTGCCTCTTAAACTAAACAACTCTTTCAATTTTAAGATGTTGTCAGAGTGTACCTTGTCAATAGTTATTATACAACTTATTAACCCAGAACGACTATCCTCATGCACAATATTCTGAATATATGAAATTGTCTCGGTGTCATAGTCTTTTAATAAGTCGTTAATCGCTAAGACTTTCTCTACCAAAGGCTTAATATCTTCTACCGGCTTGGCCTGTGCGTTTCCAGACGTTTCTGCAATCTCTTCGACATCTTCTGCAACTTCCACGTCACCGCTCTCTAAGGCCTCTTCCGGCTCGTCATAGACCTCTTCGTCTGTATGCTCCTCAACTTGCTCACTATTCTTCTGCATATCTACCGCAGAATCGCTATTCTTTGCGGCCATCTCTAATCTTTCTCTAAGTGATAGTGTCATATTCTAATCTCCCAATACAGCCTCAACAACAGAGGCAACAATACTAATTTCTAAACTTACAATTAATGTTTTAATAAACGAAAAGTAAATACCAAAATACCCGAATAGTACTTCTGTCAATAGTGTGTTAATCACAAAAGATATAAGCCCTAATGTGAAAATATTAATAGGAAGAGAAAAGAAGCGTACAAGAGGCTTTACGACTTTTACTAGACATGTATAACATAGCCCTATTATTAAGTATGTTGTTAAACCCTGAATACCAAATATATGGAAGAAATAATCTAGCCCTAAAATGGTTAATGTGATTGCGATAAATGATTTCATTTCTTCTTGAATACTCCTTTCTTATACATGGTGAAGCCTGCACCGGACACGGCTCCGATAATTACAATACCAATTATTATAGGTAATAGTAAACCATTATTCTGAACAGAAATGGTTTTCTTTTCTTTTTGTGAGAGAACGGCTTTAACATCCTCTTCAATCGTCTCGGTAACAGGTAAGTTATTTTTAAATACATCAGCCTCGTCTTTGCTTAGATTAAAAGAACCGTTGTCAATACCTTTGGTTAATAGTTCTTTTACGCTATCTTGATTATTAATATCTGCCTTTCCTAACTCATCTGTGTCTGTAAAGACTGAATAATTGATTGATACAGGCTTGTCTAACAACTCTTTGCCCTCTACCATAACGATATTATAGCCTGTCTTTGTAACAAAACGGTGAGGCTTAACGTATAGTACTGCCGTATGGTAGTCGTTACTCACAGAACCTACTCTGTATTCTTGTTCAACTTCTTTATCAACTAACCAGCCAACACTCTGCTCTGATGAAACCACGATACCTACTGTCTGATTTGTGTTGTTATAAATCTTAATATCGACTGCTCCTGTTAGATTGTCACTCTCTAATGCCCTACGCTCTACTTCAATTCTAACCCCGTCTGTTGGGATATCGACTTCCTCTGCGTTGACATTATATGACAATGTGAATAGGAACAGTATACTTATTAATAATTTCTTTACCATAATTACTACTCCTTGTGTACTTCTTATATCAAAAAAGGCTCAATGAAGAGCCTTATTCTACATGCATAACAGAAACACCGACAGTAATGAAAATTGTGTCATCAACTGAATATGTATTATCTGCACCCTTAACTAGGGATTCAATCTTTAAAATCTGGTTACCCCTGTTGCTACCGTAATTCACTCTAATTTTATCAGCAATATAACCGACTAAGATATTGAGTGTTACTGCACCAAACTCGACAACTGTACGATTGTCTCCTGTATTTGCGTCAAGCGTAATATCAATCGTATCATGATTTGTATTACGGAATTCAATCTTGTCCCCTTTGATATTTAGCCAAATCTGGTTACTGTCAGGGCTTAAACGTGTCATGGCTTGAATAGCATACTTAAACTCTTCAATATTTGCAGTAAATGAGTTTTCTGTGGCCGCTGTCTCCTTAAATACGCCATATTCTAAAGGCTTCATATTAGAGAATGAAACAAGATGTAAAATATCGTCCTCGTTATAGAAACCAAAGCGTGATTTGTTATGAATTAACTTAACCATGGCACCTGGTGTAAATGTATTAAGCAAGACACCAACCTGTGCTGGCTTTAATAACACATGGAACGCTTCTCCATTAAAGTCACATGTCTTTTCTACTAGGCCGAATGTGTTGGTTGCAACGATGTTTAACTTATCACCAGTTGAGATAATGTTTAAACATGAAGCAGGGTGATTTTGTAGTACACTATCTGTTGATAAAAGTTTAGACAGTTCGCTAATAATCTTGATGAACTCAACGCCTGTTACTGTACCATACTCTTCTGTCGCAGTATCTACCTTTGCAATAGGGGCATCAATTACTGGCACCTTAAACTCTGACGAACCGACCTTGATAGTCACAATATCGTCAATTTCTAAGCGTAAAGCCTCTTCGTTTACGATAATTAGACTTGTTGCTGTCTTTAATTGGTTGCCTGAAATACATAATTCGATTGGTTCTACTGTGTCGTCTGCAACAAACGGAACCTTTCCTGCGATAACAGAAGAGGCAGAGTTATAAGATAGACCTAATGTGTTATCTGCTCCTACTGTTAAAACCAACTGGCTTGATAGGTCTTTACCTACGCCTTTCGTTACTGTCTTTGCTAAGTTTACAAACTGTGCTGTGTTTACCTTTAAAATCATTCTTTATTCTCCTTTTTTCTGTATAATTGAAAACGCATACTTCTTTGTACTATCTATGTTGAAGTCAAAAACACAATTCCTTGATGTCAAACCCTCGTCTGATGACGATAAGACTATATTAATATGAGGGTTGCTCTTACAATAATTGGAGAACGCCTCTCTGAATTGTGATACTTTTACTGAATTTGTTTCTGGCCCAACTCTGTAACAATCTAGTATCATTAATAACTGTGTCTTTTTATCAAATAGTGTGGTTTTGTTAAACTCTGCCTCTGGTCTTGCCCACATCGCTTCGATACATTGTTCCATTGTTACAATTTTCACACTCTCTGGGCTGATACCTACATTAATCAGGTGTGTTGCTAAATCAAACGCTTTTAATTTATTCTTAATAATATTATTTGAGAATACTGCAATCCTCAACGTGTTGTTTCTGCGTAATGTTTCTCGTACAAACCTGTCTGTGCTTTGATTGAATTTAATCTTTGCGTATTGTCCGTACCCTTTTAAATTTAAGAGTGCTTTCCACTGTAATAAATTATCTAAAATGTCTTGTTTACTCATCCTTCTTTGTCCACCAAAGTACCATTTTTAATATGGTGTAATAGTCCTTCCTATCATCGTATTATAATGCGCCCTAAAACCCTCTGTATTGTAACATCGCATTTCATACACAACGAACTCTCCCTTGTATTTATCCTTTTGATAGATTTGTAAGACGGGTTTGACTTTCCGCCACTATTTCTAAAATTAATGGCGTTATTATCTATATCCATTAATACAAATGAGCCTTTTGTTCTTCTTCCTTTTATGAAACAAACTGTTCCTAGATACTTAACTTTATCATATCTTTTGAATCCATGAACTTTACCAGTTGGTAGTTCTCTTTCACTACGAATGCCTTTTGCTAAAATTCTGTCTTGAACTGGAACTCGTCTCTTTCTGTAAATTACATCCAACTCTTTGAACTCTAGCCCACCACTTGCAATTACACAAGCATCAATATAATGGTCTTTTGGTAAGTTTAGATGATTTCTGTTCTCGCTTGTGACAAACCCAAAAGTTTCGATAGCGTCAGGATATTCCCTCAACAACCAACTTCTGATTATGCTCATGTGAGTGGCGTACTTCAAGTTCTTACTCTTCTTAGGTTTCTTATTCAAAACTACAGTACAAGCATGAACTCCTTTGTGGCAATCTTCACATAAAGTGATTAAATTCTCTTCATCATCAGTTCCGCCATTACTTCTGAACTTGATGTGGTGTACTTCAAACCTACAATTTTTCTTACCACAACATTGGCAGGTGTAGTTGTCCCTATGAAGGACTGCTTCTCGTCTTGAGGAGTAACCATAGTTGAAACCTTTCTGGTAACCCCAGTGCTTTACTTTTTCATTAATTAAACTAGGGTTCTTCATTAAAGCGGTATCAAATTGACTCACCTCTAAAACTAAATCTGAAATAGGTAAAATCTTTCTACAAAATTCGATTTCATCTATATGGGCTTGAACCTTATGCTCAACTGAAGGTGGAAGTCTATCTTCCCTAATAGAGTTTCTTCTATTCAGGAATCTAGGTTTTCTATAACGTGTCTTTCTGAAACGTCTAAACTTACGTGCCTGTCTACGAGAATCCATTTTCTTTTTGATATCACTTCTTAATTCAGTTTGGGATTGATACAGCACTCTATCGTTACCAACGACCGCTACACCAACATGTTTAGAACCAGTATCTACACCACAATAGCACTCCTGAACCACATCTGTTTCAGGCTCATAAAGCAATCTGATGGTGAAAGGCTCTCTACGAACAACCTTTGCTTTTCCTTCTTTTAATAATCTACGAACTTTGCCAAAGCGTTCTGTTGGCATAAAAGGTTGTCCGTTTTGTTTCAATACGTATACCAACATTCCGCTTCAACTCCTTTCGTTGATGATAAGTTCTATCCCTTAAGGCGGTACTTATCGAACCGTAGCGCCTATCCGCACTCTATTACCAAGTGTGGAATTGGACTTCTCATCGACAAAGATAATTAGAGTTTTGAAATTACTGACACAGAGTTCTTTTAGCACTCTCAACTCAACTTAATCAGTAATCACAGAGCAACGGTCTTGAGCATTCAACCGAGGGTGTGTATGTGTCTCTTCTAACTATCGTAGGTAAGATTTCTCTAACCTTAGTCTTGTAAACATTCGTACCTCTAAGGTACTAGGTTATTAACCTAGTGCTTATTTACCGAACCACCAGTCCATTTCACCAATATCTAATTCTTTATACTCTTGCTTTCTTGTTTCTGCTATTACATCTGCAAATTCACCGTTGTTGATACGCATATTAATAACTGAAACATTCCAGTCTGTTAGTTGCATTCCTATTTGTGCAATAACAATCATAATATCTCTAAAATATTCTTCTGACATATCACCAGAGAGTACATATTTTGTATACAACTCTCTTATTTTTCTCTTGGCAACTGCTATATTTGTGCCTTTGTCTGTGGAATGAATTATTTTTCCTACAGTATCGGCAAACTGGTAAATATTAGAACGTTTATCAGAGCATGTATCTTCTTGGAAGTCTCTTGTTTTTGCATTTTGCAACAATGCTTCATCATCTGCAAACAATGACTTTTTAACTTGCTTTTCTAACTTATGTCCCATCAGTCGAACGCTCCATCAAATACGTCAATATCTCCGTCTTCATCATCGAAGGCCTCTACATTTTCTGTCCATAATGGTTCTTCTACATCGCTACCTGATGATGCAACCTCTACAGGCACATCTTCACCACCGAACCCTGCTAGGTCTTCTTCACTAGCATTGTCTAACATCTGGTTCTTAGCCAACTCGATTGGGAATGACATAAACTTACCTGTTTGGCCACCACGGTTCTTTTCTAAAAGCACAGTCATCTTTTTCTCAATACTATCATCATGTAAGTCTCTATGTAAGATTAACGCTACATCACTATCGTTGGCGATATCACCAGCGTCTTTAATATCTGACAAGTGAGGCATAGGGTCCTCATCACCTCTACGCTCACGATTGACCTGTGCAAGAATAACGATAGGTATTCCTAATCGTCTTGCCAAAATCTTAAAAGTTCTTGACAGCGTTGCCATTTCTTCTCGTTTACTTCTTCCAGAGATGGAAATTAAACCTAGATAGTCAATGAACAAGACATCTAAACCGTCTGTCTTCTTTTTTGTATATGCCTTTGCTGTAATTTTATCGAGTGTCAGCCCCGGCTCATCATCAACAATCACATCCCAATTTGAGATATTGTCAAAAGCCGTTGCAATTTTTTCTTTAGCGAAGTCGTTGGCAGATGCTTTTGTAGGAGACAAATCACTTAGGAAAATATCATTACTGTATGCAACCATACGCTTGATAATATCTGTTTCATCAACTTCAAGCGAAATGTACATTACTTTCTTTCCTAGACTGGCTGCGTGGGCTGCCCAGTTTGTTGCCATGACAGTCTTACCAACAGATGTTCTGGCTGCAATCGTTACTAACTGCCCGCTACCGATACCGCCGTCTTTTAAATATCTATTCAACTGTGTCCATGGTGACGGGATAACCTCTGCAACAGGAGCAGTTGGGTCTAACGCTTTATCAGCAATCGTCCTGAATTTATCAGCAAAAGGTACAGTATTATTATTACTTGTAATACTTGTATTCGCATCTTCAAGCGTTGTGACCATCTGAATTAAACCATCTGACGGTTCTGTTGCACCATTTAAGATATTCTCAACGACTTTGTTCGCCTCACCAGAGATACGTTTAACAACCTCATATCGCTGGAGACGAGTAGCAACGCTCAATAGAGAAGTGTAACATGGAGAAACAATAGTATGTATATCTTCTTGAGATAGGCTCTCTCCGCCCTGTCTAACAGCATCTATAATATCGTCAAGGGTTGCATGATTATTTTCTTCATTTTCTTGTGCTTTTTCTTTCAGGCATGTCCATGCTAATTCATACTTTTTATTAACAAACTGGTAGTTATCCAGAATAGACATTACATTTACGATAACTGTCTGTTCTTTTATACCTGCTTGCAAAAGTGTTAGTTCTGCCTGCATTTGTTCTGTTCTCAATTCCATGCAATTCTCCTTGTTCTGCTTACCTTTACAGTTATTATTATACAAGAAAAAGACCACTTTGGGTAAGTGGTCGTAATTTTTTAATTAAAATTGAAACGAAGTGTTGCTTCGACAGGTGTTGCTTTTGTGTAAGTATCATAGATACCAGCGTTTCTCAATGCTGTTGTATCAACAATTTGCTTATCAAACTCTGGCACATACACAAACTTCATACCGCAAGATGAATACTCTGTAAGGTTACTATCCTTCATAGATACAACTAATCTGTTCTTAACTTCTTTTTCTGTTGCTTCTAGTTGTTCTTTCTTTTGCTTTAAATCTCTTAACTTAGCAAGAGCCTCTCTGCCTTCTGGAGAAAGTCTTCCGTCTGTAATTGTGAACACCACATCGTCAGAAGAGTAGTCTTTTAATGACCTAGCGTAATCCTCTGCTACCCTAGCAAGTCCTTTATCAAGAATATCTTGCTCTGTTTCAATATGTTCTGATACATGAGACGTCTTAAGGAAATCATCATATAGTCCATCTCGCTTTAACGCTTCTACATCTGCGTTGTTTCGCATGCCAGGTGCTATATATGTTATCTTTCCTATCTCATCTGAAAGAGATTTTATTTGCTCTGCTTCTAATGTTCTTAATAACTGTTGTTTGTAATAATTAAATGCAGAGTCAATACGTGCTTTTGTACGTCTAGTTTTTACTAATAGTTGGGATGCTCTTTCTACTCCTTCACTATTATAAACATAAGCGTTGTTGTTAATTGTGGCAAATCCAATCGCTTGGTTTTCGTTTAGTGATTGAAGTTGCTGGTTGAGATTGTCGGCAGCCATCTGGGCACCCTCAATCGTTGTGAAGTGAGCCTCATCACCACCGTAAGGACATGGTCTAACCACTGCCTTGCATATTCTTGGGATGCCTCCCTTACCAATATGGTATTTTGTCATTTTTTTCTACTCCTTTGGTCTATAGTTATTAATGTCTAGCGATTTGTTCAGTTCTGGTATATCTTGTTTTAGACTTATGTCTAAGTCATTCATTTCACCTCTCAACAAACTGGCTAATTCGTCAGTGCTAAGTGACTCTAAATCGTCTTTATCGGGCTCTTTATTGCCACTATGCTCTAGTTTATCAAGATTTTTGTCACAGACTGGTGCATCTTCTAAAAGAGCGTCTAAACTATAACCCTGTCTGGCTACAGACTCTCTTGCAGGCGTAGTATTGTTCGCTAAGAAGTCTGCGCCGTAGCCCTGCTCTCCTATTTTTTGCTTCAACTGCTCTCTTATAATATCTGCGGTATCACTGTCTAGCATATCATCTAAATACATACAACCATTCTGCTTACGCTCTATTTTTATATTCTGATATGCCAGTACATCTGCCTCCATCTGTGCTTGTTCGATTGAGTCTGCCATAATATGGGTCGTATATGGACACTTACCTTCTTTTGCTCGACAAACGCCGATACTACCGTCTGTTCTAATGTGATATTTTGTCATACTCTATTCCTGTCTAGTCCTTAGTGAACTCTGTTGTATCGTTAGGACCTTCTCGCCATTTGTAGCCTTCTTTTTCAAGAGTACATATTATCTTCTGCAGAATCACTGTTGCTTGTCCGTCTTTTAGTTTAATGTTTGCCCATTCAAGTGGCCCTTTTAGAATTTTTGTTGCCCTTTTACCAAAGGCACCTGTTGAGAACTTTGCCCAGTATAGTTTACCACCGTCTGCATTTAAACCGTGCAAGATATCTGCCTTAATATCAGGGTCTTTTATAAATGCATCAACAATATCGTCAGTTGTAAATATCGGTTTTGCCTCTTCAAGTCTCTTTATTGCACAATTTCTTACGATTGAACTAGGGTCATCTTTTAAGATTTCTAAACCGTAGTCTTGCTTTGCAACTGCTCTACGAACTAGTGGGCTTGGGTCATTAATAAGTTTGTCTAAATGTTTGCCTTGCATTGCAATCATTGCACGAACATACTCGTCTGGGTCATCTACCAATTTATCTAACTTGTAGCCATTGCGTGCTACAGCCTCTCTGACCTCTGGGCTCCAATCATTAATTAAGACATCTAAACCGTAACCAGACTCTGCACATTCCACTCTCTCGTATTCATAATCGCTGTACATCTTCTTAGTCATGGTTTCATTATATTTATCAATTTGTTTCTGAAACTCACGCTCTGTCATGTCGCCAGTTTGATGTAAAACATGGTTACAATTACCATGGCCAGGCGTTTTCGCCGTACACCAGGTGATTTCACCATTTCTGTTTTACTTTTGCCATTTTTATTTCTCCTCTCTTATAATCTATATCAACTTTTTACTGTTGCTAATACTATTCCGGAGAACGGTTTTAAGCGTTGGTTTTATTAAATCTGAATAATGTATCAGCCCGTTGGTTTTAGGTCTAAAATAGGTCTAAAAAGTCGCACGGACGAGGGTATAAAACGGCTTTAAGGCACTCAATCTACTGCTTATTTTTTGATTCCTCTAATGCCGTTTCTGCCTGGTACGCAACCCACGCATTCTCGTCATTTATTAAAACATCACAATAATGTCCTTGGCGTGCAACCTCTGCACGAACATTTACATTCTTATCTTTAAATAAGATGTCGTGACCGTACCCCTGTCTAGCGACTTCCTCTCGTACATCATCGTCCTTATCATGAATTAAAATATCTAGGCCATAGCCCTGCCCTGCTACTGCTTCCCTCACAACTCCGTATTCATCATTTATTAGAATATCTAAACCATAACCTTGTTTAGCAACTTCTTGTCTTACAAAAGGATTCTCATCATTTATTAATTCGTCTAATGCATATCCTTGTCTTGCAACCATTTGGCGAACATAAAAGTTTTTATCGTTTTTAAGAATATCTAAACCAAAGCCATGTTTAGCAACCTCTCCTCTTATGTCGAAATCCTCATCATGAACCAACCTGTCTAGTCCGTAACCAGTCTTGGCACACAGCATTCTGTCCGCAAAGGATTTACTATTTAACAACTCCATCATTCCTTCATTATACCGGTCTACTCTTTCCTGAAACTGTTTATCGGTCATTTCTTTGGTTTTATGAAAAACATGATTACAGTTTCCGCTACCGGGTGTCTTCGCCGTACACCATGTAATTTCGCCGTTTCTATTTAACGCTTTTACTCTAGGCATAAATTATATCCTCTCTTTCTAGTGGATATATCAAAAAAGAGGATATTACTTATCCTCTTCCTCTACGAACATTTCATCAACCTCATCATTTAAACGACTTAACTCCTCAAGGAGTTCAGCATCTGTCATATCCTTTAATTCTTTCTTGTCCATTTATTTTGCACCTTTCTACTTATATTATACAAGAATTTAGATGTCCCATTCATCAACAACTAATTTTGGTTTATCTTCGTCATCAATTTCTCTTTCCAATCTTGCAAGTTCTCTATCAAATTTCTTCGCCTGTTCTTCTACGTGTCTACGTATTTCTTCACCATCCATATTGTTTACCAGTCTTATTGTAGGGCTATTATATGTATGCGGGTCTGTGTGGTTATCTGTATTATTGTCTTGTGTTTGCATTTCAGATAACTTCTGCCTTGCAATATCTCTTACTTTCTTGCTAACATCATTTTTAAGAGTTGATAAACCGTAGCCCTGCTCTGCACACTCAATTCTGTTTTGTTCGTTCTTACTATTAAGTTTAGCCATCATACGCTCATTATATTCGTCAACACATTCCTGAAATTCGCCATCTGTCATTCTAGCACCTTGATGTAGTACGTGAGTGCAGTTGCCATGACCGGGCGTCTTCGCCGTACACCATGTAATTTCGCCATTTCTGTTTAATGCTTTTACTCTAGGCATAAATTATATCCTCTCTTTCTATCGGATATATCAAAAAAGCAGGATTTAGTTTCCTGCTTTATTTACTGTTAAATTATACAACATTTGTTTGATAAGCATTTCTTTTGCCACACTAGCAACGTATGAATTTTCATCATTCTTAAGAATTTCTAGGCCATAATATCTTCTCGCTACTGCTCTTCTTACATCTGGAGATTCATCATGTAACGCAATCTCTAAATATTTAGCATCTTTACAATGTTCAACAACATCTGCTCTGATACGAGGATTATCATTATGAATAAGAATGTCGAAACCATACCCTTGTTCAATAACAACGAATAATACCCACTCATTACTATCATGGACAAGAATGTCCAAACCGTATCCTTGTTTTGCAACCGCACAACGAACATCAGGGTCTTTATCATACACTAAAACACCTAAACCATATCCTTGATGAGCAACTTTTTCTCTAACTCGAGGACTTACATCGTTTATGAGAATATCTAGTCTATATCCCTCACAAGCAACACCCCATCTAACCTCTTCCGATTCGTCATGAATTAATTTTTCTAAGCCGTACTGACGCCATGCCACATGCATTCTGACAATCTCATCTTCGTCATTTATAAGTATTGCTAAATGCTTATCGGTACCATGTTGTGCGACATATTTTCTTACACCGCTATCTTTGTCATTTACAAGAGTGTCTAAGAAATATCCATTCTCTGCTAAAAGGGCTCGAATTATCCAGTTTTCATCTGTTAAAAGCGACCCTAAATTTTCACCCTTTCTAATTTGTTCCATTTTTACGTAGTCTTCATGTGTTCCTTCTCTTAGCACCCATGTTTCAAGAAATGTCTCGCCCATATTATCACCTATTCTCTTTTCTTTATATAATTATACAACAAAATCTTTTAGGTGTAAATAGTTAATTGCAATCCGTTATCCACTCATGCTCTGGTAGAGTTTCAATCCATTTACAGAACTCTCTCCATTCAGGAAGTCTATGATTCTTGCGTTGATGATAAATAGTCTTTAACTGACGATAGTTGGTAGTCATGGCAGCCGTCATTCTAAACCCACTAGGAATATTATAGAGAATTTCAAGATACTTCTCTGATGTCTTTTCACCATTATTATATTCATCAATTTTCTCTTGTAATATCTTAATAATTCGCTCATCTACATATTCATTACAAGATTCTTTTAAGTCGAACTTGGTAATTCTATGCATCGTTGAACCAGAACTAATAAAGTCAATAAAGTGGTATCTTTGCATTTCAACCCATGCTTTATTACTAAATGTCAAGTCAAACTGGACAATAATACCGTTTAAGAAGTTATCATGTCCACTCCCTATCTTTGCCTTTCCTAAAGAGTCTGTACTTTTGCTCTTTTCGGTTGTCAGATTTTCAAAATCTGTTGCCATAGGGAATTTGGCTGCCCTAATACTATTTTCTAAACCATAAACTTGTACATTATTCACTATCTTCATTTATATTGTCCTCTTTCTTTTTAATTTCATTCACGGCCTTGACTTCCTTTAAGTTTTGGTCAAACTGTTCCATCTTAGTTGCTACCCACTTGTCTGCCTCTTCTTGATTTTTAACATTTCCGTCTTTATCAAGATATGCGTTTCGATAGTCTTTTGTTTCAACCAACTTCTCTTTCAAAACTTCTTTCCATGCGTTCTCTAAACTTGTCTCAATCTCATTGATAGATTCGTCTGCCTTATCTGCGTTCTGTGACTTGACAGTTAATTCTCTCATATCACTATTCATTAAGGTTGTTCGCAATGGAGTTGGGATAAACACACTCTTTACGCTGTGGTTTTGGTAAGAATTTCTTGCACTTTTTACATCGTCATATACAATAGCCATTGAGTCTGAGGCTTGCTGAATTGCCTTATCTGCGTTCTGGTTCTTAGCCCATTCATCTATTGTAACATGTGTAAGTTTATCTTCTGTAATCTCTCCTGACTCGTTCTTATGTAATACGACTACCCTTTCATTACCTGTTGTAAATGAATAACCTTCGTTATGCGTATTTAATGTTACTGCTAGTAGGTTCTCAAAGTTCATTGCGGCTGCACACTCTTCACAATAATATAATCCATCTTCGGTTGTATATACAGTACCATCTGTTAGTTTTACACCACACTGAATACAGTGGTGCTCGCTCTCATCATGGCGCATTGTGTTAATTAAAGTGTTTGTCATTCTACCCATATGACTTCTATACATCTTATCTTTAATCGTTGATACAGCACCTGCTTTAGCACCTCTCAACGCCTCATGTATAGTGTCTTGTGTATTACTTAGATTACTAAATCCTAGACCGTTTCTGATACCTGCTATACCACCAACAACTGTGTTTTGAGCAACTTCTCCAACATCTTTACCAACACCTGCAACCTTACTTGTTGCACTACTTAAATGCTTAGATAATTGTAATTGCCCAAAGTTAGATAGTTGGAACATATTTAAGATTTCATAACGTTTTCTTGAAATAACAACTATCATTACAATCATAAATACGATTGACTGTACAACCCCAACGGTATTAACTAAACTCATAGAGTTGGTTACTAATACAATGGAAATCATCAATAATAGCGATGTACCGATACGTTTCATTGCTGTTGCAAGCATTGTTCCGAAGTATCGTTTGGCGATATCTGTGCCTCTGCCGGCCCAGCAACCGAATAGTAAGAAGATAGGAGACAACACACCATAGAGTGTTAGTTGTACACCATACACAATTCCCATCAAGGCGAACATAATCGGTAAAATAGAGCCTAAACATACAAATAATAGCGTGAGTGTTGCTTGCCCAAATTTAAGACCTGTATCGTTACCGATAAAATAGTTCCATTCTCTTGTTGCTGTTGTTGCTTTCACAATCGGAATATTACTGATTAATGACTCTGTTGCTTTTGCATCTGACGGTGTATCACCAATATCTGTCAAGTGTTCATCTGCACCACCATTGGCGTCAATATATGCGTCAATTAGAGCCATTGTGTTTGCTCTCTTTTTACCTGTACCACTTGTTGATGTGAAATATACACCACCTTCTGTGGCAGTATCTAAACCACCATGAGCATTGGCGAACGCTTTATCGTCTTGACGTTTAAAAGTTCTGTTCTTATTTGCAAGTAGTGTTTGCTTTGCCAACTCAACTACAGCCTTGGCGTCATTGAAATTTTTAGCATTATCTGGGTTGCTATCAAAAGCACCAAACCCAAACATATTTGCACCTGGTGATGTTGCAACACCTGCTGTACCAAGAGAACTCTCCCACATGGCGATAGCGATAATTGCTCGAACATCTACTTTAGAGGCGTTCTGCCACTCTAACAGTAGTTTACCGTTAATTCTATTCTTGTCATACGGAATACCGGTAGAGTTTAGGAATCCGTCAAGTTGTTCTGCTTTAATGCCACCTCTAATATGACCGACTATATCATGACTATAAGGGTCTCCTGATGTCCAGTGATTTGCATTGATACTAACACTGGATGGTAGATTGGCAACACCTGAGGTAATATCTGAACCTGCCACGAAACCAGATTCTTCATAATTTGATAACGCATCAATAATTCTATAATAGTCTTTGTTTAATCCTGACACCGAGGCGGTGTTCTGATTATCTAAGGGCTGATGATTTCCTGACATGACTGAAACATAGAACAATCCCCAGTTTTCGATGGAGTTATCTTTGCCAACGAACACTTCTGGCTTACCAACCCACTCTTCATTTTCATTAGTTAATCTGCCTAGGTTCTCATAATCAGTGCCGAACTGACCTTTAATTGTAGGTTTTAAGAGATATTCTGACCACATTCTGCAACCAATTATCTGCTTGATGTAACTTGTCTGTACATCTAAGTACTTCTCATCAAATATACTAATACCGTCATCTGGTTTGGTATATACAGGACACATACTTACATTCTCATTCGATATTGTGTTCGTGAAACCTGACATTATCATTGCTTGTAATGCCGTGACACCTCTGATAGGTAGTTGTAGTAAGCCTGTATTAACCGATAGCATAATAGCAAGAATATAACATACTACTACCTGTACAAGATTGCCTAAGCCTTCACGTATCTTACCTTTCCACAACATTGTATAGATAAGATAAAGCATAGTAAAGATTAACATTAACATCATTAGTGGCAAAAATATGCCTGCGTACAACTGCGTAAAGATAGTTTTTTGGTTTTCTGCTGAAAGCCCGACAATAGCAGAGAAATCACTAAAGCAGAATCCAATAAAAGCAAGAGTTAGGGCGAGTATAAACTTAGCAACTCCTAATAAAGTATTAACAATCGTGTCTGTCATTGCCATCATTAGAGGTGTAAGAGAAAATACACTAGGTCTAATGTCATGACTTCTTCTTGCTCGTCTATCTAGTGTGCTGGCTGTTTCTGTAAACGTTGATAAAGGATTTTTTCTTGTTGAATAGTATTGACCGTAGTTGGACATCTTTCCTTCTGTACCTGCACAAGGGTCAACATCATAGTATGCCCATTCGCCTAAGTAAGAACTATATTGGATGCCTGAAAAGCCAAAACGCTCAAAAGGAGTTGTTCCGTCTGACTTACCTACATTATAACCAGCAACATTTAAAATCATATTACTAATGTTAGTTTCTGCATTTTCTGATTGAACAGTTACTGCTTTTGATTGTGTAAGATACTGAATATAGTCTGTTCTTGCTAGTTTTAATGCTATCTTACCCGGGTCGCCCAACGCACACCCAACTGTTTGTGTAACATCTGTTGCTCTACTTGTTTGAATTTGGTTATTTGCTAAACTGAAAACTACCATGACTGTTGCAAACAACGAAAACAAAATATTTTTAACCTTAGTCATTGAGTGTGTTCCTCTCTTTCTTCTATATATATCAAAAAGAGCGGGCTTTTGCCCACTCCTTATTTCTTACGGAATCTGTTTCTAAACTTATTAGTACGCTTATCTTCCTTAGTAATCTTTAAATCTTCGTGAATATCTAAATAGTCTTCCATTATCTTGCGTTTCTTTTCTGGTGTATAACGGAAGTTGATTTGAGCACCTCTATTATTTTCATCTGAACCCTTGCCTGCCTCTCTCTTCATTGGGTCGACTTCAAGAGATGGTTTACTGCTATCACCATTTCTGAAAAGCATATCTCGAACTGCTACGCTTTCAGGTGTCTTGCCCTTAAGGTTTTCGTTTTCGTCCTTATGTAATCTGCCGTTAACCAATTCATCAACACTCTTTTCTTCCTCTGCCTCATATCTTCTATGTAGGTAGTCATCGTAAGACTTCTGTTTTCTCTCTGCATTTGTCATTAGATTGTCGTTTACCTTGTTGTTTACATTGTTGATTGCCTTGTCTACGTCATTAACAACACCCTTTACGGCTGATGTGGCTGTGGCAACCTTATTTAATGTGTCGGTTGACAATCCTGTAGGCGTGTAATCATCTTGTTTATTTGACTTGTAAGAATCTATACTTGTAACAAAATCTCTTGTAAAGTCGTTGATGTTATCTTTTGTTAATTTATCATTAGGAATTAGGGTTCCTTTGATTAATCTGTCTAACTTCTTATCACCGGTAGAATTGAACCTGTCGATATTGTCTATATCATGCCCACTGTTCATCTTATTTAAGATATTCAGTGCTTTTTTCTCTTCTGGTGTGATTTGACTTCTCGCTGACTTTTCCTCTAAATTACTTCTCATCAAGTCGTATGTTTCTATCATATCTCTTGATGGATTATCAAAGCCTGTTGCTCTATTACCTGCCATATACGCTCTTGCATACTGTCTAAATATACCGAAACCTTCTCGTGCTTGCTGACGGTTTGTAACCTTAATGCCTCTATCAGAGGCAACATCTGCACCGTATCTAAAGCCTTCGACTATTGGGTTGCCAACTACTTCAATACCATGTTCTTTCTTCATTTGGCGACTGATTCCCGGCATAACAACTGCACCTGCTACACCACCTGCAATGCTTTCTCTAATATCACGAACTTTTAAGTCAATGAATTGTCTAGCACTCTTAGGCATTAACTTTTGATAAGAAAGGTTTTCTCTAATTGCCTTACCGGCGTCAGAAGAGCCTGCGATAATACCGACGATTTCTTTCCAATACATTTGAATACTAATTAAGATGGCCGCTGACATAACTGCTGTTGCTACTGCGTTCACTGATGATGTTGACAGTGCATTTAACAAGTATAATGTAATAGATAAAATTACTGTTACAATCATTCTCTGGACTAAAATAGACCACATCTTACCAACATACTCTGTCAATTTAATCGGTCTAAACAAACCAACGAGTGTAACAAAAGGTAGCATCATCAATCTTAAAGCAAAGTCTAATGAGGCACCTATCTTAAAGATTGTTAGGCCACCAACTACTAAGAACATTGCAATACTTGTGATACCAGCAAGGAATAGAATCATGCCCCTGTTATTGTTATCTCCTGCCCATGTACTTGCAAACCTTGTATCTCTACCCTTTGCGTTGTCTGGACCAAACTGCATATCAACTAATTTGTACATCTGCTTAGATTGGCTATTCACAGGCGTATTAATATCATTCTCTGTAATTGTACCACTAATTGTTTTGTCTAATTGGTATAGCGCCCAGTTTCTTGGCTTATTTGTATCGCCTAAGACAACTTCTGGTGAACCGATTAACGCCTTAGTTTCGTTGCTATATGTCATTTTATCTTCATTTAAATCTTCATAGTTGGCACCCCATTGGGCTGATAACCAAGGTTTAAATGTTGTGGTATTCCATACCATACATTGCATTTGTCTTATCTTAACTGTTGTACCTAAGAAGTCATCAGGACTACTTGCCTTACAGTAGTCAACTGTATTGTCATCTCTTGAAAGTGTGCCAAATAGTGCAAGTTCTGCCTTATTAGGTATTTCCTCTGCTAGTCTGATTAGTGTGCCAGAACTGAACAATGCAACAACTGATAAAATATAGATACCGATTAGTTGTACTAATTTTATAACTCTGAATTGCCCTGTACTAATTGCTTGGAACAATAGGCTCAAAGCAAACAAGATGGCTGCCATACTAGCGAACGGGAAGAAGATGCTATCTCTAAATGTTTCTATCGTTGTCTGGATAATCATATCTAGGTGTAGAGAACTAATGATATTTGTAAAACTATAAGACAACAATGTAACTGTTAACTTTGTAAAGAATGAAGATATCGTTGTACCAATAGTTCCAAGAATACCTTTACCATATACAGAGTGTTGTTCCTTAAAGCGAACATATCTTGTATCATCAGATACCCCGTTAGATGTGCCATTTAACGCTCCGTGTACTGATGGTCTTACAACTGCACAACCTGTTAATTTTTCTTGTCCATTATTGTTTTCATCTGCATACACAGTGTCCCAGTCCGTATAACTTGCAGGATGGTTACCATCACCATCAGCACATATCCAGTGTGCCCAAGAACGAGAAGCATCGTACCACGCCTGCGATTTTAGTGTTTCTTCATCTACAACGATACCAGTAGAATCAATACCATTATTTTTAAGAACTTCTTTTAGTTTTGATTGATATTCGTCTTTCCAGAACGCAATCATCTCACTATTAGATTTTGCTTGTAATGTTTTTGTAATATCAAAGCCCAGTTCTTTGTATCTGTTGAATTGTGCTTGTACATTATCTGACTGTAGCCACTTGGCAAACTGCTCCTCAACGCTTAAAACTTCTAGTTTAGGTTCTTCTCCACATTTGGTCTTATCGTTACCATTTTTAACCAAGCATGCTTGATATTCATTATATATCTTCAACGACTTATCTGTAAATTTACTTGTATCAAAATCAAAGTGGGGTGGATTAGATGCATCCATAATCTCTTTTAATACAGGATTAGAGTCCTTTAAAGCATTGATTTTCTGATTATAATACTGGTTAACTGCTCTGTACAAAATCTCTTGGTCAGAGGCATAATATGCATTGTAAACAGTTTTAGCAAAGTCTGGTCTTGTCCATGCATGTTGAGCAATCACGTTTAAATCTGATGAGTCCACAATAGTACCAATTACTGCTCCTGCAAAACCTTTATGAGGAGTACCCCAATTACCTGTTGCAAAATCAATCACTTGCCCTACAACATCTTTAGAGCCTTCCCATAATGCCTCTGCACCAACCCTTAATTTACCTACTGCACCGATGTTAGCCATTAATCTTGTATCAGACGACACCTGAATTTTGTCATATTCTCCCAAGTATGTTGTTAATGGTAAATCATATCCAAAGCGTTCTAATGCCGTATAGTTAAAAATCTTATTATTACCTACAGGTACCGTATTGTTTGGTAGATTGATTGGTACACCAAATCGCCAGTCGCCTGTGTATGCTGATACCGTATTTTGACCTTGTATTCCCTGCTGGATGAATGTACCTAAAATACTATCGTACAATTCAGTCATTCCTGCAGGTATATCACCGTTGTGATTTAGCAGGTTCTGTGGACCATTAAACGCTCCATTTACGTTACCATCTTGAACAACGGTTTCATTTACACCATCAAGCACAACTCCTGAATAGTTAGATACGTCACCTACATAGTTGCCTGGTCCTAATAAATAACCGATGTAATAAACTAGTGTCTTCGCTCTCTCGGAAGATACTTCCTTTGAGGTAACCTTATCCATAATTTGGTTTAAGTCTGTACCACCATTTTCGCTGATGAATTTTTTGATTTCATCTTTATCTTTTTCCTCATCACTGTCATCGGCATATGTTGTTTCAATGAGTGATTTATTGACTACAGGAGATATTGCCAATACCAAAAACAATACCGACATAAGTCCTAATAACCATTTCTTTGTCTTTTTAAGCATCGCAACTCCTTTCGTACTTTATTTACTATTAATTAATATATATATCAAAAACCCTCGGTTTTTACACCAAGGGTTTATATTTTATATCTCTTCTTTCGGCTCTGGTAATTCCCTATCGTTATTAAATACATAAATACCTAATGCTATCACAGGGAATAGAACTCCTAGGTATGTTAGCCATTCACTATAACCGTGCAACTTGTTATATGAACGATAAACCTCATAGTCATAGATTATAGAGAATACCAACGCTATAATCAAAAATACTATAAATGCAAAGACAATGAAGAGAATGGCACCAGCATCTCCTGATGACGCAGACATACCCATTGCACTAGTCTTAAATATACGTAGTACTGCTACTCCTAAGGCTGCATAAAATACCAGTAGGGCAACTAGTACAGCAATAGATAAGGCCAACCTTTTCTTAGCAACACCCGGAGCCTTCGCAATATCTCTAGCAAAGATATACTGATTATAGATAGGTACAATGGCTTTCCAGACAGGAATATCATACCTATCAAATAAGATACCAATAAATACAATAGACAATAATCCTACAATGGAAAAATATATTTGTTGTACTTGAATATCAATACTCACAATTAATCACTCCAATCAATTTTAAGATGGTTTTCGACTAAATCTGAACAATATATCAGCCCGTTAGTTTTAGGTCTAAAATAGGTCTAAAAAGTCGCACGGCCGGGGGTACAAAACGGTTTTAAGGCTAATTACTTTTTGCCGTTTTTGCGTAAAAACTCATAGGCTTCTTTACGCTTGTCACCATCTGCGAAAAAGTACGGTTTCCAGAAGTCTTCCTGTGTTGTACCATTCTCTGCATTTAATTGCTCTCTTGTAATACCACGATGTAACTGACGTGTAACCTTGTCAAGTTTACATCTTAACTGATATGTTTCAGGATAGATTAATGTTTTATCTACCTTTCTGTTATAAACAACCACGTTGTGGACAACACTTCTTGTTACACTTGGCATTCCTGGCCATCTCCATGCACCATTTACAGCAATTTCTCTCTGTGCAACATCTGTAAATGCATTTAAAACATCACGTACATCGGCTTGGCTCATGCCTGTTAGTTCTGCTACTTCACGAATAACCTCTACTTTTTTCATAGCGTCTGTTGTCTTTGTCTCTTTTAACTCAATTTTTACGTTTGACATATAACTCCTTTCATTAGACACTCATTACGCAAATAATGGTTTGCGTTTTTGTCATTTCTAGTAGTGTATCTACCATCTTACTAGATATATCATCTTTTTTAATCTTATCAACTCTCAACCATTTAAAGGTTGAAACATCTACCATATCTTCTTTATCTGCACTGAATGTTGTGTCAATGAAACCATCACCCAATGAGAAGATGTTTGATACCGAATAATCAGCCAATTCTTGTGAAATGTTAGACAAAATATGGTATGTTAATTCCTCTCTATCAAACTGTTTGTTTAATCTTACCCTCAACCTCTTCATCTCAATGTCAATAACATCAAGCATCTTTTCCTTAAGGTTCGGCAATGCAATCCGCAATACTTTTGTATTACTGACTGCCTCTTCTGGTATATCAAATAATCTCATATATTTATCTATCTCCTAGTGTGAATGTTCTATCAGCAAGCGAGTTGGCAAGACTACTGTGTGCAATCAAAACAATCTGCGAATTATTTAAGCCTGCGATTGTGTCTAAAATATTCTGCTCTCTATTACTTGACTGCGAAACAAGAACCTCATCCATTACAATCAAACCATTACTGTTGCCGTTTAAGAATAAACTAATTGCTAAGCGTAAAGCAATCGCAACCACAGACTCTTCACCACCTGACAGAGCATTGACTGGTAATTCTTGACCGTTGTTTTTGTTAACCGTGATATTAAATTGATTGTCAATCACAACATCTTGGAAATCATTATCTGTGAACTTTCTAACCAAGTCGCTGGTTAGTTCTGATAATTCAGGGATTGCTGACTCAACCCTCAATTTCTTAAAGTCTGTTAGGTTCTTAATTGTATTATTAATAATCACTAACTGATTTGAAATTGTATTAAACTTTTCTCTCGCCTCTTTTGCCTGTGATAACTGTAAATCAAGTGAGCGACCTTTTTCCTTCTCAATCTCAATATCTTTCTTCATAGCAAGGGCGTCAAGTTCGTGTTTTTGCTTTTGTGTTTGAATTGAGTTTAAAGACGATTCTAACTTAGCATACTCTATCTTTTTTAGAGCGTGTAATTCTGTTATTTCAGACTCTAATTTATTCTTCTCTTTATTGTCTGCCGTTAATCTTTCATTTAGCCACTTGATTGTTGCTTTTGTACTATTTATCGTAACTGTCTGTTGCTTTAATGCCTCCAATGATTGAAGTTTCTTAATCATAGTATTGTAAATCTTTGTAACATTTTCATGGTCTTTTGTAACTTTTTCAATTTCTATCTTTAAACCTGCAAATTCAGATTTTAGGTCAATTTGCTTTTGTCTGACTTCTAAATAATTCTGCAACTGCAAAGACTCATCTAATAATGCTGACTTATTTGCCTCTTTTTGAGTTTGTAGTTCAGACAGTTTTATAATCTCTGACTGAATGTCTTGAAGTTCTTTTGAGTGTGCTTTTCTCTCTGCGTTAATATCCTTAATCGGTGAATGGCAGTAAGGACATTCTGCAACTCCTTTTTCTAAGTCTTGTAAGAATTGCTGACATGACTTTTCCTGCTCTCTTAAGATTGTTAATCGTTGTAGATAATTTGCTAGATTTTGATTATTTAAATCTTGCCTTTGTCTTAATAATTCAACTGTCTTATCTAAATCTTTCGGCAACTTTTTATTAAATACTGTTGCTAGTTCGCTATATCTCGCATTTAATGTGGATAGACGTAAAAACAATTCATCTCTATCATTACTTGTCTTTTCAATATCTGCTTGTACTTGATTATAAAGGTTATCTGAATACTCAATCTTCTTAGGCAAACTATCTAACTTTGCTAAGGATTCATTTAATCGCTCCTCTGTATTTGCTATATTATTCTTTGCGATATTTAACAGGTTCTCTAGTTCTTGTTTCTTTTCCTGTTTTTCTCTCTCTGCTAAATATCTTGCGTTTAATTCACCTAAGCCTTTAGTAACCTTTTCGTATTCTGTCTTTATTTTCTTGAAACCATCTAGCAAGTTCTTTACCACTTTTTTCTGGTTTTCAAGAGATGCTTCAATATCTTCTACTGAACCTTGTTGAATAACATTTAATGACTGTTGCAAGAGTTTACTATCTTGCTTAGCCTGTGTGATAGAGTCTGTAATAACGTCAATACCAAGCATACGCTCAATAATTAAACCCCTTTCTTTTGTAGGTGCATGAATAATACTATCAACTTGTTTCTGCTGAATAAAGAAAGATGAGTAAAATTCTTTATCTGTGAACCCTAATAGTTCTTTAATATACTTCTCTGAATGAGATGTTGCTGGTCCTGCAACCTCTTTGTACTCATTATCTGCAAGTATATACACTCTACAAGATGTGGTACTAGCACCTGTAATTACTCGTTCTACTTTATATTCATTATTCCCTACCTGAATAAAAGACGTTACGCCGACCCTTTCTGTCTTAGGGTCAACTCCGTAACGGATATATTGTTTATTTTTTAAGCCTTGAAACTTTGAACCAAATAAAGACCATGCAAATCCATTTACAATCGTTGATTTACCTGCTCCGTTGTTTCCTGAAATTGCTGTCATACCATTCTCTGACGGTTCAAACTCTATATGTTCATGGGCTCTAAAGTTATCTAAAATTACTTTCTTTAAAATCATTAGTCAATACCTCTACAATTATATTATACAAGAAAAAGCAGTCCTTTTGGACTACTTTGCGTAAATCTTCTGTAAATATGAAACAATATCAACTTGACTCATTAAAGAATAAGAGTCAATATACCAATGGCCGTCTATAAACACCATATCAACTGTGTACCCACTGTATTTATTGTTATAAATATCTAAAGGTATACGGACTGTATTTGTTTCAGGAGATAGATAGACATTCTCGATGTTTGTTGCTTTTACTGTTAATCCAGTATCACCATCTCGTAAGAAATTAGTAATAGACAATAAGGCTAAAGACATATTCGCCTTCATTTCCTCTGTATCAAAATTGTCTCGCTGATAAAATCTACTGACTACATCTGGTGAGATATTATCGGTATAGGTAGAACCATCTTTTGAAATAGCGTCATATCTATCTTTCATTGCGGTACTGTTATCTTTATCTACAACTTTATTCAATAAGGTTGTTAGAGTATCTATTGCTGATTTTTTGGTGAACTCTTCCTCTAATGACAAATCTGTTGGATTATATATCTTATCAGGGTATTCTTTCGACAAGACTTCTCTAACTTGCTCTATTACCTCTTCCGGCTTCACCGGACGCTCGGAATAGACCTTGATTGAGATAAATGACATCACCATCGTTGAAATCACGACAAGCGTTAAAACACCTTTTCCAACGATTGGAGCGTGTTTCTGTATTTTTGCTAATTTTTTATTATTTAACAAGTACATTAACACAGTTGACATCACAATCAATACAGATAAACCAATTATTAAGTAAACCATACTAATACTCCTCTACTATTGCCTTAATGCAATAGAACCCAAGATGGTTTCCGTAGTCGATGACTAGTGTGTTATTAGAGTACCATGTCCTTAAATAACAAGGTTTAAAATTATGGTCGCTCCACCACTGTTCTAATTCCTGCATACAACGGTCAGGTGTGTCATACGTACCCAAGTCCACTTCTACATTATTTAATTTATCGTCATAGATTAATTGGAATTTCTGACCAACAAGGTCATAACTGCCTTGTCTGCCTGTAATCAAGTTGAGTATCTTCTCCCAGTCCTCTGCATTATTAATATCATACTTTGAAACATCAATACGCATCTTACGAGATTGATTATAGTTTACGTACCACTCTTCATATCTATCTAAAAGATTGGAGTAGTACTCTAACAACTTATTAGAGGCTGTTGGCTGCTCAAACTCTCTACCTCGATTAACTATCTTATCAAGGATATACTCCTTAGGTGCTGTTAGGTATACAAGTAGGTCTGGTGTCTTCTGTGGTAATTCTTCTGTTTCTTCCATCATGATATTCAAACTATCCATATAAAGGTCATATTCTTCTTTTGAGATATTCCCCATATCATAGTTTAATTTTGTGAAGATTTCTCCCTCATAGATACTTCCGTCTATTACAGACCTATCTAATTGCATAGAATCCTTGACTTGACTATATTTCTTATTTAAAAAGTGCAACTGTAATGCGAGTGCCCATCTATTAGGATTTACATAGTATAGAGGTAAAAATGGATTATCCTCTACTGGCTCTCTAAACAATCTAGCACCTAAACTGTCTGCTAATTTCTCTGCATAGGTAGTCTTACCTACACCAATCATTCCTGCAAATACTATCATATTAAAACTCCTTTACACTTATATTATACAAGAAAAGACTGTAATCTGTTCTAAATCACAGTCCTGCGTTTTCTAAACATTCTTTGTCTTTTGAAATCACAATATGTAAACGACCAGTATCATCTATAAATGTGTGCTGGTATTTGTTTGAAACAATATCATCAAACTTCACAAAATACTCTTCACCATTCAAGTCAATGCTTACAATATCACTATAATCTAAAATTCTTTTAAATGTAGTTGTTTTTAAATTTTCAACAAGGAATGGTAAGTACTCTACTTCTGCACTCTTCTTTAATACAATATGGACATTGTTTGCAACTCTCATTATTTGCGTTTCACCTTTGTAGTAGCGAACATTGGTATATATCTCGTTCAACTCAACCAATTCTACATCTTCTTTGTTAAAGGTCATATATTCACAGTTCTCAAACAGAATACCAAACTGGTTACTTACCTTATTAGGTAATACTGTAAATTTATCACCGTATTTTGATACAACATCTTCCCACTCATCACCAAGATAAATTTTATTAAGTAATGGCACTCTTTCTAACAATTCTGCATAGTTTTCATATTGCCATAAGTTTTCAACTTCACCGAAAAGAATACATGGTACCTTATCTTCTGAAATGAAACTATCCTTGCAGTAAGGTGAGTTCATAAAACCATAACAAGGCTCAAATACCTGTGTGTCTAATGGGAATGCAATATCAATCGTTTTCTCATAAAACTGGTCATATACTTCACCTGCGTTATGTTCATAAGGTGTATCATCCCAGTCGTCACCGTAGATACCGTTAATCGTCTTGCCTAGATAGAATCTAACGGTATTACCATCTTTTTTAAAATCAACAATCTTCATCATAAAACACCTCACTTATCGGAGTCAGATTAGGCTGTGTGAAACCGCTTTGTGCCAAATCCTTATTATCCGTGATTAAAATGTGTAAGTCGCCGTTCTCGTCAATCTTTGTGTATTGATTCTTATTGTTTCCACATCTATCATCCTCATAGTTTGTAAATACGATATGTTCTGATTCTTCATCTTGTATTTCAAAATCAACAATATCATTAAAAGATGTTATTCTATCAAAAACAGTCTGTTCTGAACTGAAACCATCGTTATATTCCTTATTGGCATTCTTATCTAGCACAATAACTAACTTTCTGGCCTCAATCATATCACCATTTTCATCTAGGTAAAAATTGTCAATATTCTTGAATTGCTTAACGTGTTCGCCACTAACTTCTACAGATTCTGCTCCTTCAAACTCTATCTTTAGTATTTCAATCATTGTTAAATTCCTCGCTTTCTTTGAATTAATATCCTTGAGAACTTTACCTTTGCTTGTCCTTTTTCATACAAACACAAGTTTCGCATATTTGGGGTATAATGACCTTTATTGCCACTAGAACGGAAATCATTATACCATTGCTCTCCTATTTCTTTTATTCCTAACTCAACACTGTATGGCAACCTGTCTATACCAATAATCTTGAACTGGTTAGGATTATACTTCTCTATGAAAGTAATTGGCACTCCCATAATACCAAAATAGTCATACGGTATATCTGCAACCTTATCTACATTTATAGCATCAAAATTGCAATACTTAATATAGGAGCCATCTTCGTACTTCTTCGTTAAGACCAACTCTTTGACGTTTTCCCCAATATTTGTTATCCAAATAGTATTCCCTATTTTACAAGTACTGCCATCCTGTTTTACATAATTAGTTGGATGCGTCTTACCTGTCCAACACCTATTCTCTTTAAATTCCCTAAACACATTCAAATAACCAACACTACCTATCGTTCCAATAAAGAGAAATTGTTTATTGCACTCAATTAATAAATCAAAGAAAGGACGAATTAAACTAAAAGGTGGATTAGTGATTACTATATCACACTCTTTTAGTATTTCGATACACTCTTTACTACGAAAATCTCCATTCCCAACTAATTTTTCTTGTTTAACTATTTCACCATCGTAAGTTGTTTTATAAGACTGTTCACTGTCAAGATAAGTTGATACAAGACCTTTCAGTCCTAAAACGTTGAAGTTATTATAGAAGTACTTCCAAAAGTTAGAGTGCTTTGGGCTATCACAATTACAATATACTACTTTGTCTTTGAAAAGTCAGTATAATGTGCTAACTCATTCTCGATGTCCTCTAATTTTGTGTAAAACTCATCGTTTTTATTTGCTTTTGCTGTATGAAAATGCTTATTGTTTTTCATCAGTTAATCCACTTCACAATCGTGTCGCCTTTGTAACCTTTTTCAAATACAAACCAAGCATAGGCAACTGCACTAGAAGTGTACTTATCAAAGTCACCGTTCTTAGCACAATTCAGTCTACCACTTGCTACGTAAATTACTTTAGGTGGGTTTTCTTCAAAGAACTTCTTTCGTTCCTTACCCTCTAAGAATAATACCTTCAAAAACATTGCTACCTTATTCCCTGTAGGAATAATATCTAAACAATGCTTTAAAATAGGAAGTGCAATCTTATAAGGTGGATTGGTGATAATATCACCATTAAACTCTTTAATATTAAATACATCTTCCTGTTTAATGTCATCTACTCCACGATAAATTAAATCTGTTGCAGTTACGTTATATCCATTATATACATAAAATTCTCTTTATGCTGGTCCCATAGTGTATTATCAAAACCTTTAACCTTACGACCCAGTGCTTTAATCTTTCTTACATCTGTTTCATTTAATACCTGTTTAGCAATTTCAAAATCATTAAATAAAATCGCTTTTTGATACATAAAACACTGTTCTGAGAAATTAAATGTTTTACCATTAAATTCAAATTTGCATGGATAGAAATTTGACAAACAAGCCTTTGTTACATTACTACCATGTTCTGTATGACCCCAAAAGAATAGTTTTTCCATAGTTTCACCTCTTATACAATACATTATACAACAAATAAAAAATTATGCAACCAATAAAAAAGACTATGATTTTTATATCATAGCCTTAGCAACCTGACGATTCAGTTGTTGTATATGCTGGTTGGTCTACTACCCAGACCTGTTCTGTAATTGCTTCATGGTATTCAGTGCCAACTTGTACTGTCTTAACAGAATAACTGTAATCTTCGTCTTGATTATCAAATTCACTTAGGTTATTATAAATACGGCCTGTCTGCCCACCTACTGCTCGTCTGTCATAAACTGGAACATATTCTGCTTCTTTAACAACTCGTGTTTCATAATGACCCTGTTCTGGGTGATTAACTGTTGTATAAGTAGGAACACATGGAGCAGGAACATTATCTGTTTTATTAGAAGTTGTTGTTTCTGTATTCTTAGGAGTATCGTTCTTAGGAGTCACAGAAGTTGTATTTTCAGTAGAAGTAGTTGTAGATGTATTAGTTTCAGACTTCACGTCTTCTTTCTTATCATCTGTCTTGACTTCATCCTTCTTATCAGAAGTTTTAGTTTCGTTCTTTTTATCAGTCTTATCCGTCTTTACAGACTTATCATTCTTATCTGTCTTACTTGTTTCTACTACTGACTCTTTCTTATTTGTTTCAACTGGTGCAGGTTTCTTTGACAACATATAAGCAACGATAGATAATACTACAAATAATGTAACTACAATAACAATATTCTTCTTTTTCATATTTCGTTCACCTCGTATTTAATTTATTACTCTATCATTATAGCATACACTCTTTAAGTTGTCAACCCTTTTAAATAAAAAAAGGAAAGTTTTTACGCTTTCCTTTTCTTATTCTTAATTAAGATGTATGCAATACCTGCTAGTGAGGCAATACCTGCAACTGCAAATAATGCAATACCGAAATCGTTTGTCTTTTCAACTGGAATTAGTGTGTTCTCGACTGTGAAGATGATATCGTTTTCAACCTTATAGTCTTCACCTGGCTTGATTTCATGCTTTGTGTCATTCAACTTATAGCCTTCTGGAGCCTTAGTTTCCTGAACGTACATAATGTTATCTAAGTCAAAGTCGATACTGAACTTAACTTCACCATTCTTGTCTGTTGTAGCAACTAACTTTTTACCTGACTTATCAGTAGCAACTGAACCATCTTTATTGAATACTGTAAATTCAGCACCCTCAAGTTTGCGTTCTTTGTTCTGTGAGTCAATCTTAACAACCTTGATACCAACTTTCATTGTTACCTTCATTGTCTGACCTACATCTTCTAAGTCATGGTGCATACCAACACGAATACCGTTCTCATCGTAAACATCTTCAAAGACTACATACTTCTTACCTGCTAACTTAATACCACTTACTTCAAATGGTACTAATACAGTTCCATCTGGTTCTGTTGGTGTAAATGTAACAGTCTTAGTAACTTCCTTACCATCAATTAATAATGGCTTACCTGTTTCGTAGTTCATCAATGTTGCTGTTGTTGTGTACTGCTTGCCTGGAGTTAAGTTGCGATACATTACTTTATCTGTAAAGTTCTGTACTTCCTTAGTTCCGTCTAACCAGTGGTCATTGTCAACATCGTCAGTTGCTTCTGTACGGATTTTTGTAACCTTAACAGTCTGACCTTCGTCATTACGGTCCTTGTGTGATACATCATAGTTATGACCTTCAATCTTTTCGATACGGTCTAACTCTTCAAAGAACACAAGTTCTTTTCCACCAAGTTCAGATGTGTTAATATCTGCAAATGCTTCAAGAGTTCCACTATATTCTGTTAATGTAACTTTCTTAGTTTCTTTACTTACTACTACATCATCTGCTTCAGTTTCACCCTTAGCAATAACTGTTGTTGTGTAGTTGTATTCACCTGGCTTAACATTTTGATACTCTGCTGTATCTTTTAGTCTTACTTGGTTTTCAGCAACTAACTTAGAGTTAGTTCCATCTTCAACGGCTACAGTCTTTAATTCAGGAGTCTTTTCCTCGTCCTTCATAGCAACTGGTGTAACTTCACCCCTACTTACTGTAAATTCTACATTACTAGCAATATGATAGTTTACTGGAGCCTCAACTTCATGGATAGCATAATTACCAACTTGTAGCATGTTATCCCAACCTGTGAATGTGCCGTTTTCGTCTACACTAAATTCAAATGCTGACTCTGCTCCTGCAAGGATTGTTTCAGCAACTGAACCGTCTGCGTTCTTTAATACTACGTCATAGTCATTCATGTTTACAATCTTAAACTTACCACCAACTAGTGCTTCACCTGTTGCTTTGTCAGTCTTAGCAAACTTGAATGTACCACGTTCAACGCCTTCTTCGATACTGTATTCATTACCACCATCTAAACGAGGGATGTTTGTAGCCTCATCGTTGATGATGTTGAATAACGCAATACCATCAGCAATCTTTTCGTTATTGGCGTTCAAAGTCTTGTTCTTTAAAGTGTAACCCTTAGGAGCCTTAGTTTCCTCAACTGTTACTGTACCTAAAGGTAAAGTAGGCATTCCGTTATCTAGGTAGAAGTCATCTCCTGATACCTTGTACTCTTCTCCTAAACGAGTCACATACTTACCGCTAGCGTTCTTTAAAGTCTTAATTACCCATGTACGAGTAGCATTGGCAGGAAGAGTCTCCTTAGTGTACTGACCTGCGTAGAATTTGACTGTAAATTCAGCACCCTCAAGTGATGCAGGGTTTTCAACTAAATCTTCTGAAATCTTAGTTAAACGAATATTTACAGGGTCGTTTACAGGCTTATCAAATACATCGACATGTGTTAATGCACCTGTAACTGTTACTGGCTTCTGTTCTACAGACACTTCAAATCCCTTAGGGGCCTTAACCTCAACTAATGTATAGTTGCCTGCTGGAATACCCTCTGCCTTAGCATAACCGTTGGCGTCTGTTGTTAATGTAGCAACTGTTAAACCATTTGCTCCACGTAATTCATAAACAGCACCTTCCATAGATTGTGCGTAACCATCATTACCATTAGTCCATTCTGGGTTACTATTCTTCTTTAAAATTTCTACTGACCCAACCATAGGTTCATCTGTGAATGTTGTGAATGTCTGATACCAAGCATTACCTGATGAGTAAATCTTAACATTCTTAGTAGGCATACCACCGGCGTTTGCATAAGCAACGGCTGCGTTATACAATGCTCTACCCTCTACACCAATCTGACCTGCACGGTTTACATCACTTTCGATACGGTCTGCGATGTTGGACTGGGCACTACTGTATAACCACATTGCCATCTGTGTGACTGCCATACCACGACCACTGTGTTCACCGTGTTCAACGATGTAAGACAAGATAGCCATATCCCTTGTACCATACGTATGTGTATAATTTAAAGTACCTGCATTAGATGATGATGAGATTGCTTGTGAGTAAGTTCCTCCTGCAACTGCATCTGACGCACTAAACACTTCATAAACTGTTAAGTCTGCTGAACCGTTGTTTCCACCGGCATGAGCACCATGGTCTAAACAGTACGCAGGTGTTCCGTCAATGTAGTAGTACTCTGTTTCTGCGTTTGCGTTTTGTAAAATTGTGTGACCTGTCATTGCTGATACACCATCATTTACCGCATATACAGTCTGTGTATGAGGTGTACCTGAGGCTGCACCTGTACGCACAACATTAGGCATAAGTAATGGCAAAGATACGATAAGCGTCAACATTTTCTTTACTAAATTTCTCATTCTTTTGTTTCCTTTCTCTTTCTTTGTAGTTTATATATCACGATTCTTATGAACCGTTGATACCTCTTTGAACCCTTAACTATTGATATATCTTGTATAGTTAAGGAGATTTATATGTTTATATTAAACTTTATGGGACCTACTCATGCGTTATCTGGTCTCGCTATTTATTTGCTTATTTTAGCAATTAATCCGTCTTTTATGACGAATACCGTCTTACAGAGCGTAGCAATTTCAACCATCTCTGCAGGAGCATTAGTAACAACAGGGCAAGCATTGGGTCCCGATATTGATAATCAGTCATCAACAATCGTTAATCTACTATGGCCAATAGGCTATATCGTGTCTACGATTATCCGTACAATATCGAGTTTTGTTTACTCTATTACTCGCACAAAAAGCGAGCCGATAGAAGCTGACCCACATAGACAACTCACCCATACAATACCATATGCAATCATTTTAGGCGTAATTACTTACTTCCTTACATCTATACCTGGTGAAGTAACTATCTTTGATAAACAGTTCTCTATTGGTACATTAATTGGTTTAGGTATTATTCTATTCAGTACTCAACTTGCTTTTGCTGGTATATTCAGCAGAGTGTTCAAGAAGTACAAGAATAAGGGTGTTATTGGTAATATCTCAATTATGATAGTGTCTCTTATTGTTACACTAAGTATTCTTTATACCTTACCATCAGGTCAATCATTTAGATGGCTTGCTGGCTGTGTAACATTAGGACACATCATTCATATACTTGGTGATACGATTACAACTGGTGGTACACCGATTACATGGCCCCTTAAAATTAAAGGCAAACACTGGTGGATAACCCGTTTATCTAGTATGAAAACAGGTGGTTTCGGTGAATTCCTATTCCAGATTTTATTTATCTGTATCATCGTATTCAGCATAGCCCGACTAAGCGGCTTATTCTAAAATACGTAACAGGCAATTAAATGCCTGTTTTTCTTTGGTTTGGCGAGGCTTGTCAGAATTGAACTGACATTTACGATACCATCTGCCTCATAGAAGGCTCTTCGCCTTCTCGCACTACAACTTTGGTTAGTGCTGTCATGCTAAGTTTCTCTTAGACTTTAACTGGTCTCTTTTATTATTAGAGAGGAGGGGTGAGGTGATACCCCTCTATTCAGTATTATACAACTTTTTTGCTCCCTAAAGGTAAGTTTTTTCTTACTTACTACTGTTTATATCAACTTTTTTGAGTTTTTTGATACCGAAGGCACTTAGAACTGATGTTGCTACTAAGCCTAATACACCGAAGTCGTTAGTCGTTTCTTTACCTGCCTTCTTAAAGATATGGACATTGTCGCCGTTCGGTTTTGTTTCAGTGCGAACGTAAACGTAGCCTGCGATATCTCCATGAGGTTGAATGCCTTTATCGTTAGGTTTTAGTGTCTTACCACCTTCGTCTTGCCATGAAGTAATGACCTGACGGTAAACATGAGTGATTAACGCTTTTTCTGGTTCTGGAATACTTCTAATGTATTCATAGCCCGGAATTTGCTTTTCATTCTGCTGTCCACGCTCACGTTCTGCAATACGTGATAAATCTTCGTCTACATAATCAGTATGGAATACAGCGTAGATATGCTTTGTGTTTCCATGCTCATCTACCTCTGTACGACGGTAACTGTAATCCTTATGAGGTCTCTCTTTATGAGTTCCTTTATCAGTCGGATATACTTCTTCGCCTTCTTCTGTTACATAAGATGTTGTAACTGCCTTAAACTTATGGATTACATCACCTGTAGGTGTTGTTTCAGTTTCAACGAAGTAGTATTCTTTAATATCACCATGCTCTTTAATACCCTTAACTTTGTCTTTTAGACTTTCTTTCGTATCAATATCAATCCATGATGTAGTGTGCTGTCTGAATACATGTGTTACGTTTTCTAATGTATCTTCATCACTACGAACAAAACTATAACCATCAATGTCACCATGTTCTTTTGTAGTATCGTCAGTAACAGGTGTCTTTAATTCGTTACCGTCTTCATCTACCCACTTAGTTGTAACAGGTTTTAGACGATAGGCACGATTATAATGTATGGTTCTATCGACATTGATATCCTCAGGCTTGACTGGCTCTGTTGGTGCCTCACCAGGTGCTGTTGGTGCAACAGGCTCTGTAATTGTGTTTAATGTAGGAGCCTCAGGAGCAGTTGGTTCAGGCAATGCATCAGGCACTGGTGTATACTCTGGCTCGTCAGGAATCTTCTCATAATCAGGAGTTGGTGGTAATGGATAAGTGTCACCTGTAATCTTTTCAGGCTTTTCCTTAAACAAGATATTACGTGAGTTTAAGTCTAATCCACCACCTGCACCACTCCAAGATGCTGTTAGTGTGTTCCCACTAAAGATACCAATAGTCTGTGCTAAAGGTGTTGAATTGTTGTTACCAACAGTCGTTGGGTCGCCAGGTATTTGACCGTGGTTAGCATTTGCATAGTGTTCATCACCGAATGTCCATGCTGTCTTTTCGCCCATCTGCTGAACTCTAGCATAGCCATGTGTTCCTTCTCGCCATCCCTTAGCCTTATCGCTAGGTGTCATAGGTACAATAGAACTTACTTTATCGTTAGATGTAATACCAAGGTTTTCACCTGCTTCAATATCACCGATACCAAACATACGAACCAAGTTCATAGGCTGACCTGTAGCCTCATCGTAGAATTGATATGTTGCTCTTGCTCCATCCTCGAAACCACCCATAGAGCCGTCTTTCTTGAATGTGTAAACGCCACTCGCACGTGACTGGTGCCATTTACCTACTGTTACATGTGCAGAGATGGTCTTACCACTTTCAGTAGTACCAAGATTATGTAAATCGAACTGCAAGAAGTTATCGACTACTTGACCTTGTGCTACCAACTTATAGTTATGACCGTACTGGTTATCATATTCTGATACACGACTGTCCTTATAAGTAACATTCATTGTAGTCTTATTAGTAATACCAATATCACCTAATGAATACTCATAACCAAGTTCTTTTAGTTTATCCTTATTATACATCGTAAATACGCCTGCATAATATTTACTAGGGTTGGCATTACCATAGTTATGGAAGTCCATTTGAGATGCATCAGGTGTTCCCATTACAGCAGATTGATTATTCGCAATCCACCAGTTCTTATACGCTACTGATTCACCCTTATCAGTATAACCGTAAGTCTCATCATACTTACCACGTAATTCAATACCCCTATCAGCGAAGTTAAGTAGAGATGGGTTATCAGCCATAAACTGTTCGTACTCACTAATCTTGCGTTCGTTTTCTTCAATCGCATCTGTACGTACCTGAACTGCTCTAACGTACTCGCTCTTCTTAGTAGCGTTACGTGCCTCTACCCCAGCCTTGTCAGCCAGATAAGCGTTCTTTTTATCTTCGTTTTCTTTCTTAATACGCTTAATGTCAGCAACGTTCTGGTTATAAGCGGCCAAGTCGTTGTCATACTGTGCCTTCTTGGCGTTGTATTCAGCGGTCTTACGCTCGTTCTCTGCCTTTAATTCTTCGTTACGTGCAATATCAGCATCGTACTGGGCTTTCTTTTCGTTATAGATACGAACCATCTCATCATAACTAATCTTGGCTGCCTTGTAATCCTCGACTGCCTTGGCATAATCAGCCATATCCTTAGCGTACTTAGTTCTAATAGCCTCTACTTCTTTAATAGCCTCTTTCATCGTAGCAACTTGGGTACGTAAGTCACCATCTTTTACAGGACTATCCTCTACCAGGGTATACGCACCATCAGCCTTCATTTTTTCAAGCAACGCAGAGAACTCCGCATCCTCGATAAACTCTGCTCGTGGTCGTTCCCACTCTTCTTGAGCCATAACTATTGTAATAGCAGGCATGCCGATAGCAACTGCCCCGAGGCCTACACTCACAACTCTATGGCCTAATTTAATTAGTTTAAACTTTTCTCTCATTTATCCTTTACCTTTCTATTCACTACTGTACAATCGGTGTAATTATCTAGTCTTAACATTTGGTATAACTACCAGTACCGGTTCTAATTAATGAATTAGTCCGTACTAGGTATAACCATCCTTATAGGTATTCGTTTTTATAATCTTAATAAAAGTATAGTCTCTTACAGAAATTATGTTTAGAACACCCCTTAGTTATAATTGCCATCTTATTTTAATTAATTTATAACTGTAATAAGAGTAAATACACCTACAGGAGTTATTTTTAATAACTGATTCTAATTACTTTAAAGTTGTTCTTAAACTAAAGTATTAATTTAGAAGTATATACCATTACAAGAGTTATGGCTTAAGGTATAAGTACTAAGGCAACACAATGTTAATATAGAAAATTACAACGTACAATAGATTTTTAGAAGATTGTCAATACAACTAATCTTCTTATTATATATTAGTTTTTAATAAAAATCCATTGATGATTTTTACAAATTTGATGCTAAAGGTATCCACTGATAGCCAAAAACTATCCAGTAACCCTATCGTCCTCGTGCTGACATTCATTCCTTAGGTTGTTGTATGAATGAACCGCTTGTTCTAAATTATCTTGGCAACTTACAAAGTTATAGTACATTGCCATCTTTGCCACATATTCTCTTGCTGTAAGAAGTTGTTTATATGTATGTACTTCACCTGTTCTAGGGTTATATGCGTCATACTGATACATTTCCTTATGTGTATTGTCAAATGTGTTTAGTACTGTTCCTACTCGTGTATACTCTAAACCGTTGCAATGACCAACTTTGTTATACGGGAATGGCATATACACAAGCATGTGGTCTAAGAAACCTAGGAAACCTCTAAGATAACATACGTACATAAGTGTACCATGATACTTCTTATTGCCCTCTTTTGTCTGATTGATAAAGTTGACGACCGCTCTGTCTACTCTCTGAATTACCTCTAGACTTGTTTCTAGGCCTATATAAGTCTTGGCCATCTCTTGTCTGAATAGTTCTTCATTTTGGCGAGCCTGCTTGTTTAATAGGTTAATACCAGTCCAGATATTAAATACGTTGTCAAGGTTAAGAGATAGGTCTTGATATAATGTTAATGTGTTAATGATATCTTGGTATCTTCTTAATCGTTCAGGTATATCTAATGTCTTATCAGCGAAACGAATAGCCATTAAATTAAAGCGTCTTTGTTGGGATTCTAATAAGATAGCCTCTCTTGTACTAGTGAACGCTAGTTGCTTTTCGTTTGTTTTATTGATTTCAGCAATTACATCAAGGTTTGTACCTTGTTTTAAAACCTCTTCTCTCACAATATTTATTTGCATTAGAGTTTTTGACAGACGGTTAATTGTCTCATCAGTCTTAATCCAGTTTTCTGCCAATACATCACCTGTAATATACGGTTGTGATGCAATCACATCTGGCCTAATCTTTTCATAATGATGGTGTGTTAATGACTTAAATAGATTAAGTAGTCTATTTATTTCACGGTACATACCCTCATCTAATACACTATATTTTTTACTGCTCATACGGCAAGGATTGAGATATTGAGCATACAACTGGTCTCTATATTCTTGAGGTGTAGATTCTAACAAGAAATGATGAATGAACTCTTGTTGCTTTGAGAATATGTTAGTTGAGCCTGCTCGTTGAATGGTTGAGCCGTTTAGGTAATCAAAGACTCTTGTTAATACCATCTTTGAGTATTCATCTTCTGGGTTGTCTATAATACGATATGCATCCCTAACACTTCTGTATTTTGTATCTGTATGAATTGTATACTCTGGTGAGTGTTGCATGACAAAAGGTGTAAAGTCGAAACCACCAACAATACACTGTTCTCCATTATATTCAACAATACCTGTTCTATTATCTCTTGTTCCTTTTGCTGTGTTTAATAGGCAATACAAGATTCTTTCAGCCATTTTTTCGATACCCTGTACCGTAGTCTTTCTGACTTGAATTAAGTTCTCTCTTTGACTTAGACCGGTATGGTACTGTTCACGCTTAATATGTACGTGGTAGATATGAGTGTCGACCATAGCACTTGTACTTAAATTATTTACATAGTAGTTATAATCAAATGTTTCACTTGTAGGGTCAAAACGCTTAGCCTCTGCTCTTGTCAATAAACGAACATGGTTGCCTGGAACCGGATATTTTTCATTTAACTCGTTAACCATACTGTTGATTTGAGATAATGCCTCATCAAAAGACATGTCTCCTTCAACTAGCATATGATGGAATAATAAGTTTCTATGACTTGTTCTATAGCCGATACCTTCTTCAATAAAACTATCATGAAGTCTTGTATATTCTAGTTGTGATAATCTTCTTGCTTTTAAACGGTTGTACTCCAATGAAGATGCTACCTTAGCAACTTTCATATCTGGTACGTTTGCCCATTGGTTAAGTTCGTTCATGTCGTAGTAGATACTAGATGTGTAACCCTCGGTTGTGATTTTACAATCTTCAATCTTGTCATAAATGTTACCAACAGCACGCATAGGCTGACCGATAGGCAAATCTCTCTGATAAGAGCCAGTTTCCTGCTCTTTACCACAATATCTATCATCATGTGTGAAGATACGAGAGAAAAAGCCTTGCATCTTCTCATGTTTTTCTAACGCTACTTGGTTTCTAAAATAAACCGGTGAAGTAAATAGATACTTTAAATGCACACCTGTTCCTGTTACTACAATAATCGTAGGCATAGGAATAACGCCGTTCTCGATATCAGTGCATAGGTTACATGCTCTTTCGTAGTCTACATTATCAATATCAACATCATATCCGATAAAACCTCGAATGTTCTCTTTTTTACATTCGATGATTTTGTCTGTATCTGCTTTTACAATATGTGTTGCCATCTTTTTCCCTTTAAAGAAAAAGTCAAACTCTGCCTCATTCATTGAGTACGCTTTGTTTGTATCAGCGAACAGCACCTCGTCATAATGGTTTTCTTTGGCAATTTTATTTGCCTTCTCGATAACAATAGACTTAGAGGTTGCGTAGATAGCGTTTGTTAAATATAAATGTTCTAATGAACTTTGGCTTAAATTATTTAATGTGAATGAATCTAAAATGTGTGCTTTGTTTAGGTACGCTTGGTCTCTGTGTAACTCAACCATACCTAACTGGTAACCACCACCGATAACTGAACCCTTACTCATGATTGAATTATCAAAAGGTTCGTGCATGATTTGTGATAACTCGTTAATGTCTGAAATTACAGTTACACCAGTTAATCTTGTAAACACTTCATTTACGAGGTTGTTATTGTTTTGAATACCCCAGGCAACAGAGGCACTTGTTAAATTGTTATTTTGATTTACTGACATTTAAACAATGCCTCCTTTTCTTACATTAATTATTATACAAGAAATACACTCATTTCTGCTAAATTTGAAATATTTTTGTCGTGTGTGGGAACGGTTTTAAGAGTGATTTTCACTATTTCTGTGTAATGTATCAACCCGTTGGTTTTAGGTCTAAAATAGGTCTAAAAAGTCGCACGGACGAGGGTATAAAACGGTTTTAAAGAACCATATCAATACACTCAAACTCATCTTCTTTTTGCGAGATTGTGATTAATGTACCATTAGATATATTTACTTCTGCAAAATCATAGGTTAGAAAACGACAGTCTGGTGTAATTTCAAAGATTGGTTGGAGTTTATTATCACGTTCTAAATAGAGATTCATAATTCTGCCATCTCTATCAACCTCAACATTTCCGATGTATGTCTTACCGTTTCTTGAAATCGCTTCTCTTACCTGAATATCATCATCATTTTGGTTATACAGTTCCTTATAGTACATATCAGACTTCTTCTTATAGGCTAATTCTTGTTCGTTTTCAAATTCATAGAACCGAACCTCTTGCTCTAAATAAGATATCCTCTCGTCTGTTTTTAGACTCTCTTCAAACATTGTGATAACCAACTGGTCTGCCTTTTTGGTTCTGTTGTTTTCAAGTTTGTCAATTAGGTCGTAGGATTCACGATTTAATACTTTTAATCGTGAAATCTCTTCTTTTAGTTCTTTAATCTTTTCTGTATTGCTTTCCAACTCGCTCTTATAGGCATTAGAAGGCCTGTAAGTCTTATAATAGTGAGTTGTAGTATTTTCTGCACGAAAGGTCTTGGAGGCCTCTCCAAACGCTCTATACTGTTCAAGTAAGACCATTGCTTTGGCCTCTCGTTGATTATCTGCTTGTTGGGTATACACTAAATCATTTACTCTGTTACCCTGCTCGACCGATGAAAAATGGCAACCATACTTACACGGTCTAATAAACGCTATACATCTTTTAACTTCTCCATTATCTGTGATGTGATATTTCATACTATCACCCCTTTGCTAATATATCAAAAAAGCACCCCTGTTTATTAGGAGTGCCTGTTATGTTATTTACTTGGCTAAAAGAGCGTCTAACTTCTCTTCAATCGCAACTAACTTATCATAAATATCTTCATTAGAACGGCGTGTGAAAGGAACTAATTGACCATTGATTAATCGAACTTCTTGACGTGGTGCAGATGGTGCTGGGTTACATACACTACGTAATGCCTGTGTCATAACACTTTCAGTATTAGGAATAGCCTCAAGCACTTCGTCAGAATAATCATCAACCTCGTACTCTAAGTCCTCGAAGGCGCTGTCATCATCGGCGCCTTCGTCTGAACCTTTAGTACCTGTTGCTGGCATAACGTAAACTGTTTCACCTTCGACCTGCATTGTGTAACCGTCTAAGTTGATGGACATTGCCTGGAGAACTTGACCTGCTGTCATTTCTGCTGGGACCTCAAAACGTTCGCCTTGGAAGTTGATGTAACGTGCGTTGTCAATGTTTGTTGTTGTTAATGTCTGTGTCATGTTTTTCACCTCTAAATTTTATCTTTCTTTTTACATGTTTTATTTTACTATTGTTTTTGTAACTTGTCAACACTTTTATTTGTTTTTATTTATTTGTTTTTTATTGTTGTTCTGTTGACATTATTATCTTACTATTTTTAGTTTTACTTGTCAACACTCTTTTCAACTAAATTGATAATAATTTTAACAGTATTACGCTCAACTCGTAGAAAATACGTAGATGTACCTAACGTATCAAGAATTACTTGATTATAGAATGTTAGGAATCTATCTAACTGATTTGCTTTTTTGAGTTCTTGTAGGCTAAATGTTAATGTGATGACCGACTCATCATCATAACTAATGTATTCAGCAGAAAATGTCGAAACACAATCTCTATTAATATCTTCAATCTCTAAAAACTCTAATACAGCGTTTAGGTAATCTTCATTATAGTTGTTATATATCTTGAAACCACCGTTATCAAGGGCGTATTCCATCTGGCTTTCATCAGGTCTAAGATAAGCATGAAGGAAATACTTACTGAAATCTAATGGCATTACAGGTACTGATATTTCTGCCATGTCTGGAATATTTGCACCATTTTCTCGTAAAAAATGAATAAATTGCTTTTTAACGACCTCTGACATTCCTAAGTTCATGCTAATCACCACCCATCATAATATCTGCCATCTCTCGGTTACCACCAAACATTGCTAATAGTTTTTGGTAACGGTCTGAATTTCTATTAATATTTCTTTGTGCTTTTATGCATACAACATTTGTATCAACATACTCTTTAAACGTCTCTCTGCCCTCTACTGGTTGTGTTGCTTTTGGTGCGTTTGTTACTTTACCGAGTAATGAGATTTTACCTTTATCACATCTCACGAAACGTCTGTTTGCCGGTAGTTGGGTTACAACACCACGCTTTTCGTAGATAGTCAAGCATGTAAACATCACATATTGATTATGGATGTCCTTGTTTTTGTTGTAGACTGCTTTATGTGCGTCTGACAACTGTCCATAAATCGTCTCTAATAACATCTGTTCTTCTTTATTAATTGCGATTACAGGGCACAACGGCATATATAATTTCATCGTCTCTGTAAAGTCGTAAGGTTCAATACTCGCAAAAACATTATCGAAAAGTAATGTGACTCTTGACTCAAATACACCCTTTTTATAGACGGCTGTCTCTCTAAAAGGAACAACCTTGAGTACTGGTCTATTCTGTTCTACTCCGATTCCCTTAATCTTCTTCATACAACACCTCTGTTCTTCTTAATCATTGTACAAAATAAACAAGCAGAAGTCAAGTGTTTTCACACAACTTCTGCATGATATTGGTTGTCTGCACCAATGAAGATATTTAGACGGTAGCCTTTATATTGGATAATACCAGGCTTGAGTAGAAATTGACCCGCAACTGTCGTAGGGTTTAGGACTTCATTAATCACATCTTCAAGAGAACCTTCACTATCTTCACTTGATAGTGTTGCGATAGCATTTGGCACAATATGGTAAGTATCTCTATCACGTTCAGTTGTTACGTAGAATACCACTTGCTTATCACCAATCGTTACACTATGTAATTCTCGAATAGAGGCTTCTCTTTTTGTAAGGGGTGTTATCTCAAAACGTACTTGTCGTTGCATTTTGTTTCTGTTAAGTAGTTCGTTAAATTTTATCATTGGTGTACCTCTTGTGCTGGTTGTATCTCTCTTACCCAGTTTTTGTGTGCGTTATACCATGCAGCCGCTTCTTCTGGCGTCTTAATATCTTTCTGTAGTTTTGCTAAGCCTTTGTATAGTCTATTGATGTTAGGAACAGTACAAGACATATCGTTGTACTGGTATCTGAAACTTAAGTCTGTATTAGGTTGTGTTCCTAAAAACTTCACAATATACGCCTTAGGATTTGATAGGATATCTGTGAATTTTGTTGACATATTTGCCCACCCTGAACCAACACATAAACGATTGTATAAGTGTCCGTCAATACGCTCTCTGTCAGAATAAACGTTAGTAAATAGGAATGGTAAGCGATTACCTGAAGTACGAACATATAGTTGGTTGTCCATGATTGCAAAGTATGCTGTATTGGTCCAGTATCGTACAAAACTGTCAGAACGTGCTAATCGCATAGAAACCAGTGTAGGGCGTAGTTTGAATACCAGAGTGTTTGTGTCTACTCCATCCACATAACATAGACCTTCTATGATATCCCTCTCATCACGCATCATAGAAATACGAGTGTTAAGGTTAGCGGAGCCTGTATTTGGAACATTAATATGCAGTTCATCATCTGGTGTAACTTTTTTAGTAAACATACCCTTTTTAACCGTTAGGTTTGTCTTATCTAACTTATTGTATTGTAACATAATTACTGCCAACCCCCAATTTTGATTTCTAATCGTTCTCCATCATCTACGTTTAGGTAGTAGTGTAGAGCACCTGCTGTATCTCTAACAACCTTAGTAAATACTGCTTGCTGATTGTTGATTGTTACGGTAGCGATACGATTTGCCCTGTCAGTATAAATTGTTCCAATGTCATCAGGACTGATTTGCATAAACTCTGCAAATACTTCTTTTTCCAACTGTGCTGGGATGACACATATTTCAACATTCAATAACTGGTTTAAAAGATATCTGTATTGCTCACTATGCTCAATCAAATAATATGTGATTGGAGAAACAAGCGAGAAGTTAATTTCTTCATTGTTAAAGTAGTTTATATAGTCAGGTAACACGGCACCTTCCTGTTTAAGTCTTTGATACATCTGATAACATACAATATTTTTCATACAACCACCTCTATTTTTTACTCTACCATGGTAACATTAAAAAGACTGTCTGTCAACAGTCTTTAATACATTTTTTCAATTAATTCTTCATTGCCATTAAACATTGAATACAACATCTTGTAACGCTTAGACTCTTTGTCAATTACCTTTGCTGGTTGTACTGGTTCCTCATGTTGCACAGGTTCAGTAATCTCTACTGACGGTACTGTTTCTTGAGGTCTAAATAATGTATGCTTTAAATAAGCAATAAAGTTGCAAGAGTCATTATCTTCATCATAAATTTCAACCATCTTAGAGTCAACAGTGCTTCTCTGTCTATTGTTGAAAATAATGCTTGGGATAATCTGGTCCTCAGGCTCTGATGAACCATCAATCATAATGCATTCATTTTCTCTCAATGCTGGCCATCCTGCTGGTGCACCTGCAAGCATATAGTCAATAGAGAAGATTAGGTAAGGACTATCACTTGCATATTGACACTCCAATTCATCATGCATGCCTCTACCATTAAAAGTGGCCATAATGACCTCTTTGTTTACAACATCTTTACGTATAGAAAGGATAGGGTTATTATACATACCTTGTGTTGGGTGGGAAGTATATAACAACATAGGGCGAACTTCTGCAACATAAACAAAATTCTTTATCTGTTTAAAAGCAATAATACGACCTAACTTAGAAATCTTTGTACGAAAGTACATATTGAAACTTGCCATTGGTTGGCGTGTTTTCTTAAATACCTTTGTAATCATCAACTGCACCTCTTTTTCTTTACTCTACCATTTTAATACAAAAAAGACTGTTTGTCAACAGTCTATTCGTTAAAGTTTTACAACCTCAATCTCACCGTTTTGCTGACGGTGCACATTAAAGAAAGCGCCAGAATGTTCGATAATACCCATAGGCAATAAAGGAATTCTCTTGATTTCGTTGATAATATCATCTTCTGAACATTCCTGCTGTTCTTCTAATCGCTTTAAAATAACAATCTTGTTATCATTTGTAGGCTGATAGAAAATAGTAACAGGAGCAACAGTACTATTATTAATTGGGTTCAAGACAACACATTTTGTTGGCAAGTCTTGACTTGGTGCCTCTGCGATTGTGATTGAGCCATCTGTCGTTACTCTAAACTGACTTGCTTGCTGGAGAGAAAAATCATCATATCTACTCATATTATCACCTCTTAGTTTGATGTTACTTGAACACGATATTCTTCTAGAACGGTTTTATTGTACTCTGTCTTCAAGTATCTTGGCAAAGCGTCTGCATTTTGTGCATACCATTGGGCAGCCTCTTCTTTTGTTTTAATATCTTTCTGTAACTCTTCCATCTTCTTGTAGGAGAAAATAATGAACTTTAGAAGGTTTGCCTTTTTGATGAGATAGTCGTCAGTATCATATGAACTACGCAATGAGAACGGTGCTCTCATCCATAGGTCTGTATTTGGTTGACCCTGTAAGATTGCGATGATGTATTCTTTTGCATGTGTAACTATACTTTGAAATGTTGTGTTTCTGTTTGCTAGTGTATGACCGATACACATACGTACTACATGAAACTTCATACCGTTAATATGAATTACATCTTCACCTTGGAATATATTTGTAAACAAGAATGGGATATTGTATCTATCATCTGTAACAAAGTACCAATTGCCATCATCGTATAAAATCATACAACTCTTAGTCCAGAATTTTGTTGTCTTGTGTTTATCTTCGATTGACACAATGCGTAACTGCTGAGGAGACAGTCTATATACAAATGCCTTCTTATGGAAATCACACACAACGAAACCTTCTGTCACAACAGGATTTACAATTCCGTCGAAAATTTCATCAAGACACTTGCTAGACTGTGTTTGGAACGTGATGGGTTTTGCGTTAATCTTTTTATTAAATAACCCGTCTTTATAGGTCATATTTGTCAAGTTTACATCAAATTCTTTCATATGCTCACCTCTATTTACTCTAATAGTTTATCATAGCAAAGATATATTGTCAACAAAAAAGAGAACTGTTTTTCAAGTTCTCTTTATTTAATCTAAGTATTCTCTTTTTAGTTTAATAACGAGTTTTGTTACCTTATAAATCGCAACTGGTACAAGCATAAACAACACTGTACCTGCAAATACTGTACTATTGATGTGGGACTGCTTCACAAGGACATCCCATGTGAATCCTAAAACTATCATAGCAACAAATAGAATCATCGCCTTTAAGATACCTGCCATTGCAAAATTTCTACGAAATATTTTCTTACTCATGGCTTTAGTTTATCACATCAAAAATAGCGTGTCAACCGTTTTGTACTAATTCTTTGGGACGTAGCGATTTACCATAAAGTCACCAGCACCATTAACACAGGTCTGCATCCAGATAGAACCATCGCCGTTTAATCTATGAGCGGGGATATACTCTTCTGTATGAGAACCATATTCAGTATGGTCATAAACATAAGTTCTACCACCAATACACACTTCGCCTGGTGTTGATGCAATCATCTGCCCTTCTGCTGTGTAGTTGTGGGCAGCATAGTATCCATTAGCCCATTCCCATAAACCACCTTTATCTACGTCTGCTTGTCCATTATATGCATAACCATAAGATGGTGTCCATGCACCTGATGCGTATGAAGGAGCATAACTAGAATAGGAGTAACTACCACTTGCGTAACCACCACGAGAGGATTGTCTTGCTAATCGTTCTGCCTCTTCTCTTTCACGTTGTAGTTTCTCTTCAATTTTTGCGTCTATCTCTTGTAGCTTTGTCTGATAGACTTCTTTCTGATAATCTTTTAATTGGTCGATTTCGCTTTGAATTACTGCGATATCTTCCTTAACCAGGCTTGCCTCAGCACTAGCCAGTCTTGCCTCGATTGTGAGTTTCAACTTGCTATTATCGCAAGCACTTTTTAGGACATCATTTGCTGAATAGTATGCCCCGATGGGTGCCTCATGGACACTTGTTGTTGTGGTATCTTCTTCTGCGTAAACTGAAAAAGAGCCTACGCTAAAAGTAAGCATAAATAGTATAGTTATTATCTTTTTAAACATTTGTGAACCAATTACCTTTCTTAACTATACTGTCTATATCAAAAAACACAGGTTTTTGCCTGTGTTTAATTGTAGTAAATTGTTTTTGCATTGTGCATAAAGTTGTGTTTCTTGCTTGTAGCCTTTGCATGTTTGACAATTTCGGCTTTTTGTTGCCTCTTGGCATGTAACTAAAGTCTATCTGATTATTAAATATGTCCGTAAGTATTGCATATCCACCCTTAGATATCCTACTGTTAATAAAATATTCTTTATTAAAATATTTTACCTTATCAAATCTTCTAAAGCCTCGAACTTTACCAACAGGCATTTTTAGTTCTCCATGATGGCCTTTACATAATTGATAGTCGCCTTTAGATACCCTACGCTTGTAATAAACCACATCAGGTAACTCAACCTCTAACCCACCGCTCGCAATCACGCAAGCGTCTATATAATGTGTTTTCTCTAATCCTAAGTGATTCCTATTTTCGCTCGTTACAAAGCCGAAGGTTTCAATCGCCTGTGGATAAATTTTGAGCAACTGACTTCGGATTATACTCATATGGGTTGCGTGTTTTAAGTTCATCTTCTTAGGTTTCTTTTCTAATATAATTTCTCCTTTATGAACTCTCTTATGACAATCCTCACATAGAGTGATTAAATTTCTCTCATCATCGGTACCACCATTACTTCTAAAGATGATATGGTGAACTTCCAATCTACAGTTCTTCTTGCCACAGCATTGGCAAGTGTAACCATCTCGATGAAGTATGGCCTCACGTCTGCATGAGTAGCCATAGTTGAAACCTTGCTGATAACCCCACTTTTTAACTTTTTCATTAATAAGTGCTGGGTTTTTCATTAAAGCCGTATCGAACTGACTTACCTCTAAGATTAGATAGGTCACAGGCAAGATTTTTCGACAGGACTCAATTTCATCTATATGTGCTTGGACCTTGTGCCTAACGCTTGGTGGTAGTCTATTTAGTTTGGTTGAGTTCTTACGGTTTAAAAATCGTGGTTTTCTATACCTAGTCTTTCTAAAACGCCTATTTATTCTGTACATTCTTCGAGAATCCATTTTCTTTTTAATATTGGTTCTCAATTCTGTTTGTGACTGATATAGAACTCTGCCATTACTAACAACTGCTGTACCGATGTATTTAGAACCAGTGTCTACGCTACAATAGCATTCTTTAACAAAATCATTTTCTGGTTCAAATAGTAATTTGATTGTAAATGGACAACGTTTTATTGCTTTTGCTCTTTTACTTTTAAGTAATCTACGAACCTTACCACAACGTGATATTGGCATAAGTGGTTGTCCATCTTTTGAAATTACATATACCAACATACATCATGTCTCCTTTCGTTGATGATTAGTTTTTATGCTCTACGCCAGTACTAATCGAACTGTAGCGCCTATCCCATCGCTATTACCACGATGGGAATTGGACTTCCTTTCGACAATGATAATTCAGGTTTTTAATTCACTAACACAGGGTATTAATACCGTTAACCCAACTTAGTTAGCGAACTTAGAGCATCAGTCTAAGGCGACAACCGAAGGTAAGTAACTTTATGGTTCTCTGAACTATCGTAGGCAAGATTTCTCTGGCCTTAGTCCTGTAAGGTAACGACTAAGGTTTAGTCGGGCATAACCTTACAGATTGTGAATGAATTATCTTGTCGAACTTCAAAGTAGCCGATATGCGTGAAACCGCACTCTAAGAATGTCTTGCGACTTTCGTTAAATGGTTCAACGTACAAGGCACGGTCTTCCTTACGATAGAAGATGTCATATGCCATGCCTTGTAGTGATGTTTGCTTTAATTTAGCGAGTTTGTCTTGAATGATTAACTGAATATCTAGACTCATAATTTATCGCCCAATCTTATAAAGCAATGCTTTAATCTTACGTAGCAATCTGCCAGGAGAGACTGTGCCATCAAATGTGAAGTAGTCGTCTAAGAACTGTGCAAGTACAGAGTACTTAGCGTTGAGATGTGTATTCTCAAAAGGCTTTCTGCCAAGCATAGTCTTTACTGTTTCAACTTCTGTAACATCTTCTTCCACATCTTCTGGCCAGTTTCTATCCCAACTCTTAGGAAGTGTGTAATCGTTGTACTCATCGTAGTAGCCATCTTCATAAGTGTCGAAAATGCTTCTGCCAGTTTCGTAAGGGCTTTTGTAGTGCTTCTGACCATAAGGACGAACTGCACCATGACCTGTGTAAGTCTGTGTACGTGTATTGCCCCAAGTAGGTGCTGTGTATACAGGTGTCTTGAATACTTGCTTTTCCCATGTAGCGATTAAATCTTCATCGAATGTAATATCAGATACCTTATCAATATCATAGTAATACTTCTTGTCGTCTGCCAATACATGTTCTGGTAATTCTACAAAACGCTTTACGATATCTTCTGAAACGTATTCAGAAGTTAAGCCACGTACTGTAATCCATGAGTGCATTTGTACTCGATTTGTATTTAAGTGTCCGAACACTAACTGTAATGCATCGACCTTAGAGTTCGATAAGTCTGTACCAGAGGCGAATGCCTGCATACTGTTATGTGAATGTGTCTCAACATACATACCAATGTACTTATTCAACGCTTCGTAAACACTATCATTATCAACAGATGTCAAGGCAGAACTGTTACGCTGTTTAGGTGTATAACTAAATAACTCATCTGACCAGAAATGTACACCCTCGATGTCTTTTAAGTTCTTTTCTACACCATCTACATTTAATGTACGCATACCCTTAGCATTGTAGAAGTTAATCTGTGCTTCTTTACCAGTTGCTAATGTGGTGTCACGGTACCACTTAATAACGTACTTAATTGCATCAGCAGGAATCTTCGGTAAATTATTTGCTGTAACTGTAATCTTTTCTTCAACGGCTGGTAAGCCAAAGAATTGATAGTCGTTTACCTTACGTAGAGAATCACCAATCCATGAGGATTGAATTTCAAACGTACCGTTACCGGCTAGAATTGTGGTCTTGAACTGACCTTTTTCTGTAATCTCTTCATTGCTCTTATAAATCTTTTGAAATTCCATATTCAAATAACCTCTTTCTTTTACTTTTTCAGTTTATCACTCTCTGCATACTTTGTCAACACTAATTTTCTTGATTTAGCATCTTATTTTGGCAAGTTTTCAAATAATCAGAACTATTACGGTTAATTTCTGGTTGAATTTGATTATCGTAATTTTCTTTTGCTTGCTCCCAATAGTGATTATAACTGCCTAGTAGCGTCTGTGCAACTGTGTTTTCTTGGCGTACCAATTGTCTTTCTTCTTGAATTTCAAACTTTGTACCGAATGACAAGAACTTCTTGGTAATATCATTAAACAATTTCCAGTTTATCTGTTGCTTGTTGATTTTAGAAATATTGATAAAGTTAAATCTAACAATAGGATTTTCGTCTGCATCAATTTCATGTAGTCTTGTATTAATTAGGTCTTCGATTTCTCTAATTGATAAATTTGTACAGTTCAGGACCACATCATACTGAGGTCGTTGATGAATATTATGAAGAATTGGTTTAATTGTGCCTTTATCAATTACCCATTCTGTCCAGCCTTTGTCACCTTGGCCATCACTGAAACCTCGTCTAAATAATGAGCCACCATAGAATACCTTATTTTTAATCACCCAACCTCTGTCGTGGATATGCCCTAGCAAGATACAATCCCAGTTCAGAGCAAGCACATCTTGAGGTATTACAATTTCCCTGGGCTCTGACTCTGTGTGCAGGACTGTGTTTGACTGAGGGTCATAGATAGAACCATGTGTGCAGAGAATATTAATCTTACCATCAACAGGCTTAATATGTTTCATCGTGTCTAATTGTTTGCTATAACCATGATGAGACACCATATGGAGCAGGATATTGTCTGCTACTTCAACAATTACATACGGTTCTGTGTATGAAAATAGACCAATCTCTGGAATATTAAGAACATCGTTACTTGGTATTTCTTTGACGATATCGCTACTATCATGGTTGCCTGCTAAACAATAGAAAGGAATATGATTGTCAGAAAGTTTCTTGATTGCGTTCATAGCCTCGTGTATCATTCTGACTGTAGGAGTAGGACTGTGGAAGAAGTCTCCTGTACAGACAACACAATCCACTTTGTCTGCAATCATACTATCTATGACCTCGTTCAGAGCATCATAGCCGTCTTGTTCTCGTAAGTTGATTCCTTCTTCTGTTACAAGGCTGCCAGAACGATACCCTAGATGTACGTCTGAAATATGCCCGATTCTAAACATGATGCTTATTCTTTCTAATTGTGTAAACAATATCTACATCTGACGTATAATAGGTAGATACTCCGTGCTTGTAGTCAACCTTAATAATTGCCAAGTCATTCTTTGCTAATTGCTCTTCTAACTCAAAGATACAATCAATTAATGTACAGAAATTTAAGATGTCTGTCTTTTTGTTTTTATTGTCTACGGACAGACTAAAAATATTTGTCTTTTTCATATTTGTTTCTCCTTACTTACATTCTATCATACTTCTTTGATTTTGTCAATAGGAACGGTTTTAAGAGCGATTTTCGCTATTTCTGTGTAATGTATCAGCCCGTTGATTTTAGGTCTAAAATAGGTCTAAAAAGTCGCACGGACGAGGGTGTAAAACGGTTTTAAGGAGAGTTGTTCGCTCTCCTTATTTTGACATTAATGTGATTTTTATGAGTAATGAATGTAATAGGTCATTACTGCTAGGTAAAAATGCATTTCCCTCTTTAAACTTAAATTCATATTTATACAACATAAACATGATTTCTTTTTCGTGTTTGCACTTACTACGCTTAAAATCAATCAGTCTGTATGGACTATTATACCCTAGCAATTCACAAATCTCTTTTTCTGACATCTTACTTGCAGTTAATGCTCTATATGTAACAAAGTCTTGAAATTTGTTTTTCAACAACTTCATGATAACTAGAGGATGTGTATTAGTAATTACTCGTTGAAATTCTTGCTCTAATAAAGGCATATTACCAGACATAACAGCATTGATTAGTTGCCATGGTGGTACAGCACCCATTTTATTAGGCAAATAAGAATATAATTCATCTATTGTGAGTCTGTCTGTGTCTGCTACGCCTGATAGTGTGTTTTTAATAATGATTAAATCTTCTACACTATCACCCACATAGTATTTTACAAACTCTTTATTCTCTTTTGAAAGATTGATTGTTTCTAATATTTCATCAATAGATATTTCACCATCATAGGTACCGTCATACTCGTCTATTAAGTCTTTTAGCCATTTGCCCGGTGCCTTATGGCATACGATAATTACACCGTTGCCGAACCAGTTGCCAAGCAACTTCTTTTTCTTCTTTAGCAAGTCTTTAAAGTTAGTTCTATCTTGGTCTCTCGTTAAGTCTAACTTAACAAAATGCGACATGAATAAAGAGGTCTGTGAGGCTAATCCGTCTTGCCATGTCGTGTATGTCAACATCTGTTCTGGAATATATCCCCATGATGTGTAGATTTCCCTAACTTTATTCAAGATGTAAACATCGCTATCATTGACAATAGCATAGAGTTTATTTGTCATTTTTATTCTCAATCTCCTTGCTATAGTGAATATCTTTAATCAAGAAGTCTTTTTCACCGTTTAGCACTCTTGCTAGGCTATCATATGAATGTCCTCTATTGTCACCCATAACAAAGTAACCGTCTAAGGTGATATCAACGTCTCCGGTTTTGTTCCACTGTGTGAACGTGGCACACAGAGTATCATTTACATAGAGTTTATTGCCGTTAATTTTAAGCCTATCTCCAGGCTTGCCAATAACACGCTTAATTAACCATTCTCCCTTTAATCCCCATGAAACTGGAGACTTGAAGATAGCAACATCATTATTCTTTATATTGCTTGTTTTTAAGAAGAATAGAACTTCTTTATCATGCAAGGTCTTTTCCATTGACTGGCCAGACACGACGGCAATCTTAAAAGGGGCAAGAGCAGTAAAAGCAACAACCACAACTGCTGTTGCTAATGTCTGTAGAGTGTAGACAACCCACTTTCTTAATCTTCTGCGTTTTTTACGCATTACAACTTCATCTCCTGGCGAATGTTGAAACCAATAGTCTTAAGAATATCTAAATCAACTCTCAATGATTGTGAAATCTTTGTTAATTCGTTGATGATTTCATTTACATATGCAAGTCTAAATTCAAGGTCCTCACATTCAATTTCAGCAATACGTCTTTTCTGGCCTTCTGTTTTTACAGTAGAGTCTACCATTAAGCGTCTAAATTTATGCTTATATTCTAAGTCAAGATTGGTACGTTCTCTCTCGTAGTTGTTAATCTGACGTGTAACCTCTTTTAGGTTTAATACGGTTCTAATCAAAGTGCTATTTAAGTTATCAATTTCATGGTGGTCCCAAAATGAACCCTCGCTATGAACTGTGTGTAATGAGTCAAAATCAGGATACTCCGGTAGTTTAATAATATCTTCCATAGGTTCTCATCTTTCCTTTCAAATTTGTTAATATAATTCGTCAAATTGAATTTAACTCCTTATATTGGCACACCTATAAGTGCCTCTACACTCTTATTATACAAGAATCGAGTGCTACTTTTGCTATAATGTTACCAAAATTGGCTGTTTCATTAATTCTTTTGTTTTTCTAATTCCTTTATAGGCTTTATCTGCAACAACTTTTCTCATAATATTGGCTGCCCCATTCAAGTCGGCGTTCCAGATATTACCTTTACTATCTCTGTATAATCCTCGTTTAATCCGTCTGCCAGAGAACGTAGGATTATCAGTTTGACCGTAAATGGGCAACTCATCTTTGTCAAAGAAACTCACTTTAGAAGTGTAACTCTCTTCTGTGAAAATAACCTCAATCCCATTTAATAAGCCCTTATACCATAGTTGGTGAAACAATTTGGAGTGAGGAACATTTACAAAATTTTGATTGTTCACTCTGCCTAAGTTAATACCATTTTTCCACTCACTATTATTACCAATAAAGATTTTTGAAATATTGTTCTTAACCGCTTCGTTAATAATATGAGAAGAGATTTTATTCATCTCGTAATCAAGTTTGCTGGCTCGCTTCAAAGATAATCGTTTTAATCTTTTAGAGGTTTTAATACCCATTGGCAGTTCTGACTTCAACCTTGCGTTGGTTTTGTTATAATATTGGTTTATACTCTTAATCGGTCTGCCGTTATATAAGAACGGTCTGATTCCAATATTGTTATAAACAGCGACAATATTATTTAAACCTGGGTCGATAGAAAAATACCGAGAGTTATCTTTCTTTAATTTCGGCTCTTCAACTTCATAAATCTTGTAACATTTGACAAGGTCATTTCCTTCGTCATAAACAAACTTAACCATTTTTATATTCGGTTTAGTTGATTTGATTTTAAGGTTGTAACTCTTTTTACATAAGGTATAAGTATAGATTTGTGCGCCTTTGTCAAAATTAACTTGTTTAGAGATAACCGCTTTAGGAAAAGTAATAATATTGTAGCCATCTGTATCTTTATATCTAGGTATTCTTTTATTTCTGATTGATTTGTTATTAAAGAAATCAATAAATTGTCTACCTACCTGCATCAAGATTTCTTGGGCTAAACCGGACGGGAGAGCATAGAAGTCTGGGTTTTTATCTTTTACAAAAAGTGGCGCTTGCGATTGCCAGGTTCTATATTCTTTAGTTTTAAAGAAATGTTGCCGAATGTCATAAAGGCTGGCGTTATAGAGATTCTTACTCAAATGGCATAATTCCTTAATTAAATTAAACCTTTCGTCTGTATGATAGATTATTTCTTTTTCGGTTAAGTTCATATTCTCACCTCCTTCTTATTCATTCTATTCAGACTGTTGTTGCCCTCTACTTATATTATACAAGAAAAAAGACCAGGATGACCGGTCTTTTTATGCCTTGAAGATTGCTCTGAATGGTGCTAGACTCACGAAGTAGCCCGCAACTCTGACTACCCAACTTACGAACTGATTCCATGCCCAAAATACAACTGCGAACACATCATAGTTAAACATACTTAGAATAGCCCATAATACGCCTGCAACTAAAATTCCTGCTATGATGTTGCCGATTGAATCTTTAATAAATCTTACAAGTTTTCCCATATACTATCTCCTCTCTTTATGCCATCTCTATTAGATTGTTGGCTCTACGCTCTTTTAAACATAACTCGCTCAAAAACTCTTTGACCCTTAACGGATTTTTAATATTCTCCAAAACAACGATAGGAGAGTTCTTGTCGATGGTATAGAGTATTACGTTACCTGTATTACATAATCTCTGTATTAGATTTACAGTACACCTACAATCAACAACACGATAGAGCATTACCTCGTCATACGATGTATTCACAATACCTTTTTCTACATGAAGTTTGTTGTAGACCACTGTGTATTTTGTAAAACTAAGCGGCCACGCTAGTAAGTGTTTCTTGTCTTGCCACAAAATATCTTCTTCCATAGTTCTCTCCTATCAATACATTATTTTACTGACCTGGCATTACCCAATAGTTCGGCGTGAAATATTGAATATTCGTAACAATAGTACCATCATTTGCGTTGGCTGCATGTACCATCGTGCCATTACCTAATGAGATACCAACGTGATATGCTCCTGCACCTGTATCATAGAAATATAATGCTCCGTAAGGTGCATTCCAAATATCATAATGTCTAGTTCCTGTATAGGACTGCTGTTCTGCTGTTCTTGCACCGATACCAGTTAAGCACTGGACCATTCCTGAACAATCCCAACCACCAGTCGTTGTACCACCCCATACATAAGGTACTCTACCAACTGCACTTAATGCTTGCTGTACATAATCGCCTCCACTAATAATAGGCTGATAATTAACAGACTGTGCATTATTAGTACTTCTAGTTGGTGCAATATAAGGTTTCTTTTCTAACGTGTAGATTGTGTTACCATTTTCTGTTTTTTGGTCTACCACATTGTATTCTGCAATATCTGAATAACCATTTTCATCTTGAGCACCTTCAGCTTCTTCTAATAGGTTGCCATCTACATCGTAATAATAGGTCTTCTGCTCTACTACATTTACTTTCAATGTCTGTGAAGCAGTTTTACCATTAACATTAGTGTATCTGTACTCGATGTCATACTGTCCAACTTGGTTTTTGTCAAAGTTTCCCTTGTCAATACTTAATATTCCTAAACCACTATATGAACCATTAAATGAAATAACCGAATTTAAATCATAATCTGTTGTCTTAGTAATTGTGATTTCATTTTTCTTTAACTCAATCACTGGGTCTCCATCAGTTATTGATAATGAAATAGTCCTTGTTAAATCTGGTACCAAAGAAACATCTTCTTTGTCTGTATAATGGAAATTAATAGACGCCTTCTTGACTTGTGTATTTTTATCTGTCAAATCAATTTCGTTATCTAATGTTATCTCCGTTTTGTCATAATCAATATTTGATTTTGTAGGGTTCTCTTTAATGTACTCATCTAAAATCATCTTCTTAATTTCTTTTTTAAGATTTTTAGGTGAATTAAATGGAAGAGACACCATCATCATCTTTTCTTCTTCAACATTTTTAATCGGTGCTAAATCTTCGGCTCGTGTCTGCATAATCGTTGAACCAGTTAGAACACCAATTAATAAGGCTGAATATAATAATGTACTTTTCCTCATTTCTCAACTTCCTTTCTCTATAATATTATACAACAAATTAGGCTGTATCAACCTACTTGCGTATGGTATTGCTCTTTCTATATCAGAAAAAGGCTCTACCGTTTTAGTAGAGCCTGCGAATTAGATGTTAGTTTTCCTCTTCGTCTTTCTTCTTCTTGCCTGCTAGGTAAATAATGTATCCGCCTGTTACTGCTAATACTGTACCACCCGCAATGCCTGCAAGAACTAATGGGTCAACCCCAGATTTCTTTTCGTCTTCTGTTGTTGCTGATACTTCTGGCTTGTCTTCACCAGTTTGCTTATCTTCTGACTTCTTAGCCTCTTCTGTCTTCTTATCTTCTGACTTCTTAGATTCTTCTGACTTCTTAGCCTCTTCTGCCTGCTTTTCAGCATCCTTAGTTGACTGCTCTAATGCCAACTGCTTGTTTTGAGCCTCAATACGAGCAAGGTTCGCAAGGATTGCCTTAAAGCCTTCTGACGCCTTGTTTAGTAATGCGATGTTGTTGGCGATTACCTTACTATCGCTTTCTAGTGTAGCCTTGGATGTGGCAAGTTCGTTCAACTTGTTAATCTGTGCTTCAAGATTGCTCATAAGTGTATTGTATTCAGCCTCGTGTAATCCAAGGTCGTTTACTGTTGGGTAATCGTCTGAATGGCGTGCTTCATATTCAGACTTGAACTTCGCTAACTTGTCTGCCTCTGCCTGTGCAGTAGTAGATAGATTTGCAAGTGTTGCGTTGGCTGCTGTGATTTCATCACCCTTAGTTGCAATGTCTGCATCATACATTGTTGGGTTTAATGTAGGTAATTCAGCGTTAATTTCATCAACACGCTTGTTAATATTCTTTTGTGTTTCTAGTAATGTCTTAGCCTGTTCCACTAATGCTTTTTGTGCTTCTACAAGAGCATTTTGGTCAGCGACTAACTGTTCCTTAGAAGTCTTGTCAGCCTCTACAGGAGCAATAGCATTGTCTTTATTTGTGATTTCAGACTGCTTATTTGAAATCTCTGTGTTCTTGGCAACAATCTGGTTCTGGACATCTGCTAACTTAGTAGCGTTTTCTGCTAGAGCAGAGATTACCTTGTTAAGGTCTGCCTGTTTAGCATCCTTATCGCTTACTAATGCGTTCTTTTCTGCTACAAGAGCATTGAACTTAGCATTTAACTTGTTGAACTCGTCTAATGCATGTTTCGCATTGTCTAAGGCACCTGTCTTTGTTTCGATGTTTGCTTTTAATGCGTTGATTTCATCAGTAAGGCGTTGAGCCTCTTCTGTTGCATGAGCAGCCAATTCTTCAAGTTCTGCTAACTTCTGTTCTGCCTGTGCTTTCTTTTGAGATACTTCTGTCTTCTTGTCTGTTGCTGTCTGAATTGCTTGTGTGGCGTTGTCAACCTTAGCCTGTTCAGCGTTAATGTTCTTAACAGCCTCTTCAATAGCCTTGTTGATTTCTGCTAACTTAGTATCAGCCTCGGCTTTTTCAGCCTTCTTAGCCTCAACTAATGCCTTAGCGTTGTTTAATTCATCTTGTAACTGTTGAGGAGCAACTTTATTTACCCAGTTACTAGCAAGTTCACGGAAACGTTCTTCTGTGAAGAAACCATTTTCTTCTGTCATGTATGCACGAATTTCAGCATCTGTCTTGCCTTGTCCTGCACGCCATAATGGGTAGATATGGTTTACGTCACCTGCTGATGATGAATAGTCTGCTGAATTTGCAACATCTAAACCAACACCAGAGTAGAATGTAGGTGTGTTTTCACGACCGACATCAGCACGTTGGTTTACACCTGTCTTGACGTACATGTAAGGTGCAACTGCGTATAACTTACCGTACTGGTCAGAGAACCACTTGTAATGTCCACCGTTTGAGGCAACTTCTTCATCCCACCAACCAGTCATAGATTCCTTTTCATAAGTTGAGTCATTACCAATCCATTGTTCTCTACCTGTCATTGTGTATAGGTTATCTGGTCCGTTGGCGTATGTGTGGTACCAGTAGTTGTTTGCACCGATGGCAACTGCAACGGCCTGTGTAAGCATACTGCGAACGTCAACCTTAACTGGCTCTAAGCCGGCTGCCTTACGGCGATTGTTAAGTTCTGTAACTGTATTTGCCATACGCATCAAGTTGTCCTTAGCGGTAGTAAATGCTGTTTCATCACCGTTCAACCATTCACGAACTGTCTTAACTTGGTTGTAGTTCTTGTCTTTCTGAACAACCATCTTAATAGGTGTTTCCATTACAAAGTTGAAGTACTCTTCCCAGTTCTTAGGTTGTTCTACACCATTGTTTGCGGCTGCTTGTACCTTAATGTTTGGTACTGCACCACCGTTTGTCTTTAAGAAGTTTAAGAATGAAGAGTTGTCAGTTGCCTGTGCAATCTTATCTTCTACTTCCTTTTGCTTTGCTTCAAGTGTTGCTAATTCCTGTGTCTTTGTGTCAATAGAACTCTGGACACTTGTCTTTTCCGCTTCTTTAGCGGCCTTGGCCTGTTCTGCCTGTGCCTTTGCTTGTTCGGCAGTTGTCTTTGCCTGTGTCTGTTCTGCAATCGTATTATCTAATGCAGAGATTTCACCTGTTAGTCCAGCAACCTCATCTTTCTTCCCTTGAATCTGTGTCTTTAATTCAGGAGATGTCACTTCTGCTAGACGGTCTTTCTTGGCTGTCAACTCTTGGTTAAGTGTAGCAACCTCGCTTGTTAGGTCTGCCACGCTCTTTTCAAGGTTTTGCTTTTGAATTGTTAAGCCCGCTTCATCAACACCTAATGCGTCAATTTCTGCCTGCTTGCTTGTGATACTTTGTGTTACTTCGGCAATCTTTGTTTCAAGCGTGCCCTTTTCCTCAGTCTTTGACTGTTCGGTTGCTTGTGCTTCTGCCTTAGTTGCCTCAAGAGTCTTTAATTCCTCTTGCTTTGCTGTTAATTCTGCTGTTAATGCTTCTTTGTCAGCCTTTAACTTGTCTAACTGCTTAGTAACTTCATCTAATGCATTCTGACGAGTCTTCAACTCTGTTGTCTTGTCATTTAGTTCAGTTGTCTTGGCAATTAGGTCAGCCTCTAAAGGTGCAATATCAGCAACCTTAGGTGTTAGTTCAGTTTGTTCTTTCTTCAAGTTTTCAATCTTTTCTTCTAACGCCTTCTTGTCAGCCTCTAACTTATCTTTTTCAGATGTTAGTTTGTCAACTGTTGCCTGAGCCTCTGCCTGTGCGTTGGCTGCCTGTGTTGAGGCCTCTGTTAATTCTGCCTCTGTCTTGGCTAATGTTGCCTTATCAGCCTCGATTTCTGCTTTCTTAGCCTCAATCTGATGCTCAATTTCAGCACGTTCGTTTGTGTACTGGGAAATTTGACTGTTTACAGTTGCCAACTGTGAATTAACATTCTGTAAATTCTGCTCTTCTTGAGGTGTTCGATTATCTACTTCTGGCTGGGACATGTGTCCTACTTCATCTGGTGTCAATTCTTCGGCAGCCATAACTGATGTTACTTGTGCGCCTACTGATACTAATGAAGCCGTAGCAATTAAGCCTTTTGCTAAAATATGTTTCTTGTCCATTAAATAAATCAACCTTTCTTTCTGTTTTATACCACCCTTTTAGGGCCCGTATATATACTATATCAGATTTTCTTTAATCTTGTCAATGATTTTCTTACATAACATTCTAAAACTTCTTGTGTTTAGATTATGCTTTTTGACAAAATCTTCTTTATCGTAACCGAGGATATTGTATTTTGAGAACAACGCCTCTTTTTCAAAATCTGTTAATACTGATGTCACTTCTTCGATTTTCTTTTGTGTGAACTCACTTTCAGGTGTCATCAAGTCCTCTTCTGACAGAATGTCTTGAAGTTCTGATATTTCACCTTTATAACTTCCTCTTGATTCAACTTGTTTATTGAGAGAAAGTGGGTTTAAACTAATATTTACAACACTCTCTATCGTACTAATAGGTACATTGATTTGCTCCGATAAATCATAAATTGAACCATCGGGATTCTCTGCGTAATACTTATTGATTGCTGATAGTGTTCTAGGTATATGCTGTGATTTCACGCCAAACACCATTACAGAGTAGTTGTCTTGCAATTCTCGTGTAATGAACCATCTTGCTCCTGTTGACACAACGAAACCCTTACTTGGGTCATAAGTATTTTTGACATACTTAATTAAGGCATACATGGCGTCTAAACAAGCCATATTTAATGTATATACATGTCGTTTATCTTGCTTGTTTGACAAGAACTGTGTAGCCCACTTATAGGCAAGTTCGATATTAGTTGCAATTAACTCTTCAACTGCATCCTCATACTTACTAAAAGAAATACTCGTATCTCCACTGCGATATTTAGTAATAATCGTACCGTAGGCAATATCGTGCTCTAAACGCTCCTGCCCTAGTAAACGTTCTTCTGAAACAGGCACTAAAAGACCATTGTATAGACCAGAATACCTCTTAACACTAGTCTGTCTATCACAAACCATCAATTTATTATCCATTGTATTGTCAAATCTCCTTTTTGTATAATACTTATCTTATCATACTTTTGGTGACTTGTCAATAGTTAAAATTAAAATAATCATAATAATTGCTAAAATTCCTAATAAAGACAAGCATGAGATGGTGATTAGGTCCCTACTTCTCATAATAGCAATAGCGATTTCTGATACTCCCTGTGTTGGGATTACATAGTTTATTTCCCTTGACAACTTTTCAAGATTATCAACATCATAAATACTTAGGAACGACTCCTGTACTACCAATACACCAATTAAGACAATGCCAAAAAGTGTAATCAGGATAAATGGTAATTTACGTTTCACTAAATACTCACAATCTCTGGAACAGACATTTCTGTTTCGATGTAGATACACTCATACTCTTCATCGTCTGTTTCATACTCTGCAAAGTCTTGAGAGCAGAAGCCTTCGCCTAAACCATCACTATTCTGTCCTTCTAATTCCTGTTTTAGGATTTCTAGTTCTTGTTCTGTTAATTCTCGCTTAGCGATAATGAATACTATACCTCTATCTGACTGTGTTAATACATAATGCATAGAGATGATGTCCTTTCTAAGTTCGTCATCATCTATATAATCAGCCATATCATCTTCAACTAAATAATTAAAAGCCTCTTCAAAGTCCTCTTCTTTAATTGGTGCAGACAACTTAAAGTTCGTCTTGTATAAATAGCATTCTATCATAAAATACCTCTTTCTATTTTACTTATTATATCATGTTTGTACTTGTTTGTACAGTAGGTGTGGGAGAACGGTTTTAAGCGTGTTTTTACTTAAATGTGATAAGTTATTCAACCCGTTGGTTTTAGGTCTAAAACAGGTCTAAAAAGTCGCACGGACGAGGGTATAAAACGGTTTTAAGCAAATAAAAAAGAGTAGATTTTTTCTACTCTCTTACTTATTCTGCAATGCTTGTGCTAGTGCTAACTTAAACTCATTAGAAATCTCTAAATACTTAATTGCCTCAAAATTATTTTGAAGTAATGTGTCTAAATCCTCATAACAGCGACTAGCAATCGTTGCTTGAATAATCGCCCTGCTTATCTCTGTTTGACGTTTACGGTCTCCATCTGATTTCTTTTGCTTTGTAAAAATAGAAGAACCCTGTTTTTCTGTACTATTATCCCAGTTGATATCATTCGCCTTTTTGAGTGTGTTAAACTCAATGGCTTGTTCTAAGAGTGTAAAGTATTTATTCTTATCATCATATCCCATACGCTCTCTAATCATGTTTTCGTCTACCTCTGCAATATCAACACCTAGTTCAACTGCTAGTTCTTTAGCGTACTTACTATGTTCACGTTGGAATACGGCTAACTCTTCGCCTAAAACATCTGTACTTAACTCGTAAGGTCGATACTGTAAGAAATTGGTTAAATAAGCACTAAACGGTACTGGCTCTTTTTCATCAAAACGATTTAGCGCCACCATAATCCACTCACGAATCTGGCTCTCGATATCATCATGGTTATGGATATAAGTTCTAATTGTGTCCATATGTGGTTTCAAGCATTGCTTACTGAAATTACTATAGAACATCAGGAACCCACCTAGGAAATCTTCATCAAAATCAGACAAACTACGCCATTTGCGTTGAGTAGCGTTTCTAATCGTTAAACTATCAAATTCTAATTGCGTTAGTTGAGTCGCTAAAATCTGCATAATATATGATAGTGATGTCGTATGGATTTTGAGCAACTTGCGTATCTCATGATATGTACACCACGCATAGCCTCTTAATATCTTTTTAATCTTAAATAAGACATCTGTACCGTCTGCGTACACCATCAGAATGTTTGAATAATGACGAGGAACCTCTAAAAAGGCGTCTACCTCAGTTTTACCACCCCATACTCTTGGGCTAAAGTCATTCGGTACTATCGCTTTCTCAATATCTAACGAGTTTTCGTTGTACCATCTAAAAACCTCTGCTGTATCAACTCTATAAGAGTTTTGCTCCATAATAAGGGGAGTAGACGTGTTGGTAATATGCGTTAAGAGTTCTTGCTCTGTTACAACGGCAAGTCTTGCCCATTTATGAATCGTGTACCACTGACCAGAGTGGATAACAGCCTCAATTCTAAAATCTTTATCATAAGACATAAAGTCTTTTTTAATCTTTTGTGTGTTACAAATCTCTGGCATCTAGTTCCTCCTTAAACAGAAGTCTAGGATATAAATAATCATAGTCTGTTAGAATAGTGTCAATTACATTTAATAGTGTTTCAATATTGTTCCCTGACATGATGTTGATTGTTACTTCATCACCACGTTGAACCATATTATCGTAATCACTCATAACAATAAAACCGTTAAACTTATCTAATATTTCTTGATATGTGTCAAACGTATCAAAATCAATCGCTATTGTGATTGTTCTAATTTCCATCTTCTTATACCTCTCTACTTATATTATACAAGAAAAAAGAGCATGTTTAACACACCCTCTTAATTCTCTAAGATATATGAACCATCACTATTGCGACCAATTACGGCGCATCCGTTTTCTTTTGCAAGTTTGGCTCTGACTTTTAGTTCCTTATTCACCAACTCATCAACCAATGTCATCTCGTCCAATTTTAACTGTATATCAAAAGAGATGTTCTCTCCACTCTGAATTTTCTTGGAAATATCTGTACTCTTACGCTCGTTTACGCTCTTTAAGACAATTAAATCGGCTGTCTTTAAGTACCCGATTTGGTCTGAACTGATAAAGGCATTTGTCCAGTTTTCGGAATCCATATTGTTACCGAAGTCTGCTAAGACAAAATCTTCATAAAAGCCACTTTGTTCTAAAAAGTTTACTCTATCACTAAACTCTTCGCATTTTTCTTTACTATTAAAATGTGCCTCTATCGGCATAAGCGGACATCTTCCTGGCTGAGCATGACATTCACCGATACTGCCATCTCTACATCTATGATATTGACTCATTCTTCCATTTCCTTTCTCTTTTTATGCTTAAATACCCTAATCCTTGTGTTTTCGTCAAGGCTGTAGTCTTCAACTATATAGTTTAATGCCTGTACCAAGTCTAATGCTGACGGGTCTTTATCTTCTATGTATTTAAAGATAGCAACCACATCACCCTGATGATTTAACAACTCTGCACTTGGCGATACAGACAACGGTGCTGTCATCTTGTAGTAGTTCTGCATATTAACCAGCATTTCTTGGTTCGCCATAAAGAGTGGGTCTCGCTCTTTTTCTTTTACCAAACCTTCTCTGTAGAAATCTCTGCCACCTTCATTACGCCTACGCCAGTCGTGTGTCTGCTGAAAAGCATCTATCAAGACATCTGTGAGTTTTGCCTTAACATGCTTTTCCATATCATTTGTGACTAATACTGCGAAACTATCAGGAGTACAGTTGTCTATATCACTAATCCATGATTTATCTTTTAGCCTATCTAAATTACAAGTGTAATCATTGTCTGGCGACAAGATTTCTTCATCTTGCAATAAAGGATATTTCATTTTGTCAGACTGCCATTTATCATAATACATCATTGCCATGTTCACGTCTTGGAAATGTTTGTGATATTTACACTCCCTGATGGATGCAGTACATAACTTTGGACCATCAGGAGTTATGTGGTATTTCTTTGACGCTTCTTCTTGACGCTTCTTTTCTTTATTTTCTTTTATTAACGTAGGCACAGGTGTTGTTAAAAACTTCCATAAACCCATACTTCTAGCCTCCTAACTACCGAAACAGTTATAAACACCTACTGAACCGCTGATGTTCGTTTCAGTAATTTTACCTTCTCTGTTTACTCTAACAACTATATCATTAAATGTTAGATTTTCTGTTTCTTGGAGAACTCCGTCTACATAGTCTGTACTGTATTTTGTATGTTCAATGACAACCTTATAGTGTAATACAACATCGCCATTCGGCAATATCTGACTATGTTTTAATTTAATGCCCGTTGCGTTAGATAAGTGTAAGACGTTGTCTGCAAATACTTTCTTCCCCGTGAAGTATCTATCTGTGCTGTAAGCAAAGTCTAGGTAAGGTGCACTTAAATCACTTGCTGTTATTCTGACTAAACTATGTATGCTGTCCTTGTTCTTAATCTCATCTTCTGTGCCTTGGTAATTACCTCTTAGATTGCAACTCTTTTGAATAAACTCTGTTGCTACCTCATCAGCAATTCTGACTTGCTTGTTCTGAATATTTAAGAAGTGGTCTGATATGTATAGGCCTGCTATTGTAGCGATTACTAAGACAACAACAAGTAAGATACCTTTAAGTTTACTTGGCATATTTTTCCAACTCCAATTCTCTGACCTTCTCATGGGACCATGTTGCTGAATATTGACCTAATGCCGTATCAAAGTTCTTATCTATCTCAAACACTACCTGTCCGTTTAAAATTCTATAAAACAGCCGAACATTTACAATATGCTTTTCTTCTGCTTTAGTTCTGTACAAGAACTCATCTGGTATCACAATATCTCCACGCTCTGGCGATGCTGATGTCTGCCAACCGATTTCCTCTATCGTTAAATCAAAGTCTATATACTCATCTGTAATCTTGTCGATGTCTAGTTGTTTCATAAACCATGTTGAGTAAAAATACGGGAAAGGGTAAATTCCGTTGGGTACCTTATCAATGCTTGTGTATCTATTAACTTTATATGTCTTACTGTCTAAGATACTGATAATCTCTTTCTGCTTATTGATGTAGTTATTGCCTCTTGCCTCTGTGGTATTGACCTTTTCTGCCATATTAAAGTTGGTTGTAGTTGCCATAAAGTCACGGAATGACTCTTCTACACTCATATTACCATTATTGATATGTGTTGCTTGAATATTTTTGAAAACAAATAAGCCCAATAGCAAAAGGGGTATAGCAATAGCAACCCCTAATACTATTTTAACTTGTTTTCTTAATTTTCTCTTACGCATAGAACTTTGGAGCAGATTCTTCGTCAAGTTCTTCCTCATCTTCTTCTGCTTCTTCTGTATCAATAATAGTGTTTACAGAGTGAATATATGTAATATGCACAAGGTCAAATACCATTTGTAGACTGGCGTCACTAAAGGCGATACCCATACTCTCACACAAGTCCTCGTGGTCCATCATATAGTAGTCCATAAACGCTGTGAACGCTCCCCAAACAAATCGTGTAGGTACTGTATCTGCGTTTAATTCAAATAACACATTGCATTTAGCAGTTGGTACTACTGGTTGAATGTGTTCCTTAAAGAATGTGATACCGTCTAGGATAGATTCACCCATTGTATCTTCTGTAAAACTAATTTTAATTACATCTTCCATATTTGGTCTCCTTTGAATACTTATAGTATATCAATAATCTGTTAAATCTTATACTTACTTATATTATACAACAAAAACCGCTCTTATACAACAAGAACGGTTTATTTTACATATCCTATTTTTAGTGTGAAACCTGCGGCCTTAAAATCCGTAAACGTATATTTACCTTGCCACTCCTCTGGTCTAAGAATACGCCAGTTCCATGTTCTAGGTGAATTATTCTCTGCTCCAGACCAACCAGCAACATTCTGCTCCCAAATCAGCATAGTTCCGTCTTCAAAGACATGCGATACAACGCCTGTGTGGCCCGCAAGCCCTGGCCCGTATTCAACACTAAAAATATTTCCCGCCGAAGGAGTAGAAACTTTAGGCACTCCTTTTTGTTGCCAGAATGATGTTACTTGTCCACCATTACCCATGACGTTTTCTGCTGGTTGACCGTCTTTGGACCACATACGGTATATTAAGTTCGCCGTTCCGTCCGTACAGTTTGCGTAGTCGTAACAACGTAATACCCATGACGCCTCATCTGACCATAACAGGCCTACTTTCGTTGGGTCGATTGCGTAGGGAGCAATGCTATCAGGTAAACCTATCTGGCGTCTAGCGACATGAGGTTCAAATCTTGTATCTGTCCAGATTGCTCCGTCTGCTGGATTATATGTTCCTGTACCATCTACTTTAACAGTACCGTCATTATAACTTGCATTACCGAAACCAGATGTGTCAGATGCTTTACCACCGTTTACTCTTGACTTGCCTAAGCCAGAGCCTAACATCTTACCAACAGAACGGTTTTCTTCTATATACTTTGTCAATTCTGCTATATCATAATCTGTTTCAGAACGGACCGCTGTCTTGGCACCAGAGATATCTGTACTATCTAATGTAAACAGTGTTGCACCTTCTGTATGACCTAAGGCGTTTACAACATCCATCATTGCCTTTAATTGAATAGAACTATCATACCACTGTTTATTTGCTTTATATGCTCGTAAAACAAGTGCAGAGGCATCTTTCCACTGGTCTGTATCTGTTGCTTGGTAGCCACCGATAGATAGCCCTGTCATCTCACCGTTTCTTAGTTTTGTAACCAGACAAGATGTATTACAGTCATCGGGTATAGTAATATTTGAATAATGATTATCACCATACGCTTTGGCTAAGTATGCAGAAGCACTTGGATTTACTCCATTATTGGCAAAGTATAACCCGATAGCGTGTTCTCTCTCTTCACCCTTGATAAAATCTACATTAGGTGCCTCTGTTGAGAATGTATCGTTAGTCATAACATTAGGACCATATACCTGTAGGGCTGAACTAACTACCAATAATACAATCAGCAAGCCTTCTCCAATTAATCCTACTGGTGATATCAAGAAAGTAACAATCGACATCAATACATGCGTGATGGTATGTACTGTCTGTTGTATCTTCTTGGCGATATTATTTACTCTATTTACAACATTGCTAATAAACTCATCTTGCATAAGTTCATCTGTAATTTGATTTACCTGCTTTTGGATGTCGGTATTAGGCTGTTCCGGCTGTTGCACTTCTTCTTGTTGATGTTCTTCTTCTTTTTGCTGAGGCTCTTCTGTTTTAGGTGTCTGTTCTTCTTGGTTGATAGGTTCTTGCTCTTGTTTGTCTGTTAGAACCTTATCTCTTTCACTCATCTACATCACCCCTTTGCTCTTTGACTTTTTACTCTATTGTATTCTTCTTGAAAACGCTCTTCACTCCAGAAACCACCCGTTTCATCGTGGTACATATCTTCTAAACGTGACAACTCATCATAGATGGCCTGTTCTTCTTCCACTTCTTGCATTTTCTTTTGGTAAGCCTCTTCTGCTCTGTCATAATCTGCTTGAATGAGTCTAAAAGCCTCTTTATACTCTTGCAACTCACGTTTAGAGTAGTCCACATCACTAAATAATTCCTCTAAACGCTTACGCTGAATTTGGTACTCAAAATCTTCTTCATCCTTACCGGCGAAGATGTCATTTTTACGTTCTTCTCTGATTTTAGGCAATAATTCATAATCAGCAATAAACTTGGCGTAGTCATTTATCTTTTGTTCATCTGTCCACTCTTCTAGGCTTTGACCGTTCAATTCTCTCTTATGGCTAACCTCGTCAGCACAAATAACGTAAAAACCGTCGTCTACTGCTTGTGAGTGCTTTAAGACTGCTCTACCAGCCTGTGCGTAAATATCGTCTTGGTAAGCAAGCCAGTAACCACTCGCAACCTCTGCATTAGATAGATGTGTTGTATCTGTTATATGATATTTTGATAGTTCTGCTAAAAGTTCACCCGCATCAATCTGGTCATCTTCATCTTGCATAGTAACAATAATATGTTTAAGACCTTCTTGAATTTCAGACTCTACCTTATATTTTAATTTGTTCTTAATGCGGTTATATTTCAGTACCACATTATCATTAAATCTGTTACACTCTTCTTGGGAGTGTAGATGTGGTGCACCTTCTTTTCCGTAAGGGCAGTTGCCAGGCTGTGCTGTGCATTTCTTCCATTCGCCATTTACTAAATGTTGCATTTTATTGTCTCTCCTTCTTGATTTTATTATTCTTTTATGTTATACTATCTATATCAGAAAAGGTGACATTCATGAAAAAGTTGATAGATTATGATAAGTACATCACGATGGTAAAGGGCTTTAAGTTAGACACATTGATTAACGAATTTAGACCTGACATTGCGAACTTCATTGTCCATACGATGAAGATGGATAAATTAGACTCATACTTTGAGTTAGAGGTTTTAAAAGAGTTAAATAACAGTATACAGGCAGCATTTTCTATATACCACGATGGTGACGGTAATGTGTTAAAGAGTGGTAAGAAATTAACTGTCAATAAGCAGTTCATGATTGACTGTGGTTTACTAGGCAAGCGTGATACAATATTAGGTGTCATTAAACATGAACTGGTCCATTTCTACGTTGTTACAAAATTCGGTTATGAGGCAGCCAGAGACGGTGCGTTTATCTTTGAGCAGAAATTAAAAGAGTTCGGAGCACCATCTTCCTCTGCAACACCAGAGCATTTACGTTATACAGGTGTTACGGTTTCTCCTATGGTTTATACTATTTACAAATCAACAGATGGTGAGATTGTCCAGTTGCCATTGGTTCACACGAAAACACTATATAATGTGGTAATTGATGGTGTACATTACAAGCACTTAGAGGCAAAGAAAATTTTAATTACAGATGAACAATAAAAAAGAGAGTACCTGTTATGGGGTACTCTTTCTTTAGGCATTATACGCTAGAATGATAGTCTTAATCTCTTCAACTAATTCAGTAGGCATATCCTTAATGCTTGCTTTTCCAGACTCTGTATTAATTGTTAATGACATCTGTACATCTGCTACGTTGTTGTTAACTAAAATCTCTTCTGCCTCGTTTAGAGAGTCGGCTAACTTCATTGTTGCTTGTAACTGTTTTAGTTGAGCCTCTAACTCTTCTTGTTGTCTTAGTAAAATGTCCTTATTCTTCATATTTTAACAATCTCCTTTTATTTTTAACTTGTGTACTATTTATATCAAAAAAGTCGGCTTTTATACCGACTTGCCATAGTATGTTGCGTTACTCTTGAGAAATCTCTTGATGTAGTTTAAGCAGAAATCTGAAACCAAGAAATTGAAGTGAAAGTGTGCTAAATCCCTGTCCTCTAGGTGGAATAATTCTTCTGATACTAAGTGCTTGATTGTGTCGTTCTTTACAATACTTGTGAACACGATAGCGTCTTTTACGATTAACGATAACATGTCTTTACCGTCAATGTGGTCTACACGCACTGTACCTGTATTGTCTATCTTAATCTCTACCGTATCATCGTTTAAGTTCGGCAGAATACTGTGAATAGACAATAGCAACTGGTTGTACTCTTTATTCTTATTCAGATAGTTTAAAATCTTTGCTCGATTGTTTTCAAAATTTAATAAATTCATTTAATACCTCTTTAATACCAGAATAACTTAGACTTGTTGTATTTAGCGGTCATATAGAAACCTGCTACAATAAGAATAACTGATAGCAACATGATACCTAAGTCATACGATGTACTGATACCTAGGGCGATACCGATTACAAGTACAGCAATGATAAGTGTTTTAACGAAGTCGCATACCCATTTCTTAAAGTGTTTGTTTGTCATAGTTATTACCTCTTTCAATTTACATATCTATTTTAGCACAAAAGAGATAGTTATGCAACCATCTCCCCAACCAATTTGTTCAACTCGTCAACAAACTCTTTTGCCTCGTTATAATACTCCATAAGTTTATGCTTGTCTTGGTAGTCTGCATTTGTGCTTGAAATTACGAAACCAAACAAATCTTCGTTGAGGTCAACTGGACCGCAACCGAAAATCTTTCCGTCTTCTGTCTTACTATAATCGTATAGTGGCTTAATCGTTACAGGTGCAGACCACTCATGGTTAATACGATACTCTTGGTATGTTGTTTGCTCTGCGTTGCTCATTGTGATGTTTACTACTTTTACGATAAATGTTCCGTTTTTACTTGCTTTTCCTGTTAATAGCATGTTATACCTCTTTCTTTATTTAATATAATCTGAATACTGCACGCCGTCTAGCCAATACACACCGTCATCTTCGTTGTAGATATACTCTTTTCCGTCTACCTCGATAACATTGCCTTTATAAACTGGTTTAACAATGTTGTATTCGACCTCTACTACCTTGTTGTTCTTTACTTCATATGAAATATCATCTTGTATAATTACACCGTTGCACACTAACTTTGTGTAGTTTACTAGACCCAACCTCTTCTTGGCTCTGAAATTAAAGTTAGACAACGCTTTCTTTACAGAGGTAGCATTTGTGGCCTCTCTATAAATATGGCATACTTGTCTGTGGTATACGTCTGTAATCTTTAGGTCTGCTATGTATTTCATGATTATATTGTAGCACGATTATTTTTATTATGCAAGTGTGGGAGAACGGTTTTAAGCGTGGTTTTCGCTATTTCTGTATAATGTATCAGCCCGTTGGTTTTAGGTCTAAAATAGGTCTAAAAAGTCGCACGG